>Ga0302046_10002551_pt1 | contig 16914 bp, 13 predicted proteins | sample RVTome_11_FD_200261 | JGI IMG/M metagenome (GOLD analysis project Ga0302046, IMG submission 200261) | Soil microbial communities from uranium-contaminated site in the Upper Colorado River Basin, Wyoming, United States - RVT147D111 (version 2) ...
GCGGCCACAGGAGAGGATGCACTCCGCAGAGCGGCGGACCATCGACCGGATGCTGTGATCCTCGACCTCGGCCTCCCCGGCATCGACGGCATCGAGGTGATTCGAGGGCTGCGTGGGTGGACGCAGGTCCCGATCATCGTGCTCTCGGTGCGAGATGCCGAGCGAGAGAAGATCGTCGCCCTCGATGCCGGAGCGGATGACTACGTGACGAAGCCGTTCGGGATGGGAGAGCTGCTGGCGAGGCTTCGAGCAGCGCTGCGGAGGCAGGTCGGGCCGGATGAGGACGAGCCTCTCATCGAGACGGACGACTTCTCCATCGATCTCTCGGCCAAGCGCGTGACGACGGCTTCGGGCGAGGAGGTTCGGCTGACTCCGACCGAGTGGGGCATCGTCGAGATGCTGGTGCGCCATCGCGGGAAGCTGATCACTCAGACCCAGCTACTCAAGGAAGTGTGGGGTCCCCAGTACGGGGAGGAGACCAACTACCTCCGGGTGTTCATGGCGCAGCTCCGTCGGAAGCTCGAGCCCCAGCCGAGCGCTCCTCGGTACTTCATCACCGAGCCCGGTATGGGGTATCGCTTCGAGGTCCCGCCGGTTCCTTAGGGGTTGCGGCCATTGCGCGTCAGTGGTCCGTCAAGAGCACAGCGGCTCGCGTGAGCGCGGCGTATCGACCCCGATCCATGGCGGCATTGCCTGGTATCAAGGTGATCGGGCCACAAACGCCGTCTCGTCGAGGAGCGACCACGAAACCAGATGAGCTCAAGGTCGGTTCTCGATACCGGATCGAAGGCTTCCGGCATGAGGTCCTCGTACCTGCCGCCCTCCCGGGCGAAGGACTCGCCCGAGCGTTCCCGGGCAAGGAGAGGGGACCGAGCACGCCGGGGCAGCTGCGCGTCACCTTGCTTCGCGACGGTGCCATCGAGGGGTCCGTCACGAGGGTCGCCTGACCAGGAGATGCGGATTGTCGTCGCAGGATGCGGGAGAGTCGGCGCAGCCCTTTCGGTGTTGCTCGCGGATCGCGGTCACGACGTCTCCGTGATCGACGTGCGGCAGGGCTCCTTCGATCGGCTCGGAACCGGATTCGCGGGCACAGCTCACGAAGGGCTCGCTTACGACGTTGCGGTGATGCGAAGCGCCGGCATCGAGTCTGCGGATGCCTTCGTCGCCACCACGCCTTCGGACAATGCGAACGCCGTTGCCGCCCTCATCGCGTCGCGGTGCTTCGGCGTCGCCACGGTCGTAGCCCGTCTCGCCGATCCGGCCCGGGAGGAGACATACCGGGTGCTCGGTGTGCCTTTCGTCGACCAGCCAGAGCTCATGTCGGACGCCATCGAGCACAGGCTCGGGACGCCGACAACAGGTGAACTCGGGCGACCACCGGCGGGGTAGCCGGCAGGAGCATCCTCCCGGGTCAGCGACCTCGGCCGGGGGACGTTGGTGGTGAGCCCGCGGAGCTGCGTCCCGCGCCGGAATCACCCGTCTCAGGTTCTCGAATTCCTCAGCTCACGTCTCAGGTCTCAGCCGGCAACGCCCAGCGCTCCTGAGCACCACAGGCTCCTGCTCTTTCGTGCCCGTCGGCCGGACATCGCTGACCGCGGCTGTGAAGCGTGTCCGGGTGCACCTATGGGAGGAGTTGTTCACGATGCGGGTGACTCGTCTGCGGATCGAGCACCACACGGTGAGGCCCTGTGGCGGCGACTCAGGTCACGAACGAACCTTGGAGCCGGCTCTCGCCGGCCCACGTCGTTGTTCGGCGCCAGACCTGACTGAGAAGCCTCGCCGACGGCTCGTCCTCGGCGATGATCGTGATCGAGTCGCTCAACCGTGCCAGGAAGCGATCGAGCCGGTCGGACAGTTCGGCCTCGACGACCTCGATTCCGAAGGGACCGGCGGCCAGGGGATCGAACAGGAGATCCTGGAACGCGGTCGCGACTCTGGCGTCCGGGGCGATGCCCAGGAGCTGCATACGATCGGCGACGATCGATGCCGACGCACCGAGAATCGTGTCGAGCATCTCGAGACGGTGCCGCAGTGGGCGACTCTCGACGTTCCATCTGAGATGGCGACTCTGGATCTGCAGGTCGATGAGGTCGACGAGAGTCAGCTGGAGCCGATAACCCGAAGCGACGATTTCGGAATCATCGAGGGCGCGATCGCGATCGGTACGGTGTGCGATCTGCTTCGTCCGCTCGGCTACGGCTGCCGGATGGTGGGTTCGCATGGGACCTCCGCTCGTCCGCCTCCGACCGTGTACCCCGATCTGGCAGCGATCAAACAGCTCCGACCGCCGGCGGAGTCGCGCCGAGCGCTCTCGCGGCTGCGGGGGCGCGGAGACGATCCGGCTGCTACCCCGTCCTGACCTGCCCGGTCGGTTGCTGGGAGTGCTCCACCCGGTAGCCGGACCGGGCGACTGCGCCAAATTCGGCAGGGGTAGCCGTGGCCAACGTCAACTGGAATGCAGTGCCGCCGGGGTGCGGTACGACAGTGAGGTCGCCGCCCATCAGGCGGGCGAGGAAGCGTGACACGGTCAGACCGAGTCCGATCGACGCCGGTTGGCTGGCATCGCTGCTGGCGTTGAAGTATGGCTCGAACAGGCGGTCCCTCACCTCGGCCGACATTCCCGGTCCGTCGTCGACCACCGTCACTGCGCCGACGCCATTCGACGTCTCGAGCTCGATCGAGATGGTGTCCCCCCCGTGCCGCAGGCCGTTCATCAGCAGGTTGCGGAGGATCTGGCGAATCCGCAAACGGTCGCCGCGCACCGTGAGATGTTCCGTCGGCTGGTGGATCCTGGCGCGGTCGTCCTCGCGTAGCCCGTGGATCACCGCCCCGAGCTCCTTGGTCATGTCGACGGGCTCGTCGACGACCGTCACTGCGTTGATGTCGGAGCGTGCCGCCACCATGAGGTCGTCGATGATCGCCGAGAGGTCCATCGCCTGCTCCGCGATGACTTTGGCGGCTTCCACGACCTCCGTCGTGTCGACGTCACCGGCTCGGTCTGCGAGCTCGCTGGCGTAGCCGAGCACCGCGGTGAGCGGAGTCCGCAGCTCGTGGCTCACACTTGCGATGAAGACGTCCTTGGCCTTGACGACGTTCTCGAGCCGTCCGAGCGCTGTCTGCAGCTCCTCCGTCCTCGCCTCCACCTCGGCCGCGAGCTCGAATCGGGAGTCGTAGAGGGCGCGGTGCAGGGAACGTAGACGAAGAAGGTGCCCGACGCGCAGCGTCATCTCGATGACGTCGATCGGCTTCGTGAGGAAGTCGTCCGCTCCGAGCCCGAGCGCCGTTCGCCTGGTCGCCGTGGTCGCGTCCGCCGTGACGACGAGCACAGGCAGGAAGGAGTCTTCGGGAACCGCGCCTCGTAGCGTGCCCACCAGGCGGAGCCCGTCGATCTCCGGCATCTGCAGGTCGGCGATCACCAGATCGATCGCAAGCGGGTCGACCTCGGCCAGGGCGGCCCGGGGGTCGGTGTACAGGAGCAGGTTGCGATAGCCGGCGGTGGTGAGGACCTGCTCGCACAGCGCGAGCGAGCCGGGGTCGTCGTCGACGACGAGCACCGTTGCATCCGTGAGCGACTGCATGGACCTCCTGATTCTCCCTGGATTCATCGTCCGGATGGCCGTTGTGGTTGAGCGCCGCATGACAAGCCGTCTCGGCAAGCGGCAGCCGTCATTTGGGAGGTTCTGCCTCAACCGCTTCGGCTGCCGTAGACTGACACATGACCAGAGCCGTCGCCGGCCGGGGGGTCACGGATGACACGCGGATGCCGCTGACGATGGTTGCATCGGGAGGCATCGACTATCGAGCCGTCGCTTCCAGTCACCCTGGGACTGGGGTGGTGGCGACTTCCGACGGGGTTTACCGATACGTGACGCCTGCCGGGGTTCGCACTCTCGGCCACGACGCTGCCGAGCTCCACGGCCGGGCTCGCGTCGATTTCGTCCATCCCGACGATCTCGGCGCCATCGCCGGTCGCAACGACGTGCCGGACCTGGGAAGCGTCGTCACGTCGATCTACCGGTTCCGGCGTGGCGACGGCTCGTACATGTGGATCGAGGACAGGTCACGACGCGTCGAGGGGTACGAGCAGCCCGTGTTCGTGTCGAGCCTCAGGACGGTCGAGGTCCGCGAGGAGCAGGCCCTGGATCCACGCCGCGGCTCTTCGATCGATCCGCTCACCGGCCTGGCGAGCCGGTCCCTGCTCATGGACAGGATGGCGAACGGCATTCGGCGGCTCCGCACGTCGACGGGAGTGCTAGCAGTCATCTGCATCGACCTCGACCGTTTCAGCATGGTGAACCTGTCGATGGGGCACGAGATCGGCGACCGGGTCCTCTTGAACACCGCAGCCAGGCTGACGGCCTGCATCACGATCGACGATACGCTCGCCCGCGTCGGTGGAGACGAGTTCGTGATGGTCGTCGAAGGCATCGAGGACGAGAGGGCGGCCGTGGCGCTATGTGAGCGGCTCCTGGCTGCCTGTCGGGTCCCGCACCGTTTTGGCTTCGAGGAGGTCGTGACGTCGGTGAGCGCCGGCATGACCGCAACAGTCGACTCGCGCTATGGCGCTGAAGAGCTGCTTCGCGAGGCCAACCTGGCGTTGTACCGGGCCAAGGAGCGTGGCAGGAACCGCTATGAGGTCTTCGACGAAGAGCTAAGGACGAAGGCCATCGGTCGCCTCGGGACCGAGCGAATGCTCCGATCGGCGATCGCCGAGCGGCGTGTCGTCGTCGAGTACCAGCCGATCGTCGACCTGGCGACCGGGCGCGTCGTGAGGACCGAGGCCTTGGTGCGGATCCGCGACCAAGAGACTCTCCTTCTGCCCGAATCGTTCCTCCAGGTCGCCGCGGAGACCGGACTGTTGCAGAGCATCGACGGCCTCGTCCGCGAATCGGTGGTGAAGCAGGCGGCGGCTTGGAACGAGCGCCTGGCGGGAAGCGGGTTCGGCGGGGTGGCGATAAACGTGACGGCGACGGATCTCGAGGAGCGAGGCTTCGCCGACTCGGTGACACGATTGCTGGCAGCGCGCAACGTGCCGGCCGCCAGCCTCCACCTCGAGATCACGGAGCACGCCCTCGTCGATGGCTCCAGCGCCGTCGTGGCCGCTCTCGGCGATCTGCGACGCGCCGGGATGATGGTCGGGCTCGACGACTTCGGGACCGGGTACTCCTCGCTCTCGTACCTGGGACGCCTCCCGGTCGATTTCGTGAAGATCGACAAGTCGTTCGTCGAGGACTTCGAGACCGCCGCGGACATGGCGGCGATCGTGCGCGCCATCATCGAGCTGGCGCACGCCCTCGGTATGTCGGTGATCGCGGAGGGAGTGGAGACCCGAGGTCAGCTTCGAGGGCTCGTGGGGCTGGCATGCGACTACGCCCAAGGATTCCTCTTCGCTCCATCGGGACCACCACAGATGGTCGACGCCCTCGTGTTCGCCGGAGATCATGCCAGTTCACTCGCAACGTGGGAGGCGACGTGAGCGTCAGTGACGCCGGGATGGATCCCGCCCTGTTCGCAGCCGTCGAGGCGGCCGGCATCTCCATCATCGAGTCGGCCCCCGACGCCTTCGTGATCGTCGACGACCACGGGATGATCGTTGTCGTCAACGCCCAAGCGGAGCGCCTGTTCGGCTACAAGCGCTCCGAGCTGATCGGCTCGCCCGTTGAGACCCTGATCCCCTTACGATTCGGCGAGACACACGTTTCCCATCGTTCTCTATTCGCAGCCGACCCCCACACTCGATCGATGGGGCTGGGCCTCGACCTGTTCGCGGTGCGCAAGGACGGCTCCGAGTTTCCGGTGGAGATCAGCCTCAGCCCGCTCGAGACGGACATGGGATCTCTGGTGGTGGCGGCCGTGCGCGACGTCACGGAGCGGAGACGCTCCGAGCAGCTCTTCCGCGGCTTGCTCGAGGCGGCTCCCGACGCGATCGTCATCGTCGACGACCAGGGACGGGTTGTGCTGATGAACGCTCAGAGCGAGAAAATGTTCGGCTACCCCCGTGATGAGCTGATCGGTCGGCCGGTCGAAACGCTCGTCCCCGACCGTTTCTCGGATGTTCACGTCGAGCACCGAACGAGGTTCATCTCGGATCCGAGCCCGCGGGCCATGGGCGTCGATCTCGAGCTGTTTGCACTGCGAAAGGACGGTTCGGAGTTCCCGGTCGAGATAAGCCTCAGCCCGCTCTACACCGAGTCGGGCCTGCTCGTCACGGCCGCGGTGCGAGACATCACGGAGCGCGCCAGAGCCAAGAAGGAGACTGAGCAGGCGAAGCAGGAGGCCGAGCGGGCCAACATGGCCAAGAGCGACTTCCTCTCACGAATGAGCCACGAGCTGCGAACGCCTCTCAACGCGATCCTCGGATTCGGGCAGCTCCTCGAGATGCAGCGCCTCAGCGTTCGCCAGGAGGAGGCGCTCCGCCAGATCATGAGGGCAGGGCGCCACCTGCTCGACCTCATCGACGAGGTGCTCGACATCTCGAGAATCGAGACGGGTCGCCTCGCGGTGTCACCCGAGGCGGTCGACGTCGATTCGGCCCTCTCAGAGGTGATCCAACTCGTTGCGCCGCTGGCCGGCGACCGGACGATCGGCTTCGAGGAGCGGTCGGGGTGCCGGAACCTCCACGTGCTGGCGGATCGGCAGCGTTTGCGCCAGGTCCTCCTCAATCTGATGTCGAACGCCGTCAAGTACAACCGTCCCGGGGGATCGGTCATCATCGACTGTGAGAGGCTCCCGGACCACAGGGTGAGGATCTCCATCAGCGACACCGGGGCCGGCATCGCCGAGTCGTTCGTCGACAGGATCTTTCTCCCGTTCGATCGGCTCGGTGTCGATGAGGCGTCGGTGCCCGGCACGGGGCTCGGCCTCGCCCTCACGAAGGGCCTCGTCGAGGCCATGGGCGGCACCATCACCCTCGAGAGCGTCGCCGGGGAGGGTTCGACATTCGCGTTCGATCTCCCCCTGGTGGACGGCCCCGAGGAAGGCCTCCACGACGCCCTCGAGGGTTCGGTCGAAGCCAAGGGGTCCCGACCTGCCGGGACGATTCTCTACATCGAGGACAACCTCTCGAACCTGCGGCTGATCGAGCGGGTCCTCGAGTACCGGCCGAACGTGAGGATGCTGTCTGCGATGCAAGGAAGCCTCGGCCTGGAACTCGCCCAGGCCCATGTGCTGGACCTCGTGCTCCTCGATCTCCACCTGCCGGACATGAAGGGCGAGGAAGTGCTCGCTCGCCTGCGCAGCGATCCTGCCACGCGGGACGTCCCAATCGTCATCATCACAGCCGACGCCACACCCGGCCAAGTCCAGCGGCTCATCGCCTCGGGGGCGGCCGCCTATCTCACGAAGCCCCTCGACGTCCCGGGCTTCCTCGACGTGCTCGACGGCATCCTGGGAGCGTCCGGCTAGACCGCGCCGAGCATTGATGGGACCGGTTGGCGTGCGTTACCCCGAGGGAGCGACTCGCATGTACGGAACCCGGCCGTGGATCTTCTCACCGGCCTTTGATACCCGACACCGCTTCTCGAGAGGAGAGGTCTGGGCGGGATCTCGCAATCGCCGAGTGGATGCAGTGGTATCCGAGGACGCCTGCTACGACGAACGGCATGGCACCGAAGGAGGAGAGGAGTCTGTCCGTCAGTGTGGATAACCACCATGGCGGCTCGGTCCCAGCGAGAAGAAGGCTCTCGCCCACCAAGATCACTGCCGCAGGGATGCCGCCGATCAGTGGATGGAGATTCCTGAGGAGCACGACGGCGCCGATCGCCAGCCCCGACGCCACCAGCGCCATCGCGGCCCACCAGAGGTCGGCCCGCCCTCGGGTTGGATTCGTGGCACGAGCCAGGTCGGTTGCTCTTGGGAACACGATCCAGATCAAGGCCACCGTGACCCCCGTACCCGCGACGACGCGTAGCGCCCACCGAGTCGCGACGCCGCCGAGGACACGTCGCGCTCGACCTGCCTCGGCATCCCAAACCGCCTGAGATTCAGCCGACACGGGCTCGTCTCCGATGCTCCTGGCGCCGGTGGTCACTCGTCAACAGCTCCCAGATCCAAGTCCGCCATCGGTTTGCGTCCATTGCGACCTGATCCGCTCCTTGAAAGATATGCCAGATGAGTGCTCGAGTCAAGAACCGGCGGATCGTCTTGTGAGCCGGGGCCCGGCGACCATTCGCGGCTGTTCGCCGATACGATCCGCCACGACGGCGTCGTCCACTTCGCCGGTGAGCACGCCTCGACCGACCCCGGCTGGATCCACGGCGCCATCTCGTCGAGCCCGCGGGCAGTCGAAGAGATCGTGAGAGCGTGACGCCTTCCCACCTCGTACCCTCGGCAGCACCGACGGAGGACGTTCGCAGCATGAAGGGCGCATCGAAGCATCAACGGCGCACCGGCTGGGCACTCGTGGCGGGCCAGTTCGCGCTGCTCGCCGCGGTCGTCCTGGCGGCTCCCTTCGTCAGGTTCGACATGAGCCCGACGGTCCGAGGCGTCGGACTGGTGATCGCCGCGTTCGGCGTGCTGCTCGCCGTCTGGGCGGCGCGCCACCTCGGCGATGGGCTCACCGCCACGCCATTGCCGAACGGCAAGGTGGAGTTGGTCACGACCGGCCCGTATCGGTTCATGCGCCATCCGATGTACAGCGCCGTCGCGCTCCAGGCGGGAGGCGGCGCGCTCGCACTCGGCTCGTTCGCCTCCCTCGGCGCCTGCGGATGCCTCGTCGTCCTCCTCGCCTTCAAAGCGCGCTGGGAGGAGGCGAGGCTCGTGGAGGCCTTCCCCGGGTATGCCGGATACCGTGAGGTGACTCCCTCCTTCCTTCCCCGGCTGGGCGCTGGGCATTGAGCGCTGGGAGTTGAACGCGCCGTAGAGTCCCGACTCGACGACCGCTGCGTCGCGGTGGGAGGAGCGGCATGACGATTGTGCGCTGGGGCGTGTTGAGCACTGCCGGCATAGGTATGCGGAAGGTGACCCCGGCGATCCAACGCGCCGGCAACTGTGAAGTCGTCGCCATCGCCTCCAGGGACGCATCGGCGGCGGAGTCTGCCGCAGCCGAGCTCGGAATCGCGTCGTTCTACGGTTCGTACGAGGCGCTCCTCGCCGCCGACGACGTCGACGCGGTGTACATCCCCTTGCCGAACGACATGCACGCCGAATGGACGATCAAAGCAGCCGCCTCCGGCAAGCACGTGCTGTGCGAGAAGCCGCTGGCAATGAGCGCGGCACAGGCGGCCGAGATGGTGGATGCGTGCGAGACCGCCGGCGTGAAGCTGATGGAGGCGTTCATGTACCGGCACCACCCGAGTTGGGTCGAGGCGGTGCGACTCGTCGCCGACGGAGCAGTGGGACGCCCCCAGGCAGTGCAGACTTGGTTCAGCTACCACAACGACGACGCGGCCAACATCCGCAACCGGCTCGAGCACGGAGGCGGGGCGCTCATGGACATCGGCTGCTACTGCATCAACCTGTCCCGGCTGCTCTTCGGCGCCGAGCCCGACGTCGTCGAGTCGATCGTGAGGCGGGACCCCGTGATGGGCGTCGACGTCGTCACGTCTGTCATCCTCGCCTTCCCAGACGGAGGCCAATCGGCCTTCACGTGCTCGATCCGTGCCGAGGACTACCAGCGGGTGTACATCTTCGGCACGCAGGGCCGCATCGAGATCGAGATCCCGTTCAACATCCCTCCCGACCGCCCCACCCGGGTCTTCGTGTCGGCAGGGGGCGACCCCCCGGTTGCGCCCTCGACGGAGACCGTGACGTTCCCTCCCGCCGACGCCTACGCGATCGAAGCCGAGAAGTTCGCCCAGGCGATCCTCGACGGCGCAGAGGTGCCTGTGTCACCCATGGACGCGGTGGCGAACATGCGTGTGATCGATCGGATTCTCGAGGGCTGAGGACGGGCGCTCAGCCGTGGAGCTCCTCGAGCTCCTTGCGAGTGACCTCCCCGGGGAGCTTGCCGATGATGATCATCGCGAGCACCTCGTCGATGGTGACGTCGTCCTTGTCGACCGTGCCGACGAGCTTGCCCTGCAGCATGACGCTGATGCGATCGGCCAGGTCGAACACGTCGTGGATGTCGTGGCTGATGAGGAAGATGCCGATCCCTTCCTGCTTGAGCTGCCTGATGAGGTCGGCGACCTGGGCGGTCTCTGCGGGGCCGAGCGCCGCGGTCGGCTCGTCCATGATCAGGATCCTGGCGTTGAAGTGCACGGCTCTGGCGATTGCCACCGACTGGCGCTGACCTCCGGAGAGCGAGCTCACCGACGCCTTGAAATTGGTGAACTTGGGGTTCAGCCTGCCCATCACCTTGCGCGTGGCGTCTTCCATCGCCGAGTCATCGAGCGTCTTCCATGGCGTGGTCAGCTCCCGACCGAGGAACATGTTGCCCGGGGTGTCGATGTTGTCCGCCAGGGCGAGGGTCTGGTAGATCGTCTCGATACCGAGCGCCTTGGCGTCCCTCGGAGTCGCGATGTTGACCGGCTCCCCGTCGATGAGGATCGCGCCCGAATCGGCGCGGTGGGCGCCGGAGAGCGTCTTGATGAGCGTCGTCTTCCCCGCCCCGTTTCCGCCGACCAGGGCTACGACCTCGCCGGGGTAGAGGTTCACCGTCACGTCGTCGACGGCGTGCACGCCTCCGAAGGCGACGTCGATGCGGCGCAACTCGACGAGTGGCGGCTCCACGTGCTCCGCCGACGACGGTTGAGTCATGTCGTCATCCTGCGCCGGTAGACGGTGTCGATGCCGACTGCGATCACGAGGACGATGCCGACGATGATGTCCTGGTAGGCGGCTTCGATCCGGATGAGCACCATGCCCGATTGCAGCGACTGCATGACCAGCGCCCCGAGCACGGCGCCCGGGATGGTGCCGATCCCGCCGCTGAACGAGGTGCCGCCGATGACCGCCGCGGCGATGACGTACAGCTCGGCGAGGGTCCCGAGTCCCGTGGTCGCCGCGTTGAGGCGAGCCACCTGCACGACGGCGGCGATTCCGACCAGGATCCCCATGACCATGAACGTCCGCACCACCATCCACCGCGTGTTGATGCCGCCGAGTTCGGCAGCCTCCGGGTTCCCTCCGATGGCGAAGACATATCGCCCGAACTTCGTCCGGTTGGCGAAGAAGGTCATCGCCATCGCCACCCCGAGCGTGATGAGGACCGGGACCGCGATTCCGAAGGCGATGTCGGTTCGCCCTTCGGCGAGCCCTGCCGGCTTGAAGTAGTGATTGAGGACGTAGACGCTCGCCAGGATGACGCCGCAGCCGGAGGCGCCCATCGTGACCTCGGCCCACATCGGGCGCAACGGAAACCCGAAGCGCCGCCTCTGGCGGCGGGCGCTGACCAGCATGGCGATGGCGCCGAGGCAGCCCAGGATGGCGACCAGCCAACTCGCTCGGGACCCGATCGAGCCCCGCGCCCCACCGCCGAGGATCTGGAACGTGCCGTCCATGGGAGCGATCGTTCGCCCGCTCGCCATGGCCCACGCCACACCGCGCCACATGAGGAGGCCACCGAGCGTCACGATGAACGATGGGACGCCTGCGTAAGCGACGACGAAGCCCTGGAATCCGCCTACGAGGGCCCCGAGGGCGATGGCGACGACGACGGCGATGATCCAGATGGCCCAGTGGTTGAAGCCGAGCCAGTCCGGGAGGATCTCGGACTGGAGGATGGCGATTGCCATGCCGACCATCCCGAGCATCGATCCCACCGAAAGATCGATGTTGCGTGACACGATGACCAGGACCATCCCCGTGGCCATGATCGCCACGACTGCGGTCTGAACCGAGAGGTTCCAGAGGTTGCGGGCGGTGAGGAACGTCCCCCCCGAGAAGATGTTGAAGATCACCCAGATGACGGCGAGCGCAACGATCATCCCGAGCAGCCGGGTGTCGACCTCGGTGGCCCTGAGCAGCCTTCCCGCCAGGTTTCGCCGAGGCCGAGAAGGTGCAGCGGGCTCCGCAGCTCTCTCGGCCACCCGTGTGTCGCTCACCGACGCCCTCCTCCTGGTCTGACGCGCGCCGCGCCCCCGAGAGACCCGAGGGCGCGGCGACTTTCGATCAAGAGGCGTTCAGCTCCGGATCAGGGGCACACGCCCACGGTCCCTGACGCGACATTCTGGCAGAGCTCGTCGACGCTGATCCAGCCGGCATCGACCACCAGGTTCAGGTTGTCACTGGTGATCGGTATCGGAGTCAGCAGGATCGACGTCATGGCGTTGCCGCCCGGAGAGTCGAAGATGATCGTGCTCGGGACATCGCCGAGGGCGCTGCCCTGCGCCAGTGCGATGGCCGCCTCACCGGCCGCCTTGCCGAGCTCGCGCGCATCCTTCCACACCGAGACGGCCTGGGTGCCGAGAGCCACCCGATTCAGGGCCGGGAAGTCGGCGTCCTGACCGGACACCGGCACCGAGCCGGCCAGCCCGACGGCCTCGAGCGCCGCCACCACACCGGTGGCCATTCCGTCGTTCTCGGAGAGAACGGCGTCGATCGCGTTGTCCTCCTGGGTCAGGAACTGCTCCATCTCCGTCTGGGCGAGGGCCGTGTCCCAGTTGTCGGTGTAGGTCTCGCAGCAGATCGTGATGTCGCCTGCGGCGACGGCCTCACCGATGACGTCCTCGAATCCGGCACGGAGGAAGTCGGCGTTGGCGTCTGCCTGGTTGCCCTTGATGATGGCGTACGTGCCGGTCGGCACGAGGTCGAAGATCACCCGCGCCTCGGCGCGGCCCACCTCGACGTTGTCGAACGTCACGTAGAGCGCACCCGCGTTTTCGATGAGCCTGTCGTAAGCCACGACCGGGATGCCCTGGTCGAGGGCGCTCTGGACCGCCGGCAGAATCGCCGTTCCGTCCTGGGCGAGGATGATCAAGGCGTCGGCACCTTGCGTTATCAGGTTCTCCACGTCGGCGAGCTGCTGGTCGGCTGACGAGCCGGCGTCCGTCGAGATGTAGCTGGCGCCGACGGCGGCGAGCGCCTCCTGGATGGCCGGCTCGTCGAAGTTCGCCCAGCGGGGCTCGTTGAAGTTGTTCCACGAGACACCGATGACGAGGTCCTCGCCGGCGGTCGTTGTGGCGCCGTCGGCGGCGGTGGTCGTGGCGCCGTCTGCGGCGGTGGTGGTCGTATCACCGTCGCCGCACGCAGCGACGAGAATTGCGATGGCCGCCAACACGACCATCAATCGTCGGTTCAACACCCTGGTTCCTCCTCAGCGAATGGCGCTCCGATCGGGAGCGCATCAAATGCGTTGTCTGTCGCGATCGCGACCGGTCTCGTGGCGAACATCCCTCACTTCACGCTCAGCTCTTCGTGCCGCGCCACGAGCACCGAGCGAGCATACCTTGCATATGTTCATCCCTGCAACAAAACCCACGGGCCCGCACAGTGCATCAACAACCCATTGGCGGTACGACACCGGACGCTCTCCCCGATGGTCGTCAGCTGCCGTGCCTGTATCCAGCCGGAGGTGCTCTGTTTATAGTGGAACCCCCAACAAAACCGTAGCGAGGCAAGGTGAACCGAACCGGCAGTAGGAACCTCGGGGACCGGCGCGCCCGCGGCGTTGCCGCAGACGAACTGAGACGGCACAACCTCGGTCTGGTCCTCGAGCGACTCCATCTGGCGGGACCGTTGACGCGTTCCGACCTGACGACGGCGACTGGTCTGAATCGTTCGACCATCGCCGACCTGATCGGAGAGCTCGCTGCGCTCAATCTCGTCGAAGAGCTCCCTGGTGCTGCCAGCTCGGGCCCGGGACGCCCCTCGCCCCTCGCCCGCGTCAGGCCGGAAGGAGCGATCGCGCTGGCCGTCGAGCTGGCAGTCGACTCCATCGCGGTGGCGACGGTCGGCCTCGGGGGACACGTCTACAACCGGGTGCGGGTCGCCCGCCCGCGGGAGCGATTCTCGCCGCAGGAGACGGTTCAGGACGTCGCCAAGCTCGCGGAGCCGCTGCTGGCTGCTCTTCCGGTCGACCATGCGCTCGCAGGTGTGACCGTCGCCGTCGTGGGGATCACGCGGCGTTCGGACGGGTTCGTCCAACTGGCGCCGAACCTCGGCTGGCACGGCGTTGCCCTCGCCGACATGCTGGCGAGCGAACTGCAGCTCGGGGTCTCGGTCCACGTAGCGAACGACGCCGATCTCGGCGCCCTCGGTGAGCATCGCCGCGGGGCGGACACCGCGGTTCGCCACCTCGTCTACGTAGTCGGGGAGGTCGGGATCGGCAGCGGCGTGATTCTCAACGGTCAGCCGATGCTCGGAGCCGCCGGGTACGCAGGAGAGGCGGGCCACATGCTCGTCAATCCCAACGGTCGCAAGTGCCGCTGCGGGGCGATCGGCTGCTGGGAGACCGAGGCGGGTGAGGCCGCCCTGCTGAGGAACGCGGGCATGCGCGTCGGCGCCACCGGGCTCGGCGTCGTGGACGGCATCGTCGAGCGCGCCGTCGCCGGCGACGAGGCGACGCTGCGTGCCGTCGCAGAAGTCGGTCGCTGGCTCGGTATCGGGATCGGCAACCTCGTCAATCTGTTCAATCCCGAGCTCGTGGTCCTCGGTGGCCTCTACAACCGCCTCTTCCCTTTCCTCGAGGATGCCGTGGCCGAAGGGCTCGCAACGAGGGTCCTCGAAGCCCCCGGCGACATGGCGACCATCACCTGCGGCGCCCTCGGGCTCGACGCATCCCTCGTGGGAGCTGCCGAGCTTGCGCTGTCTGCGATCGTCTCCGATCCTGCCGGTGCGGTGCCGGGAACGACCCGCAAGCCTGCGACGGCGTGACCCGGGTCGGCCACGCCATGCGATGGAACGGCGCACGTACGACGAGGAAGCGACCGCCTCGGCGTCCCGCCGATCGGTGACGGGTGAGAGCATGAGCAGAGTTCGAGGCCTCGCGTGGCTCATCGCAGGCGTCATCACGGGGATCGCCACCTCCACGGCGGCCGTGACACTCGTGATCGGCGGTGCACGGCCGGCCGGTGGAGAGCTCGGCGCACCGCGCTTCGTGGAAGAGGCGAATGCAGCCGGAATCGTGCACCGCTACGACGGAGGCTTCCCGTTCTTCGTCGGTGGAGGGGTTGCGGTGTTCGACTGCGACGACGACGGCATGCCGGACGTGTATCTCGCCGGCGGCGAGAACGAGGCGGCCCTGTATCGCAATGTCTCTGCCGCAGCATCGGCGCTCCGTTTCGAGCGGGTGTCGAGCGCCGAGACCGACCTGGTCGATGTGGCAGGAGTGTACCCGATCGACGTCGACTCGGACGGGCAGACGGACCTGGCGGTGCTACGCGTCGGTGAGAACGTGATGTTGCGCGGGACCGGAGGGTGCAGGTTCGAACCTGCCAACGATGAGTGGGGAATCGACGGCGGCAACCTCTGGACGGCAGCCTTCAGCGCCAAGTGGGAAGGATCGGCGTCGCTTCCGACACTTGCCTTCGGGAACTACGCCGGGCTCGACGAGACGCGCAGGAGGGCTGTCGGGTGCTCCGACAACTCGCTGGTGCGACCGGCCGGGGCTGTCTATGCCGCTCCGATCCCGCTGGCACCCGGCTATTGCACGCTGTCGATCCTCTTCAGCGACTGGGACCGATCCGGCAGGGTCGACCTGAGGATGACCAACGACCGTCACTACTACACCGGAGGCGAGGAGCAGCTGTGGCGGGTCGCCGCCGGCGAGACCCCGCGCCGGTACACGGAAGAGGAGGGATGGCAGCCGATGCAGATCTGGGGGATGGGCATCGCCAGCCAGGATCTCACCGGCGACGGTCTCCCCGAGGTCTTCCTCACGAGCCAGGGCGACAACAGGCTCCAGACTCTCTCGGTTGGGCCGGGGCGACCCGAGTACCAGGACATCGCCTTCGAGCGAGCGGCGACCGCTCATCGGCCCTTCACCGGGGGTGACGTGCTGCCGTCGACCGCCTGGCATGCCGAGTTCGAGGACGTCAACAACGACGGGCTCATGGACCTGTTCGTCTCGAAAGGGAACGTCGACTCGATGACGGAGTACGCCGCCAACGACCCGAGCAATCTGCTCCTGGGGAGATCGGACGGCACGTTCGTCGAAGGGGCCGAGGATGCGGGAATCGTGAGCTTCGCCAGGGGGCGAGGCGCCGCCGTCGTCGACCTCAACCTCGACGGCCTTCTCGACATCGTGGAGGTCAACCGGCGGGCCGGCGTCAAGCTGTGGCGCAACGTCGGTGCCGGCACGGGTGACGCGCCCGTGCCGATGGGCGAGTGGCTGGCGCTGCGCCTCCGCCAGTCCGGGCCGAACGGCGATGCGATCGGCTCGTGGATCGAGGTACGGACCGAAGCCGCAACCATCGAACACGAGGTGACGATCGGGGGCGGGCACGCTGGTGGGCAACTCGGCTGGCAGCACTTCGGGCTCGATGCGGCCCGAGCCGCTGAGGTCCGCGTCACGTGGCCCGACGGGACCCGCGGATCGTGGCAGCCCGTAGCCTCAGGGGGGTTCTACACCGTCGCGCCCGGTGAGTCTCCTGTACCTTTCGTTCCCGCAGGCTGAGGAGGAGGGTGGTGGCGAAGGCTCGGTTGTCCGAGGTCGCCCTGCCGGACTTCGGCATGTCCGAGGCTGCCCCGCAGATCCCCGCCGAGATGTACGCCGATCGTGTCGACCGGCTGCGCACCCGCATGGAGGACGGCGGCTACGACGTCTTGGTGGTGTACGCCGACCGGGAGCACAGCGCCAACCTGTCGTACCTGACGGGATTCGACCCCCGTTTCGAAGAAGCTCTCCTCGTGGTCGGATCGACGCCGGAGCCCGCCATCCTCGTGGGGAACGAGTGCTTCGGTCTCGCCGGATCGGCGCCTCTGCCGCTGCGCCGCCACTTGTTCCAGGACTTCAGCCTCCCGGGCCAGCCGCGGGATCGCTCCCGCCCGCTCGCCGCCATCCTCGGCGACGAGGGGATCGCCGCAGGGTCCAGG
>Ga0302046_10002552_pt1 | contig 16914 bp, 17 predicted proteins | sample RVTome_11_FD_200261 | JGI IMG/M metagenome (GOLD analysis project Ga0302046, IMG submission 200261) | Soil microbial communities from uranium-contaminated site in the Upper Colorado River Basin, Wyoming, United States - RVT147D111 (version 2) ...
CGAGGCGCTGCCGCGGCTCGAGCGCTTTCTCGACGGCGCCCTCGGCCGCGGCGCGCGCTCGGTCAGGATCGTCCACGGCATCGGCACCGGCGCGTTGAAGCGCGCCATCGGCGAGTACCTCGACGCGTCCGGCTACTGCGCCGGCTTCCGCGACGCCCCGCCCGAGGAGGGCGGCGCCGGCGTCACCATCGCCGACCTGGCGTGACCCCGGCCCGCACCTCTCACCAGCTTGCTGCCGCGACCGCGGGCGGCCGCGCGGCGAAGCTGGGAGAACGCGAACGATGGTCGCATCGCGGCGCGCTTGAGACGCCCCGGCCGCTCGGGCATGACGAGCGGACGGAAGGAGTCGCCTGATGGAGTTCGGCATCGCGTTCCCGTCCTACGTCGACGCCTGGCGCGACTGCGAGGTCGCCGAGGCCAACGGCTTCGCCTACGGCTGGTTCTACGACACCCAGCTCCTGTGCTCGGACGTCTACGCCACGATGGCGCTCGCCGCCGAGCACACGCGCACGATGCGGCTCGGCACCCTGGTCGCGATCCCGAGCAACCGCATCGCGCCGGTGACCGCCAGCGCGGTCGCCACGCTGAACGCGATCGCGCCCGGGCGGATCGTCCTCGGCGTCGGCACCGGCTTCACCGGCCGCAACACCATGGGCATGCCGCCGCTGCCGGTAGCGCGCATGGTGGAGTACGTCGAGCAGGTCCGCGGCCTCCTCGCCGGCGAGGACGTCCTCTACAAGGAGGGCAAGTACGAGCGCTGGATCCGCCTGCTGACGACCGACCGCGCGATCGGCTGCGTCAACCTGGACGATCCCATCCCCATCCACATCGCGGCGAACGCGCCGAAGGCGCTCGCCGCCACCGGCACCGCGGGCGACGGCTGGATCACCGTCGCGCAGGGTCCGGACGGGATCCGGAGCGGCGGCGCGGCGATCGGCGCGGCGGCGCGCGGCGCCGGCCGGAGCTTCGACGGCCCCGGCGGCCGCCCGTACACGACGATGCTCAGCACCGGCTGCGTGCTCCGTCCGGGCGAGGCGATCGACGCCGCGCGCGTCGTCCGCCGCGTCGGCCCGGTCGTGGTCGTCGGCATGCACGCCATCTGGGAGAGCGCGCACGGCGGCCACGGCTTCGGCATCGAGAACGAGGAAGGGGCGCGCGCCTACGACGCCTACATCGAGCGCTACGCCGCCGCGCGCGGCTCCGCCCCCGACCGCCGCTACCTCGACGTCCACGAGGGCCACATGATCTATCTGAAAAAGGGCGAGGAGGCGTTCGTCGTGCCCGAGCTGATCCCGGCGCTCTCGCTCACCGGCGATCCCGACACCGTCCGCGGCCGCGTCCGCGAGCTCGCCGCCGCCGGCGTCGACAACCTGGCCCTGCAGGCCATTCCGGGCCAGGGCCGCGAGCTCGTCGAGGAGTTCAGCCGCCACGTGATCGCCCGCATGTAGCGGGCGCGAATCGGCTAGGCGCTCCCAGCCGGCTCCGCGATCAGCATCTCGAGCTCCTCCGCGCCGACGACGTAGTGCTCGGCGCAGAACGCGCAGGTGACCTCGGCGGCGCCCTCGGTGGCGATGATGTCGCGGATCTCGTCGGCGCCGAGCAGGATCAACGCCCCGAACACGCGCTCGCGCGTGCAGCGGCAGCCGAACGCGACCGGCTGCTCGGTGGGCGTCCCGAGGCCGAGGCCCGCGAGCGCGCGCTCGAGGATGTCGAGCGGCGCCGCGCCCTCGCGGATGAGCGTCGTCACCGCCGGCATGCGCGCGACGTTGGCCTCCATCCGGGCGACCACGGCGGCGCCGGCGCCGTTCAGCGCCTGCACCAGGTAGCCGCCCGCGGCCGTCGTGCGGCCGTCGCCCGCGACGAAGACGCCGAGTGCCACCGCCGACGGCATCTGCTCCGAGGCCACCAGGTAGTGCGCGATGTCCTGCGCGATCTCGCCGGAGACCAGCGGCATGATGCTGCGGTAGGGCTCCTTCTCCCACGGCTTGGTGCGGATGACGCAGAGCAGCCCGCTGCCGAGGGCGCCGGCGACGTCGAGCTTGCCGTGCTTCGGGGGCAGGTGCGTCGCCGGGTGCGCCACGTAGCCGCGCACGCGGCCGCCGCCCTCGGTGTCGACCTGGATACGGCCGAGCGGGCCGTCGCCGGCGAGCTCGATCGAGAGCTTCTCGTCGTCCTTCATGGTCGCGCCGAGCAGCAGGCCGGCGGTGAGCGTGCGGCCGAGCGCGGCGGTGGCGGTCGGCAGCGTGCCGTGGCGTCGCCGCGCCTCCTCGACGACGTCGGTCGTCACCGCCGCGAGGCCGCGCACGGTGTCGCCGGCGGCCAGCGCCTGCAGGAGAACCGCGCTCACGCCGCCTTCCGCATCAGCGCGAGGAAGCGCTCGGGCGCGACGAACCCCACCACCCGCTCGGCCTCCTCGCCGTCGGGGCCGAAGAAGAGGATGGTCGGGACCCCGAGCACCTGGTAGCGCTGCATCCAGCGCTCGATCTCGTCGCTCATCTCGGTGACGTCGGCGCGCAGCATGAGGAAGCGATCGGCCTCGGCGCCGACCGCCGCGTCGGCGAAGGTGTAGCGGTCGTTCTCGCGGCAGGGCAGGCACCAGGCGGCGGTGAAGTCCACGATCGCGGGCTTGCCGGCGCTGCGCGCGGCGTGGAGCGCGTCGGGCGCGAAGGGCTCCCAGGCGATCGTGCCGCCGGCGCGCTCGGGCACCGCGAGCCACGCCGCGGCGACGATCGCGGCGACGCCGGCGGCGCGCTTGACGGTCGGGAACGCCGGCAGGCCGCGCCCGGCGCCGTCGACGAAGCCGAGATAGATCCCGGCCACCGCCACCAGGACGGGCAGGGCGACGGCGAGCGCGCGGTCGCCGACGAGCGGCGCGACGAAGTAGAGCGCCATCCCGAGAAGGACGAACCCGAAGAGGTGCTCCACCCACGCCAGCCACGCGCCCGAGCGGGGCAGGCGGCGGAGCGAGCCGGCGGCGGCCGCGAGGCCGACGTAGGGCGCGCCCATGCCGACCGCGAGCGCGAAGAAGAGCGCGAAGCCGAGCAGCGCGTCCTGGCGGGCGGCGACGAAGAGCAGCAGGGCGACGACGATCGGCCCGACGCAGGGCGCGGCGACGATGCCCATGGTGAGCCCCATGAGCACCGCGCCCGCGACGCCCGTGGACGCGTGCCCGGCGCGCGTCGCGAGCGCCGCCGGCAGGCGGAACTGGTAGAGGCCGAAGTTGCTGGCGGCGAGCGCGATCATGACGCCGGCGATGCCGAGCAGCACCGCGGGCTTTTGCAGCGCGCCGCCGAAGAGCCCGCCCGAGAGCGCGGCGACTACGCCCATCGCCGAGAAGCTGAGCGCGATGCCGAGCGTGTAGGCGGCCGCGAGCCCGAGGATCCGGCCGTGCGACGCGCCGCTCTGGCCGCCGAAGTACGCGATCGTCACCGAGATCAGCGGGTAGACGCACGGGGTCAGGTTGAGGGCGAGGCCGAAGAGCGCCGCCAGCGCCAACGTCGGCACCAGACCGAGCTCGCCGAGCCAGCGCTCGAACGAGGTCGCGCCGATGCCGGCCAGACCGGCGCCGGCCGCGGCGCCCGCGGCGGCGCCGTCGCCGAGCGCGAAGCGCACGGCTAGCGTCGCCGGCGGCAGGCACGTGGTGTCGCTGCACGCCTGGTAGCGGAGCCGTCCCTCGACGGCGTCCGGCAGCTCGCCGGCGAGCGTCGCCGCGATCGTGAACGCGCCCTCGAAGAGCCTGAGCGGCTGGTCGCCGGCGAACGCCAGCGCCCGCACCACCGGCTCCGGGTAGGCGATGCGCTCGACGGTCGCGCCGGCGGGCACATCGATCTCGAGCTTGGTCGGGATGAGGTAGGGCCGGTCGGGATCGTGAGCGTTCACGTGCCAGCCGTCCTCGACCGCGACGTCGACCGCGAGCTCGGTCGTCCCGCTCGCGCCGGCGGCCTGCGCGACGACGCGTCCCTTGGCGGTGAGCTTCGCCGACGCGGCGGCGGGCGCGAGCAGCGCCACGGCCAGGGCGATCGCGAGCAGCGCGCTCCGGCGCGGCGCCCTTGCGGCTGCGGGACCTTCCGGATACACGCTCCCGCCTAGATGCGCGTGTACGCGGCAGCCGCCGTCCTCTGGACCCTGGTGCTCGGCGCCGCCCCGGCGGCGGCCGTCGAGTGGCCGACCGTCCGCGAGTGGGGACTGCAGGCCGGCGGCGGCAACGACATCCGCTCCGGCGTCCAGTACTACTCCCTGCAGCCCTACGTCGGCTTCGGGCTCTGGCATGGCATCGACGGCTGGCTCGAGGACCGGGGCATGCACGCGCTCTGGATGATCGAACCCTGGGTGGCGTTCGTCAGCGACCAGCAGGGGGACAGCCAGAGCGACAGCTTCGAGATCGGCTTCAGCCCGGTGTTCTTCCGGCTGGCGTTCGGCAACGGCGCGCTCCGGCCGTACGTCGAGGGCGGGCTCGGGCTGGTCTACACCGACCTCCGCTCCGAGATCCGCGTCGGCCAGGACCTCGGGCAGCGGATGCAGTTCTCGGAGCAAGGCGGCGTCGGCCTGCAGTACCTCGTCGATGACGACCTCGCGGTCTCGCTTGCGGTGCGCTTCCGTCACATCTCCAATGCCGGGATCGCCGACAGCAATCCCGGTCTCGATACGCTCTACGGCCTGATCGGACTGAGCTGGCGCTAGCGGCGGACCCGCCGGGCCGCCACCGCTCCCTATGATGCCGGCGGAACGGCCGGCGTCAACGGAGCTTCGACGCGGCCGTCGCTCTCGGCGTGGTCTGCGTCGAGGGGTCGGGCGGGTCGCCGAGCGCGAGCGGCACGCACTCCACGATCTCGAGCCCGTAGCCCGGGAGGCTCACCAGGCGGCGCGGGTAGTTCGTCAGCAGGCGGATCTTGCCGACCCCGAGGTCGCGCAGGATCTGCGCCCCGATGCCATAGTCGCGAAACTCGCGCAGGCGGGTGCTCGGGTTGGTGCTGGGCTCGCGCGCGGACTGGGTCTCGCCCTCGCCGCCCGTGAACAGGTCGACGCCCTGCTCCTCGCGCCGGAGGTAGAGGATGACGCCCGTGCCGGCGGCGGCGATCGCCTGCATCGCCCCGTGCAGGACGGCCCCGGTGTTGCGCTTGGCGAAGCCGAAGACGTCGCCGGGGAGGTACTCGGCGTGGGTGCGGACGAGCGTCGGCTCGTCGGGCGAGATCGTCCCGCGCACCAGCGCCAGGTGCTCGCCGCCGTCGACGTCGCTGCGGTAGACGACGGCGCGGAACTCGCCCGCGAGGCGCGTCGGGAGGCGGGCCTCGCCCACCCGGTGCACGAGCGAGTCGTGGCGCAGCCGGTACTGCACGAGGTCGGCGACCGTCGCGATCTTGAGCCCGTGCTCGGCGGCGAACCGCGCGAGGTCGGGGAGCCGCGCCATGGTGCCGTCCTCGTTCATGATCTCGCAGATCACGCCCGCGGGCTTGAGGCCGGCCAGGCGCGCGAGGTCGACGGCCCCCTCGGTCTGGCCGGTGCGCACCAGGACGCCGCCGCGGCGCGCGCGCAGCGGGAAGACGTGCCCCGGGCTCGCGACGTCGCCCGGCCCGGCGCCGTCACGGATCGCCGCGAGGATGGTCGCGGCGCGGTCGGCCGCCGAGACGCCGGTGGTGACGCCGCGGCGCGCGTCGATCGAGAGCGTGAACGCGGTCCCGAGCGGCGCGCTGTTCTCGCTCACCATCATCGGCAGCCCGAGGTCGGCGAGCTTCTCCTCGGTGAGCGGCAGGCAGATGAGGCCGCGCGCCCAGCGCGCCATGAAGGCGATCGCCTCGGGCGTGACCTTCTCGGCCGCCATGCAGACGTCGCCCTCGTTCTCCCGATCCTCGTCGTCCATGAGGATCAGCATCCGGCCGGAGCGGATCTCGGCGATGGCCTCCTCGATGGAGACCAGGTGCGAGCTGCGTCCGGAGGCCCGGGGGGACATCGCCCGGAAGCATACCCGCCGGCCCCGGGCGAGGGAACCCGGCGCCGGGCCTACTCGACGGTCACGCTCTTGGCGAGGTTCCGGGGCTGGTCGACGTCGGTGCCGCGGTAGACCGCGATGTAGTAGGCCAGGAGCTGCAGGGGGACCGTCAGCAGCACCGGCTGCAGCCAGGGGTTGCTGGTCGGCACCTGGATGATCTCCCAGGCGATGTCCTCGAGGTCGGCCGAGGGGCTGTCGGTGATGGCGATGATGCGGCCGCCGCGGGACTCGACCTCCTTCATGTTCGAGAGCGTCTTGCCGTAGATCGGGTCCTTCGGCAGCAGGACGACGACCGGCACCTGCTCGTTGATGAGGGCGATCGGGCCGTGCTTCATCTCGCCGGCGGCGTAGCCCTCGGCGTGGATGTAGGAGATCTCCTTGAGCTTCAGCGCGCCCTCGAGCGCGATCGGGTAGTTGATGCCGCGGCCGAGGTAGAGGAAGCCGCGCGCGTCGCCGTACTTCTTGGCGACCTTCTCGATGGCGCGCTCGCGCCTGAGGGACTGCTCGACGCTGGTCGGCAGGGTGACGAGGTCGGCGATCAGCGCGCGCGCGCGGCCGGCGTCGATGGCGGCGCGGCGCCGCGCCAGGTAGACCCCGAGCAGGTAGAGGACGGCGAGCTGGGTGGTGAAGGCCTTGGTGCTCGCGACCGAGATCTCCGGACCGGCGTGGGTGTAGATCACCGCGTCCGCCCGCCGCGCGATGCTCGAGTCGACGACGTTGCAGACCGCGATCACCTTGGCGCCGCGCTCGCGGCCGGCCTCGATCGCCGCCAGCGTGTCGGCGGTCTCGCCCGACTGCGAGACCACGACGAGGACGGTGCCGTCCTCGAGCACCGGGTTGCGGTAGCGGAACTCCGAGCCGTAATCGACCTCGGCGGGGATACGCGCGATCTGCTCGATGACGTACTTGCCGACCAGGCACGCGTGCCAGGCGGTGCCGCACGCGACCAGCGCGATGCGCCGGGCCTGCGCCAGCCAGGGCAGGGCGGCGAGCTCGTCGAGGCTGACGTCGCCCTCCTCCTGCAGCAGGCGCCCGCGCATGGTGTCGATGATCGCCTGCGGCTGCTCGTGGATCTCCTTCAACAGGAAGTGGCGGTAGCCGCCCTTCTGCGCCGTCACCGGATCCCACGTCACCACGCGCGGCTCGCGCTCGACCGGCTCGCCGGCGAACGTCGTGACCACCACGCGCTCGCGCGTGACCTCCGCCATCTCGCCGTCCTCGAGGAACAGCACGCGGCGCGTGTGGTCGAGGATGGCGGGGATGTCCGAGGCGATGAAGTTCTCGCCGTCGCCGAGGCCGATGACGATCGGGGTCGCGCTCTTGGCGGCCACCAGGCGGTCGGGCGAGTCCTGGTGCATGACCACGATCGAGAACGAGCCCTCGAGCTGCGCGATCGCCTTGCGCGTGGCGGCGACGATGTCGAGGCCCTCGAGCGTGCCCTCCTCGATGAGGTGCGAGATCACCTCGGTGTCGGTCTCGGAGCTGAACCTCCGGCCGCGCGCCTGCAAGCCGGCCCGCAGCTCGAGGTAGTTCTCGATGATGCCGTTGTGGATGACGACCACCTTGCCGGCGCGGTGCGGGTGGGCGTTGGCCTCGGAGGGGCGGCCGTGCGTCGCCCAGCGGGTGTGGCCGACGCCGACGTGGCCGGCCACGGGCTCGGCGCGCAGCAGGCGCTCGAGGTTCTCGAGCTTGCCGAGGCAGCGCCGGACCGGGATCGAGCCGTTGTCGAAGGTCGCGATCCCCGCCGAGTCGTACCCGCGGTACTCGAGCCGCTTCAGGCCCTGCACCAGGATGGTGCTGGCCTCGCGGTCACCGACGTAGCCGATGATGCCGCACATGTCAGCGCTTGCCCCGGCGCCCGCCGCTGGCGCGCGCGCCCTCCGGCCGGGCGGCGCCCGCGGCGCGCGCGCGCCGGCGCTCCACCCACCCCGGCACGGTCTCCTGCGGGTGCCGGCTGAGGGCCAGGCTCCCCGCGGGGACGTCGTCGGTCACGGTCGTGCCGGCGGCGACGTAGGCGTCGTCGCCGACGCGCACCGGCGCCACCAGCTGGGTGTCGCTGCCGATCTGGACCCGGCTTCCGATCACCGTCGGGTGCTTGGCGAAGCCGTCGTAGTTGCAGGTGATGGTGCCGGCGCCGACGTTGGTCGCCTCGCCGATCTCGACGTCGCCGAGATAGGTGAGGTGGTTGGCCTTGGTGCCGGCCCCGAGCCGGGCCTTCTTGGTCTCGACGAAGTTGCCGATGTGGACGCGGTCGCCGAGCACGGTCCCGGGGCGGAGCTGGGCGAACGGGCCGATCACGACGTCGTTCCCGACCGCGCACTCGGTCATCACCACCCCGAGGCGGAGGTGGACGCGATCGCCGAGCGTGGCGTCCTGCAGGTACACGGTGCCGTCGATCCGGCAGCCGCGCCCGATCGCGGTGCGGCCGAGGAGCTGGGTGTTCGGTCCGATCTCGGTGTCGGCGCCGATCGTCACGCCCTCCTCGAGGTACGTCGTCGCCGGGTCGCGGAAGGTGACGCCCTCCCGCATCCACTTCTCGACCAGCGCGCGGCGCGCATGCTGCTCCATCGTCGCCATTTCCTCTCGTGAGTTGATTCCCGCGACCTCGCGCGGGTCCGCGACCGCGATGCTCTCGACCGGCTCGCCGTCGGCGACCGCCATGCCGACGAGGTCGGTCAGGTAGTACTCGCCCTGGGCGTTGTCGGCGCCGAGGCGCGCGAGCGCCCCCGGCAGCCAGCGGGCCGCGACGCAGTAGATGCCCGGATTGACCTCGCGAATGGCCTCCTCGCCGGGGGCGAGGTCGCGCTGCTCGACGATGCCGGCGAGCCTGCCGTCGGGCCGGCGCGTGATGCGCCCGTAGCCGGTCGGGTCGGCGACCGTGGTGGTGAGCAGCGACAGCGTCGCCCCCCGCTTCCGGTGGCGGGCGACGAGATCGGCGAGCGTCCCCGGCGTCAGGCCCGGCACGTCGCCGTAGAGGATCAGGACCTCCCCGGTGAGGCCCGCGAGCGCCGGCAGCGCCGCCCGGACGGCGTCGCCGGTGCCGCGCTGCTCGCGCTGCAAGGGATAGCGCACCGCCACTCCCGTTGCGCGGCGCGCGACGTGCGCGGCGCACACCCGCTCGGCCTCGGCGGCGTCGTGGCCGACGACGACCGCGACGCACGCGGGCTCGAGCGCGAGCGCCGCGTCGAGGACGAAGGCGACGAGCGGCTTGCCGGCGACGGTGTGGAGGACCTTGGCCCGCTCGGAGCGCATGCGGGTACCCCGTCCGGCGGCCAGGATGACGACCCCCAACGATGCTCTGGACTTGGCCATGTGCCGTAGAGACTTCTACACCGCCGGGGCGTCCTTTCCCACCGGGAAAAAGCGGGCGGGACGGGGACTTGGCGCCCTCAAGCGGCGGTGAAGCGACCGTACGCGCCGCCGAAGAAGAGGAGCGGATCGCCGGCGGCGGCGACGGCGGTCTCCACCCCCGCGACGTAGATGGTGTGGTCGCCGGCGTCGTGCGCCGCCGCCACCCGGCACTCGAGGAACGCCAGGGCGCCGTCCAGAACGGCGACGCCGGTCGCACCGCGGCGGAAGGCCAGGCCCGCGAACTTGTCGCCGCCGGACTTCGCGAAGCGGCGCGAGATCTCCTCCTGCTCGCGTGTCAGGACGTTGACCACGAAGACGCCCGAGGCGCCGAACGCCGCGTAGCTCTCGGCGCCCTTGTCGATGCAGACGAGGAGGAGCGGGGGGGCGAGGGACACCGAGCAGAGGGCGTTGGCCGTGAGGCCGTAGTCGCGTCCGGCGCCGTCGTGGGTGGTGATGACCGTGACCCCGGTGGCGAAGCTCGCCATGACGCGTCTCAGGTCGTTCGGCTCGATCGGCATGCGGCCCTCCCGGGCTTCCTCCTTGCTCGCGACCGTTTCCTATTGCAAATAAGGGGTGGTCGCCATGGTCGGGAGAGCGGGACGCGCGCTGATCGCCGGGGTCGTCGTCTGGACGGCCGCAAGCTGCGTCGCACCCGAGCGCGCGTCGCTGCCGACCTACGATCCCGCGGCGTACTCCGGTCCGGCGCCGGTGCCGTCGCCCTCGCCCGCCCCGGGCCTCGCGGAGGACAACGAGTACTCGATCATCGTCCGCAAGCGCGAGCGCAGCCTGACGCTCTACCTGAAGGGCGAGCAGGTGAAGGTCTGGCCCGTCGTGCTCGGCATGGCGCCCTTCGGTCCCAAGCTCTATCAGGGCGACCTCAGGACGCCCGAGGGGCTGTACTTCATCTCGGGGAAGCGGCCCCATGAGAAGTGGTCGCGCTTCATGCTGCTCAGCTATCCGGGCCCGCTCGACCGCGACCGCTACCGCACGGCGCTCGCCGACGGACTCGTGCCCGTCATCGACGGCCTGCCCCCGGGCGTCGGCGGCGACGTCGGCATCCACGGCACCGATCGCTTCGACGCGAACGTACGCGGCGTCGACTGGACCCTCGGCTGCGTCTCGATGTTCAACGAGCACGTGAGCGAGCTGTACGACATCGTGCCGGTCGGCACCCCCGTCATGATCCAAGAATGACTGCCCCCGTGCGCGCTCCGATGGGCGTCGGCCCGCGAAGCGCGGTTCGCGGGCCTCCCCACCGACCGGTTCGAGCTACTCGGGGGCGCTCAGCGACTCGATGCGGCGCTCGAGCTCGGGAAGCCAGGCGGCCACCGGCGTCGTCTCCGGGACGACGATCTCGAGCTTGCCGTCGCCGAGGAGGCGCACGCTGCCGGGGTCCTGCTTCTTGAGCGGGATCACCACCGCCTCGCGCGAGATCCCGAGGCGATCGAGGACCGTGAACACCTCCTCGATCTCGGGCATGCGGATCACCGCCATGCGGCTCTCCCTAGCCCGCTTCGCCGGCGACGTCCACGCCACCGGGGGCACGGCGCTTGCTGCTCCACGCGACGAGCGCGCAACCACCGCCGATCTGTGCCGTGCCCGGCACAGACCCGCGCGGCGGCGTGCCAGCGAAGCCAGCCGATCGGGAGAACGCCATGACGCTTGACGACGACCTCCGAGCCCTCGTGCACGACCTGCGAACACCACTCTACGTAGTCGCGGGCTACGCCCGCCTGCTGCTCGATCGCGACCGCGGCCTCGGGCAGCCCGAGCGCGCCATCGTGGCCTGCATCGAGCGCCAGGTGCAGGCCCTGGCGGGCCGCATCCCGGAGCTGCTCGCGGATGCGCGCCCCGCCGCCGAGGCGCTCCCCGCCGGCCTCAGGCCCGCAGGCCGAGCCAGTGGAAGGCGACGACGACGAGCGCGTGCGTGATGGTGCCGTCGGCAATGAGATCCGGGATGCGCGCGAGCGGCACGAGCACGACCTCGGTCTCCTCGGTCGAGTCGAAGGACGGCGGGGCGCACGGCCGGACGTCGTAGGCCACGAAGGTGTGGCAGCGGTTTCCCTGGATCGCCGGGTTCGGATGCACGACCCCGAGGGGGCGGACGTCGTCCGAGTCGTAGCCGCTCTCCTCCATCATCTCGCGCCGCGCCGCCACCAGCGGCGACGGGTCGCCGGCGTCGACCATGCCCCCCGGCACCTCGAGCGTCACGTCGCGCGTCCCGTGGCGAAACTGGCGCACCATGACGACCTCGCGCGCCGGGGTCAGCGGCACGATGTTCACCCAGTCGGGCGACTCCAGGACGTAGAAGTCGTGCTCGCGGTCGTCGCGCGAGAAGCGGCAGCGGTCGCGCCTGAGCGCGAAGATCCGGCAATCGAAGACGCGCTCCTCGAGCAGGCGCCGCCAGGTGTGGAGCGGAGGCTTGTCGCTCACGGCGGCGCCAGGCGATCGATCGCGCGCGTCAGGCAGCGCCGGATCTCCTCGTGGCAGATGCGGTAGACCTCGCCGCCCCGGCCGGCGGGATCCTCGACGTCGCCGGCCTCGCCGGCGAGCTCCTTGAGCGTCCAGGTCTCCTTCCCGGCGGCCTCGGGAAAGGCGCCGAGCATCCGCTTCTGCTCGTCGGTCATGGCGACGATCAGGTCGGCCTCGACCAAGTGCTCGCGGTGGAGCTTCAGGTCGCAGGCGGTGGCATCGGCGGGGATGTCGATGCCCTCGTCACGCAGCACCAGGCGAGCGTCGAGCGAGACCAGGCTGGAGTCGCGGGCGAAGGGGGCGATCCCGCCCGACCGGACGTGGACGTCGTCGCGCCCGCGCTCGCGCAGCATCTTCCGGAGGAGCGCCTCGGCGATGATGCTCCGGCTCGTGTTGGCGTGACAAACGATGAGGATGCGGCGCGGCGGGCGCGTGGCCAGGGCTAGAGCCCCTCCGCGAAGACGTCGTTCATCGTCTCCTTCTTGGTGACGCCCTTGGCGAGCTCGGCCTTGAGGGCGGTGCCGAGCTTCGCGGGCTCCCAGGTCTTCTGGTCGCGCACCTTGCCGGCCGAGTGCCAGCCCTTCATGCACCACACCGTGCCGCCGCCGACGCGGAAGACCTCGCCGTGGACGTCCTTGGCGTCGTCGCTGGCGAGCCAGGCGACGAGCGGCGCGACGTTGGCGGGGTTGAAGACGTCGAACTGTCCCTCGGCCACCTCCCCGCCCATGAGCGCGGCGGTCGCCGGGGTGGCCTCGACGGTGAGGCGCGTGCGCGCTACCGGCGCGATCGCGTTCACGGTGACGCCGTACTTCGCCATCTCGCGGTCGATGATGATCGAGAACGCCGCGATCGCCGCCTTGGCGGCGCCGTAGTTGCTCTGGCTGGGGTTGCCGAGGAGCCCGGAGTCGGAGGCGGTGTTGATGATGCGGCCGTTCAGGACGTTGCCCGCCTTGTGCTGCTCGCGCCAGTAGGCGCACGCGTGGCGCGTGCAGGCGAAGGTGCCCTTGAGGTGGACCGCGATCACGGAGTCCCAGTCCTCCTCGGACATGTTGAAGATCATCCGGTCGCGCAGGATACCGGCGTTGTTGACCACGCCGGTGAGCTTTCCGAAGGTGTCGACGGCGCACTCGACGATGCGCTGCGCGCCCTTGAAGTCGCTGACGCTGTCGCCGTTGGCGACGGCCTCGCCGCCGTGCTTCTTGATCTCGTTCACGACCTCCTGCGCCGGACCGACGCTCGCGCCGCTGCCGTCGAAGTGGCCGCCGAGGTCGTTGACGACGACCTTCGCGCCGTGCTTGGCGAGCAGAAGCGCCTCCTCGCGTCCGATACCGCGGCCCGCGCCGGTGACCACGACAACCTTGCCGTCGAGCAACATGCGAGAGAACCTCCTTCGGGGAATCGCCCCAGACTGTTTCTCAGAGGGGATAGGTGGTGAACCCGAAACGTCTGCCCGAGGGTCTGTGGCTTGTCAAGCCGACGGCGCGTCGCCTTGTCATTGCGGGAGGCCTGTGGCAACGTGCCGCCACCCCGGAGCATCCGCATGAATCGCAAGGAGTTCGGCCGCGTCGTGCGCGAGGTGCTCCAATCCCTTCCCGAGGAGTTCGCCGTGCACGTCGCGGGTGCCGAGGTCGTGATCGAGGACGAGCCGACCGCGCACCAGATCCGCGACGCCGGCCTCGACCCGCGCGAGGACACGCTCTTCGGCCTCTACGAGGGCGTCCCGATCGGCGACCGGCACGACGGCTACGCCGGCCTGCCCGACAAGATCTCGATCTTCTACCTGCCGATCATCGAGGTCTGCGAGACGCCGGAGGAGATCCGAGAGGAGATCCGCACGACGATCCTGCACGAGGTCGCGCACTTCTTCGGCATCGGCGACGAGGACCTCGACGAATGGGGCTACTAGGAGTCCTAGCACCGCTCCGTTCGCGCGCGCCGCATGCCGGGCTTTGAGCCCACGACGCGGGCGCGGGCGCTCGCGCGGCTGGCCGGCGCGCCCGTCGACCTGCTGGTGATCGGCGGCGGCATCACCGGCGCCGGCGTCGCGCGCGCGGCGGCGCTCGGCGGCCTCGACACCGTGCTGGTCGAGGCGCGCGACTTCGCGTCGGGCACCAGCAGCCGCTCCTCCAAGCTGATCCACGGCGGGCTGCGCTACCTCGAGCAGGGCGACGTCGGGCTGGTGCGCGAGGCCGCGCGCGAGCGCAAGGCGGTGCGGCGCCTGGCGCCGCACCTGACCGCCGCCGCGCCGATGCTGGTCCCGGTCTACGGGCGCACCAGCGCCGGGCTCTACAAGCTCAAGGTCGGCCTCGCGCTCTACGACAAGCTCGGGGCGGTCGCCGCCGGCGAGCGTCATCGCCTCCTCGATCGCGACCAAGCCCTCGCGGCCGAGCCCCACCTGGCGCGCGAGCGGCTGCAAGGCGCGGCGCTCTATCCCGAGTACACGACCGACGACGCGCGGCTCGTGCTCGACACCCTGAAGAGCGCGCACCTCGCCGGGGCCACCGTCGCCAACTACCTGCGCGTCACCGCGCTCGGCGCCGCCGACGGCTTGCGGACGGTGGGCCTCCGCGACGAGGAGACCGGCGCCGCGCTGACGGCGCGGGCGAAGGTCGTCGTCAACGCCGCCGGCCCCTGGGTCGACGCGCTGGCGCGCCTCGATCCGACGGCGCCGCAGCTCCGCCTGCACCTCGCCAAGGGCGTCCACCTGGTCTTCGACGCCGCCGCGCTGCCGGTGCGGCACTGCGTGGTGATGCGGGCGCCCGACGGCCGCTCGGTATTCACCGTCCCGCGCGGCGGGCAGGTGTACCTCGGCACCACCGACACCAGCTACGAGGGTCCGCTCGACGAGCCGCCGGTGACGCGCGACGACGCCGCGTACCTGCTGGCGGCGCTCGCGGGGACCCTGCCCGACCTGGGGCTCGGGCCCGAGCACGTCGTCGGCGCCTGGGCCGGCGTGCGGCCGCTCGTGCACGAGGAGGGCAAGCGCCCGTCGGAGATCTCGCGCAAGGACGAGATCACCGTCGGCCCCCGCGGCATGGTCACCATCGCCGGCGGCAAGCTCACCACGTTCCGCCGCATGGCCGAGCGCGTGCTGCAGTCGTGCGCTCCCGAGCTCGGGCGGGGCTGGCTCAGACCGCGCCCCGAGGGCCCGGCGCTCGCCGGCGGCGATCTCGGGGGCGCGACCGACCTCGCGGCCTGGGCCGCGTCCGCCCGCATCCGCGCGGCGCTCGAGGGCGTGCCGCCCGACACGGCGGCGAGGCTGGTCGCGACCCACGGCAGCGACACCCTCGAGGTGCTCGCCTGTGCCGCCCGCCCCGGCGATCTCGCGTCCGTCGCCGCGGCCCTGCCGCTGTCGCCGGCGGAGATCCGACACGCCGTCCGCCGCGAGATGGCGCGCACGCTTCCCGACGTGCTCGAGCGCCGCTCGCGGGTCGCCCTCTTCCAGACCGGCGTGGCGCGGGCCGGGGCCGCCGCGGTCGCCGGCGTCATGGCGGCCGAGCTCGCCTGGAGCCCCGGGCGGACGCAGCACGAGGTCGAGAGCTTCGCGCACCGGTGCGACGCCCGCCTGGCGTGGCGTCTTTCAACGGACTGCTAGGAGGACCGATCCGATGCCCGATCCCAAACGCATTCGCGAGGACCTGACCCGCCTGCTCGGCGCCGCCCGCATCGTCGCCGACGAGGCGGCGGTGGCGCGCTGCAGCCGCGACACCTGGGTGATCTCGGTCTGGCGCGATATGCAACGGACGCTCGCGCGCGCCGCGTGCGTGGTCCGGCCCGAGAGCACCGAGGAAGTCGCCCGCGTCGTCGGCTACGCCGCCCGCGAGCGCGTGCCGCTGATCCCCTTCGGCGCCGGATCCGGCGTCTGCGGCGCCGTGCAGGCCGAGCCCGGCGCCATCATCCTCGACCTCGGCGCCATGCGCCGCCTGATCGCCATCGACGAGATCGCGCTCCTCGCCACCGTCCAGCCCGGGCTGCTCGGCGGCGAGTTCGAGGCCGCGCTCAACCGAGCCGGCTACTCGATGGGACACTTCCCGCAGTCGATCGACGTCTCGACCGTCGGCGGCTGGGTGGCGACGCGCGCCGCCGGCCAGTTCTCGACCCGCTACGGCAGCATCGAGGACATGCTGGTGGCCTTCGAGGCGGTGCTGCCGTCGGGCGAGGTCGTGCGCACGCGCCCGGTGCCGCGCGCCGCGACCGGTCAGGACGTCCGCCACCTCTTCCTCGGCGCCGAGGGCACGGCCGGCGTGCTCACCGAGCTGACCTTCGCGATCCACCCGCTGCCCGAGAGCGCCCGCACCCAGGCGATCGCCTTCCCGTCGATGACCGCCGGCCTCGAGGCGCTCCGGCTGATCGTGCGCGCCGGGTGGCGGCCGCCCGTCCTCCGGCTCTACGACGACATCGAGGCCGGGCGCACCTACGCCGACGCCGTGCAGGCGGGGGAGTCGCTGCTGCTCGCGCTCAGCGAGGGGCCGGCCGCGCTCACCGCCGCCGAGATCGCCGCCGTCGAGGGCATCGCGTCCGCGGGCGGCGGCCGCCCCCTCGGCTCGAAGCCCGTCGAGAGCTGGCTCGAGCACCGCAACACGGTGCCCACCTTCGAGAGCTTCCTGCAGCAGAACGTGGTGGTCGACACCATCGAGGTCGCCGTCACCTGGGATCGGATCGACGCCCTCTACGAGCGGGTGCTCGCCGGCATGCGCGCGGTCCCTGGGCTGATCGTGGCCTCGGGCCACAGCTCGCACTCGTACGCCACCGGCACCAACATCTACTTCACGTTCGCGGCGCGTCCGGAGCGTCCCGAGGACCTGGAGACGCTCTACTTCGACGTCTGGCGCGCCGCGATGGAGGCGACGCTCGCGGTCGGCGGGACGATCTCGCACCACCACGGCATCGGGCGGGTGCGGCGGGACTGGCTCGCCCGCGACCTCGGGAGCGCCTACCCGCTGCTGCGCGCGCTGAAGAGCGCCCTCGATCCGCTCGGGATCATGAACCCCGGCGCGCTGCTGCCGGAGCCGTCCCCCTCCTGACATGGCGAGCCACGTTCTCGCGATCGACGAGGGGGGGACGGGCGTCAGGGCGCACGTCTTCGATCACGACGGGCGGCAGGC
>Ga0302046_10002553_pt1 | contig 16914 bp, 10 predicted proteins | sample RVTome_11_FD_200261 | JGI IMG/M metagenome (GOLD analysis project Ga0302046, IMG submission 200261) | Soil microbial communities from uranium-contaminated site in the Upper Colorado River Basin, Wyoming, United States - RVT147D111 (version 2) ...
CCCGGGCCCGTGCCCTGGTGGCCGACGTCCATGACGTGCTTCCCCTGCGCGTCGTACACGCGCACGCGGAAGCCCTGCTGGTCCAGCACATGGATCCGCCCCGAACCGTCGATGTCCACGCCCGCGATGCTCGCGAACTGATAGAGCGGATCGCCCTCCGCCGTGCCGATGCGCAGATCCTCTTCCAGCACCGGTGCGTCCCCCTCCGACCAGATTCCCTGCGCGGGGTTCCGCACGATCGTCACGCCCGCGCTGTCCTCGACGGTACCCGCCCAGCTGCCGCCACCCTCACCACCGCACGCTGCCAGAACCACACATGCGGCCAGACTTCCGAAATCCCGCAGTGCCTGCGACATCGACCCCCCTCTCATCGTTTTTCCGCGCAACCACGGACCACGTCACTTACTCCATACGAGCGAGCGCTCGTTTGTCTTCAGCCAACCCTCATTCGGCCTCGCCGGCCAGAAGATCTCTCGATGCGAAGTCAGGTTTGCCCTCCAGCGGCCCGGACGGCCTGACGGCATACAACATGAGATAGCGCATGGCGTTCGAATGATAGGCGAGGAGGATGCGCGGCAGTGTGAGGGCGAAGGCGCGATCCGGGTGGCGCGCGTCGAGGAGGAATCGCCATGCCGTCGGAGTGAGCAGCCGGGTCGCGACGCGGCGCATGCAGATCGACCATGTGCGGCGGACTCGGCGGGAGAGGTCGCTGACATCGAGCGGCGCGAGGCCTGCGGCACGGATCCAGTTCATGTACTGCGCTTCGGTGCCGAGGGAAGGCAGGCGGCCTTCGTCGCAGATGGGTTCGAGGAGGAAGCGCCGCTGCCAGGGTCCGGGCGCGTCGGCGGCGATCCATGCACAGACGACGAGGCGTCCGCCGGGGCGCAGGGTGCGCGCGAACTCGGCGAACGCTCGTGGCTTGTCGTCCATGTGCTCCGTGCTTTCGATGGCGACGATGACATCGAAGGCGGAATCGTCGAAGTCATTGTCGAGCCAGTCGCGGAGTCGGAAGCTCACGCGCGGATCGCCGGCGGCGCGGTCGCGCGCGTGCGCGTGCTGCACGGGCGAGAGTGTGAGCCCGGTCACGTGGACGTCGTAATCGGCGGCGAGCATGCGAGCCGTAGCGCCGTACCCGCAGCCGACGTCGCAGACGATGTCGCCGGTTCGGAGTCCGGCCCGTTGTGCGACGCGATCCACGAGCGCGAGGACGGCCTCTGCGGGCGTCTCGCGACCCGATTCCCAGAGGCCGTGGTGCAGGTGTTCGCCCCACAGCTTGCGGTAGAAGGGATCGAGCGAGTCGTAGTGTTTCGCGATCTGTTCGCGCACGATGGGGGAGCGTGAGCGGATGAGCGGATCCAAGCCCTCGGATGATGGCGGGGGCCGACGCATCGCGCCGTCCCCCGCGCGTTCGGGATCCATGTGCGGCTACTGTGTGGCGGACCCCGCGTTCAGGTTCGCGTGGTGCAGGAACGTGTTGAACACGAGCGCGTACGCGCCGAGGGTCTCGCCGCGCCAGAACGGATTGAAGCTGAACATCACGACGTTGCCGTTGCCGATGCGCGAGTGCACGAGCGCGGGCGTTCCCGTCATCTGGTAGGCGTAGTTCATGCCGCCGCTGATGAGCAGGTCGGCCGGCTGCTGCGTGTAGCTGAAGACGACGCGGTTCTCGCCGATGCCGCCGCCACCGCCGCCGCCGCGGCCACCGCGTCCACCACCGCCCCGACCGCCGCGACCACCGGCGTCCTGTGCCGGTTCCGGCGCCGCCTGGGCAGCGGCGCCACGTCCACCACCGCCGCGACCGCCGCGTCCGCCGCCGCCCTGCTGCATCAGCTCACCCATCACACGCGGGCGACCCTGCACGATGTCCTGGTCATCGATGCCACCGCGCCGCGAGTAGCCGGACGTGGTGCTACCGACGCTGGCCAGGTCTTCATCACCGCCGCCGCGACCGCCACGGCCGCCGCGTCCACCACGCCCGCCGCCGCCGCCGCCCGAAAAGACCGGCCCGCCGTCGAAGTAGACGCCGAGGTCGTCGCCGTATCCGTAGCCGATCGGGCTGTTCGCGTCGGACCGGTCGGTGCGCACGACGCTGCCAGGCACCCAGACGTCGAGGCCGGACTGGATGTCGATGCCGTTCGAGAGGCCGTATTCGATGGGAACGGCGGAACTGCCGCCGATCGTGACGAGCGTGCCGCCTTCATTCAGGAAGCGCATGAGGTTCATCACGCCGCTGAACTCCATGCCGCCGCGGATGTCAGCGCGTGATGCGGGCTGGCCGAAGCTGGGGAACAGCTCGGACGCCTGGTAGGGAACGGGCTCATCGCCGCCGCGCCCGCCGACCAGCGCGGCGACGCTGCTGCCTTCGCCGATGAGAATGACATCCCAGCGGTCCTGGAGACGCGGCGTGTCGCGGATCTCCTGCGGCCCGATGTAGTCGTACGGGATGCCGTAGTCATCGAGGCCGATGCGCATCCAGCCCTCGCTCTGCGTGCTGTTCCAGTTGTGGAGTACGGCGATGCGCGCGGCGCGGACGGGGTGTGTGGGCGCGCCGGGCGCCTCGGCGACCGGGTAGACCTGGAAGCCGTGCTCCCTGCCGGCCGCGTCGAGCAGATTCGCGACGTTGCCCGGGTTCCCCTGCGACGGGATGATGAAGGAGCCCGCATTGAACTGGCGTCCCGCGGCAGGGAACGACTGCTCGGCCGCGTTGATGCGCAGGTTGGGCTGCGCGTAGCGGAATTCAGTGAGGCCGTTGTTGCCATCGTAGTTGATGAGGAACGCGCGTGAGTTCGCGGCGGGCGTGACGAGCCCGCCGGGCGCCATCACGGTGTCGGCGACCATCGTCATCTGAGCGCTGAGGATGCCGGGATCCTCGACGCGCGTCGTGGTCACGTCGAAGAGCGGTCCGAGCGTCCAGCCGGTGTCATCGTATGGGCCGGGATCGTTCGTGCTGTAGTACTGCTGGTCGAGGAACATGTCGGCCAGACGCGAGAACGGCTGGTCCATGCGGACGAGGTAGCTGCCGGACGGGTAGGTCTGGCCGGCGACGGTCGCCGGTGCCGTGAGACGGTGCACCTCGACGCCCTGCTGCTGGAACAGCTTGAGCAGGCGAGCCTGCAGCGCGGGCCGCGCATCATCGGCGGGGAACACGTAGGCGGCGGGTCCCTCCGCCGTCGCCTTGCCGATGGACTTCTTCGCCTTGATCCAGAAGCTGCGCAGGTACTCCTCGCGGTTCCGCGCGACCTCGTCCATGGCGATGATCACGCCGCTCTGCGACAGGTTGTTGTTGTTGCGAATGCTCCAGCGGATGGACGGCAGCGGAGTGTTGGGCCGGTGCCATTCGCGCTGCGTGCCGCTGTTGACCTGCGCTGCCTGCGCGCTCTGCACTTCGTAGAAGCGGCCGATCGAGTTGCGGATGTTCGCGGCCCAGAACATGTAGTTGGGGGCCCAGCCATCATAGAAGTCGTGCGTGAACACGCCGGGCACGCCGATCTCCGTCATCTCCTTCACTTCGCGGAAGGCGAGCCGGTTCCACTCGTTGATCGTCGTGGGATCGACCCACGAGTTGTACGGGCCGCGGCCGGTCGACGCGTACAGATACGTCTGCGACTCGTGGATGTCGTGCAGCACGTGCGGCTGGTACTGGAGGAACGCACGCGTCACGGCGCGCGACAGCTCGAGCGAGAGGCCGATGTTGTCGCGGTTGTTGTCGTGCGCGACGTACTTGCCCCACCAGATGAGCGGCGGCACGACCGCGTCGGGATGATGCCACTGCGCCATGTAGCGCTCGACGACGCGTGCGCGGCCGTCCACCTCGATGACCGGCGTGATCATCACGATCATGTTGTCGCGGATGTTGCGGATGTAGTCCGCCTCGCTCACCACCATGCGATAGGCCAGCTCGATGAGCATTTCCGGGCTGCCCGTCTCGGTCGAGTGCATGCCGCCGACCATCCAGTACATCGCCTTGCCGTTCGCGATGAGCTGTTCCGCCTGGGCGTCGGTGAGGCCGCGCGGGTCGGCGAGCTGCAGGTTGTTCTGCGCGATCTGATCCAGACGCTGCAGGTTCTCCTCGCTCGAAATGGCGGCGAGCATGATCTCGCGGCCTTCCTCGGACGTGCCGATGACGAAGGTCCTGATCCGCGGCGACGCCGCTTCCAGCCGCCGGTAGTACTCGTGGATCTCCTCCGCCTTGTGGAGCACCTGCGGTGCACCCGCAATGTCCCCGAAATGGGCCATTGGCGTTGGCACGCTGCTCGAAGCAGGCAGGTGATCCACGTACTTCGTGAGAATGAACGGTTCCGTGGTGTACTCGCGGATCTTCGCAGTGTAGGCCTGATCGACCTGCTGCTGCCGGGCCGCGGCCGGCCCGGCGATGAGTAGCGAGCAAAGGAGTGCGGTGGACCAGCGTGCGATACCGCCGGCCAGCGCGCTCCGTCCCGGGTTCGCCATCATGATCCTCCTTCGGAGGTTTGTGCAGGACAGGCTGCGGAAACTGCCGATGCCCCGGGGGATGTGTCAACACGCGACCATGCGTTCCGCCGCGCCGGCGCCTCCGTCTGGCACGCTCTTGCCCGGCGCCGCGCGGCCCGGGTACGATCCGGCCCGTAACCAGGAACGGTGCCGAACGCATCTGCGCGGTCGCCCGACCCCTTTCGCCGAGAGGGCATGAAGTTCCTCGTCAGCCAGCTGGCCTACTTCCTGAGCGAAGGCGAAGTGCGCCGCAATGTCCGGGCGCTCGTGCAGTATCTGATCTTCCTCGCCGCGGTCATCGCGTTGTATACGGTTCTGTTCCACGTGATCATGGTGCGCGTGGAGGGCCAGGATCACTCGTGGCTCACGGGACTGTACTGGGTCCTGGTCGTGATGAGCACGCTGGGGCTGGGCGACATCACGTTCCAGACGGATATCGGCCGCCTGTTCAGCCTGATCGTGCTGCTGAGCGGGATCCTGCTGCTGCTGGTGCTGCTGCCCTTCGTGTTCATCCGCTTCTTCTACGCGCCGTGGCTGGAAGCACGCATCCGGATGCGCGCGCCGCGCGAGGTGCCGGCGAACATGACGGGACACGTGCTCATCTGCGCGTGGGACAGCATCGCACCGGGCCTGGTGGAACGGCTGAAGGTGCATCAGATCCCGTACGTTGTGCTGGAGCCGGACGCGGCGAAGGCGGGCGCCATGCACGACGACGGGATCCAGGTCGTGGCCGGTGACATCGAGAGTGTGGCGGCCTACCGTTCCGTGCACGTCGAGCGCGCGCGTCTGGTCTTCGCGAATGCGGAGGACACGACGAACACGAACATCGTGCTGACGGTTCGCGAGATCGCGCCGCAGGTCCCCATTGCGAGTCTGGTCATGAGCCTCGATTCGATCGATGTGCTCGAGCTGAGTGGTGCGAATCATGTGCTTCCCCTTTCTCAGCGGCTGGGCGAGCAGCTCGCGAACCGCGTGAACGCGGGACATGCGCGCTGCCACGTCGTGGGCCGCTACCTCGACCTGCTCGTCGCCGAGTTCCCGGTGCACAACACGCCGCTGCGCGGCAGGACACTGCGCGAGACGCGGCTCCGCGAGTATACGCAGACGAGCATCGTGGGCGTGTGGGAACGCGGCCGGCTCGTGCCGGCGTACGCGGATCTGCGCCTCTCCGAGTACAGCGTGCCTGTCGTCCTCGGCACGACGCGGCAGATCGCGAAGCTGGACGAGCTGCTCGTCATCTACGATGCGAACGAGAGCCCCGTCGTCGTCCTGGGCGGCGGCAAGGTGGGCCGCGCCGCGGCACGATCGCTGAAGCGCCAGGGCATTCCGGTCCATCTGGTGGAGAAGAACCGGGACCTGCGCGACCGCATCGGTGATGCGGCGGACCAGTTGTTCATCGGCGATGCAGCGGACCGCGACGTGCTCGCGCGCGCGGGGCTCGACCATGCGCCCTCCGTGCTGCTGACCACCCACGACGATGCGACGAACATCTACCTCGCGGTCTACTGCCGCCGGCTGAAACCCGACGTCCGCCTCGTCAGCCGCATCACGCACGAGAAGAACATGGAGGCGGTTCTCCGTGCGGGCGCCGATTTCGTGCTCAGCTATGCGTCGCTGGGCGTGGATTCCCTGATGTCGATCCTGCTGGGCAGCGATCTGGTCGTGCTGGGCGAAGGCATCAATCTGTTCCACATGAAGGTGCCGGACCCGTTCGTGGGGCGGACACTCGCGGAATCGGGGATCGGTGCGCGCACGGGTCTGAACGTGATCGGCATCCAGCGCGACGGTCACGTCGACACGGCAGTGGGCGCCGATCAGCGTCTCGCTGCCGGCAACCAGCTCGTCATGCTCGGCAGCCGGGAGCAGCGCGCAGCGCTCGTCGAGATGATCGCGGGAGCCACGCGCTGACGCAGCACTGCTTGCGCCGTCCGCCCGGACGGGGCACCTTCGCCCGGTCCGTTCCCCCGATTCGATGAAGTGATGCAGGACACGACAGCCGCGACATCGCCAGCCCTGCTGGACCCCGCCGGGTGGGCGACCGCACTCGGACTCGAGGGTGTGGCCGCATGGCTCAATGCGCGACCGCTCGCCGCGACCACGGCGAGTCTGGTGCTCCTTGCCTTCACAGCGTGGCTTCTGCTCGTCCTGATCCGGCGCTACGTGCTGCGCGTCGTGACGCGCGTGGCGCAGCGCTCCTCGACGTTCTGGGACGAGGTCCTCCTCCAGAAGGAGTTGTTCCACCGGCTGTCGCTGATCGTGCCCGTGCTTCTCGTGTGGCAGGGCATCGCGGCCGTGCCGAACCTGGCACCGTCCATCATCGAGTTCGTGCAGCGCCTGGCCATCGCGACGCTCGTGCTGATCGGACTCCGCTCGCTGTCCGCACTGCTGTCCGGCGTCAGCGAGATCTACAGCCGCTACGACGTGGCACGGCAACGGCCGATCAAGGGCTATCTACAGGTGGTCAGCGTGGTCGCGCATATCGCGGGCGCCATCCTCGTCATCGCCACGCTCGTCGGCCAGTCGCCGCTCTTCTTCCTGAGCGGCATCGGCGCGATGACCGCGATCATCCTGCTCGTCTTCCGCGACACCCTGCTCTCGCTGGTCGCAGGCATTCAGCTGACGAGCAACGACCTGATCCGCGTGGGCGACTGGATCGAGATGCCCCAGTTCGGTGCGGATGGCGATGTCATCGACATCGCGCTGAACTCCGTCCGCGTGCAGAACTGGGACCGCACGTTCTCGGTGATCCCGACGCACAAGTTCCTCGAGCACAGCTTCAGGAACTGGCGCGGCATGACGGAGTCCGGCGGCAGGCGCATCAAGCGCTCACTCCATCTCGACATGACGACGGTCCGATTCCTGACGGACGACGAGGCCGGACGCTTCGCGCGCTTCACGCTGCTCGCCGATTACATGGCAGAGAAACGCAGGACGCTGGCGGAGCACAACCGCGCCGTGACCCGTGGCGATGGCTGGATCACCAACGAACGCCGCCTCACGAATGCGGGCACCTTCCGCGCCTACATTGCCGCATACCTGCGCAGCCACCCCCGCGTGCATCAGGACATGACGTTCCTGATCCGGCAGCTGCAACCCACGCCCGAGGGACTGCCTCTCGAAATCTACGTCTTCACGAACGACACCGAGTGGGCGAACTACGAGGCGATCCAGGCCGACATTTTCGATCACCTCCTCGCCATGATTCCGCAGTTCGGACTGCGCGTCTTCCAGAAACCCTCAGGCGCGGATTTCGGGCGACTCAGTGCGCCGCCCCGCACTCGCGCGCTGGCCATCGACGCGTGATCTGTTCCGATTGAGCACCCCCACAACCCACGTCCCGGCCTCACAGCATGATCCGATCGACGTAGCACCATCCCCACTCCTCGCCAGGCTCCATCGAGCGCATGACCGGGTGTCCGGTATCGTGATGGTGTTTCGTGGCGTGGCGGTTGGGTGAGGAATCGCAGCAGCCCACATGACCGCAGGTCATGCAGATGCGCAGGTGGACCCAGCGGGCGCCGGTGCGCAGGCAGTCCTCGCAGCCGCGTGCGCTCGGCAGGACGGACCGGATGGAGGAGACGTGCTCGCAGCCGGGCGGTGCAGGTGTGAAGTGGATGCGCCGCTCGTCGTCGATTGCGGCGCCCACCGCAGGCGCTGCAGCGTCGACCAGGGCGGCGCCGGCGCGGAACAGGGGCGCAGCGGCGATGAAGGACGCGGGGCTGCCGTGCAGGGACAGCTGGTCGCCGGGTGCGAGCGGGACGTCGGGATCGATGGGAATGTCGGTGTCGTCGCGGCGCAGTGCGTCGACGCGGATCTCGAAGCGGCTCGCAAGGTCGAGCTGGGCGAGAGACATGCCGGTGGCGGCGGTACCGGGGCGGAGCGTGACGATTCGGTGGTCGAGGCAGTCGCCGTCCAGGATGCAGGCGGTGACGGGAACCTCGTCCTGCTCGACGCGCAGCGCGCGGTAGTCGCCGCGCCGGATGCCCTCTTCGCGCGCCTCGATCTCGGCCGGCGGGATCTCGTAGGTGCGCAGCACTTCCGCGAACAGCTGCACGATGCTCTCCATTTCCTCCGTGATGACGCGGTCCGTACCGGTCTCGGCGAGCGCGCGCACTTCGGATTCGTAGCGGGTGCGCACGACAATGCGCATGGTCGGATTGGCGGTTCGTGCGACGGCCGCAATGCGCTCGGCCGTGATGGGGTCGTCGTCAGCGATCACGAGCATTTTCGCGTGCTCCACACCGGTGAGCTGGAGAGTTCGCAGGCGGGTGGCATCGCCGCGCAGCACGCGCAGGCCCTGTTCCTCGGCCTCGCGCGCGCCCGTTGGGCTCAGCGTTGTGATCGCGAACGGGATGCGGGCGCCGTGCAGCGCGCGGACCAGACTGCGCGCCGCCACGCCGTATCCCGCGACGATGACGTGGTTCTCGATGTCGAATGCGTCCGCAGGCTCATCGTCGAGGGTGCGCGAATCCGTGGGCGGGCGCCGCAGGCGAGTGGCCAGGCGGGTACCCACCGTGGACAGTGCGGGAGTCAGCACCATCAGGAGCACGGTGGCGGCGATAAACGCCTGTGACCCGGTCTGTGCCAGGCCGGCGGGGAACAGACCGGCCTCGGCGCCCGCGCGCTCGAGCACGAACGAGAACTCGCCCACCTGCGCGAGACCCAGGGCGGTCGCGGCGGCCACGGCGGTCGACGAACCCAGCACACGAACGCTGACGGCCGTCGTCGCGACCTTGATGAGGAAGACCACTGCGACACCGGCGAGCACGAGCGGCAGATGCGCCACGAGGAAGCGCACATCGAGCAGCATGCCGACGGATACGAAGAACGTGGCGCTGAAGATGATCTGGAGCGGCAGGATCTCGCCGAGCGCATGCTCGCTGAACGCGCTCTCGCTGACGACGAGACCGGCGAGGAACGCACCGAGCGAGAGGCTGACGCCGGCCAGGCTGGTGAGCCAGGCGGTCCCGAAGCAGATCGCGATGACGGTGAGCAGGAACAGCTCGGGCGAGCAGGTCCGCGCGACGGCCTCGAGAACGGGCGGCAGCAGGCGGCGCGCGACGAGGAGCGCTGCGGCAATGAGCAGGCCCGCCTTCGCGAGCGCCCAGCCGACGGCTCCCGCCGAGCCGCCCTCGCCGGCGAGCATTGGCACCAGCAGCACCATGGCGACGATGGCGAGGTCCTGGAAGATGAGCAGGCCGAGCGCGGCCTCGCCGTGCTCGCTGTTCGTCTCCGCGCGATCCGCCAGCAGTTTCAGCACGATCGCCGTCGAGCTGAGCGACAGCAGGAATCCCGAATAGAGACCGGTCCGCCAGTTCGCGCCCAGCAGTGCGAGCAGCGCGACGGTGACGAGGCACGTGAGTCCGACCTGGAGGCCGCCGCCCAGGAAGATGAGGCGGCGGATGCGGCCGAGCCTTGCGAGGCTGAACTCGATGCCGATCGTGAACAGCAGCAGGATGACGCCGACCTCGGCAGCGGCATCGACGAGCGCGCGGTCGCGCACCAGCCCCAGCGCATTGGGCCCGATGATCACACCGGCGAGCAGGAATCCGACGATGGGAACGAGTCCCATCCGGAAGCTGACGTAGGTGATGGCCGCGCCCGCGACGAGGAGTACGGTCACATCCGCGAAGAAGCGGGGTGCTTCTCCGGCCAGGGCAGCCAGCAGCATGGGTGCGGACGCGGGCAGCATGGGTTCGTGCTCGAATGGTCGGTGTGTGTGCCGGGCAGCGACGGCGTCCGTCGACGGCCCACGGTCCACGTCGCAGGCCCCGGCGTCGAATGCCGGGACCGTCGCCCGGGTTCCCGCTCGCGGGCACAGTCGCCCTGAAACCGTTGCGTCCCGGTACCGTAGGAGTCAACGTATTCGCCCCGGCGTTCGCCGGGGTGGTCCCCCCTGACATGGGTTACCGAATGAGCCCCCTGCTCCAGGACCTCCGGTTCGCGATGCGTCTGCTACGGCGCACGCCCGGTCCCACGCTGATCGCGGTGCTCGCGCTGGGCCTCGGGATCGGGCTCACGGCGCTGATGTTCAGCATCGTGTGGGGCGCGTTCCTGCGCGGCCTGCCGTACGAGCAGGCGCACGAGATCGTCGCGGTGCGACGCACGGATCCGGCGACCGGCGCGATCAGCATCTGGCCGAGCCTGCACGATCTGGACGACTGGCGCAATGAGCAGCGGTCGTTCGAGGACCTGGCCGGCTACTTCACCGGCACGATCAACATCAGCGACGCCGGCAGCCTGCCGGAACGCTACAGCGGCGCGTTCATCACGCCGGCTGCGTTCCGACTGGTGGGCGAAGCGCCCGTGCGCGGGCAGGTCTTCACGGAGGAGGACGATCTGCCGGGTGCGCCGCTGAGAGTGATCATTGGCTACAACGTCTGGCAGGAGCGATACGGGGGAGACCCCGACATCGTGGGTCGGACGCTGCGCGCGAACGGCGAGCTGGGTGAAGTCATCGGCGTGATGCCGGATGGCTTCGAGTTCCCGATAGTCCAGGACATATGGATTCCGCTGCGTCTGAATCCGGTTGAGGTGGAACGCGGCCAGGCGCGCACGCTGGCCGTATTCGGCCGGCTGAAGGACGGAGTCAGCGCGCAGCAGGCCGAGACGGAGCTGGCCGCGATCTCGCAGCGCTTCGACTCGCTCAATCCGAACCTCACGCGCGAGCGCGGCGTGAACGTGCTGCCCTACACGGACGCGACGATCGGACCGGATGCGAGGCCCATGCTCTTCACGATGCTGGGCGCGGTCTCCTTCGTGCTGCTCATTGCGTGCGTCAACGTGGCGAATCTGCTCATCGGCCGCGCGCTGATGCGCGGCAAGGAAATCGCCGTACGCACGGCCGTGGGTGCAACACGACGGCGCATTGCTCTGCAGTTCTTTGCGGAGTCGTTCGCGCTCGCGCTCGCGGGAGGTCTGCTGGGAATCGGCATAGGACATGTCGGCATGGTGATGTTCAACAGTTCGGTCGCCGGCACGGACCCGCCGTTCTGGATCGACATCCGTCTGGACGGCATGGTGCTGGCGTGGGTGCTGGCAACGACGCTGCTCGCGACGCTTGCGGCCGGAGTGTTTCCCGCGCTGCAGGCGACGCGTGCGAACACGCACGACATTCTGAAGGATGAGGCGAGGGGCAGTTCGAGCTTCCGGCTGGGCCGGGTGTCGCGCGGGCTCGTCGTTCTCGAGATCGCGCTGTCGATCACGCTGCTCGCCGGCGCGGGCCTCATGGTCAAGGGCGTCCTGCTGCTGAACCGCATCGACCTGGGCTTCCCGGCGCAGGAGTACTTCACGGCGCGCATCGGCCTTCCCGATAACGACTATGCCGACATCGATGCGCAGCGTCAGTTCTACGACCGGCTGCTGCCGCGTCTCCAGGCGCTGCCGGGCGCCCGCAGCGTCGCCATCACGACAGGCCTGCCCGGCACGCAGGGCGGTGGCACGGGCTTCACGCTGCAGGGCCAGCAGTACGCCTCTGACCTGGATGTGCCGGGCGCGCGCTGGGCTGCCGTTGACCCGGGCTTCTTCACTGCGTTCGACGCGCCGGTGCTGCGCGGACGCGGATTCGGGCCGGAGGATCGTGAGACGAGCACGCCCGTCGTGATCATCAACGAGAGCTTCGAGCGCCGCTGGTTCCCGCAGGGCACCGCGATCGGCAGCACGCTCCGCATGGGCGGGCTCCAGAGCGAGAACGACTGGCGCACGATCGTAGGCGTGGTGCCGGACCGGCACGCAGCGGGCGCGGAGAACGAGGACCCGGAAGCGCTCTACGTGCCGCTGGCTCAGGCGCCGGCGCGATTCGTATCGCTTGCGGTCCGTGCAACAGGCGACCCGATGTCGTTCACGTCCCGCGTGCGCGAAGCGGTCGCTTCGATCGACCCGAACCTGCCGCTCTACTTCGTCGATCGTCTGGACCGCCGTGTCGCGCAGGAAAACTGGGTCTTCGCAGTGTTCGGAATGCTCTTCGGCGTGTTCGGCCTCGCCGCGCTGTTCCTGGCCGGCATCGGGCTGTACGGCGTGATGTCGTTCGCCGTGAGCCAGCGCACGCGCGAGATGGGGGTGCGCATGGCGCTGGGCGCACAGCCCGCCGACGTGATCCGGCTCATCTTCCGGCAGGGGATGATCCAGACCGCGGCCGGAATCGTCCTCGGCATCATGCCGGCCCTGTTCATCGCGAATCAGCTGAGCGATCTGATCTTCCAGGTGAATCCGCGCGACCCGGCCGTCTACTTCACGATCCTCGCCGTGCTGCTGTTCGCCGCGGCACTCGCGACCTGGATTCCTTCCCGCCGCGCCACACGCGTGGACCCGCTGGACGCGCTGCGCGCCGAGTAGGCGCGCGGCGCGTCCAGTCGTACCTCAGGTGCGTGATTTCCTGCGGCTGCCGCGCCAGATCAGGTATCCCGATACGGCGAGCAGCACGTAGACCAGGACGGCGGGTCCGTCGTGAGGGATGTCCGCCAGCACCCTGCCCAGCGTGAGTTCCTGACCCTGAACGAGTATGGCAATCGAGAGCATTTCGCTCCGCCTTTCGCCGATGCGTAATGCATGACGCACGGACCGCGGGTTTGCGGGCGCGCGACGATGCAGTGCGTGGTGCCGGTTCGTGAACCGGCGCTCAGCGAATGGGAGGTGGAGCGGTGTGCGAGAAGACGGGAACGCCCGTGCGCGTGCCCGTGAGGTCGGGCAGCACGGTGGCGGCCGCGCCCGGACGAACGCGATGAACGGGGAGTCCCGGGCGCGCGACGTGGAATGCGCGACACGTGCGCGGCAGCATGCGGAACGGCGGCGGTGGATCGTCCGCGCGGGCCGCGCCGGCCGCGGGCAGGGCGGGATCTGTTGCGTGGGACGGAGCCATGTCCCACGCGACCGGCAGCGTGCATGGAGCAGATTCGACTGCAACGGCATCGGCGGGCGCGCCATGGCGCGGCGCGCCGTCCGCGATCGACGCGCCGAGGATCGGCAGGCTCAGAACAAGGAAACGGCGCAACACGTCGAATCGGTCCTTCTACGGGAAGAGGAGGCCATGCGGCCCCCTCGCTGAGTATCGTCAGATCCGTGTCATGACTCTAGCGGTTCGGCGGGTCGCCAAGAAGGGGGGATTCCGCGTGCGACCTTGCTCGACGGGAAGGGCCGGCCATCATTAGGTCGTTCCATGCCGGACCCGCACGAGATCGGGTCCGGTCCAACGACGAGAAGACAGCGACGATGCCGGCCCGGCGCGCGGTTGTGTCGCTTGGGGTCCGGGTTTGAGCGGGTTCGCATTCCTCGAGTTCGCGGCGGGTCTCGTGCTGCTGATGATCGGCGCGAGCCTGCTGGTGCGTGGCGCCGTCGCGCTGGCCGCGCGGCTGGGCACGCCGCCGCTCGTGATCGGCCTCACGGTCGTCGCGTTCGGGACCAGTTCGCCGGAAGTGCTCGTCAGCCTGCAGGCCGCCTGGGTCGGCGATCCGGAGATCGCGCTGGGTAATGTCATTGGCAGCAACATCTTCAACGTCCTGTTCATCCTCGGCATCTCGGCACTCGTCGCGCCGCTCGTCGTGTCCGAGCGGCTGGTCCGTCGCGACGTGCCGGTCATGATCGCCGTGTCGCTGCTCGTCTACGCGTTCGGGTGGGATGGCCAGCTGAGCTCCGTCGAGGGCATCGTGCTGCTCGCGACGATCGTGCTGTATACGTCGTATCTGATTCGCGGCGCCCGGCGTGGCACGGTGTCGACGGAGCTGCCCGAAGCGACGGTGACGAAGCACTGGTCGATCGACACCGCGCTCATCCTCGGCGGGCTGGGCCTCCAGGTCGTGGGATCCTGGTGGCTCGTCGAGTCCTCGATCCGCATAGCGACAGCGCTGGGCGTGAGCGAGCTGGTCATCGGCCTCACGATCGTCGCCGCGGGCACCTCACTGCCCGAGGTCGCGACATCGATCGCCGCCAGTGCGCGCGGCCAGCGTGACATGGCGGTCGGCAACGTCGTGGGCAGCAACATTTTCAACCTGCTACTCGTGCTCGGGTGCGCCGCGGTCGTCTCGCCGGTGCCGTTCGAGGTGGCACGCGCCGCGCTCGCGTTCGACCTGCCGGTCATGATCGCCGTGGCCGTCGCGTGCCTGCCCATTTTCGTGCGTGGCTATTCACTGGACCGCTGGGAGGGCGGGATCTTCCTCATCTATTACGTCGCGTACACCGTGTTCCTCGTGCTGGACGCGACGGACCACTCGGCGGCTCCGGTCTTCGGCGGGCTCGTGCTGGGATTCGTCATGCCGATCACGGTGCTGACGCTCGTCGTGATCACGTTCCGGGCGCGTGGGCGCCGGCAGGAATCGAGTCCGCCGCCCGACTGACGGCGCCCGCGACGGCATCGAGTCCTGCGATCCGCAGGCGCACGATGTGCTGGACGTCCCACTCGTCGCGCCACATGCCGATGAAGCCGTCACCCACCGTCTGGAGCGGCACGAAGCCGTCCGGTAGTGTGACCGTGCCGGCCAGGCGGCCCTGGGGATCGAACAGGTCCCAGCGCGGCGAGCGCACTTCCGATGCGTTGAACGGCCGATCGGCAAGCTCGGCGGACGTGCGGACGCGCTGCACCCACAGCGTGCCACGCGGGCCGGGCACGAAGTACGAATACGCAGGATAGAATTCGGCGAACGCCGTCGCCCGGAACGTGCGGTCGATCTCCGCCGGGGGGCGGTTCGCGCGCAGCATGCCCTGGCGCATGAACTCGAGGATGCCGGCGCGGTCCTTCTCGCTTACGGGAATGGGCGAGTGTTCCTTCGTGATGACGCGCTCGAGCTTTCCAGCCGCATCATGCACTTCGATGCGATACTCGGAGTTCATTCCGTAGATGAGCCTGCCGCGGTTGTCGATCTGCCAGAACGGCTCGGACGCGAAGTAGAAGTACTGCATGCCGGAGGCGCTCATGCGCATGCCGGCGCCGGCGGGCAGCAGGGACAGCGTGTCGACCACGGTACCCCTCGTGTTGCGCACGAGCAGCCGGTCGCGTTCCTCGATGATGGGCGCATCCTGTGTGGGCAGCCGGCGAGCCTGCTGCACGATCCGGCCGTCCGGCAGCGATGCGAAGCGCAGCGGCTCGCCATCCGTGCTGGGCAGCAGGAAGCTGCCGGCCGGGTTGCCATCCGGTGTGAAGCGAATGACGCGGCGCTGGCCGCCGTCGGCGACGAGCACGGTATCGCCCGGGCCGAGCATCACGAGCATGACACGGCTGCTCATCTCGCCCGGTCCCTCACCGGGTCCGCCCATCTCGCGCAGGAACCGGCCGTCGCTGTCGAAGACGCGGACGCGCCGGGCAAGCGCATCGAGCACGTAGATGTTGCCGCTTCCGTCGACGGCCGCGCCCACGATCGCGCCGAACTGCAGCTCGGCGGGCCCGTCCATACGGCCGATGCGCAGTTCTTCCCGGGCGGTTGGCAGCAGATCGGGCGGCAGAAAGCCGGAATCCGGATTGCTGACGATCGTGACGCCCGCACTGTCGCGCATCACACCGGACCAGCGCGTCGCGGCCTCGCCGTCACACCCGGCGAGCCAGATCATGCAGAGCAGTGGAACGAGCGTTGAACGCGCCATCGAACAGCCCATGGCTCGGTCTCGAAGAGGGTGTCGACGAAGGCACCGTGCGTACGGAGGAGGATACGCAATGGGCTCCGGAAGGTCGCAGGTCGCGTTCCGCTGCGCCAGTCCCCGGGACGGCCGCTTGCCCGGGTGCACGGTCGCAGCAAGGATCATGTCCGTGACGACTTCCCGCTCGATGCGATTGAGCACCCGTCTGCTCCTGCCGCTGCTGGCGGCGGTCGCCGTGGTGATGTCGATGTACGCGGTCTGGGCGGTGTGGCAGCGCGAAGCGACACTGACCGCGGAGGCACGGCGCGAGACCAGGGCGTACGCCTTCGCGCTCGGCCTCGCGATCGAGTTGGCCTATCGCGATGCCTACCTGACGGACGTGCAGGAGATCATCGACCGGTTGAGCCGCGAGCGGTCGATCTACGGCGTCTTCATCTACGACCTGGACAATTCGGTCCGGTTCCGTTCCGATCCGCTGCAGGAGACGGACGCTGCGGAGACCGGCCGCGTGGAGGCCGTGCTGCGCGGCGGCCAGCCTGCGGAGTTCGAGCGCGAGATCGGCGGCGATGCGGTGTACTCGGTGCTGCGGCCGATCCGTGATCCGCTGGGCGACGTGCTGGGCGTGTTCGAGGTCGCACAGCCGCTGTCGCTCGTGCGTCAGGAGATCGCGTCCACGCGCTGGAGGTTCCTGCTCAACACGCTCACTCTGCTGCTGGCGATTACGGTGATCATCCTCTCGCTCGTGCGGGGCGTGATCGGCCGGCCGCTGGCCCAGCTGTTGACGGGCGTGCGCGCGCTCGGGCAGGGCGATCTCGCGCACCGCGTGGGCGATGTCGGCCCGCGTGAGCTGGCCGAGATGGCAGCGGAGTTCAATGGCATGGC
>Ga0302046_10002554_pt1 | contig 16910 bp, 12 predicted proteins | sample RVTome_11_FD_200261 | JGI IMG/M metagenome (GOLD analysis project Ga0302046, IMG submission 200261) | Soil microbial communities from uranium-contaminated site in the Upper Colorado River Basin, Wyoming, United States - RVT147D111 (version 2) ...
GCCCTCGCGGACGAAGGCGAGCAGCATGTTGCGCCGCTGCGCCTCGCCCTCCGTCTTATCGCCGCGCAGCACGGCGACGCCGGTGCCGTCGTCGTCCCAGGCGAGCTGCGCGTAGCGGTCGGTGGAGGTATCGAGCGGCCGCAGCATCCCGGTGCCGAGCTGCAGCGCGTACAGCCCGTTGCCGGTGCCGCCGGCGGCGTCGACCGTGTAGGCGAGCACGTCGCTCGGCTCGTTGAACGCCAGCTCGTCGACATTGCCGATGTTCTGCACCAGGCCGGAGGAAAGGTCGCGGAGCATCAGGTCGGTGCCCTCGTGCTCGGCGTCGTTGTCGGCTTTGCGCCGCTTGACGGCCAAGAAGCGGCCGTCGTCGGAAAAGCGCAGGCTGTCGGCCGCCGGCACCGAGAACGTCTCGCCGCTCGACAGGTCGATCAGCCGCGCCTCACGCGCCGAGGCCTGCCCCGCGCCGCGCCCGCCGCCCTGGCCGCCCCGGCCGCCGCCCCTGCGGGCCCCCTCCGGCGGGTTCACCATGAAGGCGACCCAGCGGGAGTCGTCGGAGAACTCCGGCCCCGAGCCGCGCTCGATCTCGTGGACGGCATCGCCATCGAGGTTGCGGATGTAGAGGGTCCCGTCGCCATCCAGCGGCTCGTAGGAGTAGGCCATCCAGACGCCGTCGGGCGACAATGCCACGTTGTTGATCCGGCTCCAGCGCGGGTAGTCCGCCAGCTCGAGGACCTTCTGGCCCGTGGCCTGTGCGGCCGCCGATTGTTGCGGCTCTGCGAGCCCGATGGCCTGGAGCGCCTCGCCCATCGCCGCGCTTTGCGCGGCCGCCGGCTGCTGGGCGATGCCCGGCAACGGCGCCGCCAGAGTGGCCACCAGCGCCACGGCCACGAGGACGAAGAGGGGGATCAGGAGCTGAATGCGGGGCTGCAGCCGTGGGCGTCGGGGCATCGTCGGTTTCTCCGTGTTGGAAGCCGGCTTTCCGAAGGGTCCTTCCGTCGGTTGCGCCGGGCGCGCCGAGGTGATGCGGAACGTCGCGCCGGACGGGCGGATTCTCTTACCGCAGGCGGCCGGCGACAAGTGAGAGCATGGCGATCGGCGCCGCCAGCCGCCATACTCGATGACAACATGACCAAGCCGACCGGCGTTGCCAACTCGGGCGTGGTGCATCCGCGACGCCGATGATCGACCACCTCGCGGGCCCCGGGGCCCCCGCCGCGAGCCTCGCCTTGCTGGCCTGGGGCTGGCCGGACCTCTTCGCCGCCGTCCGCGGCTGGCTGGGCTGGCCGTACGTTCTCGCCACCATCCACGTCGCGCTGGCACTGGCGACCTCGGCCCACGTGGTGCTGTTCAAGCGCGACGGGCGCGCCGCCGTCGCCTGGGTGGGCGTGATCTGGCTGGCGCCTCCGGCGGTCGGCCCGCTCCTCTACTTCATCTTCGGGATCAACCGCATCCAGCGGCGCGCCTCGCGCCTGCGGGCGACGGGCGCGAGCCCCCAGGACCTCTTCGAAGAGGGCGCTGTCCTGCAGCAGCGGCGCGCGGGCGCGGACGGGGTCACCACCGTCCGCCGGCGGGCTGCGCCAGCCGACGCCACCGCTCACCGGCGGCGGCCCCCGTCATACGGCGCGGCCGCCGGAGACCGACGTGTCGAAGCGCCCGGCGGCGTCGCAGCGGAGCAACGGCGGCCCGCCCCCGGCGGCGCAGCTGCGGACCAACGGCAACCCGCGCCCGGCGCCGCCACGGCAGACCAACGGCGGCCCGCGCCCGGCGGCGCCGCCACGGCAGACCACTACGGGCTGGCGGCGTTGCGCACCTGTGTCGGCAATGTCACCGGCCGGGAGCTGACCCACGGCAACCGGGTCGAGCCGCTGATCAACGGCGATGAGAGCTACCCCGCCATGCTCGAGGCCATCGCCGCCGCCGAGCGCTCGATCGCCCTGTCCACGTTCATCTTCGATCACGATCGCGCCGGCGAGCGCTTCGTCGAGGCGCTGGCGGCGGCCCATGAGCGCGGCGTCACCGTGCGCGTGTTGATCGACGGCGTCGGCGTCCGCTACAGCCGCCCCCGCATCACTCGCTCGCTGCAGGCCCGCGGCGTGCCGTTCGCCAAGTTCCTGGAGCCCGTGCTGCCGCCGCGCAGCTCCTACCTCAACCTGCGCACGCATCGAAAGATCCTGGTGGTCGATGGGCGGGTCGGCTTCACCGGCGGCCTCAACATCCGCGAGGGTTGCATCCTCGAGCTCGAGCCCGATTACCCGGTCCAGGACATGCACTTCCGCCTCGAGGGTCCGGTGGTCGAGCACCTGATGGAGGATTTCAGCGTCGACTGGGAATTCACCACGGGCGAGCTGCTGGAGGGGGAGACCTGGTACCCGACGCTCGAGGCCGCCGGCAGCGTCGAGGCGCGCGGCATCGCCGCGGGACCCGACGAGAACTTCGAGACCGTCTACTGGACGCTGCTCGGGGCGCTGAGCGCCGCCGAGGTCTCGGTGCGCATCACGACGCCCTACTTCATCCCCGACCAGACGTTGATCGCCGCCCTCAACCTGGCGGCGCTGCGCGGCGTCTCGGTGGAGATCGTCCTGCCCGAGCACGGCAACCTGCGCTTCGTGCAGTGGGCGTCGACGGCGCAGCTCTGGCAGGTGCTGATCAACGGCTGCAAGGTGTTCTTCTCGCCGCCGCCGTTCGATCACTGCAAGCTGATGGTCGTCGACGGCGAGTGGGTCTTCGTGGGCTCGTCCAACTGGGACGCCCGCAGCCTGCGGCTGAACTTCGAGTACAACGTCGAGTGCTACGACAGGGCTCTGGCCGCCGAGATCAACCGCATCATCGACGACAAGATCGCCGCCGCCCGCCCCACCAGCTACGAGGAAATCAACGCCCGCAGCCGCCCCGTCAAGCTGCGCGACGGGATCGTGCGGCTGGCGGCGCCGTATCTGTAGCGAGTACGGTGCTACGCGCCTGCTGACACGATGGAGGATTCGATGCAGATCGAGCGATCGGTGATCTCGCTGGCGTTGTTGGGCTGTTTCGCCTGCGGCGGCCCGTCCCCGGAGTTCGCGGATTGGACGATTTCGGTCCCCGAGGGGGTGACGGTGCACGAGTACCCCGCCGTGCCGTCTGACGAGCGCGCCGACAGTCGCATCGACGTCGTCGAAGACCTGGTTTTGGGATCGGATGCCGATCCGCAGCGGGCGTTCTACCGACCTCAGCGCGTCGTGCCGGACGCAGACGGCAACATCTACGTCCTCGAACAGGGCAATCAACGCGTCCAGGTCTTCGATGCTCGCGGCAACTACGTACGCACGCTCGGCGGCGAAGGCCAAGGGCCCGGTGAGCTAGCGCTTCCGACGGAGCTGGCCGTCACGGCGGATCGCGTCGTCGTGAGGGCCGATCGCAACCGGCTGAACACATGGACCCTTAGCGGTCAGCATGCGGGTGACGTCCGGCTGGAGACCGATCTGGCGGGTTTGGCAGGGATGGACTCGGGGTTCGTCGCCCGGCGGGAGGAGTGGGTCGGTGCGCTCGTCCTGGAGGCTCCGCCGGCGCGCCGATTCACGTTGGCGCGTTACGAATCGGACGGGCGCGAAGCATCGGTCTACGCCGCCATCGATCAGCCACCCCCGCCGGTGCTCGGCTACATCGGTTCTCGCAGCGAGTTCTTTGCCGGCGTTCTCTTACAGCGCGGAGGCGTGCTTCCGGTGTTCACCGAGCGCCACGCGGTATCGCGGGATGGAACCCTCTATTTGACGACCAGCGAGGAGTATCAGCTCCATGCGTATGGCGGCCGGCGCTGGGCGTTACGCGTCGCGTGGCCGCGCGATCCGGTAACAGAGCAGGCCGTGGAGATCGAGATGGCCCGGCTCCGAGTGCCGGAACCGCTGGCCGGCGCCACCGCTGACGATCTCGGCTTTCCCGAGCGGTTCAAGGCGATTGCCGGGCTGCAGGTCGACGGCCACGGGCACGTGTACGTGTTCCCGTTTCACCCCCCCTTGGATGCTCCCCAGCCGCCCGACATCGACCGCCCACGTCAAGACCGACCGGTGGACGTGTACTCGGCCGACGGCGAGCATCTGTTCTCGGGGCTGATCAGCCTGGGGGGCTGGAGCGGCGCGCTCGGCGACTTCGTCTACAACGCGCGCCGGGAGCCGGCGACCGACGAGGACGAAGTCGTACGTTTCCGGCTCATCGAACCATTCTGAGTGCATTGCGCGATGAGGAGCCGGTTGGCCTGCCGCGCAACGAGTGGGCAGCCCATCCCGTTACTCTCTGCCTTCTTCCCGCTCGCGTTGCTGCGCGAGAGGCGTGCGCTCGATCTCAGCCAGAAACTCGTCGACCGCCCCGATAACCGCCCGCTGCGACAGCGCCGGATAGCGAGCGTACGCGGCTTCCGGGATCTCGCGCACCAGAAAACGAAACCGTTCGGCGTCGACCATGCCGCTGGCGAGGAAGCTCTCGGCGTCCTGCACGTCCTTCTCGAAACCGCGAACCACCTTCGACAGCAACTGGGCGTAGGGGTCGTAGTGGTAGAAGCTCACGTTGTCGATCCGCTCGATCAGGATGTGGCGGCCTTCACTCCCCGCGAGCGCGGGGACGAAGTCCTCCGGCCGGGCGAACTCGACGTTGAGCTGCAGTCGTTCCTTGATGCCCTGGATGTCGCGGAAGACTTCCTCTTGATCGGAGTACAGATCGGCATCGATTGTGGATGCCCGCCAGCCCGCCTGGACCGCCGTTCCTCCGCCGACGAGAAAGACCCGGAACGAGCGCCCGCCGGGCGCGCGGCGCGCGATCTCTCGCATGAGGTCGTGCAAGCCCTCGCGCGTCAACGGACCTCTCATGTCAGTCTCGATCCGGCCGACGGACCTTCCGCCTCAGCCTCGGTCACACCGTCCTTCCACGTCAGCCTCGGTCCCGGCAACGGACCTCCCACGTCAGCTCGGTTCCGGCGCCTCACCACGACCTCGATCCCGCCGCCGGCCTCGCACGTCAGTCTCGATCCTGCCGCGCGTAGCAACAGGCGTCCGCGAACGAGGCAACGCGGCGGAGGTAGGCGCCATAGCGGGCGTGCGCCAGCTCGGGATCGGTCCTGGCAAGAAGCTCGTACAGGCGCTCGTCCGGACTCTCGAGCGTCGCGCCCACCGGAATGCCTTCCCGCCGCAGCCGCGGGGCGGCCAGGGAGACGAGCAGGCTCTCGCGAGTCGCCTTCTCCGCGGCGAGGTCGGCCAGGCCGGTGTCGATGATGTCGCCGCCGGGAAGCCCGAGCGCCTCGAAGCTGGCGCCGCCGAATCGCTCTCGGATCCAGCGTGTTGACGCGGCACGCTGGGCGATCCGCTTTTTTCGCTCCGGGCTCATCCGCGCGGCGCGCGCCCGGCCGCCGGCGCGACCGTGGCGGCGAAACTCCTCGCGGATTTCCTCAGGCAGCTTCATGGTCGGGCTCGTATCGCGTCTCGCCGGCGGCGTCGAGCGGTCCTGATCTCCATCTCCTCAGGCGCAACTCCATGGTCGAGCTCGCATCTCCTGGAAGCCGTCTTCTTGGGTTCTCTCATCGGCTCTGGATGGTGAAACACTACTTAGGGGGTAAGCATAACACGTTGCCCAGCCGCCGGCCGACAGCTCCCATGTCGATCGCGCGAGCTGCGAGGGCGGAAACCGCTACCGCCGTGAAACCTCGCGCCGGAAGGAGCTGGGCCGGCTCCAGGCGTCGTCACCGGCCAGCGACTCGGCGAGGAAGCGGCGCAGCGCGGCGGTCTCGTCGGTCAGGATGAGACGGCCATCGACGAGGGTGTGGCCGACCAGCTCCGGGGATTCCTGGAACATGGTCTTGACCCGATCCATGCGAGGCTCCGACAGTAACAACTGCTCGCCGCGCAGCTCGAGGCGGAAGATCCAGTGCACCGGCACGACGTGCGGGCCGACAAGCTCCTCGATGTCGTCGTCGATGTCGGTGAGGACGCCATCGAGAAACAGGCGGTCGTCGATGCGGGTGAGGTGGACGTCGAGCTCGATCGGCCGGTCCTCCGTGTCGTCCGTGAACGTGAGGCGATAGGCGTGAGCGCCATAGCGATCGAAGCGCAGGCCTCCGCCCTCGCCGTCGGTCCAGTTGCCGACCAGGCTCTCCTCGAAGACCACGGTGTCATCCGTGTAGATGGGGTGCAGCGACTGCATCCAGCAGCCGGTCAGCAGCAACGCCCCAACCAGCGCTGCCAACAGCCGGGAAGACCTCATGACCGAGAAGCTCCACATCGCTTGATCTCCTCCCCGCCAAAGCCGGCCGGCGCGATTCGTGGCGCGGGCGGTCCCTGCGCTCGCCACAGAAAGGGGCGACGCAGCCGCCGATCCACGAAGCCCGGCCGCCGACCGGCGCCGAGGACCGGGCTCGCCGACCCTTGAAGGAGAAAGCGGCGGAGGTTACGAGCGTCTCGCCGGTTGTCGTCGACCCCCATCCTGATCGGCCAATCGCCGAGGGCGATCAACGCTCCTCGTCGTTCTCCATCCTGATCGGCCGGTCGCCGAGGCCGATCAGCGCTCCTCGTCGCTTCCCATCCTGATCGGCCGGTCGCCGAGGCCGTACACCGGGCCCAGCTCGCGCTGGCGCGGCCAGATCTCGTCGAGCGTGTTGCCGTCGTAGAGGCGGCCGTTGCTCATCACCATTTGGATGGTGTTGGTGTTGCGCAGGTTCTCGAGCGGGTTTTGCTCGAGGATCACCAGGTCGGCGAGCTTGCCCGGCTCGATGGAGCCGAGGTCGTTCTGGACGCCGATGGCCTCGGCGCCGAACAAGGTGGCGACCCTGAGGGCCTCGTGCTCGGTGAGGCCGCCCGACGCCATCGCCCACAGCTCCCAGTGGTAGCCGAGCCCCTGGAGCTGGCCGTGGCTGCCGACGCCGGCGCGACCGCCGGCATGGACGATGTCGGCGACCACCTCGGCGAGGCGCGGGAAGCTGTACTCCTCTTCCATGAACCAGCCGGCGCCGCGGCGGCGCGCCTTGCGGGCGAGCTCCTCGTAGGGGGTGAAGCGCTGCAGCTTCTCGTCGTGATAGGCGTTCTCGCGGGCGAAGAAGTAGTTCTCCGCCCAGGGGCCGCCGTAGGCGACCAGCAGCGTCGGCGTGTAATACATCTTCGCCTCGGCGATCAACTGCACGACGTCCTTGTAGAGCGGCGTGATCGGCAGTGAGTGCTCCTGGCCCGGATAGCCGTCGATCAGCATCTCGAGGTTGTACTTGAAGTCGAGGCCGCCCTCGGTGGTCGGCATCAGCTCTTGGGCGCGCGCCGCGTTGATGATCCACTGGCGCTGCTGGCGGTTGCCGGCCATGTACATCTTGATCGTCTGGGTGCGGTAGTAGTCGCTGTAGCGGCGCAGCACGTCGTCGGCGTGCTCCTGGCTGCGGATGCCCTCGCCCGAGAACACGCCGGGGCCGGTGGAGTAGACGCGGGGGCCGATCGTCATCCCGGCGGCCACCCGGTCCGAGTAGGTCAGCACGTCGGTGGTGCTGGTCTGTGGGTCGCGGGTGGTGGTGACCCCGTAGGCGAGGTTGGCCAGGTACATCCAGATCTGGCTCTTGTGGATCCCCCAGGCCGGCCACATGTGGGCGTGGGTGTCGACGAAGCCGGGCAAGATCGTCTTGCCGGAGACGTCGATCTCGCGGGCGCCGGCGGGGATGTCGACCTGGCCGCGGCGACCGACCGCGGCGATGCGGTTGTCGACGATGACGATGTCGGCGTTCTCGATGATCTCGTCACCGTTCATCGTGATCGCGCGGCCGCCGCGCAGCACGGCGGCCCCCTCGGGGATGTCGCGGGCGACCTCGACGACGATGCGGGCCTCGAAGGGCTCGTAGACCGGCTCTTCCTCTTCCTCGGCCTCTTCTTCCTGGCCCTCCTGCGGCTCGCCGCCGCCGCCGGCGGGCGGCTCGTCGGGCTCGTCGGCGGGCGGCGCCGCCGCCGCCGCGGCCTCCTCCGCCTCCCTCGCCGCCGTCAGGTCGTAGACGAAGTGGGCGTTGCCGATCGACCAGTGAACGGTGTTGCCGTCGTGGCCCCAGGCCGGGAACTGGGCGCCGATGTCGGTGAGCCGGCGCACCGGGACCGCGGCGTTGTCCGGGTTGGCTACCGACACCGTCGGGGTGTCGCCGCCGACCCGCGGCACGGTCACCACGTAGAGGTCCTCGCCTACCTGGGCGAGCGCCTTGCTGCCCACCGGCGCCATCTGGATCGAGGCGGCGGTGGGGGCGTTCTCCGAGCCCGGGGCGGCGCGGCCGCGCACCTGCAGGTGGGCCTTCTGGTCGGTGCCGTCCCAGCGGATCGACACCAACCCCTCGCCGCGCTGGTGCAGGTAGATGCGCTCGGCATCGGCCGTGAAGTGCGGCGTGCCGCGCCCGTCGGTGGGGGCGATCAGCGTCCACTCGCCGCCGTCCACCGGGATCCAGACGAGGTCGTCAGAGGCGCCGAAGGCCCGCGTGCCGGTGGCGTCCTCGAAGTTGCGCGCGGCGCCGCGGGTGGCCACGATCCGGTCGCCCTGCGGCGACCAGACGGGGCTCTGATAGATGCCGCTCTGGGTGGTCAGCTTGACGGCCTGGCCGCCGCTCGCTGCCGCCCGGTAGATGGCGCCGTCCTCGTCGAACGACCAGGTGACGAAGGCGATCGACTGGCCGTCGGGCGACCAGGTGGGCTGCGCCTCGATCACCTCGCCGGAGTTTCCGGTCACCCGCCGCGGCTCACCGCCCGGCCAGTCCATCACGTAGACGTGATCGAGGCCGACGAACGCCAGCTTGCTGCCGTCGGGCGAGGGGACGGCGTCGCGGATCTGGGTGACCTCGAACGTCGGGTCATCGGAGATCGGGTACTCGAAGAACACCGCCGGGCCGTAGTCGACGTCGGCCTCGACCCGGAACGGGATGTTGACAGGTGCTGATCCGTCGACGGGCACCCGCCAGATCTTGCCCTCGTAGGTGGTCACGACCTCGCGGGAGTCCGGCGTGAACGACATGCCCGGGTAGGCATCGCGGGTCGCCATGGCTTCCTGGTCGTCGCGCTGCACCGGCCACACCAGCCAGCGCTCGTCGCCGGTCTCGAGGTCGCGGACGCGCAGGCCCGTGTCGGTCTCGAAGCGGGTCGCGTACACCAGCAGCCGGCCGTCGGGCGACAGCGTCGGGCGCACCGCCGAGCCGTAGCGCGAGGTGCGGGTGACGGTCTCGCCGGTCTCGCGGTCGTAGTAGGCGATCTGGTACTGCGGGAAGATGGCGTTGTACTGCCAGTCGCCCGTGCGGCGAGCGAACCAGATGTAGCGATCGTCGTTGCCGAAGGCGGCGCCGATCGTCTTGACGTTCTCCGGCTCCTCGATCAACTGGATGCCCGAGCCGCCCTCGACGTGCCACATCCACAGCTTGCCGCGGCGGCCGAACGACTTCGTGGCGAACACGTACTCGCCGTCCGGCGCCCACTCCGGTGACGTGTAGGCGTTGTTCTTGCCCTCGGTCAGCGGCCGGATCTCGTACTCGCCGGTCTCCGGATCTTTGTCGTTCAGATCGAGGACGTGGAGGTTCTCGCCCCCCTGGACGTCCGAGATGAACAGGATCTCGCTGCCGTCCGGGGAGAAGCGCGGCTGCGAGTCAAACTCCATGCCCGAGGTGATCCGCTCCGCGTCGCCGCCGTCGAAGGGCAGCAGGTACAGGTCGCCGAGCAGGTCGAAGACGATCCGCTGGCCGTCGCGGCTGACGTCCAACGAGATCCACGAGCCCTCGTCGGTGCTCAGCCGGAAGGTGCGGGCCGCCTCCAGCGGCAGCGGCTTGCGATCGTTGTCGTCGCCGTTGCCGGAGCCCTCGCCACGTTGCGCGCGTGGCTCTTCCTGGGAGAGCGCCGCGACCGGCGCGAAGGAGGCCGATGCGGCGAGGATGACGAGGGCGAGGGAGGCGGCGATCGAGTGGATCTTTCTCATGGGTGGGCTCCGGTTGTGCGGGTGCTGGACGTAGGCGTCCTGGCCGATCGGCCCCGGTCGCTCGGGATCCTCGCTCGGGGAATTCTCCGAGAGCCGCGGCACGGCCGCGGCGCCGTCACTGGGCCGATTCGAGCAAGGATCAAGATACCGGGAACCGCCGCCCGCGACAAAGGGGCTGCGGGCGGGATCCGGACAGCTCGAGCTGCGTGGCCTTCTCATGCCTCACCGGTGATACATTAGCTGGATGAGCGAGGTGACGATCCGAGATTTGTGCAGCCGCCTTGGCGACGTGCTCGAACGCGTGACGAGCGGTGAAGCGGTGACGGTGACACGGAATGGTCACCCGGTAGCCGAGCTGCGTCCGCTACCCCGCAGCCCGATTCCGGCAGCTGCGTTGCTGAGTCGTTGGCGGCGGCTGCCGGCGGTCAATGCAGTCAAGCTGCGGTCGGACATCGACGAAGTTCTGGACCCCTGCGTCTGAAATAGGTCTCGATGCCGTATCCGATCGAAGGCGGCTGTCTGTGCGGCAAGATCCGCTACCGGCTCGCGGCGCCGCCCACCGCGGTCATGCACTGCCACTGCGACAACTGCCGCAAGGCCAGCGGCGCCGTCATGCTTACCTGGATGACCGTCCGCGAGGCCGACCTCACCTGGCTGCAGGGCGAGCCCCGGCGCTATCGCTACGCCAGCCCCCACTACGAGCCCGAGATCGAACGCCTGTTCTGCGGCGACTGCGGCGGCCAGCTCCTCTGGCACGGCCGGGACGGCGGTACCGTCGACCTCACCGCCGGCAGCCTCGACGACCCCCGCATCCTCGAGCCCTCGTACCACGTCTTCACGCGGCGCGCGGCGCCGTGGCTGCACATGGAGGACGGCCTGCCGCGCCATGCAACGCGCAGAGATGAGTGAGGCATGAGCGAGGAACGGGACCAGCGGGGGGCTTGCCGCCCTCCGCCGTTCGGTCGCTCGAACGCCCCTCCTGTACTAACGTAACGGGGATGGTGGGTCATCCTGCGGCGAGGGCCGCGCCGTGCCCGCCATGGTCTAGGGTTCGCGAAGAAATAACTTCCTGCACCGAGGGCGCTCAGGCGCCATCCTCGCAAGGCGCGCGACCGAGGCATAGCCGAGCCTATGTCGCAGGGAGCGCAACGCCGCGAGGATGGATGCATGGGCGGCCGAATGCGGAAGTTATTTCTTCGCAAACCCTTAAAGGAACGGGGAGGGCAATGGCCAAGGACTCGCTCACCATCACCGACAATCGCACCGGCGCGACCTACGAGGTCCCGATCAGCTACGGGACCTACCCCAAGTACGGCGCCGCCATTCCCGCTGCCGACCTCCGCAAGATCAAGGTCGCCGACGACGACTTCGGCCTGATCACCTACGACCCCGGGTACACCAACACCGGCTCCTGCAAGAGCGCGATCACGTTCGTCGACGGCGAGCGCGGCATCCTCCGCTACTGCGGCTATCCGATCGATCAGCTCGCTGAGAAGAGCACCTACCTGGAGACGGCCTACCTGCTGCTGCACGGCGAGCTGGCCGGCGACAGGGAGCTCGCCGAGTGGATCCACAACGTCACCCACCACACGATGCTCAACGAGAGCATCAAGAAGGTGATCGACGCCTTCCATTACGATGCCCACCCGATGGGCATGCTGGTCGGCACGCTCGGCGTCCTGTCGACCTTCTACCCGAACGCCAAGAACATCTTCGACGAGCCGTCGCGCCGGCGGCAGATCTGGCGGCTGATCGCCAAGATGCCGACGATCGCCGCCTACGCCTACCGCCATACCCGCGGCCTCCCCTACGTGCTGCCCGACAACAACCTCAGCTACACCGGCAACTTCCTGAACATGCTGTTCAAGATCACCGAGCCGACCTACGAGCCCGACCCGGTCCTCGAGCGCGCCCTCGACGTGCTGTTCATCCTCCACGCCGACCACGAGCAGAACTGCTCCACCAGCGCCATGCGCAACGTCGGCAGCTCGCACGCCGATCCCTACTGCGCGGTCGCCGGCGCCGCCGCCGCCCTCTACGGGCCGCTGCACGGCGGCGCCAACGAGGCGGTGCTACGGATGCTCAACGGCATCGGCTCGGTCGACGAGGTCCCGGCCTTCGTCGAAAAGGTGAAGTCGGGAAAGGCCGGCCGCTTGATGGGCTTCGGCCACCGCGTCTACAAGAACTTCGACCCGCGCGCCACCATCATCAAGGACCTCGCCCACGAGGTCTTCAAGGTCACCGGCGTCAACCCGCTGTTGGACATCGCCCTGGAGCTCGAGCGGGTGGCTCTCGACGACGAGTACTTCGTCTCCCGCAAGCTCTACCCCAACGTCGACTTCTACTCGGGGATCATCTACCAGGCGATGGGCTTCCCGACCTCGATGTTCCCGGTGCTGTTCGCCATCCCGCGGGTCTCCGGCTGGCTGGCGCAGTGGCAGGAGATGCTGCTGGACGAGGACCAGCGCATCGCCCGGCCGCGCCAGGTGTACATCGGCAACGACGAGCGGGACCTGCCGTAGGGCCGCGACACGTCGCTTGCCGCCCGCCCACATTCGCCGCCACGTCACCGCACGAATCGGGCCGCCGTGAATGGGTGGTCGAGAAAGCGCGGTCGCACAGACCGCCCCGGCGCCGGACGCCCGCCGCCGCCCCTACGCCTCGCTCAGGGCCAGTCGGCTTCGACCATCACGGGGGCGTGATCCGAGGGCTTCTTGCCCTTGCGCTCGTCGCGGTCGACCCAGGCGCCGGTGGTCGTCTCCGCCAGCGCCGGCGTCGCCAGGACGTGGTCGATGCGCAGGCCGTTGTTGCGCGGGAAGGCGAGCATCCGGTAGTCCCACCACGAGTAGATGCCGCCCTCGTCGTGGTGGGCCCGGAAGGTATCGACGAGGCCGAGGTCCAGGAGCCGCCGGAAGCGGGCGCTGAGCTCCTCGTTGTACAGGACGCCGCCGGCCCACATCTCCGGCTTCTCGACGTCGCGCTCGTCGGGGGCGATGTTGAAGTCGCCGCACACGGCGAGCGGCTCGCCGAGGTCATGGGCGGCGACCCAGCGCTCGAAGCGGTCGAGCCAGCGCAGCTTGTGGGCGTACTTGGGGTGGTCCACTCGCTTGCCGTTGGGAACGTAGACCGAGGCGACGCGGGCGCCGGCGACGGTGCCGGCGATGAGCCGGGCCTCGGAATCGTCGCCGCCGTCACCGAAGCCGATGCAGACCTCCTCGATCGGCTCCCTGGCGAGGATGGCGACGCCGTTATAGGTCTTCTGCCCGTGCACGGCGGCCCGGTAGCCGGCCTCCTCGATCGCCTCCGAGAGGAACTGATCGCTGGTGCACTTGATCTCCTGCAGGCAGACGACGTCGGGCCGGCGCCGCTCGAGCCAGTCCAGCAGCCGCTCCTCGCGGGCGCGGATCGAGTTGATGTTCCAGGTGGCAAGCAGCATGTCGGGATGGTACTGCACCTCTTACCCAGCGACTCGACCTCGGCAACCAGACGGCGTCGGCGGAGCTGCGGCGGACCGCTACGAGGGGCTGGCGTTCGATTGCTGCACGGCGGCGGTCGGCGGCGGGGCTGCCGGGGCGACGACGTCGGGCCGGTACAGCGACACCAGGGCGCCGCCCGCGGCCGCCAGCAAGATGCCGAGGACGAACTGCCAGCGCAGGTTCCCCAGGCCGCCGGCCGGGGGATGCGCGACATAGGCGGCGATCGCGTTGATGATCGGGGCGCCGGCGAAGACGATCGACATCACCACGGTGGGCGTGCCCTTGGCGCCGAACGCCAGCAGCACGAAGAAGGCGCCGGCGGCGCCGACGATTCCTGCCAGCAGCGACCAGCCCATGCCGGAAGCCGGGAAGCCCCAGCTCGCCCCGTTGAGCTTGAGGATGGCGAGCGGCGCCAGCACGGCGGTGATGAAGTAGGCGATGCCGACGAACAGGAAGGCCTTGTAGCGGCCGTTTACCGGGTCGGCCATCCCCAGCTGGCCGCTGTGCAGGAAGACACCATAGACCCCCCACGACACCACCGTCATCAGAGCGAACCCCAGCCAGGTCCAGCCGGCCCCGCCGGCGCTCCCTGCGTCCATTACACCCTCCTCGTCCGTTCGTTCGGGCCCCCGCCCGTCGTTCAGGCTATCGCCCGTCGTTCAGGCTCTCGCCCGTCGTTCAGGTTCTCGCCTGTCGTTAGGTCTTCGCCAGTCGTTCAGATCCACATCGCGCCGTAAGAGCCGTGGCGGGCGCGCTCGGCTCCCGCCACCGCCACCCACAAAGGGGGAACCTACTATGGCACGCCGCCAGGCACACGCTGGCCGGCGAGTGGGGCAAGAGGGCTTCTTCGGTCCACGCCTCAGCGGGTACGATAAGGCGCGTTGTGTCTTCGCTGTGGAGCGGCCGGCCTCCGGTGGGCTGCCGCCAAGCTGCGTCGGACAGGAGCGGACCACCCGCCGCGCTCGTCTGGCGCCGAAGCCGGCCCGGCTGGAAAAGGACCCGCGCGGCTCGCCGAAGGGCGGCGACGTCGATTGGAGCGCCAGCTGGTTGAAAGGGGCGAAGCTCTTGAGACAGCCTGCAGATTCCCGGCCCCGCGTGGTCGAACCTCATCGCCGCCCTGCGGTCGATGGGGCCGACCTGTTCCGTATGGTGGCAGACAATGTCCGTGAAGCGATCTTCGTCTGGGACGGGACGGCTCGCGAAGTTCTTTTCGCAAGTCCGGCGTGTGAGCTGATATGGGGCACCTCCGGGGAATCGTCGCACAAACATCCCGAGGCCTGGATCAAAACCGTACATGCCGGTGATCGCGAGCGCGTCAGGACGGGCCTGTCGCATATTTCGGCGTCGGGGTTCGACGAGGAATACCGCATCGTCCGCCCCAATGGGGTCGTCCGCTGGGTACATCACCGGGCCTTTCCGCTCGTCGGCGCCGCCGGATCAGTGGAGCAGATCATCAGCATCGCCGATGACGTGACCGAGAAGAAACGCGGCGATGCGGCCGTTCGGAAGATCGAGCAGAAGTATCAGCGACTCATGGAAGGGCTCCAGCACGACTACTTCCTCTACACCCACGATACCGACGGGGTTTTCACCTACGTTTCGCCCTCCGTTACCGAGGTCCTGGGCTACGCGCAGGAGGAATTCCTGCGTCACCATCAGGACTACGAGACCGACAATCCGATCAACCAGCAAACCGCAAGGCACACGGCCCTCAGCGTCAAAGGGGTCCGCCAACCCGCGTACGAGGTCGAGGTCTATCACAAGGGCGGTAGCGTCCGTCGCATGAGCGTTCGGGAGGTGCCCGTCTTCGATGAAACAGGAAGGGTGGTCGCGGTCGACGGCTTGGCGCTGGACGTCACCGAGTACCGGGCGCTCGAGGAACAACTGGAGCAATCGCAGAAGATGGAAGCGATCGGTCAGCTCGCTGGCGGTATCGCCCACGACTTCAACAATCTGCTCACCGGCATTACCGGCTTCTGCTGCCTGGCGCTCGGCCGGCTTCCCGGCGATTCTCCCGTTGCCGCGGACCTCGAGAACATCCGCGAGATCGCCGATCGAGCCAGCGGCTTGACCAAGCAACTGCTGACCTTCAGCCGCCGACAGCCGCTGGAAACGACGGTCCTCGATATCAACCAGCTAGTCGCAGATACGGGGCGCATGTTGCCGCACCTGATTGGCGAGCACATCGAGCTCTGCCTCACGACCTACCCCGGGCAGTTGGCGGCACGCGTCGACGGGGGCCAGTTTGAGCAGGTGCTCGTGAACCTGGCGATCAATGCGCGCGATGCCATGCCCGAGGGCGGGAAACTGACCATCGAGACCGAGAGCGTCACGCTGGACGAGGACTACGTCTCCCGGAGGGGGGTGGTGAAGCCGGGAAGCTACCTGATGATGGCGGTCACCGACACCGGCATCGGCATGGACGCCGAGACGCGCGAGCGCGCCTTCGAGCCCTTCTTCACAACCAAGGACGTGGGAAGCGGGACGGGTCTCGGGCTGTCGACGGTCTACGGGATCGTCAAACGCCACGACGGCTACATCTGGGTCTACAGCGAGCCGGGGCACGGCACCACGTTCAAGGTCTATTTCCCGCAGGTACTCGCAGAGGCCGAGGAAAGGAGGGAAGCTCCGCGGGTCGTGGGTGAGGCTCGGCCCGGGTCGGAAACGATCCTGGTGGTCGAGGACGAGCCGATGGTCCTGCGTCTCCTGCGGCGAACCCTCGAGGGACAAGGCTATCGGGTCCTTTTCGCAGAGAGTCCGGCTGAGGCGCGCGAAATCTCCGAGCGCGAACACAGCCGTATCTCGCTCTTGCTAACCGACGTGGTGATGCCGGGAGGTACGGGACCAGAGCTGTATACGGCGCTGCGCGAGCAGGGTACGTCGTTCAAGGTCTTGTTCATGTCCGGCTACGCCGAGCTCGGCGTCCGCAGCAGCGGCAAACTGGACCCCACGGCGCCGTTCATCTCGAAGCCTTTCACCCCCGAGCTGCTGGCACGAAAGGTTCGCGAGGTCCTCGACGCTTGACCCCAGCCTCGGCGCCCACCTCAGCCTCGGCGCTTCGCTCGACACCCGGGCGGCGCTCGTGATAGGTTTGGGGGTGCGGTAGACGCATCGTCCGATGCGGCCCACATACCGACGCCCATCCGGGACCTGAGCAACGAACCGGGTCCTTTTTTGTTGGAGAAAGCATGGTCGAAGTAAGGCTCAAGGAAGGCGATCGCCTCGAGTGGGCGATCAAGAAGTTCCGGCGCGAGGTCCAGCGCGCCGGCATCTTGCGCGACCTCCGGCGCCGCCGCTTCTTCGTAAAGCCGAGCGAAGCGAAGCGCCTGAAGGCCGCCGCGGCGCGCCGCCGCCGGCGCCGCCAGGTCCAGCGCCAGCGGCGCACCGAGTTCTAGCAGGCCGTGGAGGAAGTGTGATGGGTCTGGTTGCGGCGAGAAAAGGCCAGATGCAAGGCGCCGCGACGACGGCGATGTTGAACACATCGTCGAGGAGCGGCAACGCAGCAGATGG
>Ga0302046_10002556_pt1 | contig 16896 bp, 15 predicted proteins | sample RVTome_11_FD_200261 | JGI IMG/M metagenome (GOLD analysis project Ga0302046, IMG submission 200261) | Soil microbial communities from uranium-contaminated site in the Upper Colorado River Basin, Wyoming, United States - RVT147D111 (version 2) ...
AACACGTCCAGGCGGTCCGGCTCCACCGGGTAGGTGATCAGCGTCTGGTCGGCCAGGTCCTGGGGCAGGATGTAGTCGCGCTGGGCCAGAGGATGATCCTTGGCCACCGCCAGCATCCCCTGATAGCGAAACAGCGTGGCATAGTGGATGGGCAAATCCGGCACCGGGTCGGCGGTCACCACCAGGTCCACCTCGCTGCGGGCCAGCGCCGGCAGCGGGTCGAAGGTCACGCCGGTCAGGATGTCCATCTCCACTTCCGGCCAGTTTTCCCGGTAGGCGTCCATCGCCGGCAGCAACCACTCGAAGCAACTGTGGCACTCGATGGAGATATAGAGTCGCCCGGTCTGGCCGCCGGCGAGCTTACGCAGGTCGCGCTCGGTGGCCTCGGTCTCCGGAAGAATTCGCTCGGCCAGTTCCAGCAGCCGCTGGCCGGCGGGCGTGAACACCAGCGGCCGGCTCTTGCGCACGAACAGCCCCAAGCCGAAGTGCTCCTCGAGGGCCTTGATCTGATGTGAAAGCGCGGACTGAGTGACGTGCAGGCGGTCGGCGGCCTGCACCAGGCTGCCGCACTCGCGAACCACGCTCAGGGTACGTAGATGCCGAAGCTCCAGCACCATCGGCCGCGAGCCCGCAGGGTCCGGCTCGCCGCCGGCTCGCTCAATCGATGAAAAACTGCTGCCGGAAGTGCACCTGCAGCGGCTGGGTCTCACCCTGCGGGCGGACGCTGAGGTCGAAGTCCAGCATGTCTTCGTGATTGATGCGGAAGGTGTCGATGTAATAGATGGCGGTGCCCTCGCGAATTTCCCGCGGACTCACCCGCGACTGCTGCCCCGTGAGGTTGGTGATGGTGCCGGAGACTTCTGCTATCACCGGCTCGCCGGTGGTGCCCAGAACACGCCTCAGCACCGCCACGTTCAGCAGGCCCTGATAGGGGCTGCGCTGGATGTTGTAGGCGCTGGTGATCTCGGGTGGGAGCAGGCGCGTGCCGAGAGCGTTGAAGTGCACGACGTAGTCGCCGAAATCCTGGGAACGCTCGCCGCTCACGGTGACGGGCAGGCCCATCAGCAGCAGCGACCAGCAGACCAGCAGACCTCTCATGGGACCCTCCTCCGTGGCGCTCCGGATGTCTGACTCTAGCGCCAAGTATAGAGGGCCTCCCCTGTTTGCCTACGCCACCGAGCAGGCGCTCGGCGCGCCGGGCCGGTCGATCTCTGCATGAGCCCAACTCATCGCCAAGCTGAAGAACTTGATTTCCGTCGAATTGCCGGTGGCCGTATGATGCCCCGTTGAGCGCGGCGTCTTCTGCTCCTACGGGGTGCCCGGAGCCTGGAATGCATACGGATCGGACTAGCGAGCTGCGGGCCTTGGCGGCACGCCGAATCCTGTTCTTGGACGGCGCCATGGGCACCATGGTCCAGGGCTACCACTTGCAGGAGTCCGACTATCGCGGCCAGCGCTTCCGCGACTGGCCCCGCGACCTCAAGGGCAACAACGACCTGCTGAGCCTCACCCGGCCCGCCGTCATCCGCGAGATCCATGCCGCCTATCTGGCCGCCGGTGCGGACATACTCGAGACCAACACTTTCAACTCCACCCGCGTCTCCCAGGCCGACTACGGCATGGAGGCTCAGGTCTACGAGCTGAACCGACGCGGCGCGGAGCTGGCGCGGGAGGCCGCCGACCAGGCGGCGGCGGCCGACGGCCGGCCCCGCTTCGTCGCCGGGGTGCTCGGGCCCACCAGCCGCACCGCGTCCCTCTCTCCGGACGTCAACGACCCGGCCTTTCGCAACGTCAGCTTCGATGAGCTGCGGGCAAACTACCGGGAGGCCACGGCCGCGCTGTTGGACGGCGGTGTGGACATCTTGCTGGTGGAGACCGTGTTCGACACCCTGAACGCCAAGGCGGCGCTGTACGCGGTGGCCGAAGAGCTCGCCGCCCGCGCACTGGCGCTGCCGATCATGGTCTCCGGCACCATCACCGACGCCTCCGGGCGTACGCTCTCCGGCCAGACTCCGGAAGCCTTCTGGAGCTCCGTGGCGCATGCCGACCTGTTTTCCGTCGGCCTCAATTGCGCCTTGGGCGCCGAGCAGTTGCGACCCCACGTGGCGGAGCTCGCCCGGGTGGCCGACACCCTGGTGAGCGCCCACCCCAACGCCGGTCTGCCCAATGCCTTCGGTGACTACGACGAAGGTCCCCAGCGCACTGCCGCGCTGGTGCGCGAGTACGCCGAGAGTGGGCTGGTGAACATCGTCGGCGGCTGCTGCGGCACCACGCCGGCGCACATCGCCGCCATCGTCGAGGCCTGCCGCGATCTGCCGCCGCGGCAGCTGCCGGCGCGCGCCCATGCCTGCCGGCTGGCCGGCTTGGAGCCCTGCACCATCAGCCGCGAGTCCCTGTTCGTCAACGTCGGCGAGCGCACCAACGTCACCGGCTCGGCGCGCTTCCGGCGACTGATCCGCGACGGCGACTTCAGCGCCGCCCTGGAGGTGGCTCGGCAGCAGGTGGAGAACGGCGCCCAGCTGATCGACGTGAACATGGACGAGGGCCTGCTGGACTCCGAGGCCGCCATGACCACCTTCCTCAATCTGGTGGCCGGCGAGCCCGACATTGCCCGGGTCCCGGTGATGATCGACTCCTCCAAGTGGTCGGTGATCGAGGCTGGGCTGAAGTGCGTGCAGGGCAAGCCGGTCATCAACTCGATCAGCCTCAAGGAGGGTGAGGCGTCGTTCCTGGCCCAGGCACGGCTGGCGCGGCGCTACGGTGCGGCGGTGGTGGTAATGGCCTTCGACGAGCAGGGCCAGGCCGACAGCCTGGAGCGGCGGGTGGCCATCTGCGAGCGCTGCTATCGGCTGCTGACCGAGCAGGTCGGCTTTCCACCCGAGGACCTGATCTTCGACCCCAACATCTTCGCCGTCGCCACCGGCATCGAGGCCCACGACCGTTACGCCCTGGATTTCATCGAGGCCACCCGGGAGATCAAGCGCCGGCTGCCCCACGTGCTGGTGAGCGGCGGCGTCTCCAACGTCTCCTTCTCCTTCCGCGGCAACGAGCTGCTGCGCGAGGCGATGCACTCGGTGTTCCTGTATCACACCATCCAGGCCGGCATGGATATGGGCATCGTCAACGCCGGTCAGCTGGCCATCTACCAGGAGATTCCCGCGGAGCTCAGGGAGCGGGTGGAGGACGTGATCCTGGCCCGGCGCCCGGACGCCACCGAGCGGCTGCTGGAGATCGCCGAGCGCTATCGCGGCGACGGCGCCGAGCGGGCGCAGACGGAGGATCTTTCCTGGCGCGAGTGGCCGATCGAGCAACGCCTGCAGCACGCCTTGGTCCAGGGCGTGGATCGCTGGGTAGTGGAAGACACCGAGGCCGCTCGCCTCGCCCTGGGCCGGCCCCTGGCGGTGATCGAGGGGCCACTGATGGATGGTATGAACGTGGTCGGCGATCTCTTCGGCGCCGGCAAGATGTTCTTGCCCCAGGTGGTGAAATCCGCCCGTGTGATGAAGAAGGCGGTGGCGCACTTGGTCCCTTACTTGGAGGCGGAAAAGGAGGGTGCGGGCCGCATTCAAGGCCGAATCGTGACCGCCACGGTCAAGGGCGACGTGCACGACATCGGCAAGAACATCGTCGGCGTGGTGCTCCAGTGCAACAATTTCGAGGTGGTGGACCTGGGCGTGATGGTGCCGGCGCAGAAGATCTTGGACACGGCCCGAGCGGTGAACGCGCAGCTGATCGGGCTCTCGGGGCTGATTACCCCGTCCCTCGACGAAATGGTCAACGTTGCCCGGGAGATGCGGCGCCAGGACTTCGAGCTGCCGCTCCTGATCGGCGGTGCCACCACCTCGGTGGCGCACACGGCGGTCAAGATCGACCCGGAATACCCGCACGCGGTGGTGCACGTGAAAGACGCCTCCCGCGCCGTGGGTGTCGCCCAGAGCCTGATCGGGGCGGCGAGCCGGGAGCGCTACACCGCCGACCTGAAAGTGGCGTATCAGCGCAAGCGCGAACAGTATGCGGCGCGCCGGCGGCCCCAGGACCTGCTGTCCTTGGACGAGGCGCGGGCTCGGCGGGTGGCGATCGACTGGTCCGAGTACCAGGCACCGGTGCCCGCCCACCCGGGGATCACCACGCTGGACCGCTATCCACTGGCGGAGCTGGCGGAGTGCATCGACTGGACGCCCTTCTTCCAGGCCTGGGAGCTGCGCGGGCGCTTCCCGCGCATTCTCGAGGACGCCGCGGTGGGGCCCCAGGCTCGGGAGCTCTACGGTGACGCCCGGCGGATGTTGGAGCGGGTGGTCCGGGAAGAATGGCTGTGCGCCCGCGGGGTGCTGGGGCTGTTCCCGGCGGCTCGCGAGGGCGACGACGACCTGCGGCTTTACGCCGAGCCCGAGCGGCGCACTACGCTGGCCCTGGTGCATCAGCTGCGCCAGCAGCAGCGCCGTCCGGAGGGGAAGCCGCAGCGCTGCCTGGCGGATTTCCTGGCGCCGCCGGACAGTGGGGTGGCCGACTACCTGGGGGCTTTCGCGGTGACCGCGGGGGTCGGCATCGAGCCGCGGGTCGCCGCCTTCGAGCGGGCGCACGACGACTACTCCGCGATCATGCTGAAGGCCCTGGCCGACCGCTTGGCCGAGGCCTTTGCCGAGCGCCTGCATCAGCGGGTGCGGCGGGAATTCTGGGGCTACGCGGCGGAGGAAGCGCTGGACAACGAGGCGCTGATCGAGGAGCGCTACCGGGGAATTCGCCCCGCCCCGGGCTACCCGGCCTGCCCGGACCACACGGAGAAGGCGACCCTGTGGGCCCTGCTGGACGTAGAGCGGCGTGCCGGCATCCAGCTGACGGAGAGCTACGCCATGTACCCCGCCGCCGCGGTCAGCGGCTGGTACTTCGCCCACCCGCAGGCGCGCTACTTCGGCGTCGGCTCGATCGCCAGAGACCAGTTGGAAGACTATGCGGCGCGCAAAGGGATGTCGCGACAGGAGGCCGAACGCTGGCTGGCCCCGGTTCTGGCCTATGAGCCGGACTGACGCGCGGGCCGGCGACGGGCCCTAGACGTTGAAGCTCTCGCCGCAGCCGCACTCGCTTTTGACGTTGGGATTCTTGAACTGGAACAGCCGGTTCAGGCCGTCGCGCACGAAATCCACGCGGGTGCCTTTGATCACCTGGAAGCTCTTGGAATCGACGTAGACGTCGAGCTCCGGGTCAATCTGGAAGCGCAGGTCGCCGGCGCCGGGCTCCTGCACGAAATCCACCACGTAGGCCATCCCCGAGCACCCGGTGCGGGTGACTCCGACGCGAAAACCACTGGGCCTGGGGGTGCTCTTGCGCATTTCCCCCTTGATGTGCGCGGCTGCCCGCTCACTGACGGTGATCCACTCCTGGGGTGGGATGCCCGGCGGCCCGCCAGTGCTCTGCTCGTCCAACTTCTGCGCTTCGATACTCATCAACGTCAACCTCCGAATCGCCGGCGCTCAGTCCCAGCGATCATCTCGAATCTGCACCATGCCGTTCTCGACCCGCACCGGGAAGACGTGCACCGGCGCGTAGGCCGGCGCGCACAGGGCCTCGCCGCTGCGTATGCAGAATTTGGCCCCATGCAGGGCACAGGTGATGACCTCGCCCTCCACTTCACCGTCGGACAAGGGAAAGCGGTCGTGGCTGCACATATCCTCCAAGGCGTAGTAGTGCCCCTCCACGTTCAGCACCAGCACGTCCACGTCGTCCAAGGGCACGATCCGCCGCTCCTCGGGAGCGATCTCCCGGGTCGGGGCCACGTCCAGCCAATCTTCCGCCATACCCTTAGAACATCCCCGTGGCGAGACGGGCGGAGTCGGACATCATCGAAGCGTTCCAGGGGGGGTCGAACACCACCTCCACCGAGGCTTCGGCGACCGTGGGGACCTCCAGGAGCTTGCGCTCGATGTCCATGGCCAGCACGTCGCCCATGCCGCAGCCGGGCGCCGTCAGGGTCATTTCGATGTCCACCCGCCGCCGGCCCGACTCCTGGCTGTGCACGCTGCAGGAGTACACCAGGCCCAGCTCGACGATGTCGATGGGGATCTCGGGGTCGTAGCAGGTCTTCAGCTGCTCCCAGACCAGCTTCTCCACGTCCGCGTCGCTGGCGTTCTCCGCCAGTTCCGGCTTGGGCAGTGGGTCTTTGCCCAGGGCATCCGCGTCCTTACCATCGACGCGGAACAGTCGCCCGTGGATGCGGATGGTGAAGCTGCCGCCCAGGCTCTGGACGATATCCGCCTCCGAATCCTCCGGTATCAATACTTGGTGGCCAGTGGGGACGGTGACTGCGATGCAATCACGCTTCAGGCTCACCGTCTCTTCAGCACGCATGCAGGCTACCTCACTCGGTCGTGACGACGCTTTCGCCGTCGTCCTGGAGGGCGGCGTTGAGGGTGTGCCAGGAGAGGCTTGCGCACTTGACCCGCGAGGGGTAGTTGCGAATGCCCGCAAAGATCGCGAGCTTGCCCAGCGTGGCGGGGTCGGAGCCAGCATCGTTGCCGGTCAGCAAGCGGTGCACCGCCGTGAACAGCGTCCGTGCCTCGGCGCGCTGCATGCCTTTGACCCGCTCGGTCATCATCGAGGCCGAGGCCGTGGAGATGGCGCAGCCGGCACCTTCGAAGCTGACGTCCTCGATCGTGTCGCCCTTCAGTTTCACGTGTAGATGGATATGGTCGCCGCACAGGGGATTGTGGCCGTCTACGTCGCGGCTGGCGTCCGGCATGGGGCGGTGATTTCGGGGGTGGCGCTTGTGCTCCAGGATCACCTCCTGGTACAGGTCGCCCAGATCGCTCACGCCAATACCTCCTGCGCCCAGGTGAGGGCCGCGCACAAGCGATCGATCTCCTCGCGGGTGTTGTAGAAAGCCAGCGAGGCCCGGGCGGTGGCCGGCACGCCGTAGAACTGCATCAGCGGCATGGCGCAATGATGGCCGGCGCGCACGGCGATGCCTTTGCGGTCGAGGATAGTGCCCAGGTCGTGGGGATGCACGTCGTCGATCACGAAGGACAGCACCGAGGCTTTTTCCCGGGCGGTTCCGATCAGACGCAGTCCCGGGATCTCCTGCAGCCGGGCGCTGCCGTACTCCAGCAGCTCGTGCTCGTAGCGACCGGCGCAGTCCATGTCCAGGGCTTCCAGGTACTCCGCAGCCGCTCCCAAGCCCACTGCGCCGGCAATGTGCGGGGTACCGGCCTCGAACTTGTAGGGCAAGTCGTTGAAGGTGGTGCGCTCGAAGCTGACCGTGCGAATCATGTCGCCGCCGCCCTGGTAGGGCGGCATCTCTTCCAACCAGCGCTCCTTGGCGTAGAGCACGCCGATGCCGGTGGGACCGAACATCTTGTGGCCAGAGAAGACGAAGAAGTCGCAGTCGAGGGCTTGCACGTCCACCCGCAGATGCGGCACCGCCTGGGCACCGTCCACCAGCACCGGGATGTTCTCGGCATGGGCCAGCTCGATCATCCGCCGCACCGGGTTGATGGTGCCGAGCGCGTTGGAAACCTGGGTGACCGCCACCATCCGCGTGCGCTCGCCCAGCAGTCGCTGGTAGGCCTCCAGATCGAGCTCGCCGGCCTGGTTGATGGGGATGACTTTGAGCTCGATGCCGGTCTGCTCGCGCAGCAGCTGCCAGGGCACGATGTTGGCGTGGTGCTCCATCATCGAGAGCACGACTTGCTCACCCGGCCGGAAGCGGCGGCCGAAGCTCTGGGCCACCAGGTTGATCCCCTCGGTGGCGCCGCGAACGAACACGATCTCCTGCCGTGAGCCGGCGTTGATGAAGCGCCGCAGGCTGTCGCGCGCACCTTCGTAAGCAGCCGTGGCGCGCTCGCTCAGGGCGTGCACGCCCCGATGCACGTTGCCGTAGTTGTGGCGATACAGGCGGTCCACCGCCTCGATGACCTGCCGCGGCTTCTGGGCGCTGGCGGCGCTGTCCAGATAGGCCACCGGGACGCCGTGCACCAGCTCGCCCAGGATCGGGAAGTCCTGGCGCACCCGCCCCACGTCCCAGGTAGGGGTGGCGGCGGTGAGGGTCGTTTTGGCAATCGCGCTCATACGAAGCCCTTCAAAGTTTCGCTGTCCGGCAGACGGCCGACGATGATCTCCTCCAGCCGGGCGCGCACCGGGGCGAGCCCCATGCGCGAGATCACCTCGTCGGCGAAGGCGAAGATCAGCAGGGAGCGGGCGGTCTCGGCGTCGATGGCGCGGGAGCGTAGATAGAACAGCGAGGCCTCGTCCAGCTGCCCCACCGTGGCGCCGTGACTGCAGACCACGTCGTCGGCATAGATCTCCAGCTCCGGCTTGGTGTCCACCTCGGCGGTGTCGGAGAGCAGCAAATTGCCGCTGGTCTGGTGCGCCTCGATCTTCTGGGCGTCCCGCTCCACCAGCACCCGGCCCTTGAACACCCCGCGACCGTGGCCATCCAGCACGCTTTTATAGCTCTCCTGGCTGGTGGTGTGTGGCGCCGCGTGATGGATTCGGGTGTGGTTGTCCACGTGCTGACGGCCGGCAGCCAGCAGCAGCCCGTTCAGCTCCGCGCTGGCGCCGGGTTGGTTCAGCCGCACATTCAGATCCTGGCGTACCAGCCGTCCCCCCAGGTTGACATTGTGGGACAGGTAACGGGCATCGCGTTGCACCCGGGCATGGACGCTGGCCACCAGGAAGCCCTGCTCCGCTTCCTCCTGCAGCCGGTAGTGCTCCAGCCGGGCCCCGGCTTCCAGGCGCACCTCGGTCACCAGGTTGCAGAAGTTGCGGGCGCCTGGGAGCCCGAGGAAATGCTCCAGCACTGCCGCTTTGGCGTGTCGCCCGAGGCGGATCAAGACCCGCGGATGGCAGACCACTGGCGCGGCTTCGCCGGTCGAGACCAGCAGCAGCCGGACCGGGTGCTGGAGTTCGGTGTCCGCCGCCAGGTCGACGACTGCGCCGTCGCTCAGGAAGGCGCTGTTGAGGGCGGCGAAGGGGTTATTGGCATAGCTGACCTCGCTGCCGAGCAGGTCTCGCAGGCTATCCGGCTCCTCCGCGAGGATCGCCGCCAGGGAGCGCACCCGTATGCCCGGCTGCTGGCAACGGGGGCTCGACAGCTCGGGCCGGAAGCGGCCATTGACGAAGACCAGATCCGTGAGCACCAGGTCGCCGATGCGCGCCGCCACCAGCGACTCGGGCTCCAGCCGGGGCGTCAGCTCCTCGGCGGCGCGAAAAGCTTGGCGGGTGATGGGACGCACGTTGGTGTAGCGCCACTCCTCGGCCCGGGGGTCCGGGAAGCCATCGCCGGAGAAGCGCGCCAGGGCCTCGCGCCGCTGCGCCGTCAGCCACGGCGGCTCTGCCGCATGCTTGCCCTCGAGCGCCGCGAAGCGCTCCAAGTAGGGCTGCATCGATGTTTCCGCTGCGCCATTCATGCGGCAGCCTCCGCCACGCCCTCGTAGCCCCGCTCTTCCAGCTCCAGCGCCAGGGACTTGTCGCCGGAGCGTACGATCCGCCCTCCGCTCAGCACGTGCACGAAGTCGGGCTCGATGTAATTCAGCAGCCGCTGGTAGTGGGTAACCAGCACTAGCGCGCGCTCCCGGGAGCGCAGGCCGTTGACACCCTGGGCGACCACTTTCAGGGCGTCGATGTCCAGGCCCGAGTCGGTCTCGTCGAGGATCGCGAGCTTGGGCTCCAGGATCAGTGCCTGCAGGATCTCGTTGCGCTTCTTCTCGCCGCCCGAGAAGCCCTCGTTGACCCCCCGGTGCAAGAAGCTCTCGTCCATCTTCATGAGCTTGATCTTCTCGCGCACCAAGGTCAGGAACTCGAAGGTGTCGAGCTCGGGCTCGCCCCGGTGCTCGCGCACGGCGTTGTAGGCGGCCTTCAGCAGATACACGTTCTTGACCCCGGGGATCTCCACCGGGTACTGGAAGGCCAGCATGAGCCCTTCCCGGGCCCGCAGCTCCGGGGCCATCTGCAGCAGGTCTTGGCCCAGGTAGCGCACCGCGCCCTGAGTGATGCGGTAGCCGTCGCGGCCGGCCAGTACCTGGCACAGCGTGCTCTTGCCGGAGCCGTTGGGGCCCATGATGGCGTGCACTTCCCCGGCTTTCACTTCCAGGCTCAGGCCCTTGAGGATCAGCTTGCCGTCCACTTCAACCTGCAGGTTCTGAACGCTCAGCATCGTTTGCCGTCTCCGCTCTACCATTGCTCGCGCCGGCTCAGCCCACCGCGCCTTCCAGGGACACTTCCAGCAACGCTTGGGCTTCCACCGCGAACTCCATGGGCAGCTCGCCGAAGACCTCCTTGCAGAAGCCGTTGACGATCATGTTCACGGCGTCCTCTTCCGAGAGCCCGCGCTGCAAGCAGTAGAAGATCTGGTCCTCACCGATCTTCGAGGTGGTGGCCTCGTGCTCCACCTGGGCCGAGGGCTCGCGCACCTCGATGTAGGGATAGGTGTGGGCGCCGCAGCGGTCGCCCATGAGCAGCGAGTCGCACTGGGTGTAGTTCCGCGCGCCTTTGGCACTTGGAAGGATCTTCACCAGCCCGCGGTAGGAGTTGTTGGCGTGACCCGCGGAGATGCCCTTGGAGATGATGGTGCTGGTGGTGTTGCGGCCGATGTGGATCATCTTGGTGCCGCTGTCGATCTGCTGGTAGTTGTTGCCCACCGCCACGGAGTAGAACTCGCCCACCGAGTTGTCGCCGCGCAGAATGCAGCTCGGGTACTTCCAGGTGATGGCGGAGCCCGCCTCCACCTGGGTCCAGGAGATCTTGCTGTTGGCGCCGCGGCACTCGCCACGCTTGGTGACGAAGTTGAAGATACCGCCGCGGCCCTGCGCGTCCCCCGGATACCAGTTCTGCACCGTGGCGTACTTGATCTGGGCGTCGTCCAGAGCGATCAGCTCTACCACCGCAGCGTGCAGCTGATTCTCGTCGCGCATGGGCGCCGTACAGCCCTCCAGATAGCTCACGTAGGCGCCTTCCTCGGCGATGATCAGGGTGCGCTCGAATTGCCCGGTGTTGGCGGCGTTGATGCGAAAGTAGGTGCTGAGCTCCATGGGACAGCGCACGCCCTTGGGCACGAACACGAAGGAGCCGTCGGAAAACACCGCCGAATTCAGTGCCGCGTAGAAGTTGTCGCCCTGGGGCACCACCGTTCCCAAGTACTGCTCCACCAGGTCGGGATGGTTTTGCAGCGCCTCCGAGAAGGAGCAGAAGATGATGCCCTTCTCTGCCAGCTTGCCCTTGTAGGTCGTCGCCACCGAGACGCTGTCGAAGACCGCGTCCACCGCCACGCCGGCGAGGCGCTCGCGCTCGTGCAAGGGGATGCCCAGCTTGTCGTAGGTCTCCAGCAGCTTGGGATCTACCTCGTCCAGGCTCTTGGGCGCGGTGCGCGCCAGCTCCTCCTTGGATTTCGGCGCCGAGTAGTAAGACAGGGCCTGATAGTCGATGGCCGGATAGCGCACGTGCGCCCAGGAGGGCTCGCGCATCTGCTGCCAATGCCGGAAGGCCTGCAACCGCCACTCCAACATGAACTCCGGCTCGCGCTTCTTGCTGGAGATCAGGCGGACGATGTCCTCGTCGAGGCCCGGCGGGATGGTGTCCTGCTCGATGTCGGTGATGAAGCCGTGCTTGTACTCACGCTTCAGGAATTGCTCGACTTCCTGGTTGCTGGTAGCCATGTCTGTCATCGACCTCCGAGGGTTCCGGCGACCTGCAGCGCGGTGTCGTCGCGCTTCGGCCAGTAGGTCAGTACCTGGGTGGATGGACTCGCGAGCTGCTGCAGGGTGACGCCCTGCAGCGCGTCGCGGATCGCGTGATTGATGTGGCGCCAATGGGGGCGCGTATGGCAGTGGGCCTCCAGCTCGCAGGAGCCCCCGTTCAAGCCGCACTCGGTGATCGCCATCGGCCCCTCGATGGCCTCGATGATCTCGGTCACCGAGATCTCTTCCGGCGACCGGTTGAGGAAATAGCCTCCGTTGCGGCCTCGCACCGAGCGCACCAGCGCGCTCCAAGCAAGTATTTTCAGCAGCTTACTGACGGTGGGCCGGGGAATGCGGGTGCGCTCCGAGAGTGACAGGGCGGTGTGGCTCGCCGCGCCGGACTCGGCCATCGCCGTTAGTATCACTATCCCGTAGTCGCTCAGCTTGCTTAGACGAAGCATGGCGCCTGGGCTCCCATGGATACCTGACTAATCTAGTCTACTTTTATACCAGAAAGCCGCAGGGGAATAGAACCCCGACCAGCAATAGGCGGCGCGCCAGAGAGAAGGGGGGATCAGTCGGCCTGCAGACTTTCCTCGACCCGCAGCCGAGCGCGAATGAATTCGCTATGGGGGAGGTGCAGGAGGTCGGCGACTTTGCGGATCAGGTGCTCCTCGTGGGCGTCCTTGTGGCCGTCGGCATAAGCTACCCGCCACAGCAGCTCGATCACCCGCACCTTGTCCTCGCGCGGGTAGTGGCGGTCGATCAGATGGGTGAATTGGAACAGCGAGGTGCCTTCGTCGGCCTCCTGCTCGGCCAGCGTCAGCAGCTGCTCAGTCTCCTCCCGACCCAGCTCGAAGATGCTTGCCAGGCCGGCCAGCGCCGCCTCGCGCTCGCTGGCACCCACCTGGTAATCGGCGCGCAGCGCCTCCACGGTCAAGGCGGCGGTCGCCAGCCTCAGCGCGTGCTCATGGGCATCGGCGGGCACATCGCCCCGGTCGAGAAGCCGCTCCTCGAAGAAGCGCGATATGGCTCTCAGCATCCTCGAGCTCCTCGCTCAGGACGGCGTCTACGCTGGGCGTTGCTCAGGCGCCAAAGGGATCACGGCACCATCCGCCGACAAACCGCCCGCGCTCCTGTGACCCCTCTGCATCGCGGGCGGTTCCGCCGTGGCGGGCCAGTGTACCTGGACCCCTACCGGCTGCGCGCCCCGCGGCACCGGTTGCGCGCGGCCCCGCAGCCGCTGCTGATCTTGCGTCGTGGCCGGGCCCGTCAGCGGGGCTCGGCGACGTCGTAGCGTCCCCCTTCGGTTGGCTCATCCCCAGGCGCGCCCCAGATGTCCACGTAGCTCGCGTAAAGGGCGCCTGCCGTCACCGGGATCAGCGCCAGGAATCCGAGTCCGAAAGGAATTGCGGCGACAACAGCAGCCGCGATGTAGATCGCACCGAGCAGCAGTAGCGGCAGGGCGTTTCCCAGGCTGGCGAGAATGCTCTGCTCCATGGCGGCCAGCGGCCGGGCCCCATCGAACAGCACCAGCGGTACCGCGTAGATCAAGGCCGCCGCCACCGCAGCAGCCAGGATCAGCGCGATCACCGGGGCGAGGAGGCCGCCGGCGACCAGCGTGGTGATCGCCGCCGCATCGGAGCCAGTGACCACGCCGGTGCCGGCGGCGCCACCGATGATCAGCACGAGCACCACGATGCCGAGCAGCAGCATCGCCGCCGGCGCTAATCCCAGCAGCAGCATCGGCGTGCGGGTGCTCGGGTCGCTGAAAGCGGCGAACAGGGTGCCCGGCCCGGGGGTTCCTTGCTGGTCGACGACTCGGGCGCTGAGGAGCAGACCGCCGGTGAGTCCGGGCCAGGCGAGGGCGGCGACCAGCGGTCCAAGCAGGGGCAGCATGGACAGCGCGATGCTGACCAGGAGGTAGAGAACGGTGATGATCAACCAGGGCAGCGGCGCCATGAGGAATAGTGCCCAGCCTTTGCTCAGCCACTGCAATGCGCTGGTCGCTGACCGCTTGCCGTAGGTCATGCCTTGCTGCTCCGTCCCGCCCGGCTTGGCGCCGCGGGGGACATTAGAGCAGACCGTGCCGGCGGGTGGCCAACCTCTATCCCCTTCAGTGGGCCGCCTGGGTTTCCGTTTTCGTCAGCCGGACGTTGCTCGCGACCAGCTCGTAGAAGTCGCAGAGCTGGCTGCGTATTCCCTCCAGCGCCCGGTCGATGGAGATGTGGTAGGCCGCGCGCGCACCGTGATACTCGACCACTTCTCCAACCTGTTGGAAGGCAAGGCCCGAGCGCAACAGCAGCCGGGCCAGCCGTGGCTCCATGATGGCGTAGACGTGGTGGCGACCGCTCAGCTCCACCATGCCCGTGGCCGCCAGGAACAGCGCCACCGACAGCAGCGGGAAGGTGCGAATCTCCTTCGGCGTCGGCTTGAACTCCTCGTAGTCGCCCAGGGGATTCCTGGCTTCCCCGGGCCGGCGGCGGAACAGCGTGTGCACCGCCAGCCGCGAAATCTCGCACACCGTGGCGGTCGGCAAACATTGCGGGTGCAACAGCGGATGTCGGACCCGGTCGCCGCAAACGACCTCGAAGGGTAGCCTCGGATCGGACTCGGCCTCTCCGGCCAGCACCAGGCGCACGCAGCCCGCCGGGTGGCCGCTGCGTCGATGGGTGATCAAGCAGTGCACAGCGCGGTGGTCATAGCGGTCTATTTCCAGGCCCCCGGGGCAGTCTTCCGCCCGCTCGTATTGAAACTCACGGCAATAGACATCGCCCCGCACGCGAAACGCGTGCTCCAGCTCGCGTCGCGTCTGGGCAATGCCGATCTCGAAATGGTCCTGGAACTGCTCGGGGAGAGAGCTCTCTGCACTTTTCATGGGTGTCCGCAGGGCTTAGACGATGGGATCATCGACCGTGCCGCACATTTGGCCGCAGATAGGCCGCTGAAGCGTAGTTAACGATCGTAAAAATTGACGAATCCGGCTCGCGGCTTCCGCTGCCTCTGACGCTGCCACGGCTGGTCGCTGTATCCGCGAGCCGACGCTATGCGGGGTGGCCCGTGCAGCAGGCTGCGGCCCCTGACCTGATGCCCCCGTCGAGAGCCGGTCTGTGACAGCGCACCTGGCATGGGTGCTGACTCGCGGCCATAGCCCGCGGGCAGCCGATGGCGACCCACTTGCCGTGAACCACCCTGAAGTTAGTTGGTCGCTACTTAGTGAAGGCTTCCAGGACGTGGACGAGGAGCCCAAGCGCCGGGGACGGCGGGAAAGATGGCCGCACTTCGCGCTACGCCAGACTGGTACTTTGCGCCTCTGGTCGCCGCCGTGGGGCTAATCCGGCAAGCGCCAGTGGAGCGCTACGCGGAGGCCCTGACGACGGGCGAGTGCGGGAGCGCGGAAGAAGGAGTGACTGGCCATGGGATTAGCCAAGGCGTTGTGCGGGCGCGGCACGCTGGCCCTGCTACTGCTGACGGTGGTCGGGTCGGTGCCGGCCGACACCCTCTACCGTTGGGTCGACAGTGCGGGCGTCACCCACTTCAGCGACTCGCCGCCGCCGGAAGATGCCACGGCCGTGCGCAGTGCGCCGCGTCCCGAGCTGCCACCGCCGCAGGCGGGCACGGACTATTACTCCATCGTCAACCAAAGCCGCCGGCTGGAGGCGAGCCGCATCGAGCTGGAACAGGCCCGGCAGAGCCTGGATGCGGCACGGGCGGAGCAGCGTCGGGCGCTGGCGGAGGCGGACAAGGCCGCCGCCGAGGCCCGTTTGGCTGGCGCCCAGGCCGAGCGCGGGCCCGTCGGCGATTACAGCAGCGGCGGAGCTTACCTGGCACCCTACCAGTACTATGGGCGCGGCAGCTTCCGTTCGCACCGGCCGCTGCCTGACGTCGGCTCGGGCGAAACCGTAGTCACCCGCAGTATCGTGCGGCCGCACTACGAGCTGCAATACGGGCAGCGGCGCTTCGCCGGTTTCGAGCGCATCACCGTCCAGGAGGGCGTTGCCGCACGCCGGCGGTGAATATTCCACAGCAGTACGGGTAGTCCGCCACTTCTGCAGCGCTTGCCCTGCGGCATGCTCCCAGCAGGCTAGGCTTCCAGGCGGGGGTTGCCGAGGCACGTACCTCGGCCGCGGCGCCCATGCGATTTGCGGTTTCGTCTTTGCAGAAGCTGCGGCCGCTGCTCCTAGGCCTCGTCCTTGGGATCACCGGGGCGGCGATCGGCGGCTCCCCAGTGGGCAGCAGCTACGAGGAGCTCGTGGGACTGCCCCGGCTATTCCAGCTGCGCGGACCAGTGGCAGCGCCCGACGGCGTCCTCATCGTCAGCATCGATGCCGAGAGCGCCAGGATTCTCGGGCACAAGGACGAGCCTTGGAAGTGGCCGCGGAGCCGGCACGCGGCATTGATCGACCGCCTCGCGGAGCTCGGCGCGACAGTGATCGTCTTCGATCTGCATTTCGAGGAGAGCCGCGCCGACGATGATGTGGTGCTCGCCGAGGCCATGCGCCGGGCCGGCAACGTGGTTCTGGTCGAGGAACTGCGCTCGGAGCTGCGCGAGACAGGGCCGGGACGGCCTTCCCTGGTCGTGCATACGCGGCTGGGCGCCACCCCGCAGCTGGCTGCCGCCGCCACGGCCAGCGCCCCTTTCCCCTTGCCGAAGATTCCCGACCACGTGTCCCGCATCTGGCTGCGCCTGCCCGGCGACCACTCCCCAACCCTACCGGTTACAACGCTGGCAGTGGCGGCGAAGGCCGGGGACGACACCGCCGATGCTGCCCTAGACGTCCTGGCAGTGGGGTCGGGCGAGGTCTATCTGGGCTTCTACGGGCCGGCGGGTACAGTCAGCCGTTTGTCCTACGCCGAGCTGTTGCAGGGGGATATGCAGGCCCTGCGACCACTGGTCAGCGGCCGGGCGGTCTTCGTCGGGGCCTCGGAGCGGCTGCCGCTGCTCACCCCCGACGAGTTCCGCACCCCCTTTTCCCAGCGTGGCACTCACCTGAGCGGCGTCGAGATCCTGGCGACGGCCTATGGCAACTTGTTGAGCGCAAAGCTGGTACGGCCGCTGGATAAGGCTGAGATTGCCCTGGTGTTGCTGCTCTTCGGCCTGCTGGCGGGCACCGCGTTCATGTGTTTGCCGGCTCGCCTGCTGTTGCCGACGGCGGCGCTACTTGCTGCCGGCTGGGCTGCTCTGGCGGTGCTGATCTTCGATCGCACGCTGCTCTGGTGGCCGCTGGCGGTA
>Ga0302046_10002557_pt1 | contig 16896 bp, 16 predicted proteins | sample RVTome_11_FD_200261 | JGI IMG/M metagenome (GOLD analysis project Ga0302046, IMG submission 200261) | Soil microbial communities from uranium-contaminated site in the Upper Colorado River Basin, Wyoming, United States - RVT147D111 (version 2) ...
GACCGCCGCCTGAACCCCGGGACTATCGATGGGAGTGATTGCAGGTTCACCGCCATGAAGCGCCTGAACTGCCACGGTAACTGTTTTGGGAGCAATCGATTTCATGTGGCGCTCGAACACCTTGGCAATTTTACCCGAATCCTGATCCGGCACGAGTCGCATGGAAATTTTGGCAAATGCCTTCGACGGAAGCACTGTTTTCGCTCCTTCACCGGTGTACCCGCCCCAGATTCCGTTACACTCAAGGGTCGGCCTTGCCCAGAGACGTTCCAGCGTCGTGAACCCCTTTTCGCCGTATAGCTTTGCCACGCCGAGATCCTTTGCGTAGCGCTTGTCATTCCAGGGAAGTTTGCCGAATGCAACTCGCTCTTTTTTCGTCAGCGGCCGGACATCATTGTAAAATCCCTTTACCGTCACTTTCCCCTTCTTATCATGAAGGGAGGCGATCATCTCTGAAAGCGCCTGAATCGGATTATGCACAGATCCGCCAAAGGACCCTGAATGCAGGTCTTTGTTTGGCCCGGTGACCTCGATCTCCATGTAGGCAAGCCCCCGGAGACCGTAACAGACCGAGGGAACTCCCTTCGCGAACATTGAGGAGTCTGATATCAACACAAGATCTGCCTTCAGGAGATCCTTGTGGCCTTTGACAAACTGATCGAGGTTCTCGCTTCCGACTTCTTCTTCACCCTCGATGATCATTTTTAAGTTCACCGGAAGAGAGCCTTGTTTTTTCATGAAGGCCTCGATGGCCTTGAAGTGTATGTATACCTGGCCCTTATCATCGGCCGATCCTCGTGCGTAGAGATTTTCTCCCCGGACGGACGCTTCGAACGGAGGCGATGTCCAGAGATTCACCGGATCCACGGGCTGAACGTCGTAGTGTCCGTACAGCAGTACTGTCGGTTTCCCGGGAGCACCGAGCCATTCGCTGTACACAATGGGATGGCCGGGTGTTTCGAATATCTGTACATTCTGCATTCCAACCGTTCGCATCTGAGTCGACACCCATTCCGCGCACCGACGCGTATCGGCATTGTGGTCCTTTTGCGAGCTGACACTGGGAATGGCAAGGAAGTCTTTCAACTCCGACAAATAACGTTCCTTGTTGGACTCAACAAATGAGATAATTTCCTGCATGATAATTTCCTTTCGAATAGAAGAACTGCACGAAAAAATATAGGCACGGAAATTCCCAAAGGCAAGAAAGGAACGTTGATTAAGCGGTCTCGATTTCTCATATGTAAGACAAAACGCGACTCATTCCCGATTTCTTGCTTCTGGCACAACATTTGACTAATTTTCTACCAAAAGAGAGCCATTCAGGATGGGTTTTTTTGTCGACAGCTTCAATATTCTGCTTCCCGCCTTCTATTTCATCGTCGTTTGGACGTACGGCAAGGCGTTTTTCGGTGATGCCGTTTGGGCAAAGGCGATCAAGTCACGGCTACTGATCTCAACAGTCTCTTTCCATTTCCTTTATCTTCTAGGACGGGCAATTGAGTTCAATCATCCCCCCGTCACTACCATCTTTGAAATACTTTCGGTCCTCGCCTTCTGCGTCGCATTCGCCTATCTCATCATCGAGATCCGCTCAAAATCGGGCGAAACAGGATATTTCATTCTGAATATTGCTTTTTTCTTCCAGTTCGTCTCCTCTGTCTTCATTCGAGACCTCTTGGAGGTGCCTGAAATCCTCAGAAGCAATTTCTTCGGACTTCACGTCGGGGCCGCCCTCCTCGGTTACGCCGCGATCACAATTTCCGCCGTGTATGGATTCCTCTACTTGATGCTCTACCACCAGATCAAAGCCAGCAATTTCGGCATGATTTATGCAAAATTGCCCAATCTTGAGACCCTGGAGAGGATGAGTTATACGGGATTCAAAATGGCCTTTGTGTTTCTGGGGATTGCCATTCTCGTCGGATTCCTTTGGTTGCCAAAAACGTTTCTGGACGTTTCATACAGCGATCCGAAGCTGGTCGGTACAATCCTTCTTTGGCTCCTCTACGGTATCGGTATTGTGGCAAAACGGTTGGGCGAATGGAAGGGACGGAAAGTCATGATCCTTTCGGTATGGGGCTTTGGCATTACCATCTTTTCGATGACTGTCGTGAACATTTTCTTTTCAGGGTTTCACAATTTCTATTGATGAACCTCTTGTGCGTCTCCATATCGCATCACACCGCTCCGCTGGAAGTACGTGAGCGGCTTTGGTTCTCCCCGGAGGAGATTCGTTCTTTCCTCCCAAACATCCGCGATCATGTGAGCGTTGACGCTGCAATGTTCTCAACCTGCAATCGCACAGAACTTTATGCGTTCTCTTCCGATGAACAGCCCCTTGAATTCGACCGGTTGAGAAACCTTTTGGCGGAAGGAAAATCGGCACGTGACATTCCTGCGGATTCATTTCGATTCCTGACAGGTGTTGATGCCGTTGATCATCTATTTCGTGTGGCCTCCGGCATCGACTCGTTGGTAATTGGAGATGTTCAGATCCTCGCACAAGTGAAGGAAGGACTCTTTCTCGCCCAGGAAGCAGGGACTTCCGGTTTTTTTCTCACGAAGCTATTTCAGGCGGCATTACGGACTGGGAAGCGAGCGCGGAGTGAGACCCGAATCGGTGAGGGCGCAGTATCTGTCAGTTATGCGGCTGTCGAACTGGCGGAAAAGATTTTTGATGACCTTCGTGAAAAGACCGCCCTGGTCATCGGGGCCGGCGAAATGGCCCAGCTCACCGCAAAACACCTTCGTGGAAAACAAATTGGGACCCTGTATATTTCAAACAGAACTCCCGAACGGTCAAAACACCTGGCAGCGATGGTGAATGCAACGGTGATTCCCTATGAGCAGTTTAAGGACCATCTTGGCGGTGTCGATATTGTGATTGCTTCTGTCGCGGCCGAAGAGTACGTGCTTACATCTCCCATGCTTGCGGAAATCAACAAGCGCCGGGCTACCGGCGCCTTATTTCTCATTGACATCGGCGTCCCGCGCAACATCGATCCGGCCGTCAGAAAGCTGGAGAATGTGTTTCTGTATGATCTCGACAGCCTCAACGGGCTCGTTCATGAGAACGAGCTCAAACGCAAGAACGAAATACCCAAAGTGAATCGCATTGTTGGCGAAGAGCAGAGTGAATTCACTGTCTGGCTTTCCGGGCTGCATGCAACTCCGACGATCTCGGCGCTCAGCGATCTGATCGAATCGATCAGAAAAGAAGAGGTGGAGAAAAACATCAATCGTTTTGAACCGCGGGACCGCGAGCTCTTGAACCTGGTCACCAAACGCATTATCAACAAGATCCTCCACACACCCATTGTCAATCTGAAAAACGGGAGCGACGAGAATCATTCGGAACGGCTCCACACGATCAGCGCCCTGCGGAAGTTGTTCGGCATCGACGGAGAAAAGGACGCGGAGCATGAAGCGTAACCGGCTGACGATCGCTACACGCGGCAGCGCCCTTGCCCTCTGGCAAAGTTCATTCATCAAATCCCGCCTCGAACAACTTCATCCCGATTTGCCTGTTGAACTCCAGATTGTCAAGACGCTGGGGGACAAGATTCTTGATTCTCCCCTTTCAAAAATTGGGGACAAGGGTCTCTTTACAAAGGAGATCGAGCAAACCCTTCTGGAGAACAGGGCAGATATCGCGGTCCATAGCCTGAAAGACCTTCCAACCGTTCTTCCGGGAGGCCTTAAGATCGCAGCTGTCACGGAGCGGGAGGATCTCCACGATGTGTTTGTTGCCCGACAGGGGAGTGAAATTCGGTCGCTAAGCGACCTCCCTGCCAAGGCGAAAATCGCAACCGGTAGTCTTCGGCGCCGCTGCCAGCTCCTGCGGCACCGGAACGACCTGTCCATTATCGACATTCGGGGAAATCTTACGACCCGGCTGAACAAGCTCGATGAGTCCGACTGGTACGGAATGATCCTGGCAAAAGCCGGATTGACGAGACTGGGTTTGGGTGACCGGATTTCGGAAGTCCTGCCATTTGACATAATGTTGCCAGCGGTCGGTCAGGGGGCGCTTGCGGTTGAGTCGCGTTCAAATGACTCATGGGTCCGCGAACTCGTGCTTCCGTTGCACCATAACAACACGTTTCGCGCAGTTGGCGGTGAGCGTGCGCTCCTTCAAACTCTTGAAGGCGGGTGTCAGATCCCCATTGGAGCTCATGGTTGGATTGAAAACGGTATCTTCTTCCTGGAGGCTTTCATAGGCAGCCTGGACGGGAAGCGCGTTGTACGCGGAACATTGCATGGAGCACCCGACCAATCGGAAACATTGGGCGTGAATCTTGCCACCCTGCTGTTGAACCAAGGCGGAAAGCCGATTCTGGATGAGATCCGGGCTGGTTCCGATGCATCGTACCATCCGGGGGGCGCATGAAGACGTTTCAAGGCAAGACCGTTTTGCTCACGCGGTCGGATGAGGCCAATAGGGAAGCTGAGGCCCTCCTCAAGAAGAAGGGCGTCCACACACTCTCGCTTCCGACGATCCGATTTACGGACCCCGATTCCTGGGAGGCATGCGACGATGCAATCATTGGAATCCGTAACTATGACGCGGTGGTGTTTACCAGCAGGAACGCCGTCCGTGCATTCCTCAAGCGCATCGAGGTTATTGACCCCGAGAGCACGGAAATTCTGCGGACGATACGCACGTATGCCGTGGGGGAACGCACCCTTGATTCTCTTGAATCTGCCCGTATCCCGGCAATTATGGCCGAGGGGAGAACTGCAGGAGATCTCGCCGAGTCCGTCGGCAAAGATGTTCAGGGTAAGCGCTTTTTCTTTCCAAAAAGCAATATCGCCAGAGAGGTTCTTCCGGAAGCGCTCAAAGCACGCGGCGCGGTCGTTGACGAGGCAATCGTGTATAAAACAGAAGTGCCGACGCCGAAAGATCTTGACCTCGTGCGGAACGCGCTTCGGCTGGGTGCAGTCGATTTCCTCTTTTTCTTCAGTCCATCGGCCGTTTTCAATTTTACGCAAATGATCGGCACGGGATTTACAGAATCCCTCATGGTCGCGGTCATCGGACCGACAACTGCTGCGGCGGCTCGAAGCGCGGGGTTTGTGGTTTCCGTGGTTGCGGAAAAGCCTACAACGGAAGGGTTGATCGATTCCGTCGACAGATTCCTGGCACATTCTCCCTCGATACATACATGACCAATACGTTGTTTCTCAAAGCCTGCCGCCGCGAACAGGTTGAACGAACCCCTGTCTGGATGATGCGTCAGGCAGGACGCTACTTGCCGGAATACCGCGCCATACGGGCAACGACGGATTTTCTGACACTTTGCCGAACCCCGGAACTGGCTTCCGAGGTGTCCATCCAGCCCGTGGAAATCCTTGGAGTCGATGCCTGCATTGTATTCTCGGACATTCTCGTAGTGCCCGAAGCGATGGGTATGACTCTTGTAATCGAAGAAGGAAAAGGAGGACCTCGATTTCCGGAACCCATCCGATCCCGATCGGCCGTCGAGAAACTCCAAGTCCCCGATCCGCAAGAGAAACTGAAGTATGTGCTTGACGCGGTGGCTCTTACCAGGGAACGTCTCAACGGCCGGGTTCCCCTCATCGGATTTGCCGGCTCGCCCTGGACCCTCGCCGCGTACATGGTTGAAGGCAGGGGCTCCCGTAATTTTCGCTTCATCAAAGAACTCGTGTATTCGGATCCAACCCTTGCGCACATTCTTCTCGACAAGCTGGCCGAAGCCACCGCAAAGTATCTGAATGCGAAAATTGATGCCGGGGCTCAGGCAGTTCAAATTTTTGACTCCTGGGGTGGAATCCTCCCGCCGGATGAATTTAAAGAGTTCTCCCTGCGTCCGATAAAGAAAGTTCTCTCCCTCCTCCATCGCAAGGATGTTCCTGTAATTCTGTTCTGCAAGGGGTGCGACCATTCTCTCCAGGAGATCGCAGATCTTGGGCCTGATGTCATCGGGCTCGATTGGACGGTAGATCTCGGGAAAGCCCGTGCACAAGTCGGATCACGCGTTGCCCTCCAGGGGAATCTGGACCCCACCGCACTCTACGTTCCACCGGCTGATATCCGAAGGCACGTGGTCACGCTTCTTGAGAAGTTCGGGCATGGTCCCGGTCATATTTTCAATCTCGGTCATGGCATTCTTCCGGATGTACCGGTGGAGCATGCGAAGGCATTTGTCCGGGCCGTGCAGGAGGAAAGCCCACGGTTCCATCATTCATGAATCCCCGTCGCACCCGTGCAGTTACGCTTTTTGAGTCGCTGCAGAAATCCATTTGCTCCCGCCTTGAGGAACTTGACGGGGAAACGACCTTTCACGAGGATTCTTGGACCCTTGCGTCGGGCGGAGGTGGGCGTACCCGCGTCATCCAGAATGGCGGTGTTTTCGAAAAAGGGGGCGTCAATACGTCAGCCGTTCACGGGACATTGACAGGCGTGCTTGCAGAGCGCCTGAAAACCCGGCCGCAGAGTTTTTTTGCCACCGGCATATCGCTCGTGCTTCATCCGAAAAGCCCCATGATTCCGACCTTCCATGCTAATTTTCGGTATTTGGAACTTGAAGACGGCGACAGTTGGTTTGGGGGGGGGGCCGATCTTACCCCCTACTATCTCGTCGAGGAAGACGCGGTTCATTTTCACCTGACCTGGAAAGAATCCTGTGATCGCCACGATCCTTCACTGTATCCGAAATTCAAGTCAGCCTGTGACCGGTATTTCTTTCTTCCCCATCGGCAGGAGGCCAGAGGCATTGGAGGGATCTTTTTTGATTATATCAAGGGAGATTTCGACCGGCAGTTTCCTCTGATCGAGAATTTGGGTCATTCGATTCTTGAATCCTACGAACCCATTGTGAAGCGAAGGAAAAAGGACCGTTGGGAAGATCGGGAGCGTGAGTGGCAATTGGTACGACGCGGCCGGTATGTGGAGTTCAACCTTCTCTATGATCGCGGGACACTCTTTGGCATTGAGACCCAGGGGAGAGCCGAATCGATCCTGATGTCGCTGCCACCATTGGTCCGTTGGGAGTACGATGTCCATCCGGAACCAGGTTCGCGTGAACATGACCTCGTAGAGGTGTTACGTTCGCCCCGGGACTGGGTGAGGCCGTAACACCCGACTATTGTCAAAAAAGAAGAAGCCATGACAAAGAAAAGAACTGCTGTTGTATTATTTCAGCTTGGCGGCCCGGATTCTCTGGAAGCCGTTGAGCCATTTCTGTATAACCTCTTTCTTGATCCGGATATTATCGATTTTCCGGGAGCATTCATTGCGCGAAGGCTGCTCGCCCGTAGAATTGCGGCCAGCCGGTCTAAACCAATCAGCAAGCATTATGCCGAGATCGGGGGAAAATCTCCCATCAATGAACTTACCGATCTCCAGGCAAGAGCACTCGAGAGGGCCCTCCGATCGAACAACATCGACGCACGGGTTTTTGTTGCGATGCGGTACTGGCACCCTCTGACCGAAAAAGTCATCCGGGAACTGCAGCGTGAGCCGTTTGACGAAATTGTTCTTCTTCCCTTGTATCCGCAATACTCGAAAGCAACGACCTCCTCCAGTATGAACGAATGGCGACGGCAATGCGAGCGCCTGGGATTCTCCGGCGTTCCAACGAGGCTTCTCTGCTGCTACCCAAATCATGCGAAGTACATAAGCGCCCTTGTCGGAAACATCAATCTGACTCTGAAGCGCTTTGCCGGGATTGATCCTTCCGATATCGATCTTGTTTTCAGCGCCCACGGCGTTCCGGTGGATTTCATAAAGAAGGGGGACCCCTACAAACTCCATGTTGAAGAGACCGTGGAGCAGGTGATTCGGGGCGGCGGCTGGTCATCGCCGCACATCCTTTGTTATCAAAGCAAAGTCGGGCCTGCCCGATGGCTTGAACCGACGCTGGCAGGCGTGATCCGTTCCCTCGGTGCGGCCGGAAGAAAGAACCTCCTTGTTATTCCTGTTGCGTTCGTCACGGAACATATCGAAACTCTGCATGAAATCAATATCGAGGCCCGCGGAGAGGCCGAGCATCTTGGTATCCTTCGGTTCGAAATGATGCCGGCCTTGAACGATCACCCTGAATATATTGCGTGCCTCGCCAATCTCGTAGTCTCTGGAATAAATTCAACGGAGCAGAACCAGACCTGCCGCCTGCTTTGGAATGCGAAACCCGGCGAAAACAAGCCGATACTCTGTCCTTCGTTTTCATCTTCATAATTCCCCATGGTAACCGAAACCGCGGATGTTGTCATCATTGGAGGAGGGATCTCAGGACTCGGCGCCGCCCATTGGCTCGTAAAGGCCGGGCTCAACGTGAGGGTCATTGAACAAGAGAGCGAGCCGGGCGGAACAATGAAAACCAGAAGCGAAGAGGGTTTTCTTTCGGAACTCGGTCCAAACAGCGCCCTTGAAACCACTCCGCTCATTGCCGCACTCGTTTCGGACCTTCGGCTCTCGGACGACCTCATCTATGCCAACCCTGTGAGCAAGAATCGGTTCATTCTCAAGAACGGCAGGCTCCGGGCCCTCCCGTTATCCCCTCTCTCCTTTTTCACCACTGACTTGTTCTCCATCAGCGCGAAATTCAGACTTTTGAAAGAACCTTTCGTTGGCCGCTCTTTGCAGGAAGAAAGCATTGCTGATTTCGTTACACGCCGTCTGGGAAAAGAGTTCCTCGATTATGCCATCGACCCATTCGTCGCCGGCATTTTTGCCGCGCGCCCGGAAGCCCTCAGTGTTCGGGCAGCATTTCCAAAACTCTATGCCCTAGAAGAAACCTACGGGGGTCTGATCAAGGGAATGATTTTCGGACGCAAGAAACGGAAAGCGAGGCAGGAACAATCGAAAGACAGGGCAAAGAGCTTTTCATTCCGCGACGGCATGCAATCCTTGCCGCTTCGGCTGGGATCCACGCTGGGGATGAGGGTCAGCTGCAACGCACAAGCAACGGGAATTCGGGTTCGCTCATCAATTGCGGATCGCGCTGTTGTTCCAACGACCCGACAGTACGCAGTTGATTACCTTCATGGTGAACAGGGAAAGACAATTGAGGCAAACGCAGTGATCATCGCCACTCCTGCCGGGACTGCCGCCCGACTCATTCAGCCGCACTCGGCGGAGGCTTCCGGGGAATTGGCATCAATCAAATATCCGCCCGTTGTCTCTGTGTTTCTCGGATATCGACGGCATGAGATCGGCATACCCCTGAATGGATTTGGCTTCCTGGTTCCTTCACTCGAGAAGAAGAACATTCTTGGATGCTTGTGGTCATCGAGTCTGTTTCCCCACCGAGCTCCTGACGGCTGCGTTGGATTGACCGTTTTCGTTGGCGGGGGGAGGCAGCCGGAACTCACTGGTGCGGGAGACGGTGAGCTCCTCACGATGGTCTTGCGGGACTTAGAAACTATTATGCAAATTCAGGGAAAACCAGTATATTGGAGCATGACGCGGTGGCCGCAGGCGATTCCGCAATATGTGCTTGGGTACCAGCGTGTTATGGATGCCCTTAGAGATTTCGAACAGGCGCATCCGGGGCTTTTTTTTTGCAGCAACTTTCGTGGCGGGATCTCGGTCGGCGATTGTATACAGAACTCGGAGTCGATTGCCCGCCAAGTGATGACATCTATGAACGATGTCACCCGCTGATCTGACACCACACAAGGAGCTCGTATGAACAGCACCCTTCGTCGCATAATGGTGCCGTTATTCTTCCTTGCTTTTTTTATCCCGGTTGGCTTAACGGCTCAGCAGCCGGAGCCCTCACCCGGCCCGCAGGAAGAAACTATGATGCCTCAGGACTTCACCAATCTCCTCAAGGAGATCTGGTCGTTTCTGAAGGCCGAAACGGACAGCTATCTTGCCTCGATTGCTTCAAAAGGCCAGTTTGAAACTGCACGTGAATTCGAACGGCGGGTAACCGATTCGCGGCAACAGGCGCTTTCAAAGATCGTCAAATACAGCCACGATCAGAAGCTGGATCAACGCACGATCGCAGTCCTTTTCAAAGCGAGCATGGGCTCGTATGATGCCGACAAGAGCGTATTTCCGATTTCTTCAACCACCGTGATCGATGCCCCCTACAACATTCCGACAGTTCAATGTCAGATCCGCAGGAATCCCTACGTTCACCTTGCCGACTCAATCCGCAGCGGTTACAGAACATCGAGTCTTTTCATCAGGCTGCCGAAGGGTCACCGATGGCAGGTTGGACGAGATCTCGCGCGGACGGCAAAAGCCGAAGAAGAGAATGTTTATTTTCGCGTGAAGTTCATGGTAAATGTTGAAAACTCGGATTTGAGAAAGCATGCGATTCTTGAGTTTGTACCTAAGGAACTTGCCCTTGTGAATAACGCTACGAATAAGGTTTTCTGGGCAGTCCCGATTCGCTAAAAAAAAGCCGGCACTCCTTGAGTGCCGGCCTGCATTCCTGGGACATTTCTGTTTTTAGCGTTCCGCCAGATACTGATTTACGTACTCTGATCCTTCGAATTTCGTTGTCACCTTCACGATTTCCCAGTTACTCCACTTCTTTTTCCTGCTGATCGATTGAGTTGACGTGAGCCGAATTACTGCCTGGCGGACAACGGTGTGACCGTTGAATACGCCGCGGGCGGTGATCCGCGCTTCATTGGAAGCAAGTCCCTGGTCATCAACTACGTAACTCGCAATACCTCCAAACATCGACCGACTGGTAAGGGTGGGAAGTGCCGCCGGCTTTGAGTTTCCCATTTGGTTGACTGCGAGCGCAACAGCACCTTTCGCTATTTCCTCCGCCTGCATTTGGTACGAGTGCACTTTCGCCACCCGTTGAACCGCCCGCTCCGATTTTTCCAGCCCAACGGAATAAAGGCCGAGGATGACAGAAACAGCTCCGACAAAAATTACGCGAGCGTTTCCCATAACAATGAACGGTTATAAGTTTGACGGGAGGATATAGGATTCCCAGATGCTCGTGGGATAATAGCGGTTGATCTCCTGTTCACCCTGAACGACAAGCCTCACCTTGAATGTTTTGATTTCCGAGAGGGCACTCGTGACATTGCCGCTTTCATCGTAATAGGAAAGATGGAACTGCGTCACCCCGTGACCCAGGTCAAACGGCGTACCGGCGTTGCGTCGACGATAGATAATCCTGTCTAAAGGATTGAGAGTGCCTGCCATTTCGGTAACCGGACCGGTAGAGAAGTGCAGGGTGTCAACAACGCCGTCATTGTCAATATCCCCCTGGAATTTCACCTGATTGGAGTCCGCCAGCAGGAACGCGTTTCCGACAGAAACGCCGTACCCAATATATCGAAAATCATTCCGCAGGACGTCTGCCATCGTAGCGGTATTCTGTTTTACAATGGCGTATTGCGCCTTCTCATACAGCAACTCATTCAGCGAAATGTTCATTGTGAGAACGATGTACACAATCGCCCCCCGCACAACCATTGATGCAATGAGATCGAGAATGACACCCATCTAATTTGTAATCAGCGTACTAAATGAAATCGTGTTGAGATACGAGGGATGTTGGGCGTAAACGTTGACGCGTTTGAAATAGGTCTTCGAATAGACTTTGTTGTTCGGATTCGTGTTGGTAACGTAAAAGACTTCGGCCCACAGCTTTAATCCCTGAGCCACGTCAGTATTGATGATTCGCTGATAGCCGTGATAATCATCGGCGTCGGAGTACGCCGCTATGGACTTAAAGGGGGCAACATCGGGCCAGGGATTGATCTGTGCCAACTCCCCTGAATTTGGACCCAGGGAATACGGTGAAGTGAAGTCCGATGTCGGCTGGTAACCAGAATCGACGGAAGCAGCGTCGAATTTTTTTCTACTGATCTCCGTGAGCAACCCCTGGGCATAGTTCACCGCGATATCGAAGGTCTCGCCCTTGACAATATCCTTTTCACCCTGAACAATCAGCCGGTTGGCATTGAGCACCAGAACTGCCAGCACAACCAGTGTTGCAGCGCTGAGCATGGTTTGACCGAGATTCATGGGATCCTATTCGTCTTCCACTGTGGCACTTGCGACCTCTTCCAACGACGTGATTCCGTTCTTCAGCAACTCGACAGCCGCCTGCCGCAGAGTTTTCATTCCGTTTTCGATGGCTTGTGCACGTAATTTTTCGTCATCCACCAGCCCTTCGGCCGCAAGAATGATCTTTCGGATGTTTTTTGTAAAATAGAGAGCTTCGTGAATTGCCGTACGCCCTTTATATCCGCCATGACAATCGTTACAACCGATCGCGCGATAAAAAGTCGATTTCTTGATTTCCTGTTCGGTCAGTCCTAACCGCTTGAGGGCCGTAACGTCCGGCTCGTTGATCGGGCTCTTGCACTTCGTGCAGAGTTTACGCATGAGCCGCTGGGCAAGGACCATGTTGATCGAATAAGCAAGCAGGAATGGTTCGACACCCATCTTATAGAGACGCGAAATGGCGCTGGGAGCGTCATTCGTGTGAAGCGTTGAAAATGTAAGATGGCCGGTATTGGCAAGTTTGACGGCGATGTTTGCGGTTATCTGATCACGGATCTCGCCTACCATGACGATGTCGGGATCGTGTCGAAGAATCGCCCTCAATGCTCCCTCGAAATCAAGTTTGGGGTTCAGCTTGACCTGTCTCGCCCCTTCAATGAAGTACTCAACGGGGTCCTCCACTGTAATCACGTTCACGCTGGAATCCATCACTGCCCGCAGGGCGGCCACAAGCGTCGTGCTCTTCCCGCTTCCCGTCGGACCCGTTACAATAACGATGCCGTACGGTTTTTTTATCGCCTTAATGAAACTCTCCTGAGCATTCGGCTCAAATCCCAGTTCTTCAACCGAGTTTGCAACGGTCGGTTCCTGAAGAACACGAATAACGATCGACTCAAGCTTGCTTCTGAGTTCCTTGCCGACCACGGGAATCACCGAAACACGGAATCGCACCGTCTTTTTATCGATGATAAATTGTGCAAATCCATCCTGCGCGGTATTGCGCTCGAACCGATCGATGTTCATCGCCCGATCTTTCACTACCGCCGCGACGGCTTCAGCGCGCGACTCCGAGTGCGTGTACCACAGGGACAGCTTTCCGTCGACCCGGAAATGGAATTCCGTCGTTCGTTCGCCCCGCGGAATAACGTGGATGTCGCTGGCGCCGACCCTCACGGCATCCATGAAAATATTCTCCACCAGATCAACAAGCCCGCTTCGATTAATTTCCTCTTCAAGGACCTGTTCGTACAGCTCCGCGTCTTCCTCGATTCCCGACAGCGAAGATTCATTGCGGAGCGAGGACTCCTTGTCCTTGTAGGTTGCCCGCCCGATATTCACACGCTTCCAGAGATCTTCATACTGGTCAAAGCTCGCATAGAAAATTTCGAACTTCCGATACGGAAAGGTGCGTGCAATCAAATGAACCGTTGATTTTGTCGGATCAGGTGTGACGACAAACAGGCGATCCGGATTTTCCGGATCGATCATGAACGGAAGCACGTGGTGTTCAACGGCAAGTTCGCGGATTGAAACCGGGAGGCCATTGAGTTCCTTTCGGATAAAGGCCAGTACCGTGTCGTCAATCGTGTACTTGGCCATGTCAAGGGACTTGAACGCGTAAAAATCTGCAACTTCCTGATAGACTTTGTTCCGGTCGACATTGTAATCCTCGACAAGAACCTGTGGAAGCTTGCGGCGGTTTTTTTGGGTCTCCTTGCTCAGCGTATCAAGGGCGTTCAGGAGGATATCCGGAGTGATGATACCCTTTTCAATAAGGACTTCGCCGAATTCTTTCTTTTGTCTTTTCACGGTTAGTACTGGTCCACCCGGATAGTGGCGGTTTCCGACGAAAGATAGGTGAGAAATACGAGGGCGACCATAATGATCATGGATATTGCAACTTCAATGAAGCTTACCAGATTCTTCATGGAGTACTGGTTTTCCATTTGATAAAAGTCTGCCAACTGGGTTGAGGTCGCCTTGACGTCTCCCGTTTCTCCCGCAGTGCGGAACCGGGAAACGACCATTTCAGGGAAAAACGTGGTTTGCTCAAGTGCATGCGCAAGTTCTGTTCCGTATTTCAACATGAGGGGAACAGCAACGGTTTTGATCTGTTTGTCAAGGAACCTGTTGCCGCAGGCCTCTCCGGCAAGCCGGATGGCTTCGATATTTTCGCCGGAACTTGTATACACGATACCGAGAACCCTGCAAAAAATCTCAACGCTTGTGTTGCGGAGGATCCGGCCTATATAAGGAACGCGAATGATAATTCGGTGGAATGCCAGGCGGCCATGGGCCGAGAACAAATATGCATAGAAACCGCCGATCATGAGAACGCTCAGTGTCACAAGCCAGCCGATATTCTCCTGAATGAATTTGCTCACCTCGAGTGTCGCTTTCGTAAGTGGCGGCATCGTCGAGGTCATCGGAGCAAGCATTTCCGCCATTTGCGGAAGAAGATACACGACATAAAATGCGATTGCGCCAACGAGGGTCAGCGACGTCACAGCTGGGAGAATCAACGAACTGGTAAGTCCTTTTTTGAAGTCTGCCTGGCGTTCAACAAGCTGCGACACACTCTGAAAAATCGAAGTCATATTGCCGCTCTTGGAAGCAATTCCCAGCATCAACGCGGTATGCTCACCGATGACCTTCCCCTGGCGCGCGAACGCCTCTCTTGAATCGACACCGTTCTTAAGATCCTGAATGATATCCCGAAGAGCCGTCTTGAGGTACCCATCCCTCACATTGTTTGACATGATCCGGAGTACCTCAGTGTAAGGCATCTTCTGTTCAAGAAGCTTGGCGCTTGTCGCAATAAACGAGACGATCTCCCCGCTGGAAGCAGCCATCTTGAAGTCGAAGGCGATCCGGACGAAACGAACCTTGAATCCCAGTCTCTCGAGCGCCGAGACCACTTCCTGGCGGGAGTATGCGCTCTGAACGCCTGTGATCTCCTTGTTCCCACGGCGTACGCTGTAGTTGTAGGTTCTTTTCTTCTTGAGCGAGACAAGGGTGGATCGATTCAGTTCACAAATGGTCTTCGCTTTCTTCCGTGCCTGAAAATACGAAGTTGCGTAAATGAATCGTTGGACAACCCGACCTGATTGATCGCGTGCCTGAAGTCTGTATTCTGAACCGACTGTCTGGGGCATTAGGTGGTACTCCGCAACGGGGGGTTCACAACCAGTACGCTTCATCGGGAGGATGCAGCGCGCGTGGACACCCTAACGTAGCACGATACCGTATCTGTGGGACGGGTTTCGTGATACTACTCACACGCAGCCTCTCACCTGAGAGGTTGAAAAACACATGGTCCAAGAAATTCACAAAACGACGGTTCATGGCCGCATCAGAGTTTGAAATTCCTCCAATTGACGAACGTACTGGGAAAAGAGAGGTTCGATCTCATTCAGTCCGTTTTCGATCACATAGGGCAGGGATTCACCGACAGAATGGAGAATCACGACCGCGTTAACGTTGGCATCTTTGTTTGAGGCATTCGAGATCCTTTTAGAAATGCCTCGGTTGACAACAGAGATGGCTCTGTAAATCTCTGCAAGATTCCTCATTTCCCAATCCGGGGTCCCTCCCTTTCGCATAATAAAGAATTGCGCGGTAAGATACATTGACACTGCACGGTAAACCGTCTCTTTGGATGTGGCAAACGGGAGGTGAAAACGCACCATGGGACGCAGCCAATCCATGACAGGGCAGTCACTGCTCACCATGTATATTCCAATGAGAGCGCTGAGCCCTTTCTGGAGCGTTGTATCTTTAACGAATACCCGTTCCTTCGTTTCCACGATCACTTTCGTCTTTTCAAAGGAAATGGAATCCTGGAATGATTCAACGAGGCTCGCCAGGTTCAACGCCACCGGACAATATTCGGCCGAATCCGGCAATGGGCAATTTTCGCACTGGTGATACTTCAATCGCGTCCACTCGGGTTTAGGCTGGTCACCCTCGAGAACCAGGCTCAGGGATTCGGCATCAAGTTCGACAGCAAAGTCCTTCTCCGGACCGTCTTCAAAATCAAAACGGTACACCAGCCTCACCCTGTCTGTTTTCTTATCATCCATAATAGTTCGCCATCATTACAGCCTTCCCCGCGGGCACATGATTAGTCCGCGCTCTGGTGAACCGGCAACTCACATTGCACTGTCACGGCGCTTTTTGTTTGTTGAATTTTCATCGTTCCGTGGTGTCTTTCGATAATCTGTCGGGCCGCGAGGAGGAGAACCGCCGGATCCTCCAGCGAAGCTGCCGTCTGGCCGATCGCATCGGCCTGTTTCATGCTTTGGTCGATCGCTTTTTGGCACCGTTCCGAGGGCTTGTTCAAAGTAATCGTCACCCCGGCCTGTGAGCCGGACTTCGATTCTCCGATCTCAATTGATGCGCCCTTGCCGGACAGTTGAAGGGCCGCACCCATGATATGACGGAAGGCTCGTTCAAGGCCTGCAGCATCACCTTCAATGCTCCGACCTTTCGCATCGCCATTGAAGTTCACAGTCATACCAGCGAGCCTGGCAGAGGTCTCGAACGTTCTCACCGCGTTTCCCAGAACCTTTGTGAGCTGGATCGTTTTTGCCGGGAGAGGTGCGGACGTTCCCTTGAGCTGAGAGGGATCAATCATTTCCTTCGCCCTCGTTGCGAGGCTTTGAAGGCTGCCATCGAGTGAACCGAGGAGCTGGTTTTGGTCCTTTGAAAGTTTTCCACTCTTGTCCGCTTTCAATGCATGGAGGAGTCCATTTGCCAGGAGGATGCTCCCAAGAACCTCATCGAGCAAAAAAGAGCTTTGAGTTCGCTTCAAATCACCCAGCGCTGCCTCGGAATTCCGCGCGCGCAACAACGATCTCATCCGCGTGATGAGCTCCGTTGTATCTATTGGTTTCACCAGGTAGTCCTTTGCCCCTTTCTTCAGACATTCGATGGCCGTG
>Ga0302046_10002558_pt1 | contig 16895 bp, 16 predicted proteins | sample RVTome_11_FD_200261 | JGI IMG/M metagenome (GOLD analysis project Ga0302046, IMG submission 200261) | Soil microbial communities from uranium-contaminated site in the Upper Colorado River Basin, Wyoming, United States - RVT147D111 (version 2) ...
GATCACCTTTGCGGAATGATGACAAACCCATTCAAAAACCACAAACAATGAAAAAGATACAGTACCTAATGTTGGTTCTCGGAGCCACACTATTCCTCGCTGCCTGCAGCACAAAGACCGAAACTCAGACTCCGGCTGCGACATCAGAACCAGCCGCAACGCCAGCCGCGAAGGAAAAGGTCAAGATAGACGTTGATGGGAACAAGGTCGGTGTGGAGTACGAAAAGCAGAAGTAAGGTTGGGGCCTTCGCAGTTGTGACTTAACGCACCTCGCTCAATGGCCATCCTAATAAGATTGAGAAGAAAACTGCGGTAACCTAACATCATGAGAAAATCACCACTAGCATTGCTCACTTTGTTCTTCTTCACGGCAGCTTGGATGGGTTGTGGAGGAGGGACATCGGATGGGGACAAAGAGCGAATAGAAACGCTGGATTCCCTGGAGATGGATCTGAACAACTCCGTCAGAACCCTTGAGGAGAAGACAAATGAACTCGAACGATCAATTGATGATTTGGACACAACGACTGTTTACAAATGATCAATAAAACTGCGCAATGAATACTATCAGGTACATCAAGGTATTGGCGCTCGGCATTCTCATGTTGACAGCTTTCGCCTTCATCCAACAGCCGGGCTCGGGAAAATCCAAGCCTAATGACAAGCAAGAGAAGGTGGGTGAACAGCAGGAGGGTCCGAAGGGAATTGAAAAGAAGGACGAGCAGCACAAGACAATCCAGAAGGGCAACGAAAGCGACAGCCGGGATAAGAAAGAGAAGATGGGATCCGGTCGAGACGATCACGGCAAGAAGACACCAGAGATATATGGCAAGCATCCCAACAAAAGACATTACGGCAATAGCGACAATGCCAACAAAATCACCATCTGCCACAAAACCGGTGGGCACCCAGTAACGATATCCGTTTCTGACCGGGCCTGGCCCGCTCACCAAGCACATGGAGATGTGAGAGGCGAGTGCCGTTCGGCCATGGACAAGAAAAAAATCGGGCCGATGGAAGAGAGGCGAAGGATATTCTATCTAAGGGCTGCCGAGGCAGATGAGGTGATCTTTCGTAGCATCGATGTGATGGATGCTGCGTGGGACAGAATCCACAGCGCCCGGTTAAGCATTCTTGCGGCACGCAGGTCAGGCCTTTTCACCGAGACGCAGCTGCAATTCCGTGAAGACAGAGTGGTTCTTGTTGAAACCCGCGCTACTGATCTTCAAAGTTTGATCTCTGTTACTCAGAACAGGATTCGCGTGAACAGCGATCGCGTGGAAGTGGTGGCGGTGGTAATCTGACCAAGCGCGTCATCCAGCGCATTCATACTCAGTCTTTCTACTCATGGATTGCCAGCACGTCCACACCACTCCTTCTCTCCTGTGGGAGTGAGCGCTCGATCCAGTCAATGCGATCGGCAAACACAAAAATGACATCATACAGGAAAACGTGTGAATCATGTAACTCTTCTCGTCAATTGTGTAACGCTTCAAGGACCAACAGTCCTCACCTTCGCACTTATGATGTACGAATATGATCCCGTCAACTTGCAGTTCGTTTGTCGCGATAGTTTCTGGAGCAAGTGTCTTCGCTGGACTGCCCGAAGGACTCCGTTAAAAGCTTTCCGTGGCTACATCAGCCGCTTCTTCAAGAGCAGCGGACTGTGACAACCACTCGCGATTGAATTCAATCGTTTAAAGAGACTCTTCAGCAAACTACAATAAATAGAATCAATTGAAAAGGTTTTGTACCCACTCCTGGCATGCAGCGTAGTCCTCACGACCTGCAACAAAGTACCGTTCAGCGGAAGGCAGCAGTTGAAATTGCTGCCATCTGACCTTATGCTCAGCATGAGCGTGGATCAGTACAAGGAGTTCCTTGCAGCCCACCAGGTGGTCAGAGGTACTGAGGATGCCGATATGGTGCAGCGAGTGGGCAACCGGATCGCAGAGAGCGCACATAATCTGCTGAATCAAATGGGTGAGAAGGAGCTTGCACAACAATTCTCTTGGCAATTCAATCTTGTTAATGACAATGCAGCCAACGCGTGGTGCATGCCCGGTGGCAAGGTGGTGCTTTACACGGGCATTCTCCCGATCACCATGGATGAGACCGGGATGGCGGTGGTCATGGCACACGAGATCGCGCATGCTGTGGCGCAACACGGTAACGAACGTCTAAGTCAGGCATTGGCTCAGGCCGTGGGTTATGTTGCGCTGGATGTTACATTGAGTGAGAAACCCGAGCAGACAAGAACTCTGTTCCTCGCTGCATACGGGGTTGGCACTACAGTGGGATTGATGCTGCCCTTTTCGCGCAAGCATGAATCTGAGGCCGATGAGATTGGCCTGTACCTTATGGCCAACGCTGGCTACGACCCGCGTGAAGCCCCGAAACTCTGGCAACGCATGCAGCAGATGAGCACAGGATGGGTCCCGGAGTTTCTGAGCACACACCCAAGCCACGAGACCCGTATCAACGACCTCAATAAAAAGTATATGCCTCGCGCAATCAGGTACTACAACCAAAGCCCATACGAGGCCGGGAATAACCTCAAGCCTTAGCGCTGGTATAGTCTCACAAACCAGGTTAATACGGGGCCAATAACACGGTTGTGGATGGCGTTGTTTACCGACTCAGTACCAACTGGCCCACCAAGCAACGGTTACATTGTTACTTAAGCTCGTTGAAATAGGAGCGCCTCACTTGAAAAAGTGAGAATGATGTAACTCTTCTCTGCAACTATGTAAAGTTTTCGACAACCATATAGCCACCTTTGGCCAGTGACAAAGATTGTTTCCTCGACTTGTATAGCGGAGTGTGAACTATCGGTTTAGGCATTCATTAAAATCAAATCAATCATGAGAAATATACTTTATGGTGTAGCGGTAATTCTGATTATTCTATGGACTGTTGGGTTCCTTGGATACAGTGCCGGAGGCATAATACATGTTCTACTGGTTATAGCCGTCATTGCAATTGCTGTAAGCCTTATTCAGGGAAGAAGGCCTGTTTGAGAATCACTCCTAATCGCAGAATTGAACCTGGAACGGTCAGAGGTCATGATCTCAAGCAAGAGTTTGATCGTCTTGACGAACAACGACCCCTGTGGTTGCAGGGGGCAGCGCTGAATTGAAAAAAACTTAAATCATGGATACCACTGAACTCGAAGGATTGCCAACCGAAGCTAACCAAGTTGTCAAGGGAGCAGCCCACATTGTGGTGGAGTTGATAGAGTACGAGCATAACACGGTGGTCAGCAAATCCATCATGAAAAAGATAACAGGAACTATAAATGCCATGTCCTTTGCCAGCGGTGAAGGACTTGGTGAAAAGACTTCTCCCTTCGACACGTACGCACAGATCATTGATGGCAGCGCGTGCATTGAGATTGACGGTATTTCGAGTATTCTCAGCACTGGAGAGGGAATCATTATTCCTGCGCACAAGTCAAGCTGTATAAAGCCAAACGGTCGATTCAAAATGATTCTAACCGTGATCAAAAGCGGTTACGAATGACCTTTTGTTCTTCTAAAAAAGACTATGAATGAAGCTCAGAGGATCAGGAATGTGTGAATCATGTAACTCTATTCTCGAATTGTGTAACTTACTTCAGCTGAATCGATATCATCTTTACCAGCTATTACATCATTAACATAAACCAAAGGAAATGGAAATCACAATGGACAAAATCGTTAAGCCCTTCGCAATGGTCGCCCTGGCACTCATTAGTGCTGTAGGGTTGAGTGCACAAGAGCCGGTAGCCAATCAGAAAAGAGTTGAATTCGGCCTCCGTTTTATGCCAACGATGTCTAATTTCGAGATGAGAAACTCCGCGGGTGCTACCGTAACCGGTGAAGTAACTCTCGGCTATGGAATCGGAGCGTTGCTAGGATTCAATTTCTCCGATCAGGTTGGGATACAGGGAGAGGCCATATATAGTTCCATCTCACAGAGGCATAGAGAGGACGATATTGAACGGAAGATCATTTTGAAATACATCAACATTCCTTTGTTGCTTGCGCTCAATACGGGTAAGACCAAACCTGTGAATCTCAATATTGTGGGAGGGCCGCAAATAGGCATCAACGTAGGTAGCGATTTGCTGGTATCCGGTTCATTTGACTCGTCTGATGTCACGCCCGTTCTGTCAATAAAGAAAGGAGACCTCGGTCTTGCATACGGGGTTGGTGTTGACTTTGGACTCAATAAGACTTACACTACGCGACTGGGTCTGGGGTATCGTGGAGTCGTTGGCTTGTTTGACATTAGTAACACGAGCACGTCCATTACAACTAAGTCCTACTACATCCTCGACCGGGCTCATATGAAGAGCCACTCTGCTTACATCGGACTTTCCTTTCTTTTCTGAACACCCGTGGTATGAGTCATTCGAATTGTGTAAGGAGGAAAGGGCATTCGGCCATGCACGAGCTTGACCTGATCGCCTCAATCAAGCTAATTAACTACCTGAAAAGCCATTAGTATGAAGCGATTTTACATTTCCTTATTCTGTTTGGCCATAGCAGCTTTTGCCTTTGGCCAAGTCAATCAGTCCTCACCATCAAAAGGCGCCCAGGCCTCTGAAGATGTGACGCAGGCTCCTCATGTCGTGGACTCAGATTTGATACTTGCCCCTCAAGTGTCCGAAGTGAGTGTCGAGCCAATTCCAACCGCCCCTTTAGCTGATCGGCTCTCCGGGACGACCACAAAAGACTCCCGATCTAACAAGAAGAGCGGGTTTCAGCAGTTTCTGGTCAATCGGGTTGCCAAGAAAGTGATGAAGAGTCCGCTGGCTTCGATTAGTCAGGGACATAATGATGATGGCGACAGCGTGATTGGTGTCTTACTGGTGATTCTTCTTGTGCTTGTAATCGTGCTTCTTATTCTGAAACTGTCTCCGTACCTCTGGGGAACACTTGGGGCCATACTCCTCATACTACTCATCCTCTGGCTGCTTGGAGTGATATAGGTTAGTATCGGTCTATTAAGAGGCAGAAACGGTCGCCCACTTCTACGTGGTACCGGAGAAACGAAGACAAGTACGTGAAATACAATCAGATTCCTGGTGAGTGCAACACGGAACAAACGGAACAACATGAGCAGCTGAAAGCGGCACTATTGAAGATGTGTGAAGGATGTAACTCTTCTCAAGAGTTGTGTAACGCCATTAGGCAATAGGGACCTCACCTTAGCCACGTCAATCTAAAACCATTTTTATGCCTCTGATTACTATTTTGCTTGTTCTTGTTGTTGTTGGCGTGCTCCTCTGGCTTGCAAACACATACTTACCGATGGACCGCAAGATCAAGAACATACTCAATGCAGTTGTCGTGATTGTTCTGGTCATCTGGCTACTGGACGCATTCAGACTCTTGGATCCTCTGAAGAGCATGCATACCTGAGCTGAGGAGATCCCATTCGTTCACTGCACAAGGGGGTTGATTCGGCCTCTACATTCCAGTTGCCCCTTGTAGCGAGCTCGGTGAAATGCTTCACGTCTGCCCCATGCATAAACACGAGGTTAGTGTGAATCATGTAACTCTTCTCTGCAATTGTGTAACGCCAACGACCCTGAAGAGATCACCTTTGCGGAATGATGACAATCCCATTCAAAAACCACAAACAATGAAAAGGATACAGTACCTGATGTTGGTTCTCGGAGCCACACTATTCCTCGCTGCCTGCAGCACAAAGACCGAAACTCAGACTCCGGCTGCGAAATCAGAACCAGCCGCAGCGCCAGCCGCAACGCCAGCCGCGAAGGAAAGGGTCAAGATAAACGTTGATGGGGACAAGGTCGGTGTGGAGTACGAAAAGCAGAAGTAGGGCCTGGTCCTTTTTTGTCAACCGAGTCCTGCGGAGTTTAGGAGGTCTGCCTAAAGGAAGATTCCAACCTTGTCAATAATAATCAAGCGAAATGGATAGTACCGAACTCGAAAAATCAAAAGCGTACATCACCGTACAGATAACTGAGTATGTCCCTAACTCAGTGGTCACCAAAACGATTATCAAGAAGTCAACAGGAACTGTTAGTGCCATGTCTTTTGACAGTGGTGCAGGTTTAGCCGAAAGAATTTCTCCATTCGACACTTTCGCGCAGATCGTTGAAGGCCAGGCTGAGTTCGTCATTGACGGAACTGCCATATTGCTTGAAACCGGTGAGTCAATCATCATACCGGCTCATAAGTCCAATCAAATAAGAGCAAACGGTCGCTTCAAGTTAATTCAGACCGTTATCAAAAGTGGTTACGAGTGACTTGCCTTGAAGGAGTGTGAATGATGTAACTCTTTTCTCTAATTGTGTAACGCTATTGGGAATCAAGAGACTCACCTTTGCATCGTGAACAATTTGTTCACCATAACAAACCAATTCATGAAACAAACATTCATTTCTCTGCTGGTGCTAATCTCGGTATTCAGCCTTAATCTACCGGCTCAGACAGCGGCTTCGCCTGAAAGCCATGGTAAGACCTTAAACCTGGGTTTGGGCCTTGGAGGGTATTCAGGATACTACGGGTATGCCGGGCGCACATTACCCGTTTTTCACATCAACTACGAATTTGATGTAGCCAACAATTTCACGTTAGCACCGTTTGTCACTTTTTACACATACGGCAACAGATACTATTGGGGGGACAACGACAAGAATCACCCATTTAAGTATTATGGGTATCGCGAAACGGTTGTTCCCATAGGCGTCAAAGGCACATTTTACTTTGACCGTTTGCTAAAAGCCAGTGCCAAGTGGGACTTTTATCTGGCTGGCTCATTGGGCTTTGCGATAGTCAACTCGTCATGGGATAGTGACTATTACGGTGATAAGAATTACTTCCGCCACGGAAGCCCACTGTTTCTTGATGCACATATAGGAACGGAGTACCACATCAACAACAGGCTTGGGGTATTCCTGGATCTATCCAGCGGAGTATCAACAATAGGTCTGTCCATTCACTGATCTGAAATACTCTCGGCAATACAGAGAAAGGACAGGAATTCAAACGCCTGTCCTTTTTTTGTTTAACGCTCGCACCACAGTCGATAGCCTCAGTCTGGCCTCACACCAACTCGCGCGCTCAACCATCAAGACCTGCCAAACCTAATCCACACAATGTGGAATCTCGTGTGGACATGTTGTGGGGAACAATCGCGGCAAAAGCTTGGCAGCGATAACCTCGGCATCTACATTTGCCCGCATCAAGAGGGAGACACGCAGGCTCAAAAGGAGCTAGGTTCCTTTGGGTGAATCTCGCAAGGGCTTAACTCAGAGATCAACCAGATTCCAATAGTCTTGACTTCGGTCAGGAAAAGAGGATGAAGTAGGTCGCCAAACCTTGAGGGGTTCTTTGAGGCTTCGGCTTCAGTGAACTCTTAAGCAGAAACCCTGATCTTCGGATCGGGGTTTTTGCTTTAATATTGGCTGGAATTCGGCAGTGTCGCAGTTTGGTTTTTGTTCGCCCGATGTCACCCTGAGCCTGCCTGCCCCGCAACTGCGGTGGTCGAAGGTACTTTCATGTGACGATCTGAAGCATCCACCAAGAAAGAAGCCCCATCACCCGATGAGGCTTCTATTCAAAAGAGATTGTGTTCGTAGGTCGATCTTGTCACTCCCGCATCAGCAGGAACTTCTCATGGTACTCATAACCCGTGGCCGCCTTGAGCCTGGCGACATACACTCCCGGCGGCAGGTGACCGATGTTCGCATTGACGATAGCTCCACGGATGTCGGAGTAGCCCTCGTATAGAACGACCGCTCTGCTGCCCGTGACACTCATCACTTCAACGGTCACGTAGCTTGGGGTGGCCATCAGGTACTCCACCGACAACGTTTGTGATGTCGGGTTCGGATAGACATTCACCCCGAATCGTGGCCCACCGAACATGAACGAATCACAATCATCAACGACAATCGTGTCGCTGGCGATGCATCCAAAGGAGTCAATGACTGTAACCCAATAGACACCGATGGTGTCAATCAGGAGCGTCTGACCGATGGAGCTATCGGACCAGAGATAATCAGCGAAGCCGGCTCCCGCATCGAGCAGAAGTGTATCGCCTGAACACAAAGTCGTGTCGGGGCCGAGATCCAGTGGTGGATCGGTGTCGTCATTCACTTCGACTTCATCATCTGCTTCGCACCCTGCGGAGTCTGTGGCCGTCACTGAATAGGTGCCGGCCGCTGTCACAACCAGTGTCTGTTCGGTTGAGCCATCGGACCACTCATAGCTGACGAATCCTGCGCCCGCATCAAGAGTGGCTGTATCACCGGGACACAAAGTGAAATCCGGGCCGAGATCAACCTCGCAATCCGGTGGTGGCGGACTCGAAGTGCATGGGCCAAGGGTACATCCGTGTGCCAGGTGAGCAGCAACCGCCGGAGCACCGATACATATAGTATGCGCATTCGCGGGATTGCCCGGTGGAATGTGGCAGACGAGCACTTTGCCGTTCGGCTCGCAACTCACATCAATTACCGTGACCATCACACTGTCTGTCGCTGTGCAACCGGCTGTATCGGTAATTGTTACGGTGTACGTTGTGCTTGACTGATCGCAAACCGTAATGGACTGGGTGGTCTCACCGTTGCTCCACAGGTAGGACAGAGATCCTTGACCGGTGGCGCTGGCCGTCAGGGTGGCGCACTCCATTGGCGGATAGCCAAGATAGAGTGTGACATCACCGCCGGCATCAACGGTGCATTGGGAGGCTGCATGTATGGGGATTAATAATGAACCCAGTAACGGGAGTAAAAGGTCTGTCCTCATGTAGGTGTTGTTTGAATTGTAAGTCAAAAAGTCGAGGAGGATCAACAAGCAACAGGCCAAGCGGTCAGGCGGAGCCTCACTTTGCCACGCCCTTGCCCAGGTAAGCCCTGAGTCTTGGCGAAATCACGCGCTTGACGAGTGCATTCTTCCATCTCCATTCTTGCCTTTCATCCGTTGGCTTGACATGAAAGGAGATGCTGTCGCCCTCCTTACTGGCGATGAGTTTGCCATATTGAAAGAGCAACCGGTTCTTGTAGTGAGCAGTCACCTTAACATCGGGCGTTATGATGCCGACAAGGTTGAGCGGATCGGAGGCGCTTATAGAAACGAGCGCCTCGCTTTGGCCTTCTCCTCCAGAGAGGGAGGCCTCACCCCGACCCCCCGATGAAATAATCGGGACAGGCTCTCCCAAGGAGAGGGAGGAACTTGACCGTGCTTTGCGCAGGAGTGGAATGGCTTCCGGCAGAGCGTACTGTTCACCATAGAATCCTTCAACGAATCTTCCGCCACGAATTTCTCCGCGAGCTTCGAGCAGGCGATATGCCCGGACAAGATCGCGCCAAGCCGGTGCCATAGCCTCGCGGTCTGCGAGTCTTCGGAACATGACCCCGTACCGATTGAGGAGGATCTTGGCGATGGTATGGAGTTGTTCCTGGGGGATTGCCGCGCTCCGTTCCGCTTCGCTCGCAATGACGGCTGGCAGGAGAGTCCACCTTCCCGCCATATCCATGGTGAAGGCGTTCTTCTTTGTTCTTCTTTCCGTCCGGTATTTTCCTGAAACGAGCAGAGCACGTAGGCCAGTGTAACTGTCTGACGTCACGAGGCCGTAGCCGACAAGTGTTGCGAGCGCTTCCTCGACCTGCACCGGCAGCAACCTGGTATGAACAAGTATCTCATCGAAGAATGACGCGCCCTTCTCCTTCAAAACATCATAAACCTGAAGCGCGATACCAGTTGGCTTGTGTTTACCATTAGCAGCAACTGATAACCAAAACTCATGACGATGCCGCGTGAACAAGGAGACGGGTGTTGTCTTGATCGGTGTTGACCCGCTTCCGTTAGGCCTGAGACGTCCCCACATAATGCGCCCCGACCAGCAGAGTTGATCCAACCACTCGTGGCTATAATCCTTCAGGCGCGCACTGAGAATGTCCGCTTCCCATGCTGCCGCTTGTGTTTCATAACCTTCGAGTTGCAGCAGAACTTTCTGCAGCGCATCGGGTCCCTCGAGTTTTTCTCCGGCGATACCATGCCACGAGAAAAGAAAGTTCATGAAGTCAGCCGCAGTGACTGGTTGTATTTCCTTGCGTAGGCTTTCAAGCGTGTAGCGATGGATCCGCGCAAGCAGCCTGCGCTCGCACCATTCGGTGTCGGATGGCGCATCGTGCCCCTCAGCTTGTTTCAGGGTTTCAGATGCTGAAACCCCGCCTTCACGGGGCAGGACGAGTTCAGCATGACGACTGCTTGTGGTTGGGGTGGTGAAGGTTCCCCTGAACACATATCCCTCATTCTCCAAAGACACCAGCGCCACCTCAACATCGGTTGGATCAAGTCCCAGCTCACTCACGAACCGGCTCTGCCAAGCGGGACCGAGGCCGGACAATCGGCAACGAATCAATTCAACCAAGGCTTTTTCTCTGGTGAGGTTTTCGGTTTGCTGGATGATGCGTTCCGGAAGTCGGAGTTGCGACTCCGTAATTCCATTGGGGAAGATGAGGTGCAAGTAAGGTAGCCGTTCAGCTGCAACCCATAGCACAAGGCTGTCATTGCGAGAGAGCGAAGCGATCGAAGCAATCCCGCCATCATGAGCGCTGATGTGTGGGATTGCTTCGTCCGTTCTTATGTCATGCGGACTCCCTCGCAATGACGGCCGTGTGAAGGTTGTTACCCGGTGCACCTTCACCAACTCCTTCAACGATTCCTCCCACTTATTCTTTTTTGCTTCTTCTGAAGTGATATAGCCGAGCAACACAAGCGCATCATGCAACTCATCAAGGTCGCGCGGTTCCGGCCAGGCTTCCGCACGTACGGCTTCGATGGCACCCTCATCGAGCTTACCGAGATTCTTGGCTTCCGCAGGATCAATCCATCTTCGGCTGCGCACTGCTTGTGTTCGCCTCTCTTCGAGTGGAGCATCATCGAGGAACGCGTATGGTCTGGCGTTGATGATCTCGTGGGCAAGGGGAGACGCTTCGGTCAGGTCCTTGGCGATGAGCTCCAATTCTCCATTCTGAATCCGGTCAAGCAACTTTTCCAGTTGTTCGATCTCCATCGCCTCATTCAAGCAGTCATCTATCGTTTGATTGACGAGCGGATGATCCGGTATCTCCCGATCGCCCTGAATGTTCTCAAGACATGCGAGCTGATCGGGGAAGACAACTGCGAGCAAATCCTCAGAGTGCATCCGCTGGATCGCAGGAGGAGTACGCTTTCCTCCGCGTGATCGCAGGATCGCCAAGGCGCGTGTTGCATTCCACCTCCATCGGGTTCCGAAGACCGGTGCATCGAACATCGCCTGGATGAGGATGTCGCGAACGGTTTTTGCATTCAGGTAATGGTAAACCTCCTGTAACGGAAAACTGTGTGTCGTTCCTAGCGAGATGATGATGGCATCCTCGTTAGCCGCGGCCTGCAGTTCGAAGTTGAACTTGCGGCAGAACTTCTTCCTGAGCGCAAGTCCCCATGCGCGGTTCATCCGGCTTCCATAAGTGGAATGGATCACGAGGTGCATGTCACCGCCTTCATCGAAGAACCGCTCCATGATGAGGCGATCGCGTGTCGGCAATTCACCGAGCGCAGCCTTGGCCGAAGCGAGGTAACTGACGATTTGCTCTGCAGCCTCTACTGTGATGCCGGTTTCGCTTTGCAGCCAATTGAGGGCAGACTCCATCCACATACTGTCATTGCGAAGGAGCCCCGAACCATTCGGGACGACCGAAGCAATCCCGTGATTCAGTGTGCTGATTGTCGGGATTGCTTCGCCCCGACTCAGGTCGTGGCTCGCAATGACAGGTGAGGCCGGACTTGTGTTTTTTGATTTGTCGTTTGGAGCTTCGTTTGTTTCTTGTTTCTTGTCCCTTGTTTCTTGCTTCAGCGGTTCACTCAAATTCACTTCGCTCTTCACTACCATTGGGGGAATGGCGTTGACATCAACCATTGAGGAGATTGTTTGCCTTAGCTGGGATACCGACTCACTCAACTCCGTTGTTCTTCCGGGAGCTTCACCTAACCAGAAGGGCATGGTAGGTGGCTGGCCGTTGGCATCGGAAACGCGTACGGTGCCTTGCTCGACCCGAAGTATCTGCCATGAGTTGTTGCCGAGTTGGAAGATGTCACCGGGCATGGATTCGATGGCGAAGTCTTCATTGATCGTGCCGAGCCTTGTTCCGTCCGGTTCGAGGACGACCTCGTAATCGAACATGTCGGGGATGGCCCCACCACTGATCAGTGCAGTCAGTTGTGCTCCGCGTCTTCCTCGTAGCCGTTGGTTCACCATGTCGTGGTGGATGTAGCGCGCGCGCAACCCGTTGCGAACGGAGTAACCATCCGCGAGCATTGTGATGATGTCATCGAACTCCTTCCTCGACATGTTGCGGTACGGATAAGCGCGCGAGAACATGTCGAACAAATCATCTTCGAGGTATTCCTCGTTTCCGACTTCCGCCACGATCTGTTGTGCAAGGATGTCAATTGGTTTCTCCGGCATGACGATCCGATCGAGTTCACCGAGCCTCACGGAGTGAACGAGTGCCGTGCATTCGATAAGGTCATCGAGGGTCAGAGGAAACAACCTACCCTTCGGCAACCCGTGCAGTGAATGACCGGAACGTCCAACTCTCTGCAATAGGGTAGCCATGTTCTTGGTCGAGCCGATCTGAATCACGAGATCAATGGAGCCGATGTCAATACCCAACTCCAATGATGCTGTTGCAACGAGTGCTTTGAGTTCACCGTGCTTCAACTTCTGTTCCGCGATGTGCCTTTGCTTGTGCGCCATACTGCCGTGGTGGGCGGCTACGACTTCCTCACCCAGACTCTGCTGAAGATTGTGCGACATCCTCTCAGCCAGCCTTCGCGTGTTGACGAAGATGAGTGTGGTCTTGTGCTCCTTGATGTAGTTCTCAAGCTTCGTGTACACCTCGTCCCACACCTCGTTAGCCATCACTGCAGTAAGCGGGGAGTTCGGAATCTCAATCTTCAAATCCATGTCCCGTTTGTGACCGATATTGATGATCGTGCAACCTGACTCGTTTGTCGCTTGTGGTGTTGGGCTTGTTGTTTCGATTGCTTCTTCTTTCCACTTTCGGGATTCAGGTGCTCTGAGATTGTGAGAGTTTGGAGTTTGGAGTTTGGGGTTTGAAATTTTGCTTGTTTCTTTTATCTTGCTTCTTGTCTCTTGCCTGCCGACACCCGTCAGGTATTGGGCCACCCGCTCGATGGGTTTCTGTGTAGCGCTAATCCCGATTCGCGTGAGCTTTCCTCCAACCAACCTCTGCAACCTTTCGAGCGACAGCGTAAGATGGGAGCCGCGCTTACTGCCCATCACTGCATGGATCTCATCCACGATCACCGTCCGCACGGTTCGAAGCATGTTACGTCCACCCTTACTTGTGAGCAGCAAGTAGAGGGATTCTGGAGTCGTCACCACGATATGCGGGGGTTTCTTGGTCATCTCGGTGCGTTCGCTTGGCGGTGTGTCGCCTGTCCGAACCTTGACCCGGATGCCAGGGTCAGCCAGTCCCATCTCATCGAGTTTCTGCCTGACGCCCTTTAGCGGAGCGCGCAGGTTGATCTCGATGTCATTGCTCAGTGCCTTGAGCGGTGAGACGTAAACGACCTGTGTTTCGTGCGGAAGGAATCCCGTGACACCTTGCTCCACCAACGAGTTGATGGCAGTGAGGAAAGCGGCAAGGGTCTTCCCCGATCCGGTGGGAGCGGAGATGAGCACATGATTTCCCTTCTTGATCTCCGGCCATGCCTGTCGCTGAATCTCGGTCGGATTACCGAAGGTCTCGGAGAACCATGAGTGAATGGCAGGGTGAAAGAGGCCGGAATTCATTGGGTTCAACGAAAATAGGGAATGCTCTGGCGGGTCTTGGTGGGGTTTTAATTAAGGCTTGGTAACTCTGTTGACTCCACAGGCCCCATGGTGTATTTTCGCCACAGTCAGTAACACCTAAGTTCCATTTCATGATCAAGCCTGTTGTTTCCACCCTACTAATTGTCTGCACGCTTCTTCCAACATATGCAGTGAACCGCACTGCCGTTGGAAATGGCAACTGGGAATCCGCCGGCACCTGGTCACCGAGTGGAGTGCCCACCTGCGGGGATCTCTTGGTTATCCCGTCCGGTGTTACCGTGATGGTTGCGGATGTGAACGATTACTTCGGCACTTGCGGATCACCGGGAATGGAGGTACATGTATATGGTACCCTCGAGTTTCAAACCGGGAAGAAGCTGTGGTTCCCTTGCGGTTCTGCAGTGCTTGTGTTCGGCCCAGATGGACTGATCGATCCAGGCAACGGTGGCGGCAACTCGAACAATGTTCAGATATGCGGAGCAACGGTGTGGCAAGCCGGTGACGGTCCTGTTGGTCCTGACAATTGCTTCCCGCAGCCGGAGTGCCAGGCGCTGCTTCCGATTCACGATGTTAAGCTTACCGCGCGGGTGATTGACGACCGCGTCCGGCTGACCTGGAGTAACAGTTCATTAGATTACAATGTCAGCTACACGGTTCAGCGTTCACAAGATGGCGTCACTTTCGAGACAATCGAACGTGTTGAAGCGGGACGACAAACCTCGGACGTCACGACCACCGACCATCAGCCACTGTCCGGAACCTCATACTACCGTGTGCGGGTTAGTAGCCGATTCGGCAGTGAGTCATACTCTCCACTGGTCGCTGTTGAATTCTCTCCTTCAAGAACAATGGCACTGAACATCTACCCAAATCCTGGTCACACGGGTAGAAGTGTTGTGACGGTGCACTCGGCAACCGATGAGCAAGTGACGATTCAAGTTCACACGTCAGTAGGGCAGGAGGTGTACTCGCAGGTAGTCCATATCCATGGCCTGGGTAACAGTCGCCTCGACCTCGCTTGCTCGATAAGCTTGTTCCGGGGCTGTACCTGGTAACCGCAATCACCGGGCAGGATCGTGTATCGCGAAGCTTAATGATTCAGTAGACGGTTCGGTGATCGAAGATTCCTGTTATTACAGGTTCCCTCTCAAACCCTGCTCTCTTTCGATCGCTTCGAACAGCGCCTTAAAGTTTCCCTTGCCGAATGACTTGGCTCCTTTACGCTGGATGACCTCATAGAATAGCGTAGGGCGGTCTTCCACCGGCTTGCTGAAAAGCTGCAGCAGGTAACCTTCCTCATCGCGATCAACGAGGATGTTGAGGCGCCTCAGGTCGTCCATGTCTTCATCAATCTTGCCTACGCGATCGAGAAGATCATCGTAATAGCTTTCCGGCACGTAAAGGAACTCGACACCGCGTTTGCGCAACTCGGCAACGGTGCTGAGGATGTCATCCGTAGCAATGGCAATGTGCTGCACACCCGCTCCACGATAGAACTCGATGTACTCCTCGATCTGGGATTTCCTCTTGCCCTGTGCCGGCTCGTTAATCGGGAACTTGATGTAGCCATTGCCATTTGAAACAACCTTTGACATTAGCGCGGAATACTCCGTGGAGATGTCGTTGTCGTCAAATGTGATAAGGAGTTTGAATCCCATCACATCTTCGTAGAATTTGACCCATCTGTTCATCTGCCCGAGTTCTACATTCCCGACACAGTGATCAACGTGCTTCAATCCGACAGGTTGAACTTCGAGGGCGTTGCGAGGCTCTCCGAACCCCGGCAAGAAAGCACCACGATAATTCTTGCGCTCAATGAACTTGTGAATAGTCTCACCATAAGTATGGATTGCCGAGATGACGACTTCGCCATCCGCATCCTCGATGTGCATTGGTTGCATAGCGGGCTGCGCACCTCGCTTCACCGTTTCCTCGAAGGACCTTGTGGCATCATCCACCCAAAGGGCGAGCACTTTTACACCATCTCCGTGGGTTCTCACATGTTCCGAGATCTCATGATCGGGATGCAAAGCTGTTGACAGCACTAGTCGCACCTTATCCTGTTGCAGCACATACGAGGCGCGATCGCGAACCCCGGTCTCGGGACCTGCGTACGCTACGAGTCGGTATCCCCATGCTTTCTGGTAGTAGAAGGCAGATTGCTTCGCGTTACCGCAGTAAAACTCGATATGATCGGTTCCAAGTAGAGGAAGGAAGTCATCACCTGCTCTTGTCTTGTGAAGTTCTTCCAGTCTGTTGGCGGTTGTCGTTTCCATGGCGCTGATTATTTAGGGACGATATGTCTTGATGAACATAGTCGGTTATCGCAAGGGAGCAGCGACTGCGAGCGTGACTCAAAATTACGAGTCTTCGGCGGAGGAGGGCTACCCCCTCAGAATATTACTCTCCCTCCCGAACCACCTGATCGCACCGTAAAGACTGAGTGCCGCTAATGCAAGCAGCGACAACATGCTTTCCACAAACAACGGCCACTGAATGGTGTCGGAGATAATGGCCTTGGTTGCAAGCGTAACATTCAGGACCGGAATGGCTGCGGTGACAACATTCAACTCGATGCCCGGCAACATGCCGATGAATGCCGGAAGCACGACAACAATGATCAGCGGTGTGATGATGCTCTGCGCCTCCTTGAATGACTTTGAATAGATCGAGATGGAGATGAGGAACGAAGCAAAGAACACAGCGAGTGGCAGCAACAGCAACAAGATCAGCAATACCGATGAGGGCTGCAGCATGCTGTAGATGGTATCGAGGACATCGGGCGGCAGGATGTCCGCGCTCCTCACCGCGATGAAAATGCCTATGATGGAGACAGTTGCCGACATCAGCCCACCGAGTATCACGACACCGATCTTCCCCAGCAGTATCTCCAGCCGAGATGCCGGTGATGTGATGATTGTCTCAATCGTGCCGCGCTCCTTTTCACCGGCAGCAAGATCAATGGCAGGATACATGCTGCCAAGCAAGCAGAACGCGATGAAGAAGTAGGGCAGGATGGCACCTATCCAACTGCTCTGTTGCTCCTT
>Ga0302046_10002559_pt1 | contig 16891 bp, 16 predicted proteins | sample RVTome_11_FD_200261 | JGI IMG/M metagenome (GOLD analysis project Ga0302046, IMG submission 200261) | Soil microbial communities from uranium-contaminated site in the Upper Colorado River Basin, Wyoming, United States - RVT147D111 (version 2) ...
GCCCTTTTGGCTTCGATGAGGGTCGAGATTGCACCTCCGGCGCGGTTTCTCACTCGCATCCCTCCCTACCTGCGGCGTTACGTTCGGTCTCGGCTGGCCGCTACCGCTCCCACGGTACAGGAATCCCTCTGGTTCCATCGCAAGGAACTGCTGGGATGGACGGAGCGCGTGCTGAACGAGTATCGCCGCGTCGCGGACGCGACGGCGGATCGATGCCGGCTCGCAATGGAAGGAACATCCGGACACGTCACGTTCGCCGGTGAGACGGCAATGAGAGCAGACCTCGAGCTTCTCACCCGGGATTTCACGCCGTCCGAGGCAGCTCCCTCCCGCGGAACACACTCTTGGTTGCCGGAGGCGGTCCCGGTCTCCGAGAGGACTCTCGAGGCGTAGAAAGTGGTGTGCTCTCGCCAACCGACGCTCCCTCCGAGGCGACCGTCGACGGGGAGGGAGCCGTGGGTCTTCCGCGTGAAGGATCCCGAGGGTCTTCCGGGAAGGCATGCCGAGAACATGGCCGCGTCGATTCATCCTGGCGAGAAGCTCCACTATCTCTTTTACTCGCCGATCTGGGACGGCCGGTGCGCGCCTTTTGGGCTCGAGGCTCTACCGGCCTCGCATGCGGTCGCGGTCACGGGAAGCCGATTCATTGTGTCCGTCGACCCCCACGAAGAGCCGCTGCCGATTTCGCTTGCGGAGCTGCCGTTCCAGAGCCTGTTGAGCGTGGAGATCGGAAGCGCTCTTCTGCTCGGTTGGCTCTCCTTTCGGTTCGTCGAGAACGACTCGGTCTCGAAGAAAACTCTCTTGTTCCGAGCTACCGGCGCCCGCCATTTCGTGGCCGCGGTCCGCATGTACCGGTCGCTCACCGCGTGGCCCGGGCGCGAGCCCTCCTCGAGGCCGCCGCTGAGCTGGGCTGACGTAAGAGCTCGAGCACCTCACTCGTTCTCGGCGGTTGAAGCGCTGCTGCTGGCGGAAGAGCGGCCATGGACCTGCGCCTTTTCTCCACCGGTTTGGCGAACGGAAGGCTCGAAAAAAACCTGGGTTTCGACGACTCCCGGGAGCTTCTTTCTCGTTACGACTCACGGACTCTTCGCCCTCGTGGAAGAGCCTGGCCCGCACCCCGACGTCTTGGGTTATGGCCTGAATCTCGCTCTCTTCCGATTCCCCGAGCTTCACTCGGTGCAGCTCACCGATCCCACGGAAGGCTCGGCTCCTTCGGCAGTCCTCCGGCTCTACCTCGGGAGCGAATGGTCCTCCGCGTCCTTGGATTTTCCGGTGGACGAACGGCGAATCGCGGAAATCCGCCAGTTCGCATCCATGGCGACCGAGCTGGCTTCTCGGGAGAGGGATCATGCTCTTCGTCGATCGTGAGCGCGAGGCCAGGCGCATCGCGAAAGAGCTCGCTGGTGGTCACCACGTCATCGTGACCGGTCCCTACGGGATCGGGCGGACGAGCCTCCTGCGGAAGCTGTCCGAATCGACGCGCGATCGATACCGGTTCGTCTTCCTCGACTTCGAGAGACCGGTCGCCGAGATGTGTCGTTTTCTTTTCGTCGAGCTCTTTCCACGCCGGGGTGGGAAGCGGAAGGCGGCGGAGCTGCGGAGCTCGGGCGTTCGCTTCCGCATCGCGACGTGGCGGCCCGAAGATCCAAGACGTCACGTCCTGGTGCTCGACAACGTCGCGAGGCTCTCTCACCGGAAGCTCGGGCTGATCGGCGATCTCGCGGCATCGAAGAGATACGCTTTGGTCGCGATCGTGGAGAGCTTCCTCCCTGCTGCCGAGATGGAGCGCATTCGCGGCAGGCTGGCGCCGGCGCCGGTCATCAGGCTCGGTCGTCTCTCGGACGAAAGGGCACGGGAGTACTTTGCCCTCGCGTCGCAGTCTTACGGAATGGGCTGGACCCGGGATCGGATCGCGGCCGCCGCGGCGGGGGCCGGGGGTTATCCCCTGGGAATGTGGGAGGCCGTCACCAGAGAGAGACAACGCCGCTCCTGAAAGCCGCGCCCTGGTCTCATGGCAACGCAGGCGCCGCAGCTTCTCCGAAGATTCGCTGCCGCTGCTTTTCCCAAAGGAGGTAAAGATGCCCGTGATTACAGAGGTCCGAGCGCGCGAGATCCTCGACTCGCGAGGCAACCCGAGACTCGCGAGGCAACCCGACCATCGAGGTGGACGTCCGGCTCGACGACGGCACGCTCGGGCGCGCCGCCATCCCGGCGGGCGCGTCCACCGGCAGGCGTGAAGCGGTCGAGCTCCGCGATCGGGAGAGTGCCCGTTATGGCGGTAAGGGGGTGCTCCGTGCGGTAGCGAACGTGAACGAGGGGCTCGCTCCCGAGTTGCTCGGCGCCGGAGTGTCGGATCAGCGCTCCCTGGACGAGCACCTCATCGCCCTCGACGGCACCGAGAACAAGAGCCGTCTCGGTGCAAACGCCATCCTGGGCGCTTCCCTCGCCGTCGCGCGAGCTGCGGCCGCTAGCGCGCGTCTTCCGCTCTACCGCACCCTACGGCGCGACGCCGAGCTGCTCCTGCCGGCACCGATGTTCAACGTGCTCAACGGCGGCGCCCACGCCGACAACAGCGTGGACTTCCAGGAGTTCATGATCGCGCCGGTGGGCGCTCCGAGCTTCCGCGAGGCGCTGCGGATGGGCGCCGAGATCTACAGCGCGCTCAAGGCCACCTTGAGAGAGAGCGGCCATGGGACCGCCGTTGGGGACGAGGGAGGCTTTGCGCCCAATCTCAGGGCCGACGTGGAGGCGGTGGAGCTCATCCTCCGCGCCATCGAGCACGCCGGTTTGCGCGCCGGAGTCGACGTAGTGCTCGCGCTCGATCCCGCGGCGAGCGAGTTCTTCCACGAGGGGGCATACGTATTTCGGAAGTCCGACGGAAAGCGCCGCTCCTCCGCTCAGATGGTGGCGCTCTACGAGGACTGGGTGCGCCAGTTCCCGATCTGGTCCATCGAGGATGGGCTCGCGGAAGATGACTGGGACGGCTGGCGAGATTTGACCGAGCGGCTCGGCCGAAGGGTGCAGCTCGTCGGCGACGACATCTTCGTCACCAACCCGCAAATCATCGAGGAGGCGATTGCCGAGAAGATCGCCAACGCCGCCCTCATCAAGCTGAACCAGATCGGCACGCTCACCGAGACCCTCCGCGCCATCGATACCGCCCGCATAGCCGGGTACGGCACCGTCATCAGTCATCGTTCGGGCGAGACATCCGACGACTTCATCGCCGACCTCGCCGTGGGAACGGCCGCGGGTCAGATCAAGACTGGCGCCCCGGCGCGCGGAGAGCGTGTGGCCAAATACAACCAGCTCCTGCGCATCGAGGAAGAGCTGGGCGCCGAAGCGCGCTATGCCGGCCGCGCGTTCGCGGCGGCGGGGGGCTTTCGCCGTGCCTGAACGCGAGCTCGTCATCGAAGTTCCCGGCTCTCGGTCCCTGCGCCTCCGTCACGTCATCCTCGACTTCAACGGGACGCTCGCCGGCGACGGGAAGCTCCTGCCAGGTGTACGTCCGCGCCTGCTTCGCCTCGCGCGAAAACTCTCGGTGGCTGTCCTCACGGCGGACACGTTCGGCACCGCGCGGGGAGCTCTGCGCGGGCTTCCGGTGGCCATCGAGACGGTAAAGACGGGCATTGAGAAGCGGCGGTTTGTGACGGCGCGAATGGGCGTCGTCGCCATCGGGAACGGTCGGAACGACTTTGGAATGATGGAGGCCTCGAGCCTCGGCATCCTTATTGTCGGCCCCGAGGGCGCCGCTGCAGATGCGCTCCAAGTGGCCGACGTCGTGGTAAGGGATGTGAGGGACGCGCTCGATCTTCTTCTGCGGCCCAAACGGATCATCGCGACCTTGAGGCGCTGAGTGGGGAAACACGGTTCACGCTGTTCCGCCATCTTGCCCGCGATGCCCGCCTGTCCCGCGATCTCGCGCAAGACGAAGCCACAGCAACAGCGCGCGCGAGGACGCTCGCAGGTACTGCAGAACCCCGGCTGGGCGGGCGCGGAGGATTATCTCGAGCGCCGGGAGCGCCGCAGGTCCTGCGCCTGCAAGCGCGCGGGCGACATCCGCGCGCACCTCTCTCGCGGGATCGCCTAACAGCCGCAGCCGCTCGACGAGCCCGGGAGGGCAGTCCCGAACGTCGCCGAAGTGACCAAACGCCACGTCAGACTCCGGCACGGCGATGGATCTTGTCGAACCATACGGCTCACGAGGTGCGTTCCTTCGGTCGCTCTCTATCCCTAGCTTAGCGTGGTTGAGACAAATTGCCACCGTTCGGATTGTGGTCCATAAACGGGAGACAGAGGGAGTCGTCATCAAGACTCTCGGTTTCAGCGTCTTTCGATGGACGTCGCAGCCGGCTGCCAGCTCCCCCTCGGCGTCGGATCGAGATCCACCTGCCGTCGAGCGGTTAGAGTCACGCAGGCGGCGTGAGTGAGGCCGGAAGCGAGCCGCTGTCACTGCGAGCTACCTGGTCGCGGATAGATCGCGATGCGCACCGCTCCGAGGAGCTGCAGCGTGGCGGCCACGGCGAAGCCCCAACCGTGCTCCGGGAACATGGCCCAGAGCGTACCCACGAGCGCGCTCGAGATCATGTCGCCCAGACCGTTGGTAGCGGCGAGAAGGCCCATGCCCGCTCCGCGGCTTGCGAGCGGGAGGATACTCGCCGCGTAGGATTTCTCGGCGACTTCCTCACAAGCGACGTAGGTGCCCGAGCACACGAACAGGATGAGGAGCCACGCGGGTGTCGGAGGCGCGAGGGCGAAGCCGAACGTCGTCGCCGCGGCGAACAAGTACCCGACGACGACCACCCGTCGGTGGCCAAAGGAGTCGGCGAGACTTCCGATGGGAAAAGAAGCGAGCGCGCTCGTCAGGTTGTGGAGAACGTACAGAGCCACGGCCGCGGCGGCGCCTCGGAGCGAGAGGAGGGAGCCCGTCATGTGTTCCGTCGCGTATAGAATCAAGAGCGTGCGCGAAAAATCACCACAGCCGAAGATCAAAATCCCCGTCAGATAGCGATGGAACGGACGCCCCGTATCACGAAGCTCGTCACCCAGGTTCAGACGCGTTCGGCGCGGGGTGTGGGACCTCTCGACGACCAGGACGGCGATGGCCGAAAACGCAAGAAGCCCCGGCGCGAGAGAGGCGAACATCACGTGGCGAGGTTCTACGCCTTCCGCAAGAAGGGCCATGGCCAGGAGTGGGCCAAGAACCGCGCCCGAGGCGTCGCCGGCGCGCTCCATTCCGAAGGCTCGCCCGTGCGCCTCCGGCGGAGAACCTTCGGCCATGAGGACGTCGCGGGCCGGGCTACGGCTTCCTCGGCCGATCCACGCCAACACTCGGCAAAGTGCCACCTGCCCTGCGTTCGCGCAAAGGCCGATTGCCGCGGTCCCCAGGCCGGTCACGAGATATCCGATCGAGGCCAGGGGCTTGCGCCGCCGGATCCGATCGGCGGCGACGCCACCCCAAAGCTTCGCGAGGGCGGACAGACCGTCCGCGCTCCCCTCGATCCAACCGAGGGCCGCCGAGCCCGCGCCCAGGCTCACGAGGAACGCGGGGAGAACCGCGGTGGCCAGCTCGTGCGACACGTCGGAGAGCAAGCTAGCGACTGAGATCCCGAGGGTCGTGCGGTTGAGCCAGCTCTTCGGAGGCGAGATCCCTTCCGAGCACATCGGAGAGGCCGCCGCCGTTCTATCGAGCGCCCGAACGGGCGACGTACTTGATGACGCGGACCGCCTCGAGCGTGACGAGTCCTTCCGTTACCAACTCGTCGACGACGGGGAGGAAAGAGCGCACCTTTTCTTCCAAGTCGACGATCTCGATCACGATGGGGAGGTCGGTGGATAGCTCGAGAAGCTTGGCGGAGTGCAAGCGCGAGTGCCGGCCGAAGCCCATCGGCCCCTTGAGGACCGTGGCCCCCGCGAGGTGGGCCTCGCGGGCGCGATGCACGATCGCCTCGTAGAGAGGACGGTCGCGACCCTTCTCGCGGTCGCTCTCTCCGATGAAGATCCGGAGCAGGACCCCTTCTTCAGGGATCTTCATGGTCTTCACCTCCCATGCCGTGCTGGCATCCTTGCTGGCGATGACATCGTAACGCGGCGCCGTGTCTCTCTGCTCAGCGGCCTCGCTGGCGCGGTAGAGAAGGACATGCGCCCGCTCGAGCGTAATGGCGCCGTCTTTCATCGCGGGCTCGACCCGGGCGAGCAGCTTCTCCACGTGCCGCGGACCGTCCACCACCTCGATGATGACCGGGACTTCCTGCGTCAACGTCCAGGGGTTCTCCTCGAGGATCGAGCCGTCGGCGCGCAGGCCCATGAAACCCTTGAGCACCGTCGCACCCTGCAGGTCCTCGCGGCGCGCCGTCTCGACGATCCACTCGTAGAGGGGCTCGGTGCCGTGGCGCACTAGGTTCGAGATGTGGAAGCGACAGAGGACCTGTTCGACTTCGAGCTTCATACGCGCTTTCCTCACAGCCAGGATTTCGCGGCGACGACCCCGAGTCGAACGGCCACGAGACCCGCGAAAAGGCTCAGGAATAGGTTCGTGAGGGCGGTCACCAGGCGCCGTCCTCGAAGAGCGCGTGGGTCTCGAACTCGAACGTCGAGAACGTCGTGAACGCGCCGCAGAAACCCACCCCAAGGGCGAGCCGCAACGCGTCGGCGTTGGCGACCGCTCGCTGGGCGAGAACCGCCCCCAGGAGCCCAAGCGCGAAGGAGCCGCTGACGTTGATGAGGAAGGTGCCGGCGGGAAAGCGACCCTCGACGACCTCCCCGACCCAACGTGCCAGCACGAAGCGAGCGTTTCCGCCGATAAACGAGCCGACGCCCACCAGGAGATAAGGCAAGATCCGCTCCATCACTTACGCCTCACGACCAGGACCGAGCAGGGGGCATAGGAGACGATGCGACGTGACGTCGAGCCGAAGAGCCATTCCCGGATCGGGGAGCGCCCTCGGTGGGCCACCACGATGAGGTCCGCGCCGGTGTCCGCGGCGAGCCGCAGGATCTGCTCCGCGGGGTGGCCCACGAGCACGCGGCTCTCGAGCTCGATACCGCGCTCCTCGGCCCTCCGGCGCAGTCCATCGAACATTTCTTCGTAGTGCTGGGTCGCGGCTTCGAGCGTCGCCTCGGTCTCGACCCGCGTCGGTGGCTCGGGCGGCGCTGCAACCGAAACGACCTGAAGCCGCGCTCGGTAGAGCGCCGCAAGGTCGACAGCCGTCTCGAAGGCCTCGTCCGCGTCCTTGGAACCGTCGTGCCCAACGAGGATTCGCTTAGGGGTCATCCGACCTCCTTCTCTAGCCGCGCCGCCACCGACGCCGGGGCGGCCTCGACAGGGGGAACCAGCTTCGGGAGCAAGTATCTAGGCAGGAAGAAGGCGTTGGCAATCAGCGTGGGGACGACGGCACTTCCGATCACGGCGGCGATGAGGTACGAGTACTGCGCCTGATCGATGATGCGGTGGGTGAGCCCGAAAAGCGCCGAGATGCTCCCGAAGGTGAGCCCGGTGGACATCAAAAGCGTGGTGTAAGCGGCCTCCTGTCGCGGGTAGTGGAAAAAGCGGGTCGCCGGCCATACGCCCAGGGACTTCGTTGCAAGCTTCGCGAGCAGTAAACCGAGAACGCTCGCCGGCGCCGCAATGAGGGCGGGCACCGAAACAAACGATCCCGCACGGATGAAGTAGAACGGCGTGAGAAGGCCGAAGGTCACCGTCCGGAGTCGGCGCACCAGAGCGTGGTCTTTTCCCACGGTTCCAGCAAGCACCATCCCGATCAGGTACGCGGGAAGGACTGCCTCGCTATCCGCCCACGCAGCCAGGGCGCCCATCCCGAAGAGCGCCAGGAGCAGGAACTTTGCCTCGAGCTCCGAGGGGCGCCCGCCATAGCGCTGGAAGAAGGGGGGCGTTACCCACGGAAGCACGCCCAAGACGACGACCGAGGACCCCGCGAAGACCACCGTCTTCAACGTAAACGGAGCGAAGATCAGGCCGAGTGCGAGCACCGTTCCCAGGTCGTTCACGAAGCAAGCAGCGAGCACCGCCTTTCCGAAAGAGGTGCTGTTCAGCCCCAGCTCGAGCATCACCGCGTACACCACGGCCACCGACGTGGTCGAGAGTGCGACCCCCGCAAGCCAGCTCGCGCGCGCGGTCCACTCGAGCCCGTAGAACGCGAACGCCGCGCACCCCAGAAAGGGGGCGAAGAAGGCGACGAGACCGATCCCGGTCGTTTCCTTCCATTTGGCGCGGAAGACCGCCGGGTCCAGCTCCGCCCCGGCGAGAAACGTAAGGATGATGGCTCCTGTCCCGGAGAGGAACCGGATCCACGGCTCGTCCGTCCCAAGGAGCGAGCTCCCGACGAACGCCCCGATGAGGAGCTGCGCCACCGTGCCGACGACGATCTCCGAGAGCGCCGTCGCCACTCCGAGCCATATCGAGAGCAGCGTTGCCAGAAGAGCCAAGCCGAGCCAGAGCGCCGCGAGCGACCAGACTTCCGTCATGCGCTCTCCCGGCGCGGGACCGGCAACGGCTCGATGAGGGGGAATTGGGCGCGCCCGCTCGTCTCAATCATGAACCCCGACTCCTACAGTGTCTCTGTAGGAGTCATCAGCTTCGGCGATCCCGAAGCGGTTCAGGCGGACTCCATCGCCCGAGAGTCAGTATCGACGCTCCGAGAAGGCGAGTCAAATGGAAAGCGACTGGGCCGCGACTTCCTCCGCATGGAGCTTCGTCGTGTCGAGCAGCGGGACTCCCACGTCCGTTCTTCCGGAAAGATCAGGGAAAGCTCGGTTCCGCCCAGGATCAGACCTTCGATACCCTCGACGGCTCTCAAGCGTTCGACGACGGCGACGAGGTTCCGTCGCGTCTCCGGTAAGACGATGCCATCCACGGTAAGACGATGCCATCCACCAATTCACCCATGTATTTTGCGTGAATGTAGTCCTGCTCCCCTATCGAGGGCACGATGAGAGAGATCCCCGCCGGCTCGAAGACGTCGGGATAGAAACTCGCCTGCATCGTGAACCGAGTTCCGAACAGGCCGACGCGTTTCATCCCTCGGGTCTCTGCCGCCTGACACGCGACATCTACGATGCTCAGCGGAGGAATCTAGATCTCTTGAGAACCGGTTCCGGCAACTTGGGTCGCTGCGCCCGCTCCCTCCTCGAAATCGAACCAGTGCCGTGTCCGGTTACAGACCGTACAGACCGAGAGCATCACCGGCACTTCCACGAGCACTCCGACGACGGTGGCGAGCGCCGCTCCGGACTCGGGGCCGTAGAGCGCGATGGCGGTCGCCACCGCGAGCTCGAAGAAGTTGCTCGCTCCAATCAAGGCTCCGGGGGATGCGACGCTATGCTCGACCCGGAATACCCTCATCAATCCGTAGACGAGCGAAGAGTTGAAATAGACCTGGATGAGGATGGGTATCGCGATGAGGATGACGTGGAAGAATCGTCCGGTGATGTTGTCCGCCTGGAAGGCGAAGATGAACACCAGTGTCGCCAGAAGCGCCAGGATGGCGATGGGATGGAAACGGGCGACGAGCTCGTTCTCGAACCACGCCTCGCCCCGTTTGCGAACCCACCAGACCCGGGTCAGATATCCCGCGACGAGCGGTATGACGATGAACAAGAAGACCGCCCACAGGAGCACGTCGAAGGGCACGGTCAAATCCGAGGCACCCGTCACCAGAACCGTCACGATCGGCGCGAACAGCACCAGCATGAGGAGATCGTTCACCGATACCTGCACCAGCGTGTAGGCGGGATCTCCCTTGGTTAGGTAGCTCCAGACGAACACCATCGCGGTGCAGGGAGCGGCAGCGAGGATGATCACACCCGCGACGTACTGGTCGGCGAGCTCCGGCCCGATCCAGGGGAGGAATAGGTGCTTGAAGAAGAGCCAGCCGAGAAACGCCATGCTGAAGGGCTTGACCAGCCAGTTCACGACCAGGGTGATGATGAGGCCTCGCGGCCGCTTGCGGATGCCCAGGACCGATGCGAAGTCCACTTTCAGCATCATGGGATAGATCATGAGCCAGATGAGGACCGCGATGGGGATGTTGATGTGGCTTCCACCACCGAACTCCACGTCGCGAAGGGCCGCGGTCAGGTTGGGCAGGAGCTTGCCCAGCGCCACGCCCACGAGCATACAGATCCCCACCCAAACGCTCAGATAGCGCTCGAAGAAACTGAGTTGTCTCACGTCGTCCTGGGAAGCCATGTCTCGGGTTTTTGTCCTAATCACGGGCGAATATCGCCAATTGGCCCCGGAAGGTCAACTCCATATTTCAGGGGTTCGTTTCGCGAGTAACTCCTTCAGGAGGCGCAACATAGAGCGGGTCTCAATATTTAACCCGCTATTCACCATTCCTTCACAGTCCCGAAACCCCGCTCGGAGTAAAAGACGCCGCGTAGCTGGGACAGCTTAGATGTCAGGTGGCACAGCACACTTGTGAGAATGAAATGGAGGCATGCCAAGTGATGAATGGAGTCGGACCTAGCAGTTCTTCGGTATTTCTCGGACGCGCACGTCGGACCTATTTGCGCGCCGTCCCTTTGCTAGCAGCGGCCGCTCTAGCCGTCCTTACTGCTGTCCCTGTCGCGGGTCAGTCTACCGGTGGAATCATTGGAGAGGTTCAGGACGCCACGACCGGAGTACTCCCGGGCGTGACTGTTACCGCCACCCACGAAGCGACGGGTGCAGCAAGGACGGCCACGACCAATGTAGACGGCTTCTATCAGTTTCGCAGCTTACCGACCGGCGCGTACCAAGTCCTCTTCGAGCTTTCCGGTTTCGGCCCGGTACGTCAGGAGGGCGTCATGGTGGAAGCGGCCGTGAATCGTCGGCTGAACGTCACGATGGAGGTTGGCGGGGTCGAGGAGTCCGTGACCGTCACGGCGCGACCGGAGATCATACAAACCGACACACCTGCCGTCTCCTACCAGGTGTCGAACGTCGAGCTCGAACAGATTCCCTCGGGGACGCGGAACTACACCCACCTTCTGGCAACGACCGCCGGCGTATCCTCCGACTTGCCTCCTGTGGCCGTGAACGACACCGGCTCGATCAGTCCGTCTGTCAACGGGGCGCGGACGACGTCGAATAGTCTTCTTTTCAACGGAATCGACGTCACCAGTCTCCTCTCCAATACCGGTACGCTCGACGATAACGTCGTTCCGGCGCCGGAGACCATCGAGGAAGTCAAGCTCCAGACCTCTCTTTATGATGCTTCGGCGGGAAGAGCCGGAGGCGGGAATTTGCAGATCATTACCAAGAGCGGCTCCAACATGCTGAGCGGGAGCGGGTACGCTTTCTTCCAGAACGAGAATCTCGCCAACAACGAGTACTTCGCGGACCTCTTTGGGCTCGACAAACCACGCGCGCGGCGCTCCGAGGCTGGGTTCAGTATCGGAGGGCCCCTCGCCTCGGACAAGGTCTTCATTTACGGTTCCTACCAGAGGACGGATGCCGACACGGGTTTCGTTTCCAGCGCCCGGACGCGGGCTCTCATTCCCGCTGCACTGGGGCTGATTCAAGGGGATCGGACTGCCGGGAACATCGTGTCTGCCTTTCGGTCGCTCAATCCAAGCTTCAGTCTGACGCCGGGCGACATCTCACCCGTGGCGCTCGCCATTCTCAACACGCGAAATCCGGTCACCGGGGAGTACATCATCCCTGGCGCGGGCGGAGATATCGTGGGCAACGACCGGGTGGTATCGATCGGTCCCTACGGGAATATCGGGGGGGATCCCCTGGTCGAGTTCCGTGAGATCGTCCCGGCAGACTTCCAGCAGGATCAAGTTTCCACGAAGCTCGACGTTCATTTGAGCGATAGCAATCGCTTCTCGGCCAGCTTGTTCTACTCGGATTTCCCGAGCGGCAACCCGTTTCCGGATCCGACGTCGCTCGCCTCGCCGTTCGAGCTGCTTCGGGACAACCGAGGCACCGTGCTGTCCATCACCGACACACAAGTCGGAACCAATGTCATCAATGATTTTCGTTTCGGCTACTTCAGTCTCGACAACACCCGCCGCCTCACCGACGACGTCGCGGCCATTACCAACGAATCGGTGGGTGTTTTCAATCCCGCGGTCTTTTACGACGACAGCGCTGCAACCAACCGTCTCGGCCACTACGTGAATCGGTCCATCAGCCTGTCGTGGGGCGGCCCCAACGATTCCTTCAATCGAAGAGAGCAAGATACGTTCCACGTCGGCGACACCGTATCCTGGGTGACGCAGAACCACAGCTTCCGATTCGGGGGTGACCTGAAGCTCCATTCCATCAAGACGAATCTCCCCGAAGAGCAGGCAACCGAGTTCGAGAAAATCGAGAACTTTCAGCAATTCCTCCTCGGCTACACCTCCGAGGCCGACACCCAGTTCGGGTTCACCGAAAAGAGCTGGAACGCTCGGGACGTGGGGCTGTTCGTCGTCGACGACTGGAGGTTGTCCGAGCAGCTTACGCTGAATCTCGGAGTCCGCTGGGATTGGTACGGATGGCCTCAGGAGGACAATGGGTTTTTTGGGAACTTCGTTCCCGACCTGGTGAGAGATCCCAACGACGTTCAGTCAGGATTTCTCGTCCCTTCGAACGTGGGGACGACCGGCTTCAGCTCGGTCGATACCGCGATCGCGGCAACCGCGCGGGCCGACAGCAAGAGCACGCTCAACGGCGAAGACTTGAACAACTTCCAACCCCGGGTCGGATTCGCCTGGATGCCCAACCAGGACAACGACCGCTTTGTCATCCGGGGTGGCTACGGCCTCTACAACGACCGCCTGACGGCTGCCTTCATGAACACCGTCTTTTCCAACTACCCCATCCTGCGAGAGATCGAGATCACTTCTCCCTCCAGGCTGGTTCCGATCGCCGACGCCTTCCAGTCCCAGATCGATCCGTCGACGGGTCAGGGATATCCGTTCAACCAGTACCTGCCCATGAGAATCGTTTTGAGCAACGGTGGTTATCGCGTCCTCGATGGTCTCGGGAACACCGCCGAGACGTTCGAGTTCCGCGCCATCGATCCCGATCTCGTCACGCCCGTCTATCAACAGTGGAACATCGGCTACCAGCTCGGCTTTGGGCGGGACATGGCGTGGGAGGTCCGTTACAACGGCTCGCGCGGTAGCGACCTCTTGGAATCGGTCTCCTTCAACCAAGCTTGGGACTTCAACGACCCAGGGACCCCTCGGTCCGTCAAGGATCGGATCACAGAGACGTTCCGGGCCGGTGGCGGTCAGGCGAGCCCCCAGGACCCCAACGCTCTCGGCTATGGGTACGTCAATCCCGCGACCGGTCAGCCTGACGCCAACTACGGTCCCAATGGGGCCTTGATTCCGGCCGAGGCCCGCGTGAGCTACCTCGGGATCCATGACGTCGAGGCGGTCTTGTTACGGAACGCCGAATGGAGCTCGACGTACCACGCACTGCAGACGTCGCTCGAGAAGCGCTTTGCGGACGACCTTTCGTTCAACATCGCCTACACCTACTCTCGTTCCGTAGACAATTTCTCGAGCGATCCGGGGAGCACGGCCGGAGGTGGCCGTCCCGACGTCCCCAATACGGGGTTCGTGGTCGAGAACGACAGCCGTGACGTCGATGCAAACCGGGCGCGAAGCGATTACGACCGTCCTCACCGCTTCGTCGCGACCTTCCTCTATCGCACTCCGGAGAGCGCCGGTGCTTTCGGGAGGAACTGGCAGTTCTCGACCTATGCCCAGTTTCAGTCCGGCACACCATTCAGCGTCTTCGAGGCCGAGCCTTCCAAGGTCTACCGGCCAGGATTCTCGCGGCTCGATTTCGCGGAGGGGGCCGACCTCGACAGCCTAACTCGGTCAGGGCAGGACGAGGTCGAGGAGTACTTCAACACCGACGCGGTCGTGGGGTCGGTGAGCGGCATTGGCAATACTCCTCGGAACGCCATCCGTGGCCCCGGCCAGAAGCGGGTCGATCTCGGGATCTCACGCATGTTTCCCATCAACGGCAGGGCGTCCTTCGAGATTCGGGTCGATATCTTCAACCTCTTCAACTGGGCGAACTTCGCGAATCCGGTGAACGATTTCGGAAGCGATGATTTCGGAGCGATCATCAACACGGTCGGAGGGCCGAGGGTGGGTCAGGTAGGCGTCCGCTTCCTGTTCTAACCGAGTCTTCGATCTGTTTGGCGGTCGGGCTAAGGCGTCACGGCGACGCCTTCCCGACCGCCGTTCGTTTCTGATGAGACGGAGAACCCAGCTTTGAGGCGAAGCCTTTCGTGAATCTGCGCTTCGTCTTCCTGAGCGAAATAGAAGTCTCGGCGGTTGGGAGCGCTCCACCGAAGGCGGGGAATGTGGGCACGCATCAAGCCATCAGAAGAGTGGCGCTCCGCGTACTTGAGTGAGTGCCCCATTTCATGCGCGATCACTCGCCCCAGCGCTCTACCCCGAGCTAGCGGGCAGCTGCAGGGGAGGAGGTTTTCCAATCGATCGAGGAAAACGACGAGCACCCGCGTGTTGGGGAGCTCGTCGTCGTGGCTGAGGAGCGCCAAGCCAAGGGCCTGTCGCTCGGTCTTAATCGGGAAGGACGCCGCTTCGCGGAAGAGAACGACCAGGCGAGGCGCAAAGCTGGGCTCAGCTTCTTCATTCCAAACCACAGGAAACGCGCTCTGACGGTAGATGGCGGAGACTTCTTTCCTCGCAGACTCGAGGACGAAGGGGGATAGGGCTGTGCTCGGGCCTAGGATGACAGGAATGGGCGGAGCCGTCAGTGCCGTCAAGAGAAGAGCCTGTAGCACCAGAGTCCTCCGGATCCTGGGACGAGGGGAGTGGCCCCCATTGAAGGGAGTGTAACAGAATATTAACCACTTTGTAATAATCCATTAACATTACTACGGCCTCCCCGCAAGAAAAGGCTCCGCTTATCCGCTCGCCGCGCCGATTTTTCATCGGCCGAGAGGGGCGTCGGACTGACGGCGTCTCTCGTCATCGGCGTATCGTACGAGGGGCGGCATCGCATGGCATCCATCTCCAAGCAAGAATCGGTCGCTGTCGGTCTACTGACGCCGCCATACGCGTTGGTTGCTCATTCGACCGCAAACGCGTATGCTTAAGCCCCAGCCCCAACGACTGCAACCTGATTCAGGTAGAGCCGAGGACCGACATGGTGAAAACCGAAACCCTGGTTAAGCTTTTTGTTGCCCTTGCCCTTCAACAACTCATTTGCATCGGAGGTTTGACCTACGTTATCCACCGTCAACAGCTTGCGATCGAAGCGCTCATCGACGACCAGTTCGTGTCCGTCGGACTGGATGGGAAGCTAAGCAGGGACCTTCAGCGCATCCGACGAGAGATGAAAGAGGCCAAAGACTCCTTTGAACAGTAGACGGGAGGTGGGCGCTTGCAACCCCAGAACATGTCACCGAGCGATCGGTCACTGAGTCTCTCCAACCTGCAGGACCCCGAGGTCCGGGCCAACCCCTACCCCCTCTATCACCGAATCCGGTCTCACGAGCCCGTCCATTGGGATGAGCCCATGGGCTTTTGGACCCTCACGGGCTATGCCGACATCGTCTCCACTTTGAGGGACAAGCGCATACGTAAGGGGCAGGGGATCGCGGCCGCCAAGGAGCGGGTGCCGGAAGAAGCTAAAGAAAGCGCCCAGAGCGTCTTCGATACGTTCTCCAAAACGATCGTGTATTCCGATCCGCCGTCTCACACACGCATGAGGGGGCTGGTCAACAAGGCCTTCACGCCGCGCATGGTGATGCGGATGGAGTCTCACATAAAGGAGATCGTCGAGCGGCTACTCGACGCGGTTCAGCAGAAGGGTCGGATGGATCTCATCGCCGATCTGGCGTACCCGTTACCCTTCACGGTCATCATGGAGATGCTGGGTTTGCCCGGCGAGGATCGCCAGCGATTCAAGAAATGGTCCGATGATTTCGCAGCGGTCCTAGGGATGGTACGTCACCGTCCGGAGAAGTTTCACGCGGCGCGAGGTAGCATCGGCGAGGTCACGGAGTACATCTGTGGTATGCGGCAGAGTCTGGTGGCGGAGCCCAAGGACGATTTGTTGAGTGCTCTGGCCACCGCCGCGGAAGCTGGCGACCGGTTGACTAACGAAGAGCTCGTGGCCAATGCCCTGATGCTCCTCGCTGCCGGCCACGAGACCACGACCAAGCTGATCAGTAACGGGCTTCTCGCGCTCATGCGCCATCCCGAACAGATGAAGAAGCTGCGAGACGAGCCTGCTCTGATGGCCTCTGCCATCGACGAGCTACTCCGGTACGACAGCCCGGTGCAGATCGTGTGGCGCTACGCGGACGAGGATATGGAAATCGGTGGGAAGCCCGTCCAGCGGGGCAAGTTTCTGAACCTCGTCATCGGGGCGGCCAACCGCGACCCCGCTCGGTTCTCGGAGCCCGACCGGCTCGATATCACTCGCGCCGACAACGACCACCTCGCCTTCGGGGGCGGCATTCATTTTTGCCCGGGAGCGGCGCTCGCGCGACTGGAGGGGCAGATTGCCATCGGGGCGATTCTTCGACGGATGCCGAACCTGAGGCTGGAGACCGAGACGTTGGAGTGGCAGGAGAGCCCGACGTTCCGCGGGGCCGTGTCGTTTCCAGTAAGTTTCTAACTCCATTCTAACGAATCGCCGGGTCAGATAGCCGCAGCGGCGGAGGCGTGTGTTGAAGGAACACGAGGTCCACGCGAGAAAGTGCATCGTGTGCGGCAAAACGGGAGATCTGCTCGCCGCTGCGGTGATTCGCGAGGCGGTTGCCGAGAAGATCCGCCACCGCTTTCCTGACTGGACCGCCGATTCTTTCATCTGCCGAGCCGATCTCGCGCCGTTCCGAAACGAGTACGTCCAGTCCATTCTCGAGTCCGAGAAGGGCGAGCTCACGTCGCTCGAGGCTGAAGT
>Ga0302046_10002560_pt1 | contig 16891 bp, 12 predicted proteins | sample RVTome_11_FD_200261 | JGI IMG/M metagenome (GOLD analysis project Ga0302046, IMG submission 200261) | Soil microbial communities from uranium-contaminated site in the Upper Colorado River Basin, Wyoming, United States - RVT147D111 (version 2) ...
GGGCGATGGAACGCAATATGACCGAGCTAGCGGAGAAGCATCCACCGCGGGTGCGGCCGGCGGCCCGGTAGGAGATTGCATGATGCGATGTGCCGTTACGGGCTCGACCGGCTTCGTCGGCCGCCAACTGTGTAAAGAGCTGGTGGACGCCGGTCACGAGGTTACGGCGATCCACAGGGCAAGCAGCGACGTGGAAGAGCTCAAGTCGCTCGGCGTCAAGCTAAGAGAAGGGAATGTCAAGGACGCCGCTGCTTTGCAGCAAGCCTTCGCGGGTGCCGACGTCGTATTTCATATCGCCGCTCTATTTCGCGAAGCCAAGCATGGAGACGACGAATACTGGGCGGTTAATGTCGGTGGCACCAAGAACGTTCTGGACTCCGCGATAGCCTGTAATGTGAAAAAAGTCGTCCACTGCAGCACCGTGGGCGTGCACAGCCACATCCCCAATCCTCCTGCCGATGAGACCGAGGCGTATAGGCCCGGCGACATATATCAAGAGACGAAATGCGAGGGTGAGAAAGTAGCTCTCGAGTATTTCAGAAGCGGCCGCATTCCCGGTTGCGTCATAAGGCCCGCGATGATTTGGGGTCCCGGTGACAGTCGTACGAGAAAGCTATTCCGGGGAATACAAAAGCGCAGCATGCCGATCATCGGCACGGGCAAGACGCTGTTGCACTGGGTGGACGTGCGCGATCTCGCGCGGGGCTTTCGGCTTGCCGCCGAGAAGCCCGTCGGCTCGGGCGAAGTCTACATCCTGGCCGGCGAGAAGCCCGTCGAGGTTCAGGAGCTTTTTGGGCTGATCGCCGAGCGCGTCGGCGCCTCGCTGCTCCCGTTCAAGGTGCCGGCTTCGCCGGTGCAAATAGCAGGCGATATCGTGGAGGCGATCTGCAAGCCGATGGGTATTGAGCCGCCGATCTATAGACGGCGCGTGGATTTCTTTACCAAAACCCGGGCCTTCGACTGGTCCAAGGCCCGGGCGGAACTGGGCTATTCTCCCGCCGGTCACGTCGAAGACGAGATCAGGGACATCGTGCAATCGTATCGCGACTTGAGTTGGCTGGATTAACGGCCCGCCGCTGCGGCTCGCAGTGTTTACGCACCGGGGCGGCAGGGTCTAGCGCTTCCGGTACTTGCGCCGCTTGAGAAACAGCCGCAGGCCGATCAGCGGGATTGCCGCGCGAGAAGTCAAGAACTTGATGAGCGGATAGCGGAACCAATAATGGCGGCCCATTCTCAGCACGAAGGTAACGAGGCGCTCAGTCAGCTTTTCTTTCAAGCTTGCCTCGGGCGCCGTGCGATTGTAGCTCGGAACCTGGATCCCTCCAGCCTTTAGACGCTCTACGCGGAGGCGAGCGTTGACGCCCTTGCGGCCCGTCTGCAGACGGTGCGTGGTATAGCTCGGGTCCTTGCTGACGTCCGTTCCCGTTATGCTGCCGCGACGCATGGCATTGGCGGTGATGGCTGCGCCGAGCTCGGTCCTGACGAGGATTCTGGAATGCGCCTTGAATTTGTAGTTTCCTTCCGCGTCGCGCGTCCATGCATCGCTCACGGAAACGTCTGAGAACTCACAGGAACCATCCAAGCAAGTTGCGCAGCGGGGAGGCATGTAAATGCCTATGACGTAGTTGTATGCCCCGTCTCTATAGTTGCTGTAGTGCATGTTCCGGATCGTTCCGTCCTTGAGGATTGCGCGAATCTTGCCGGGCCATTCCCCGCCGCGAAACTGAAAGTCACGGATGTCGGACGTCTTGAGGCCCTTCGTCTTCAACAACTCGGGAACCAAGTGGGGCTCCAATCCTCCACCGCAAAAAAGTCCGACGACACTATGAATCTTCCGCTTGAGGGCGGGGATCTCCTGAATTGCCTTGCGAAAACCGTGTGTTTGGCACGGCAGAGCGGCATACGCGTAAACGCCCGGCGACTCGAGGACCTCCTGAAATATGCGATTGACGGGAATCATCGAATATCTGGACCCCTGGCTCGCAAGCAGATCTTCGTAGCTGCGAGCGATGAACGGCTCCCCTTTCCACGGCTCTTCAGGGCGCATTCGAGTCACGATGCAACCATCGACTTCGCCGCTGTCCAGAAGATCCCACAGCAGCGCAGTAATGACCCCGCCGCCGGCTCCGCCGTCGCGAATCCGATCGTCCGTCGCCTGTGCGACGACAGTCTGCGAAACGCGCCCGTCGAAGGTGTCCAAATCCTCGTCGATGTTGAAGGTAAGCTTGGCCAGCCGGGCATAGTCGACGGTGCCGCCCGGGCAGCTTTTGGCGCACAATCCGCATTCGGTGCACCGCGATGGGTCAGGAATGATCGGATAGCCGCTGTCATCGACCGAAATCGCCTTTTCCGGACAAATGCCAACGCAAGTGCCGCTGCGAGTGCACAGATCTCGGTTGGTGAATGCAATACTAAGCTGTGTCCGGTCGAGGCCGGCTAGAGGATCCATGAATCAGTCTTATGGGCAAAGCGGGACTTAGCGCCGAGAGTATAGCCGCGCCGAGGCGATAACAAGGGCGCAATCGAGAAGGCCGCGAGACGGCCGTGGTGGCCGGGTCTGCTTGCCCGCCGGTCTGCCTGGTCCGCGACCGTCTCGTATCCGGCGCCGTATCGCCGCAACTCGAGATGTGAGGCCAATCATTGCCGTCGGCGGGCCGTTTGGTAACATTCCCCCAATGGAAGCATGGAGGCGCTCTTTCAACCTGGGGAAAACGGAGCGTGGAATCATGAAGGTGTTGGTCGTTGTGCCGCAGCCTTTCTTCTCGCCGCGCGGCACGCCGTTCAGCGTGTACTACCGTACGCTCGTGACGTCGGAGCTCGGGCATCAGTCCGACGTGTTGACCTACGGCCAGGGCACCGACGTCGATATCCCCAACGCCCGGTTGATTCGAATCCCGGCGTTCAGCTTTCTCGGTCGCGTCAAGACCGGCCCGTCCATGCTCAAGCTGTTCCTCGATGTGTTCATGGTGGTCTGGACCGTTGGCCTGCTGGCGCGCAACAGGTACGACGTGGTTCACGCGCACGAGGAGGCGGTGTTCTGGTGCCGGTGGTTGAAGCCGATCTTCCGCTTCCGGCTCATCTATGACATGCACAGCAGCCTGCCGCAGCAGCTCGATAACTTCAATTTCACGAGCATACGCTTCCTCCACTGGATCTTCGAGAAGCTCGAGAACAGCGCGATTCGCGCAGCCGACACCGTGATCACCATATGTCCCGCGTTACAGGAGCACGCGTTGACGCAAACGGACGACGACGCAAAGGTGCTGCTGATCGAGAACTCGATCTTCGATCCCGTCCGCTTCGCCGTGAGCTCGACCAAGGAGTCTGTCGGCCCGACCGAGGCGGCCCCGGCGACGACGAATGCAGCCCTCGAGGCATGGTTCGAAAGGAGGCCGGCGAGCCAGGTTATCGTCTACGCCGGCACGCTCGAGGCGTACCAGGGAATAGACAAGCTGCTCGAGGCATTTGCTCTCGTCGCGAAAAGGATGCCGCAGGCCGGCTTGCTGATCATCGGCGGTATGCAGAAGCAGATCGAGCAGTACGGCAATCTGGCGAAGAAACTGGGACTCGGCGAGCAGGTGTACTTTTCCGGGCAGCAGTCCCAAGCGGAGGCACAGCGCTTGATCGCCCGGTCGGGCGTAAGCATTTCGCCGCGCTTTTCCGGTACCAATACGCCGCTCAAAATCTATCACCTCATGTCGACGGGCGTACCGCTGGTGGCGACCCGGATCGATTCACATACGCAAGTATTGACGGATGAGCTTGCAACCTTGACCGGAACGAGCATCGAAGAGTTAGCGGAGGGAATCGCAGAGGTATTGAGATCGCCGGAAAGCGCGCGACGCAAGGCTGCGCTTGGGCAGCAATGGTACGAGGAACATTACTCTCGCAACGTGTACCTGTCGAAGATGCAGAAGCTTTTCGAGCTGGTCGCATAGCTTTGGCGAGATCTTGCCTATCGTGTCCTCGACAAGCATGAGCTCCGCTCGTTACGCCCTGATCGACGGGCATGTGCATTTTCACGCTTGCTTCGATCCAGATGAGTTCCTGAATTGCGCTTGGGCTAATTTCGCACGTGCAGCCGTCGCGGCGGGTTTCGGCGACCGTTTTTCGGCCTATTTGCTGATGACGGAAACCGCCCACGCCCATTGGTTTGATGATCTTTCGCAACGTGCCGGGAGTAGTGTTCCCATCGCCGAGGGATGGACGGTTCGCGCGACCGCACACCCGTGTCAAGTGAAGCTGGTAGGGCCCGAAGGCGCGGAGCTCAACGTGATCTCCGGGTATCAGATCGTAACGACTGAAAACCTCGAGGTGCTCGCGCTGGGGTCCATCGAGCGGATTCCCGACGGAGAGCCGGCCGACCGGGTCATCGAGGCCGCGAGGGCTTCCGGTGCGATTCCGGTCGTGCCGTGGGGTTTCGGCAAGTGGCTCGGCCGCCGAGGCAAGTGTGTCCACTCTTTGGTTGACAGCTCCGCGCCGGGTGAGCTGTTCCTCGGCGACAACAGTAATCGGCTCGCGGGCTTTCCCGAGCCGCCGATTCTTCGCCGCGCCAGGGCGGCCGGCTTTCAGATTTTGCCGGGCACGGATCCCTTGCCTTTTGCTCGCGAAGCGGCCAGGGCCGGAACCCTGGGATTTCTGCTCGAGTGCAACTCCGCGTTCGAGGACGCCGATTCCTGGTCGACCGTGCGCGACAAGATAGAGCGCCGCGAGGCGGTTACGCCTTTCGGGGACTTCGAGAATCCCTGGAGCTTCGCGAGGAATCAAATCGCAATGCAGCTCTACAAGCGCTCCGGCACCGGCAGCGCCGCTGCGTGACGCTTCTTGGGTTGACGCTTACCTTGCCTGCAATGCGATCACCTTTCGATCTGGTGCGTTGATGTGTGGAATCACCGGCATCGCTTACATCGGTAGCGCGCAGTCGCCGACCGAGGAGCGCATTCGCAGGATGTGCAACGTGATCCTGCATCGCGGCCCGGACGAGGAGGGACTGGGTGTCGAGGACGGCGTCGGCTTAGGGATGCGGCGGCTGGCGATCATCGATTTGAGCGGCGGCAGCCAGCCCATATACAACGAAGACCACACCGTGCGAATCGTCTTCAACGGCGAGATCTACAATTTTCGGGATCTCAGAAAGAATCTGGAGCAGCACGGACATCGATTCTCGACCAACAGCGATACCGAATCGATCGTGCATGCTTACGAGCAATATGGTTTGGACGGCATCAATTACCTGAACGGCATGTTCGCATTCGCGCTGCACGACATGAAAAACAAGCGCCTGATACTCGCGCGGGACCATCTGGGCATCAAACCGCTCTACTACGCGATCACCGGCGACGCCGTAGTCTGGGGCTCCGAGATCAAAGCCGTCCTGGCCAGCGGGCTCGTCACTCTGAGCCTTGACGTCGATGCGTTGCACGAATTTCTGACTTGGGAGTACGTGCCCGGCGCCGGGACGCTGTTCCGCGAGATCCGCAAGCTGGAGGCTGGCCATTTGCTCGTCGTCGATTTGACCGGCCGGCGAGCACCGCAGGTCAAGTGCTTCTGGGACGTGCCCGAGCCGCACAGCGAGGCCCTGACCGATGCGGGCTGGCTGGAGCGACTGGACGCAGTGATTTCGGAATCCGTCGAGCGTCAGCTGGTGAGCGACGTACCGCTGGGCGCGTTTCTGTCGGGCGGCGTGGATTCTTCGCTCGTGGTCTCGAAGATGCCCAACGCGCGCACGTTCAGCATCGGTTTCGACGATCCTTCGTACAACGAGCTGCCTTTCTCCGAGGAGGTCGCCCGGCATCTGGGGGTCTCGCACACGACGCAAGTCATCGAGCCGCGGGTCGTCGATTACTTCGAGCACTTGATGCATTTCATGGACGATCCGATCGGCGACTTCTCGATCTTTCCGACCTACCTCGTGTCGCGCCTCGCGCGGGAGCATGTCACGGTTGCGTTGAGCGGCGACGGCGGCGACGAGCTCTTCGGCGGCTACGAGACCTATGTCGCGAGCTGGATGGCCGGGCGCTACGGGATGGTGCCGGGTGTTCTGCGCAAGCATGTCGTGGAGCCGACCCTGCGGCGGCTCAAGCCGCAGCCGCAGAAGAAAGGTTTGCTCAACAAGGCCAAGCGCTTCGCCGAGGGCATGGCGTTTCCGGAGGAGCTCGGCCACGCGCGCTGGCGGGCGTTCATGAACGAGGCAGATTCCGCCGCCTTGTTCGATCCCGGCGTCATGAGCGCGACGTCTAGGCCGCCATGGCAGCACATTCTCGATTTGGCGGCTAGAGCGGGTAACCGGGACCCGGTCAGCAAGAGCCTCTATATCGATACCAAGAGCTACCTGGTCGATAATTGCCTCGTCAAGACCGACCGCATGTCCATGGCTGTCTCGCTCGAGGTGCGGGTGCCGCTATTGGACAAGGAAGTTACCGAGCTGGCCTTCATGATTCCCGATCAGCTGAAAGTTGCCAAGAGGAAGACCAAAGTGCTGCTCAAGCGGCTCGCTGCCAAGCACGTCCCCGAGCATTGCGTCTATCGGCCGAAGGAAGGTTTCAGCATTCCGATCAAGTCGTGGCTGGCGACGCAGTTTCGCCCGGTGCTGGAAACTTATCTGGACCCGCGGCGGATCAAGGACGGCGGCCTGTTCCAGGTCGACACCGTCGAGCGGTTGAAACGCGAGCATCTGTCCGGCGCGCAGAATCACAGCCACGTCCTGTGGTCGCTGATCGTGTTCGAGAAGTGGCGCTCGGAATGGCTCGAGGGGGGCGCGCATGGCTAAGACTCTGGTCACCGGCGCCACGGGCTTTACGGGCGGCGCCGTCTGCGGGCGGCTCGCGGGCGAGGGCGCCGAGGTGGTCGCCTTCGTGCGCGGATCGAGCAACACGGAAAAGCTCCGTCGTCTCGGCGTCGAGATTCGAGCGGTCGATATCTGCGATCTTGCCGACGTGAAGCGTAATTTCGACGGCATCGACACCGTCTATCACATCGCCGCGGCGTACCGCTCCGAGCACGCTTCGCACGACGAGTTTTTCCGGGTCAACGTCGGCGCGACGAAAAACTTGCTGGACGTTGCCAGCGACGCAGGTGTGAAAAGGTTCGTGCATTGCTCCACCGTCGGTGTGCAGGGAGCGATCGACGACCCTCCCGCGACAGAGGACTACCGCGCTCAGCCGGGCGATCACTACCAGCAATCGAAGCTCGAAGGTGAGCTGCTGGCGCGCAAGTACTTCGACGAGCCAAGGCTTCCCGGAACCGTCGTCCGTCCCGTGGGAATCTACGGGCCGGGCGATACGCGCTTTCTGAAGCTGTTTCGTTCGATCGCCAAGGGCCGCTTCGTGATGATCGGCAGCGGCGACGTGCTCTACCATATGACCTATATCGACGATCTCGTGTCCGGTTTTCTGTTGGCCGGCACCAAGCCCGAGGCGGTAGGCGAGGTGTTCACGATCGGCGGGCCCGAATACACGACCTTGAAGGTCCTCGTGGAGAGAATCGCCCGAAGCCTGGGCGTAAAGCCACCTCGTCTGAGAATTCCGTTCATGCCCGTCTATCTTGCCTCTGTCGTTTGTGACCGCCTGTGCCGTTCGGTCGGCGTATCGCCGCCTTTATACCCTCGGCGGGTGGAGTTCTTCGAGCTGGACCGGGCTTTCTCGATAGACAAAGCCAGAGATCTCCTCGGCTACGTGCCCGCTTACAGCCTTGACGAAGGGCTTGCGAGAACAGCAGGGTGGTATCGTCAAAACGGGTTGGTGTAAGTGTCCAAGATCGACCGCGACCCGAGGAGCGCTGCGTCAAGTGACTACGACGCCATCGTCGTCGGAGGCGGTGTTCACGGCTGCATGGCGTTGCTGCAAGGGGCGCTTGCCGGCCATCGCCTGCTGCTGCTCGAGCGCGATGACTTCGGCGGGGCGACGAGCTTCAACAGCCTGAGAATCATTCACGGCGGCCTGAGATATCTGCAAACGCTCGATCTGCCGCGATTTTTCGAATCGGTCGGCGAGCGTCGGTGGCTGTTGCGCACCTACCCCGATCTGATCAAGCCGCTGCCGTGCCTGATGCCGCTGTACAACGAGGGCCTCAAGCGGGGCAGCGTCATGCGTGTCGCGCTGGCTTTGAACGACCTATTGTCGGCGCACCGCAACGCCGGCGTGCGAGCGGACCGGAGACTGCCGCGTGGGCGCCTCATCCCGCCCGACGGGGTTCGCGCATTGTGCCCGTTCGTCCGCCCGGACAATCTCGCCGGCGGCGCGGTTTGGCACGACGCCTGCGCGCCGGACTCGCATCGAGTCATCATGGAGACGCTTCGCTGGGCTGCGGCCTGCGGCGGCGTGGCGCTTAACTATATGGAGGCGGGAGAGCTCGAGCTGGACGGCGATCGGGTTTGCGCGGTGCAGGCTTGCGACCGGATCGGGGGGCGCATGCACCGCTTCCGTTCCAGCGTCGTCATCAACGCGGCGGGACCTTGGTGCGATGAGGTGCTGCGGAGTTTCGGTCAGGCAGAATCCGTTGCCGATTTCTCCATAGCGTGGAACATTTTGTTCGATAGAGCCGCGCCGAGCGATCATGCGGTCGCGCTGACGCCGCCTGGGCCGGGAGCCCAAACCTACTTCATGCATCCTTGGAAAGGCCGTCAGCTGATCGGCACCGGCCATCGCGCCTGGTCGGGCGATGCAGCCGGCGCGAAGCCGGCCGATGCATTCCTCGACGAATTCATCGCCGACGTCAATGCGGCCGCGCCTGGGCTCAAGCTTGCCCGAAGCGATATCCTGCATGTGTTCTCCGGGTTGCTGCCCGCCGCAGGACCGCAATCGACCGAGCTCACCAACCGTCCCGGGATCGTCGATCACGGCGCCCAGGGTGGGCCCAAGGGGCTATTCAGCATGGTCGGCATCAAGTTCACGACGGCCCGCAAGACGGCGCTCCAGATGTTGCAGCGTTGCGGCCTGAAGACGAAAAGGCAGCACCAGGCGCCGGCGCCGCCCTCCGGGGCGGCCGAGCGGTGCAAGACGCCAGTGCTCGCTGATGGAAAGCTCACCCCCGGAGAGCTCGAGCTCGTCGATTCGTTGACGGCTTCGGAGTCGGTTTGTTACCTGGAAGATCTGGTCTATCGCCGGCTCGGCCTCGGTCACGATCCGGCCGCCGCATCGCGGGCGATCGATTTGTTGTGCGAGAATCTCAACAGCGGCCCAGCCTTGCGCCGACTGGATGCAGTTTAAGAGCCGGCGAAATGACGCTCCATCCAAGGCGTCAGATCCTCATAGTGCAGACCATCGGCGGTCATTCGATACCAGATCTCTATGCTTAGCAGCATCCAGATGCGGATGTGGTGGTCGACTAGTCCTGCTTGGTGCTCGGCCACAATTTTCTCAATGTAGCCGGCTCGAAAGATGCCATCCTCGACGAGCCGAGAAGCCGAAAAGACACTGCGCAGAAACGGTTGCAACGCGCCCGCGCAGAGCTCTGAGAACGGGAAACTCCAGCCCGTTTTCTCATAGTTGATGATCTCGCTGGGCAGGCTTCGTTTTGCCAGCTCGCGCTCGATGTATTTCGCCTGCCGCCCCCGTATCTTCAGGTTGGCAGGCAGCGCCGCGCCGAACTCCGCAAGCTCCCGATCGGCCAGGGGACAGGGCACGTCGATGCCATGAGCGGCCCCCGTCCGGTCATCGAGCATCAGCAGATGCTCGGGCAGCCTCGTCACGTAGTCCACGGACAGGAGCTTCTCGACAGGGTCGTCGGCGTCGCTCTGCAATACCTTATCTATCAAGATTCTGTTGCTGTCGATCTGGGATACTTCCCGCCAGGCGGAATCCGTGAACAGCTCGCGTTTGTCCTCCTTGCGAAACCTCAGATACTCGACGGCTTCTGCGTAACGTTCCGCGAGCCCGCCCGCGCGCGTAACCTCGGTAAGCCAAAGCACTTTGCCGGCAAGGCCCGTCAGGCTCCGCCGCCCGCCGAACGAGCGGGCCAGGGGGGCGATGAGGCCATTTCTGACCGGCGAGGGAACGTAGCCGAAATACTGCGCGTCACGAATGCCCATATAGCGCTTGAAACCCGCGAACAGCTCATCGCCGCCGTCGCCCGACAGCGACGAGCCCACGTGCGGCGCCGCGAGCTTGGCCACGAGGTATTTGCTGACGACCACCATGTCGCTAGGCTCGTCCAGGTGCCAGATCATGGCGGGCAGCAGTCGCACGACGTCGTCCTTCGGGTAGGCCTCGTGTTGAACCGTATTGAACTTCCGGGCCACTAGGCGTGCGGCCGGTATTTCGTCCGATTCGTTGTCGACGCCGAGCGAGAACGTATGAAAGGGCTTTCCGAGGATGGCCGCCAGGGTGGCCACGATCAGCCCTGAATCGAGCCCGGCGCTCAAGAACGAGCCCGTTCGCGCGTCGCCGATCAAATGAGCGGCAATCGTCTCCCGGAGCTTCTCCTCCAAGGCGTCAACGATTTCATCTTCCGGAATCCCGAGCTTCTTTTCGAAGCTGAGGGCCCAATATCGTTGCACATCCGTCTTGCCACGGCCGTGAACCAATACGTGCGCCGCAGGGAGCTTGCAGACTCCCTTCACGAGGCTGTGCGGCGCAGGCACGAATCGAAACGACAGAAAGTGCGAGAGGGATTCCGCGTCGATGACGAAGGGCACCGCGCCGGCGGCGACCAGCGCTCTGAATTCCGACGCGAAGTACAGGCCGTGCTCGTTTTGCGCGTAGAAGAGCGGCTTGTGGCCGACATGATCCCGCGCGAGCACGAGCTGCTGCGCTCGATCGTCCCAGATCGCCACGGCAAATCTGCCGCGAAGGCTTCGAATACAGTCCTTGCCGGATTTTTCGTATAGCTTCCCGATGAGCTCTTCGTTGGTCTGCGTTTGGAGCTCGCATCCCTCATTCCGGAGCTCGAGGCGAAGCCGGGGAGCGTTGTAGATCGCGCCATCGAGGACGACCCGGATACCTCGCTCCTTCCCGGGGGAGGACCTCACGTCGCTGGACGCATCACTTTTGCGTGATTGCCGGTGTCCGAGCCCGCCTTGGGCGTACACGACGATCTCCGCAGCGCCGCTGCTGCGGCGAGACAGCGCGCCGGCCATGCGGCGCAATTGCTCGCCCGCGGATGCGGGCGAGCCGAAGCAGCCGAAAATCGCTCCCATTCTAATGCTGTCTCACATCTGTCTCGCTCTCTGCAAGCCGCGGAATGGTACTGTTATCGGCGAGCCGTTGTCGAACTCACCCGTGGCGGCATGCACCACGGGCGCGCAGAGCGCGCCGCTGGTTACATAAGGCGACCGCGCCTGCTAGAGTAAATCATCCGTGAGAGTGGCGACCACCGCTTCCATTTCCTGCGGCTTGTCACACAACCGGCGATCGGTAACTTGTACAATTTGGCCGCCTTGCGAGGCGTCTATTATCGGCTGAAGCCGTTCCACTTCTGATTCATAGGGATGAACGATGGCGACGAGGGTGTGCGTAGTCGGCAATTTTTCCGGACGTAATGCAGGCGATGCTGCTATTCTCGGAGGTTTGCTGAAGGACGTGACGAACGCCTACGGGCCGCTGACGTTCGATGTGCCGACGACCAATCCGGGCTTCGTTCGCCGGCAGTATCCTGGTTTTGACGTGTGTCCGGTCGGACTGCTCCCATGGAATCTGAGCGTGAAGATCTTCGGGATCCCGATCGTCCGCTCGATATTGCGGTCGGATATCGTGCTCGTTACCGACGCCATACTGTTTGACCGGGCACTCTTCAATCCACTCTACAACTACCTGTCGACGATGGCGCTCGTGCTGCCGCTGGCAAAGCGAATGAAGATTCCGGTCGTTCTCTACAATGTGAGTCTGGGTCCCGCGCGGACCGGAGCGGGGCGGTACTGCCTGCGCAAGGTGCTGGATGCCTCCGACGTGATCATTCTCAGAGATACGGAATCCCTCGATGAGATTCCGGCAGATGGCGGCTACGAAGCCAGAATCAGAACGGGAGCCGATTGCGCCCTCAGCATCGACCCGCCGAGCGCGCTGGATATCGATCGCATCATCGAGGAAGAGGATCTTCAGGCAAACGGCAAGCCGTATATCACCTTCAACGTCAACAGCTATATCGACGTTTTCGTCAGGGCGCGTGGAAAACGGACTGGAGTGGAAGAGTTTTCCGCAATGATCGCCCGCAGCATCGACGGCATTCTCGAGCGGCTGGATAGAAATATCGTTGTCGTCGTGACCCAGCCGATGGACATGACCATCACGAACAAGGTTCTCTCGAAGCTCGCGGATTCCAGCCGCATCCGATTGATATCGAACATCAAGTACACCTATGCCGAGCTGGCCGGCGTGTTCTCGCGGGCGGAAATACACGTCGGGATGCGGACGCACTCGTTGATCCTGGCCTCGTCCAGGCTGACCCCGATCGTAGGCATCATCGCCACGCCCAAAAACAGGGGCTACATGAGGTCGATTCGCCAGGATGAACGAATGATCGAGTTCGAGGACATCAGCGCCGAGGTCGTGATCGATCGAGTGCTGACCACCTGGGAAAACAGGCAAGCCATCCGCTCGGAGCTCGAGCGGATCATCAAGGAAGAGAAGACCAAAGCGAGCCGCGCCGCGGAGTTTCTGGGGCCCTACCTGGGCACCGAGGCTCGATCGACTCGGCACGCCGGTGGACGAGAGCCGACATGAGCGAAACGAAGAGAATAGACCCGAAGTATTTGTCGATAGCCTTCACCGACCGTGACCTTTGTGCCCGCAGCGGCACCTGCGTCGGCGCATGTCCGGAAAACGCGATCTCCGTCGGCGAGGACTTCTTTCCGGTGCTCGACGCGGAGAAATGCACGGAATGCGGTCTTTGCGCAAAAGTCTGCCCGGGCGGGGAGGTCAAGTTCACCGAGCTGACGGAGGCGACCTTCGGCCATCGCGACGACGACGTCGGCTTCGACGGCCACGTCAGCATGACCTACGTCGGTTACGCGGCGGACGAGCGCATCCGGCAGGGCGGGGCGGGCGGCGGTGTCGTGACGGCGCTGCTCTGGGATCTGCTCAAGCGCGGCGTCGTCGACGGCTGCATCGCGACCCGCATGAACCCCGAGAAACCTTGGCACGGCGAGGTATTCATCGCACGGTCGTACGAGGACCTACTGACGAGCCAGCAGTCCAAGTACATCGTCATACCCGTCAACGCCATCCTGGCGGAAATCCGGAACCGGCAGGAAAGGTACGCGATAGCGGCGCTGCCGTGTCAGATTCACGGCTTGCGAACGCTGCAGAAGCTCAAGGATCCGGTCGTCGACAAGATTCACGTCATCGTCGGGCTGTTCTGCGCTTCCGCAATGCAGCCGAACATTGCGCTGGAAATGATGGAGATGCGCGGCGTGGATCCGAACGACGTCAAGGATTTCGGATTCCGCGACGGTGACTGGCCCGGGCAGATACGCGCGACCATGCGCGACGGGACCAAGATTCCGATGCATCAGTCGAACTTCAAGGACGGTGCGATCAACTACATGACGTATCTCTATAGTCCCTTCCGGTGTCAAACGTGCATCGATGGATCGGCCGAGTTTTCCGACGTCTCGGTCAGCGATGCGTGGACGCGCGATTCGTTCGGCAATTACCTCTTCTCGTCCCAGTCCAAGCTGCTTGCCCGCACCGAGCTCGGTGTGCGTACCATGCACGAGGCAATCGCTTCCGGGACGCTCGTTGCGAAAGACGTGAGCTCCGACAGGTCGTACAAGACCCACAAGCTGCATACCGTCAAAAAAGGCCGAAACGCGCCCCTGCGCGTCGCTCGCCTGCAACGGAAAGGGGCGCCCGCTCCGAAATACGACCGCATTCCGCCAAAGCCGACCGGCAAGGAGCAGGCCGCCGAATTGGCGGAGTCCTTCATCATGTGGCTCGGTAGACGCCGGTCTACGCGTTATCCCCTCTATCGGTTTCTGACGTCGAGATACGGTTGGCCGTTCATATTGATCCGGCAGCGGATCAAGAAGCTCAAGTATCGCGGCAAGGAGCCGAAAGCCTAACGCCTCTTCCAGCTGCCGCTCCACTGCATTCTCAACTCCGGCTCGAATGCAGCTTCCGGGTCTTCCTCCTCGCTGACGGATGCTTTTCTGGTCAAGAAATCCGCGACGAGCCCGTAGAAAGGCTCGAACAGATCGGGACGATAGTAGATACGTTCCGAGCCATAGAACGATCTCGCGCCGCAATAGTGACCGGTCGCACGGAGGGTGTGGTATTCGACCGGCCCCTTCAGTTTCCGGACGATGTCTCGCATGTACGCTAGCTTCGCAGCACCTTCCTTCTCGCCATCTATGAGCAGAATCGGCTTGTGATTCGGCGTCGCGAGCTCGGATTCCGCCAGCAAGCGAATATTCCCGAGCGAGAAGAAAAACAGGGCGGTCCCACGGGAAATGCACGCACCGAGCCGCCGATCCGCCGAGAATCGAGCTCTTTCCCATAGCGGCATCAAGAGGTCCTCGCGATCGGGATAGCGTCCGGGCCCGACCAGGATCAGCGCTTTGACCCGGTCATCGGCAAGGCCGCCTTCCAGCGTCTGGTTTGCACCCATCGAGTGGCCGAGAACGAAAATATCGTTCGACCAAATTCCGGCGATGCTCTCGATGTGATCGATGACGCGGCTGAGGTCCGATGCCGTGCGCCAAGCTTGCGGATCCTCGACGTCCGGCGGAGCACCGCTGTCTCCGAAACCTCTTGAATCCGGCGCGACGACCAGCCAGCCATCCTCGCTCAGGCGGGCGGCCAGTAGGCGAATGAGCGCAGCCTTTCGACCCCATGAATAGCTGCCGTGCTGGATGACGACCGTTCCCCGTGGCGCGCCCACAGGGCGATACAGCGCTGCGACGATCTCTACGGCACCCGTTCCGGCCGGCGGAACTCGGAACGTCTCCGGCTCGGGGATCCGTGTCGCCCTGATCCTCTTCCAGTGCCGCAATGCGTCCAGGTCTTTCAAGAACAAGGACAGTTGGCGGATTGGCTCAAAGATTATTCTTCGGTAGCCTACCGGATCGATTTTTAGTCCGACCGCGCCGAGACTCGCTGCGGCGGCAAGCAGCGCAGATAATGCAAGTTCCACAAACACCACCTAGATCGGTTGTCGGCGGACAGTCCGCTGATCGTTATAGTTAGCGTATTTCTTTTCACCTTAGCGGGCTGCGAAGTGGCGCACAATGGTGGAATCTAACCTATGCCGCGCCATGAGCCTCATTGGGACCGGAAGGAGATGCCTTCGGGCCGGCGGGCCTACAATTGTGCATTGGACTTTGCCTCGACCACTATCACGCCGTCGGCGAGCGGGTGTTCGCTGGCTGCTGGCGGGGCGCGCTCCAGCAGGAAAAAAATTCCGCCGATCGCGGCGGTGAAAAATATTCGTACGCGCAGCAAAATCGTCACCAGCACGGCTTCCGGCAGCGGCACGGACACCGATATGAGCAGCAGCGTGATGCCGGATTCGAGCACGCCGAGACCGTTCACCGAGATCGGGACTGCCGCGGCGAGCAGCACCAACGGCGTTACGCTGACCACGAACGCGAAGCTCACTGAGGCGCCGACGGCCCTGGTTGCCAGCCAAACCGTCAGCCCGGCGAGCAGATAGAAGGCCACCGAAATCGTATAAGCCCAGAGCAGCACACCCACTTGGTTTCTGTATCCTCGCACCTGTTGCTGACTTTTTCTCAGCGTATCGATCACTTGTTTGACAAGTGCGCGTTTCGGCGCACTATTCGGGAAAATGGTGGGTGATGAAAACAGCAGCACGAACAGACCGAAGTAAACCGTAATCGCGCCGATGACCACATAGTTCAACGACGGCGCGGCTTCCGTGACAGAAGGATAGAGCCAGACCAGCGGCAACAGCGTCATCATCCCTCCGAATCCGATGAATCGCTCTATGAAGGTTGATGCGATCGCCCGCTCGGTTGTGAGTGCGAGCCGCTGCAGCAGGTATATGCGAACGATGTCGCCGCCGACCATCGACGGCAGGAAGTTATTGAAGAAGGTGCCGATCAAGTAGAATTTAAACAACGGAGCGATTCCGACATGGCTCCCCAGACAAGTGAGCAGCGCCTGCCATTTGATCGTCGAGAGCAACAGGCCGATATGAGGGACCACGAAAACCGCTGCGAGCCACGCCAGATCGACCGAGCGCAGCTGTCGCAGGACCGCATGGTAATCGGCTTCGACGACCAGCCACGACAGCAAGCCCAGGCCAAGGCACAACTTCAATAACCAGAAGACCGTCTGTTTGCTCATGACGCGATTACTTCCATGTAGTCTTTTCGGGGAACAGTTACTGCCGGCGTCGGGGCAGAGTCGGCTGCCGGGCGAGCGCCAAACACCACCCAACGCAAAGGCGCTTTCGAAGGAGAGCGGCATGGCTTCGGGGAGATACCGCCATAGATTCCTTCAGTTAGCGGCGATGACGACTTCCGCTCGCGCGCCAACCTGTCCGTCCGGTATCGAATCGTAGCTGAGCTCGACGAAGAAACGCTCCTCCGGCTCCGCGATGGAATCCACGACGAGCGGTATGTGGATCGTGCGGCTCTGCTCGCCGTCACCGAACGTTTCGATGCTCGCGCCGAAGCTCGCGAAGTCCTCGTCGGCGACGGCCGTATCGCCGACCGTCCACCACGAGACGCTGCGCTCGCCGCTCGTCGAGCCGGTGCGGAGAATGACCAGCGATGCGATCGCCGAGCCCTCGGAAACCGTCACGCCCTGCTGGGCGAACTCGAAGCTCTCGACACCGGCCGGCGAAGCCGCCTCCGGCTCGCTGTCGTCCGCGGATTGCGCATCGGTGGCCTGCGCGGCGTCCGCGGCCTGTGCGGTGGCGTCCAGCGGGGGTGCAGCCGCCGCCAGCGCGGGCGTCTCGCCGTCAACGCCCGGAGCGTCGACGGCATCGCCGG
>Ga0302046_10002561_pt1 | contig 16884 bp, 12 predicted proteins | sample RVTome_11_FD_200261 | JGI IMG/M metagenome (GOLD analysis project Ga0302046, IMG submission 200261) | Soil microbial communities from uranium-contaminated site in the Upper Colorado River Basin, Wyoming, United States - RVT147D111 (version 2) ...
CTCGCAGCCGGCCAGGTACGAGCCCTCGGAGATGATCGAGTCCCGAATGTGGGCTTCCGGTGTGAGCACGCCGGGGATGTGTCGCAGGTGGGTGTAGATGGGCCGCTCGCGATCCCAGAAGTGGAAGGGCGAGTCCAGCCGGCCCAGCATCACGTTGGCCTGGTAGAAGGTCTCGATCGTGCCGACGTCGGCCCAGTAGCCGCGGAACAGGAACGCCTTCACGCGGTACCGGCCGAGCGCGTTGGGGATGAGCGCCCGGCCGAAGTCGTGGCCCTCCTCCCGTTCCAGCATCTCGAGCAGCACCTCGCGGGTGAACACGTAGACGCCCATCGACGCCATGAACGGCTGCTCGTCGGTGTGCTCGGCGAAGGTCGACCCCGGCGGGATGCTGCGCCCGATCTGCTCCAGTCGCGGGGGCTTGGGCTTCTCCTCGAAACCGACGATGCTGCCGTCGCGGTCGAACAGGAAGATGCCCATCTCGGTGGCGGTGTCCGGGTCGACCGGCTGGGCGGCGATGGTGATGTCGGCTCCCTGGCGGATGTGCGCGTCCACCAGCTCCCGATAGTCCATCCGGTACAGATGATCGCCCGCGAGGACGAGGTCGTACCTGGCCTCGTGCTGCCGGAAGTGACGCGCCGCCTTGCGTACCGCGTCGGCCGTGCCCTGGTACCAGTGCGGGTTGTCCGGTGTCTGCTCGGCGGCCAGGATCTCGACGAAGCCGCCGGAAAAGCGGTCCAGCCGGTAGGTGGAAGAGATGTGCCGGTTGAGCGAGGCCGAGTTGAACTGCGTGAGCACGAAGATGCGCCGGATGTCGGCGTGCAGGCACCCGCTGATGGGCACGTCGATCAGCCGGTACTTCCCGCCGATGGGCACGGCAGGCTTCGATCGCGTGGCGGTCAGGGGGAAGAGGCGCACGCCCTGACCGCCGCCGAGAATGATCGAGAGGGTATCGCTCGTCTGTCGCATGGCCGTCCGCCGGGATGCTCCGGTCGACTTGCTCCCGTGAAGGTGGGTATATCACGGGCGGGCCCGGCGCGACGCGACCCGAATCGGCGGGCCGAGGGTAGAATGCCTCGTGATCTGGCTCGCCATCGCGTGCGGGGGCGCGCTCGGCGCCACGGCCCGACACGCCCTGAACGTGGCGATGCACACGGGCACGGCCGCTCGCGTTCCCTGGAGCACGTTCGCCGCCAACGCCCTCGGGTGTCTCGCGATTGGCCTCGTGGCCGGGCTGCTGGCCTCGACCCGTGTCCACGTCGGCGAGACCGGCAGGGCCTTCCTGGTGGTGGGGGTGCTTGGCGGATTCACGACCTTCTCGGCCTTCGGGCTCGACACGCTGACGCTCGTGCGGGGCGGCCAGGGCGGCCTGGCCGCGCTCAACGTCGCCGGACAGCTCGTCGTGGGGCTGTCGGCCGTCTGGCTGGGCTACGCCGTCGGCACCTGGCGCCCCTGAGCCGGTGGCGGTCGCCAGACACCCGATCCGTGCGAGGCCGCGCCGATTCGTGCGGGGAATCCCCCGAAGTTAACAGAGCCGTTCCCCGATCGTGATCCCGTCGTCACCGACCCGCCGTAGGCTGGGGGTGTGTGCACGTGGGTATACCACGGCATTAGCCCCAGAGCTCACGTGAGTCACCACGTCTGGCTTGTTCTGGTGCCCCGATGGCGGCGTTGCTCCTCGGGGCCCAGTCCGGCGCCATACGTTGGCGACTCGCGTGAGCTCTGGGGCTGGGAACGTCGCCGCGCATCCGCGCGCGGCGGCGGCCCATCGGATTCCCTGCGCAGACATGGCGGCTGAAACGCGACAGGGCCCCAGGCCGTCGAGGCCCTTCGGCAGCCGCGCAGGGCCCCCCGAGTCTGGCCGAGGGGAGCCCGATCGGCTGGCGTTCACCGTCATCGTCTGCGCCCACAACGAGGCCCGGTACCTGGGCGGCTGCCTGCAGTCCCTCCTCGCGCAGACACGCCCTCCCGACGAGATCCTCGTCGTCGACAACGCCAGCACGGACGGCACAAGTGGCATCGCCGCCGGTGTGCCGGGCGTGCGCGTCGTGCGCGAGCCGCGAAAGGGGCTCGTGGTCGCGCGCGAGGCGGGGCGGACGGCGGCCACGGGGGACGTGCTGGTGTACCTGGATGCGGACTGCCGCGCGCCGGCCGCCTGGCTCGCGCGCATCGAGCGGCGTTTCATGGCGGCGGCGGAGCTGGTGGCGCTGTCGGGGCCGTACCGGTTCTACGACTGGGACTGGCGGGGACGGGCGCTGATCCGCGCCTACGACTGCACGCTGGCGCCAGCGACGCAGTTCCTCGTGAAGTACGTACTGCGCATCGGCACGCTGTTCTACGGCGGCAACTTCGCCGCCAGACGCGAGGCGCTCGAGGCGATCGGCGGCTTCGATACCTCGATCGACTTCCATGGAGAAGACACCAACATCGGCCGACGCCTGTTCGCGGTGGGCGACGTCGCCATGTGTCACGACTGCTACCTGCACACCTCGGCCCGCCGGTACGTGGCGATGGGCAAGGGGACGGTGTTCCGGCTCTACGTCCGCAACTTCACCTCCGAGCTGCTGCACCACCGGCCGAAGGACACGACCCACGAAGACGTGAGGACCCCGGGGTCCTAAGGACCTGACCATGCCCGGATACGAGCCGTTCCTGTTGTGCGACTTCCACGTGCATACGCAGTGGAGCGACGGCAAGTTGCGCGTGTCCGAGGTGGTCGACCTGTACGGCAGGACCGGAAAGTTCGACGTGATCGCCATCACCGATCACATCCTCATGAAGAAGGACGTGCTCGCCCGTGCCGGCCGTCTGGCCACGCTCGGCCGGCGTGCCTTCGGTGTGCGCGAGGAGGAGTTCGACGGGTATCTCGAGGACATCCGGGGACAGGGACAGCGAGCGCTCGAGCAGTACGGCATGCTGGTCGTTCCCGGCGCCGAGGTCACGCAGAACCGGCTGCGGGGCAAAAAGAACGCCCACATCATCGCGCTCGACATCAAGAGTTACGTGAGTGCCGATCAGCGGGCTGACGACATCCTGCGGGAGATCCGCCGGCAGGGCGCCCTGAGCATCGCCTGCCACCCGCACCATCGCACCACGCGCCGGATCGAGATCAGTACCTGCTATCTGTGGGATCACCGGGAAGAGCTGGCCGACCTGGTGGACGTCTGGGAGGCCGCCAACCGTGACGACCTCTTCTCGGTCACGAGCCTCAAGCACTATCCGTACGTGGCCAACAGCGACTTCCACAAGCCGAAGCATCTCTATTCCTGGAAGACCCTGCTCAGATCGGAGAAGAACTGGCCTGCCGTGAGTCGTGCGCTTCGAGCCAATGTGGACGTGGCGCTCACGCTCTTTCGTGACGGCTCCTGGGCTGCGTAGGCGGCCCGGCGTGTAACGCCAGTGTCACAGAGGACGCCCCGTGCGGGCATCCGTCCCACGCGCGTCGAGCGTGCCGGCGCTCGACGCGTCTCTTCGACGGGCGCTAATTTACCCACAGGAAACATCCCCGTCACAACGACATCAAGGGCGGCAGGTACCGTTCGGGTTCGGGATTACAGGTTTCGCGCATCGAGGAGTGTATGAGAGTGCTGAAGAACGCTGCAGGGTTCTTGCTGATGGGCGCGTTCGCGCTGGTGGTGCTGCCGGCGCTGGCCGACGCGCAGGGGCGGACCGTCCGCGTCACGGGTATCGTGCGGGACGAGGCCAACGCCATCTCGCTGCCAGGCGTGCCGGTCGAGATCGTCGGGACCGATCAGGTGGTCTACACCGATGTGGACGGCCGGTACGTCCTCGAGGTAGCACCGGGCGAACACCAGATCCGGATCCTGCTCGACGGCTATCAGGAGCGGCTGATCAACATCCAGGTCGGTGAGGAGCGAACCATTTCCGCCGACATCGGCCTCACGATGAACCGGCTGACCGAGACGGTCGTGGTGACTGCCCAGGCGGTCGATCTGGAGACCTCGTCGGCCGAGGCCCAGATCACCGAGCGGCGGCGGGCGCAGGTCATCACCGACAACCTCGGTGGCGGCGAGATGAGGGCCAACGGCGACGGCAACGCCGCCTCAGCCATGCAGCGCGTGACCGGTCTCTCCGTCGTGGACGACTTCGTCTTCGTGCGCGGTCTGGGCGAGCGGTACAGCAACACGACGCTGAACGGGGCGGTCATCCCGACCACGCAGCCGGACAAGAAGGTGGTTCCGCTGGACCTGTTCCCGTCCGGGCTCATCGACAGCGTGCAGATCGCCAAGTCGTACTCGCCGGACAAGTCGGCGGAGTTCGCAGGCGGGCTGGTGCAGATCGAGCCGCTGAAGTTCCCGACCGGGCCGACGATCGACGTGTCGTACGGCATCGGGTTCAACAGCAACACCACGGGCGAGGACCTTCTCGGCTCGCTTGGCGGTGGTCGCGACTGGCTCGGCTACGACGATGGTACCCGCGGCCTGCCGTCGGGCCTGGACAAGATCGTGCGTCGCGGCGGGATCTTCACGCCGGACGTCGGGTATACGCGCCCGGAGCTGGAGGCGATCGGCGAGCGGTTCCGCAACTCCTGGAGCCCGGTGACCCGCACGGGCCTGCCGGCGCAGAACGTGAGCGCCGTGCTCGGCAACCGGTTCGCCAACAAGGTCGGCCTCATGGTGAGCTACAACCAGTCCTACTCCGAGTCGGCCCAGTCCGAGGTCCAGAACTACTATCGCGTGAGCAGCGGGCAGCTCTCGCCGTTCAGCGAATACAACTACGAGGTCGCCAGCCGCCGTGCCAACGTCGGAGCGGTCGGCAATCTCGCGTTCCAGTTCACGCCCACCAACCGCATCACCTTCGAGAACTTCTACACGCACACCGGGACGGACGAGGCGCGGACCTTCGCGGGCTTCAACAGCGACATCGACACCGACATACAGAACGAGCGCGTGTACTGGACCGAGGAGGATCTGACCTCGACGTCCCTGAGCGGCGAGCACTTCGCCCAGAACATCTCGAACAGCCTCTTCGGCTGGCGCTTCAGCTACGCGAAGGCGAACCGCGACGAGCCGGACCTCCGGGAGGTGCTGCGCGAGCGGAACGGCGACGTGTTCGTCCTGGCCGACGAATCACAGAGCGGCTTCCGGATGTTCAACACGCTCGACGACGCCACCACCGACGTGGCCGGGAACTGGAGCATGGCCGGCACGCAGTGGTCCAGCCAGCCGTACCAGGTAAAGTTCGGGGCGTCCTACGTGGACCGGACGCGCGACTTCGAGTCGCGCCGCTTCCGCTTCGTGCCGCTCGGCTTCAGCGGCCTGGATCCGACGGCGCCGGCCGAGCAGCTCTACACGGCGGCCAACATCGGCCCGAACTTCGAGATCAAGGAGGAGACGCGCGCCACAGACGCGTACGATGCCTCGCAGACGGTCACGAGCTTCTACGCGATGACGGATCTGACGCTGTCGACCAGCGTGCGTGTCGTCGGCGGGGCGCGAATCGAGCGCTTCGACCAGCAGGTCAACACGTTCGATCCCTTCGACCTCAGTGACAGGGTCGAAACGGCGAATCTCGAGAACACCGATGTCTTCCCGGCGCTCAACTTCGTGTTCGGGGTCGCGCCCAACCAGAACATCCGCGTGAGCTACAGCCAGACGGTGAACCGGCCCGAGTTCCGTGAGCTGGCCGAGTTCGAGTTCACCGACATCGTCGGGGGACGCGCGGTGGTCGGCAACCCCGACCTGACGCGTGCGCTCATCCAGAACGTGGACGCCCGGTGGGAGATGTTCCCCGGGGCCGACCAGGTGGTCTCGGCCAGCGTGTTCTACAAGTACTTCGACGATCCGATCGAGCGGATCATCCAGCCGACGGCCCAGCTCCGCACGTCGTTCACCAACGCCGATTCGGCGCGGAACGTGGGCATCGAGCTCGAGGCGCGCCAGCGGTTCGGCGAGGGCAATTTCATGGTGGGCGCCAACTACACGTTCGTGGACTCGAGCATCACGCTGTCGCCGGCCGCGGCCCAGGTACAGACGTCGCTCGAGCGCGCGCTGGCGGGCCAGTCGAAGAACCTGTTCAACGTGGTGTTCGAGGCCGGGAGCGGCGGTCCGGTGACGGGCCGCGTGCTCTACAACTTCTTCGGCGAGCGCATCAGCGACGTCGGCGCGCAGGGGCTGCCGGACATCTTCGAGGATTCCCGCGGGTCGCTCGACTTCATCCTGTCGGGGCGGGTGCGGGGAATGACGCTCAAGTTCTCGGCCGAGAACCTGACCGACGAGGCGTACACCTTCATCCAGGGCGGGGAGCTCCAGCGCGAGTTCGAGCTGGGTCGCTCGTTCCAGTTCGGTGTCGGACTGTCGGTCTACTAGCAGTGAACATTCGAGAGGAGTAGTGATGAGACGAGTTGTGTTCAGGGCCGCGGTCGCGGTTGCGGCACTGGCCATGGCGGTGCTGCAGGGCGTCAACGTCCAGGGCGAGGTGCGCGCGCCGGTCGCCGTGCCGGGCATCGACCGGCCGGTGGCCGTGGTCCGCGGGACGCTGACGGGGAACACCGTGTTCTCGGCGGCGAACTACTACGTGCTGCGCGGCGTGGTGATCATCCCGGCGGGATCCACGCTGACGATCCAGCCGGGAACGGTCGTGGTCGGCGAGACGGCGACCATCGGCACGATGTTGATCGAGCGAGGAGGGCGGCTCGTCGCCGACGGCACGGCCGCCCAGCCGATCGTCTTCACGAGCGACCAGCCCGTTGGCGGACGCGCGCGTGGCGACTGGGGTGGATTGATCATCAACGGCCGCGCCCCGGTGAACCTGCCGGGGGGCGTGGGCATCGGCGAGGGAGACACTGGTGTCTACGGCGGCAACGACCCCAGCGACAACAGCGGCATCCTGCGGTACGTGCGCGTGGAATACGCGGGCATCGAGTTCAGTCCCGACAACGAGCTGAACGGCATCGCCTTCCAGGGTGTCGGGCGGGGTACGGTGGTGGATCACATCCAGGTCAAGCACAACAAGGACGACGGCGTCGAGTTCTTCGGCGGCACGGTGGACGCCAAGCACCTGCTGCTCACCTATATCGGCGACGACTCGCTGGACTGGACGTTCGGCTGGACCGGCCGCGTGCAGTACGTGATCGCCCAGCAGAGCGGCGACGACGCCGACAACGGGTTCGAGGGCGACAACAACGGCGACAACAACGACCTGCTGCCGCTGTCGATCCCGCAGATCTACAACATCACGCTCATCGGCGACCCGGACACCAACGAGGGGAACGAGAGCGACGACGGCTTCGAGCTGCGCGCGGGCACGGGCGGGATCTTCCGCAACTTCGTCATCATGGGCTTCAAGGAGAACGGGATCGACCTCGCCGATTCGCGAACCGTGGCTAACGTGGGCGACGGCAGCCTGCAGATCTCCCACGGCATCGTGACGCAGACCTCCTCGCTCGGCGGCTCCCCCATCGACAGCACCGCGACCGGGGCCGGCATAGCCGCCGTGCCGACCATCCTGGTGGGCGCCGATCCGGGGCTGGTGGATCCCTATAACCTGGACGCCCCGAACTACCGTCCCACCGGCGCGGCGACGCTGGCCGGCGGACAGCTCGCGCCGGCGGTGCCGCCGAACGACGGCTTCTTCGACGTGACGACGTTCATCGGCGCGCTGAGCCCGGATCCGGCGCAGGACTGGACGCTCGGCGGCTGGACGGACAACGCTCGAAACTGAGCCGACGGTGAGTGGATCGTTTCTGTGGCGAGACGCCCGTAGGGCGGGCGTCTCGCTGGCCGTGCTGTTGGTCGGCCTGGTGGTCGTCTTCGCCACGCTCAACGCCGCCCGGTCGCGCCCCGGGCCGCTGTCCGGGACATTCGACTCGCCGGACGCCGTGGCGTCGGCGGTGATCGAGGCGATGGCGACGCGCGACCTCGGGCGCCTGGAGCGGCTCGCGCTCTCCGAGGCGGAGTTCCGGGGCCACGTCTGGCCCTACCTGCGCGTGAGCCGCCCCGAGGTCAACATGCCCTTCGCCCTCCTCTGGGGGCAGCTGCAGCAGACCAGCCGCGGGTACCTGCGGCAGACGCTCGCCACCGTGGACAGCGAATCACTCGAGCTGCGGGACGTGCGCTTTGCAGGGGAATCGAGCACCTATGGTGACGTGCGCGTCCACCGCGACACTGAGCTCGTCGTCGGCGACCCGGATGGCGGCGAGCGGGTCGTGCGGCTGTTCGGTTCCCTGATCGAGCAGGACGGCCGCTGGAAGGTCTTCAGCTACGTCGCCGACGACTGACGGGTCCCCGTCAGCTCGGTTCGCTCACCTCGACCGCGGCGGCCTCGCCCGCCGCAGGCAGCCGGATGGTGAAGAGCGCGCCTCCCTCCGGACGGTTGCTGGCCGTGGCGGTGCCTCCGTGCAATTCCACCAGGTGCTTGACGATGGCCAGGCCGAGCCCTGTCCCGCCGGGGGTCGACCGCGACTTGTCCACGCGGTAGAACCGCTCGAAGACGCGGCCCAGGTCCTCCGGCGGAATACCCGGGCCGGAATCGGCCACGGCGATCACGTGGCTGCCGTCCACTCTCGCGGCGGTGAGGTGGAGCCGGGCGCCCTCCGGCGAGTAGTTGACGGCGTTCTCGACCAGGTTGCGCACGATGTCGTGGAGCTTGGCCGGATCGGCGTCGACATGGCGGGCCTCCGCCTCGACGTCGACCGTGACCTGCTGGCGCTTGGACTCGATGACCGGCGCGAGGTCGGCCGTCACCGTGCCGAACAGCTGCCGCACGTCGCAGGGGGCTGTCTCGAGGAGCTCCTGCCGGGCGTCGAGTCGCGCCAGGCGCAGCAGGTCCTGCACCAGCCGCTCCATGCGCGAGGCGTGGCGGGCGATGATCTCCAGGAACTTCCGCGTGCTCGCGGCGTCCTCCGGATCGTCGAGCAGGGCCTCGACGTAGCCCCGAATGGCGGTCAGCGGCGTGCGGAGCTCGTGCGAGACGTTGGCCACGAAGTCCCGGCGGATGCGATCGGCCCGGCGCAGGTCGGTGATGTCGTGGATGACCAGGACGGCGCCGCCGCTCGGTCCCGAGACCGGCGCCGCGCGCGCCATGAAGATGCGCATCGGATCGCGCGACAGGCTGAACTCCCGGCTGCCGGCCTCGCTGCCCCCGAGCGCGGCCGTGATCTCGGTGGCGATGTCCGGATGCCGGATGACCTCGAGGTACGAGCGTCCGCTCATCGACGGATCGACGCGCAGCATGTCCTGGGCGGTCCTGTTGATCAGTTGCAGCCGGCCGTGGCGATCCACGACGAGGACGCCCTCGACCATGCCACCCAGGATGGCCTCCATCCGCGCCCGGTCCCGCGAGAGATCCTCGACGCGCGCGCCCAGCCGGTGGATCGCGCCGTCGAGCGCCCGGGCCGCCTGGCCCAGCTCGTCGCCGCCGTAGTCGTGCGCGGAGCGGGAGAAGTCGCCCGACGAGTAGCGATCGGCGATGGCGCGGATGGCGGTGAGTCGTCCGCCGAGCGAGGTCGAGGCGAGCCACGAGAGCAGGAAGGCGAGGGCCACGGCCCCGCCCCCCGCGACGAGCGCCAGGCCGACCGTGGCGTCTGGCAGGCCCCCTGGCAGGCGCCAGGCCAGCAGACCCAGCAGCATCCCGACGGCCATCACGGCCGAGCCGGCCGACATCACGAACAGCTTCAGGCGAAACCCGAACACCTCTCCGTCTCAGGCCTCCCGGGACATCGTCGACGGTCCGAGGCAGGCCTCGCTGGTCATTGTTCCTCCAGCTTGTAACCGAACTGTTTCACGGTGACCAGCGCGCCGACCAGGATCGGCAGCTTTTCCCGCAGGCGCCTGACGTGCACGTCCACGGTGCGCGTACCGCCGGTGTAGTGATAGCCCCAGACGTCGCCGAGCAGGACGTCGCGGGACAGCACCCGCCCCCGATGCTGCAGGAGATATTGCAGCAGGAGGAACTCCTTGGCCGTCAGCCGCACGTCGCGCCCCGCGTCGGAGACGGTGTGTCTGACCAGGTCCATCACCAGCGGCCCGAAGTGGAGGGTATCCGCCTCCGGCTCCGCCGTCTTCGCCCGTCGCATCAGTGCCCGGATCCGCGCGACCAGCTCGTTGGGGCTGAAGGGCTTGCTGACGTAGTCGTCGGCCCCGATGTCGAGGCCGATGATCCGATCGGTCTCCTCGGCGCGGGCCGTCAAGATGATGATGGGCAGGTCCTTCGTGCGGCGGTCGGCGCGCAGCGCCCTGCACACCTCGAGGCCGCTGAGACCGGGGAGCATCACGTCGAGGACGACCAGATCGGCTGGCTCGGCCCGGAGGCTGGCCAGCGCCTCGTCGCCCGATCCCACGATACGGACGGTCCAGTCGGCCCGACGGAGATAGTGAGCGACCAGGTCCGCGATATCGCGGTCGTCCTCGGCGACGAGCACAGTCACGCTGGGAACATGCTAATCGGAGAGGCGGGCAATAGACGAAGCTGTAATGGGGTCGGGCGTCATCGAATGACGCCCGACCCCATTACAGATTCGTCTATTGCCCGCCGAGCCAGGTGAAGGAGACGCCGGCGCCGCCGGGCGCGGCCGTGGGCGCCACGGCGAAGCGCGCGTCGCCGTGGCCGATCGTGACGGTCCGGCCCCCCACGATGCCGATCGCCGCGCCCAGCACGACGTCGCTCAGGTAATGCTTCTCGCTCTGGACGCGCGAGGCCGCGACGTAGCCGGCCAGCGCGTAGGCCGGGACGCCGGCCTTCCATCCGAGATGACGTTGCAGGACCGTGGCCGTGGCGAAGCTGGTCGAGGTGTGGCCCGAGGGAAACGACAGGGACGTGCCGTCGGGTCGCGTCCGGTCGGCCGCGTACTTCAGGCCCATCGTGAGGGTCTGGGTCAGCAGCTGCGCGCGGACGAGGTCCGCGCCGAGCGATGCCGTGCGCGGGCTTCCCGACGCTCGGCCGATCGCGTAGGTCGCCACGGCCGCACCGAGCTGCGTGTAGGCGCCGCCGATCACACGGCCTGGGCCCATGAAGCCATCGAGGCCGCCTGCTCCCGACAGCCCGGCCGAGACGCGGTCGTCGAAGGGGCGACTCACGGTGGCCCCGAGGGCGCCGGCCGAAAGGATCCCGATCGTCGAGGGCGAGGGCAGACGGCGGAAGTCGTCGACGAGACCGGAGAACAGCCCGCCAACCGACGTGTCGTCACGACCGTCGACAGACCGCTGACCACCGACGAGCGGCGGATTGCCGGCAGGTGGTGACGCAATCGTACGTGGAGCAACGGTTTGAGACGCGGCCGGCGCCGGTGCCGCAACGAGCGCGAAGGACATCGTGGCGGCCAGGGCCAGGCCACAGCCGTGGAGTCTCATGCGACGTTCCCCCAGTTGAGCTTCAGTATACGGCGCGATCCACGCCCACCGTCCGCCAATCTGCGCCCTCCCGGCGGAAGGTGAAGCGCACCGGCGAACCCCAGTTCGGGTAGTCCGGGTGCACGGTGCTCACGTCAACCGCCACGTACGACGCAGTCTGCAAGATCGAGACCGGTACAGGAGTTTCGGCCGTTCTGCTGGTCGTCACCACAGGTTCACCGGCGGTTTCTCCCGTGACGTTGTCGAAACGGGACCAGGTGAGTCGGTACTCCGTCACCGCGCTGGCCACCCCGGACACGACCGCCGCGTTCTCGAAGGAGAGGCTCCCCTGGGGCGACAGGGCGGCCTCGGCGAGGGGATTGACCCCCGTGAGCCAGGTGCGCAGCACCTTGTCCCGGCGGGCGATCAGCGTATCGGCCACGTGCTCGGCGGCACCCGGCTCGCTGTATCGTGCCCGGCCGACGATGGCGCGGATCGCCTCGTCGGAGAAGCGCGACACGATCCGCGCGGCCCAGAAGGCGTCGTCGGCCCGCATGTTGTCGAAGGCCGGGTTCGGATACTCCGGCCGCCACGCCTCCGGATCGAAGAAGTCGGACTCGAAGCGGCCGATCGCGCGGATGTCTTCCCGGTAGGCGACGCGAATCCACGGGCGCACCCACAGGCCGAAGGTGGCGAGCGTCTTGAGGGCTGGCCCCCACTCCAGGATGTACTCGTTGCCGGCCCGCGGAGACTGCGCCTGCGTGCTGCCGCTGCCGAGAATCGACCCGAAGTCGAACATGTAGTGTTTGACGTAGCGCCGACCGTCCAGGCCGTCGAGCACGGCCAGGCTGTTGAGGCCGCGCGAGTCGTCGTGGTTCACCCAGGCCGCGAAGACGCGCGAGCCCCGGAGCTCGCGGCGGTGCTCGTGCGGGTGGATGTCGTTCGGGTCGTCCGGCCGCGTGCCGGAGTAGCGGAAGTGCCCCATGGGTATGCCGTCGGCGAACCGGCTGAGCGTGACGCGGTATTTCCCATCGGGCTGCCTGGCGCCGCGGTCGAGAATCGCCAGCACGTCGTCGTGGGTCATCGGTCGGAGTCGACCGGCCAGATCCACCGTCGTGGCCGTGGGCGCCACCACGATGGCCTCCGGATCGACGTCGACGATGTAGCCCTCCACCACGTTGTAGCCGATGGCGTGGTAGATGGCGCTGCCGATCATCTCGGCGCCGCTCGCCATCTCCGGATGCGCGGGCGGGTCCAGCTTCACCTGATGGAGGCGGCCGTCGGGCGACATGACGCGGTAGCCGGGCGTCACGCCGCTGCTCTTGCCCTCGACGACGGGCCATCCGTCGATGCTGGTCACCTCGTGTGTGTTCTGGGCCCGCACGAGCGCCTCGATCGTCAGCGGACCCCGGCCGATCCGGTTGGTGAACCAGGACGAGTCCGGCACCTCATCGACCGTATTCACGTTGACGGCTCTGAGGTCGCGCCGATCCCCGGGCTTGATGAACGTGTGCTCGGCGAAGTCGTAGGCGTTGCTGCCCTCGATGGGCTCGACGCCGGTGGCGTCGAGCGCGCGGTCGTCGTCCACCCAGATCGGGTCGTCGGGAAAGAAGACCGGCACGGCGCCACGCCCCGCTGACGAGGCGAGCACCGCCGTGCCCACCGCCGTCACGCAGAGCGCGCGGACGAGCTCAGAACGCATCCCCGAACCTCAGGATGAAGTGCTTGCCCCCGTTGCTGCCGAAGGCTCCCTCCACGCGCAGGAAGATGCCGTTGACCGTACCGAACCGGAAGCCGATGCCGTAGTCGGACTCCACCCGGTCGAGGGTCAGATCCTCCACGCGGGGGGCGACCATGCCGGCGTCGTAGAACAGGGCCCCGTCGACGGCCGTGAAGATCTCCCACCGGTACTCGGCCTGGAGCAGCAGGGCATTCCGGTCTCTGAACCGGAAGCGGCGGAATCCACGCAGATCGTCGGGGCCGCCCAGCGTCGGCTCCAGAAAGAAGGGCACGGCGGCGCCGGTGTCGGCCCTGGTCATCGAGGCCAGGGCGCGCAGGGCGATCACCCGGCGCCCACGCACCAGAGGGACGTACTGGCGGAGATCGACGTCCACGCGCGTGAAGGCGAAACCGTCGCCGTCGAGGTCCTCGAATCGCCGCAGGCCGGCCCGGTAGCGCCCGCCGCGTCTCGCGTTGCCGGCAGGCTCCGCGTAGTCGACGGCCGCCTCGGCGCCGTAGGCCACGAAGTCCGGCGCGTCCACGCCGGGCAGGCCGCTCCGGTCGAACAGGCTCAGGATTTCCCCGGGCTCGGCCCCCGCGTCGATGCGGTGGGTCAGCCAGTCCACGGTGCCTCCGACCCGCAGCCAGCCGGCCGGGCGGTACGACGCACCGCCGCCGACGGCCCCGCCGGACAGCCCGTACGTCGTCAGGTCCTCGCGGCGCGACCCGAGCCCGATGCCGAAGAACTCCTGCCCGGGGAAGGTGTACCGCTGTCCGCGCAGGTCGATCGCCACCCTCTCGCCGGCCAGCCGCGGCAGCGCCAGCGAGGCGTCGAGCATCCAGTACTCCGAGAACGAGGCGGCGGCCGTCGCCTGGAAGTCGACCTGCCCGCCGAACAGGCCCGGCTGTCGGTAGCCAGGACCGAAGGCGATGCCGCTGCCGGCCGTGATGTTGCCGACGCGCGGGTAGAGCCCCTGCGGAGGGTTCAGCAGCCGCTCCATGAAGCGGCCGCTCTCGAGGTCGAGGAGCGCCCGTTCGAGCCGGCCGGGGGCCGGTGGCTCGAGCGCCCCGGCCTTGGCCTCACGGCGCTGCCGGAGCGCCTCGGCCCGCGTCGCCGGCTCCTGCGCCGCAGCGCGATCCTGTGCCACGGCCGATCCCGGCAACACCACGAGCGCGAGCAGGACGGCTCCTGCCGTTGCGCGCATCAGGCGGCCCGATCGACGGCGTCCGCGGCCGACAGCTTCCGGTGCTCCGCGGCGATGCCGACGGCGAGCAGGAACCAGACGGCGATGAGGCCCAGGTTGACCAGCGCGAAGTGTCGGGTGCCGAAGGCGACCGCCGTGCCGATCAGCACGACGACGAGCTGCAGCAGGTCTCCCCCCCGCCAGAAGATTCCGTCGATCACCTGCTTGGCCTTGTACTTGGCCTCGCGGCTCGTGGGGAGGAACAGCGCGTGACGCGTGGTGTTCTGGATCGAGTAGTCCGTGCTGTTCTCGAGGGTTTTGGCCACCTGGACGACCGCCAGCACCGGCAGGAAGGCCATCGAGCCGTAGCTGAGGAAGGCGATGGCCGGCAGGATGAACAGCGCGCCCCGCACGCCGACGTACTTGAAGATCCGCGACACGAGGAAGAGCTGCACGAGCAGGCCCAACAGGTTCACGTTGGCCTGGAAGCGTGCCATGAAGCCGCCGATCCAGGTGGCCGTATCCACGCCCGCTGCGGCGGCCGCGACGGGGGCCTGGCCCTCGACCAGGCTGGCGAGGAGGAACTCTCCCAGGGTATTTACGGTGTTGAGCACCAAGATCAGCAGGGCGATGTACAGCAGGTAGCGCTGGCCGAGTACGAGCTGGAAGCCGCCGGTGCGGCCGAGCGGCTCCTCGGGCGCCTTTGCGATCGCAGCGTCGGCCGCCGCCGAGGATCGCTCGCGGCGGTCGATCCAGATCGTCAGGGCCAGGCACACGCCGAGGCCGCCCGTGGCCCCGAGCATGAGCCGGTAGGCCCCGAGGTTGTCGAAGAGGGCCGAGGCGATCTCGGCCCCGATCCACGCCCCGAGCGAGGCCCCGACGCCGACGATCGGAAACAGCCGCTTGCCGCGGTCGCTCGAGTAGACGTCGTTGGCGAAGGCCCAGAGCTGCGCCGGCAGCATGAGGTTGAAGACCCCGAGCCAGACGAAGAAGGCGAAGCCGAGCCTGACGCCAGCCTGGCCGAGCGCGAAGAACACCAGGAGGTTCGACGCGAAGAAGAGCGTGACGACCGTGATGAGCGGCACGCGGCCCACGCGCGAGGCCAGGCGACCGTAGAGGGGCACCAGCACGAGGAGCAGCAGGGCCTGGCCAGCGGAGGCATAGCTCTGCGCGACGGCGCCGCTCTCGCTGAGAATGAGCGCCGAGCGGACCGGCTTCAGCACGCTGTAGAGCGCGAGCAGGCAGAACACGTTGCCCGCGAGCAGCAGCGCCGTGCCGCCCTCGCCGGGGCGGACGTCGGTGAAGAGGGAAAGCACTCGCTCGAGCGCGCTCTTGCCCGCCGGCAGGGGAGAGACCGTACCCATTCGGGACTCGATGCTACACCGGGACGACGTCGATTCCGGCCTGCTTCTGGTCCAGGGCGGCGGTGGCGCGCCGGCCGGCCGTGGCCGCCAGCGACCCGGTGAACTGCGGCAGGTGCGCGCGCCACCAGGCCTCCGCCCGGGCCTGGGTCCAGGTGTCGCAGTCCCGGCAGCCGCAGGCGAGCTGGAAGAGCTCGCCCGCGTCCTGCGGACGGTTCCCCGGGTCCTTCTCGAGGCACGCCATGATGAGGTCGTCGAGTCGCCGCGGAATCGGCAGCTCGCTCCGATCGGACGGCCGCACGGGGGTGGCGTGCAGGTGTTGCAGCAGCAGCTTCATCGAGTTGTCCGCCTCGAAGACGAGCTGGCCCGTCAGGGCGAAATACGCGACGCAGCCGAGGGCGTAGACGTCGGCGCGCCGGTCCACGTCCTCGCCCAGGATCGTCTCGGGGGCCATGTAGGCCGGCGTGCCGGAGGTGCGCTGGTCCGCCTTCGTCAGCGTTTCGGCGCCGATCGACGGGTCCCGGAACTTGACGAGACCGAAATCCAGCACCTTGACGAAGTCGTAGTCGAGGCCCATGCGCCCGACGTGGATGTTGGCCGGCTTGATGTCACGGTGGACGAGCTTGCGTGCGTGCGCGTCGGCCAGCGAGTGACAGACCTGGCGCAGCAGAAATACCACGCGGTCGGCGGGCATCGGGCCGAAGTCGCGTACCAGCGTCTCGAGATTCCGCCCGGCGAGCAGCTCCATCACGTAGTAGAACGTCCCCTCCCGGGTGATGCCGAAGTCGAAGAGCTGAATCGAATGGGGAGAGCCCAGGCCGGCGGTCGCCTGCGCCTCCCGCTCGAATCGACGAAGCATGGTCTGGGCCTCGTCGTCGGTACGGGCGCCGAGCACTTCCGGTCGCACCAGCTTGATGGCGGCGTTGCGGGCGAGCAGGCTGTGCTCCGCGCGCCAGACCTCGCCCATGCCGCCCTGTTCGAGCTTCTCCACGAGCCGATAGCTGCCGAGCGCCTGGGCCTGCCGCAGACGCCGGCCCAGGCGGTGGAGGATCCTGGCCGGCACGACGGCGATGAAGGCACAGGCCACGCTGGGCCACGTGAGCACGAAGAGCTGGACCGCCGTGGGCGCCGGGGCGCCCGCCAGCGCCGCGAGCACGTAGGCGATCGGATCGAGGGCCGCCGCCACGAGCGAGGCCACGAGCATGCGCCGTGGCGTGCTCGGCGCGATCATCGCGTGGATGACGATGAGCAGGGCCGTCCAGGACGGGCGGCCGATGTCGGCGGCCTCCGCCGAGGGCGCGTCGAGCGCCCCGGATCGGTGATCGGAGTGTCCTG
>Ga0302046_10002562_pt1 | contig 16881 bp, 12 predicted proteins | sample RVTome_11_FD_200261 | JGI IMG/M metagenome (GOLD analysis project Ga0302046, IMG submission 200261) | Soil microbial communities from uranium-contaminated site in the Upper Colorado River Basin, Wyoming, United States - RVT147D111 (version 2) ...
CCCGTTATCGAGCATAGGATTAATCATGACATGCTAACCCATTGTATTCAAACATCTTGATTCTCGTGACCTATTGGCGCAAACAGCGTACCATTGCTTCGTTGTCGGGGCGCCCGGCAGGGTCACTCTCAGGGCGGGCACCATTGGGTCCTTTGTGTTGTCCCAGGGAAAAGTTGTCACAAAATATAGCGGGCCCGATCGATTCGAGGGCCAGAAGGCGGGCATTACTGATGACCGGGAGAAATGCCGCACTGACGGCTGCGGCGATCGCAGCCGTCATCAGTCTCGCTGAACCGGCGACGGCCCAGTGGTACCTGCGCGGGCTGGACGACCGGCCGATTCTCGAGATTCGCGGGGAGACCGCGGATACGACGGCGCTCGGCACGGACCGTTATGTCGAGGACAACTTGGATCATGTCCTCCGCCGGCATGAGTGGGTGATCGTCAACTTCTCGGCGTACTGGTGCCCCGACAGCGATCGCTACAACTCCCATTACGCCAGGGCTGCGGTGCAGGAAGAGTTCGCTGCGATTCGCTGGTGCTGTGCCGACGTCGATGGCGTGCGGGGAAACGAAAATTTCCGCGAACGATTCGCATTGCCTGGTGTGCCGACGACGATCCTGTTTCACAACGGCATGGTCGCCTCGGCAGCGGACAACTCGACGGCGGTACTGGACGGCCACGAGGGCGACAAGGGATATGACGATCTGATCGAATTGCTGCTGCGGTTCTACATCACCAGCGAAGTTCGGGAGCCCGACAGGTAGCGCGACGAAGTCATTCCCGCCGACCGCAATAGAAAACGGGCGGATCAATCGATCCGCCCGTTGATTGTTGACGCACTGGGGCGACGCGGCTTACAACATCTGCTTCATCAGACGCAGGGCCATGCGGTTGAACCCTTCCGGGCCGGGCGCGCCGGCGAGCCGGATGCCCTTGTGAGCGCGCAAGTCGGCATGGTACTTGCCATCGGGACGCTTCACGGCGACGGCAATCTCACACTCCTGCATCATCGCCCAGTCGTTCGGGCTGTCGCCGAAGGCGATGGTGTGCGGCTTGGCCGGTTCCACGCTCTGATACCAGCGGACTAACTCGCGCACCGCCTTGCTCCTGTCGGCCTTTCCGGTCAGATGGAAGAATCGCAGGCCGGGCAATATGTTCCAGCCGTTGCTGCAGATCGCGCTGACGTGCCTGTCGATTTCCGAATCGGACAGGCGCGGATTAAACAGAAACGGCTCATCGTATTCGCGCTTCTTGGCGAGCATCGCCGCCGCCAACGGCATGTTCGCTTCGCGGGAAATCTGCTGCGGCGTCCAATCGCCGAATCCTTCCAGTTTCACGCCCGCCGATAAACGGTAGTCGATGAAATGCTTGCGCACTTTGTCGTATGATGTTCCCAGCTCCCTGACCCAGCAGCCGTTGCGCTCGGTCGCGCCGCGCGGACACTCGGCAATGACCGATTTGGGCCAGAAGATCGCGCCGCCGTGCTCGGAGATAAACGGCGCCTCCAGTCCCAAAAGCTTCTGGATGTGACGAATTTCCGCGCTCGTTTTACTGGACACCAGCACGAGCGGGACATTGCGGCGTTTTAACTCGCGAACCGCCGCCTGCGCGGGCTCGAACGAGTAGCTGTAATAATCGAGGATCGTTCCGTCGATGTCGCTGAAGAAAACGAGCCCGGGTCGTGCGGGCGGGTCGGTGCGACGTTTGCGTCCTGCTTTCGGCATCCAAATCCCCCGCAAAAACGTAACGTAATGACGACAGTGTGCGAATATATGCGAGTCAAGACCCGATTGCAATCAAAAACCGCAACCGTCGCGATGCGATTGCACGTGTGCCGACAAATCTTCTGCTGCGCCGCACAAGTGCCCGGACGTCTCATTGCGTGAGATGATCTCAGTGGCCACGGACGCGTTAACCGTTGTGCCCACGCCGGATGCTTGACAACTGAGTGCGAAAGCATTATGACTGTGACGGCATCCGGTGGGATTGCGAAATCCGCCGGGAAGACGGTGAGAATCCGTCGCAGCCCCGCTGCTGTCAGCGGCTACGAAGGCGGCGGTCCCGTGATTGCGGGACCTGTCCACTGAGAATACTTCTCGGGAAGGCGCCGCCGCAGGTTTGAAGCCGCAGAGCCAGAAGACCGGGCCGGATGCATAAGCGGTCGACTGACCGCCAACATTGTCGACGCCTTCGCGGGAGGGCTCGGGATGTGCGGCATGCATCCCCGGTCTCCGCGGACCGGGTTTTTTTCGGTCCGCGTCCACCATTTCCCCGGCATCGAGGACGTTGCGGTCGGTCTGACTGGTCGAGGGACCGATGACTGCGCCCGCATACGCGTCCGCCTTGTTTCTCACACTGTGTGCCGCCCCGGCGGCACCGCGCGCGGCACACGCCGACAGCGCGGACTCCAATCGCGTCGCGATCGCTGTCGCCGCCGCGCATCCGATTGCGACTGCGAACAGCCGCGATTCGTCGCTTCTCCTGCCGGTCGCATCCGTTGACAATCCGGTTTCGCTTGGACCGCCGGTCATCCTGCCGCCGATCCAGGTCGAGGGCGTACGCACACATCCTGATGTTGTGCGTCGCATCGAGCCGACACGGATGCAGAAGTCGACGGCACGAACGCTCGCGGATATGCTCCAGACGATCCCCGGCGTGCGCGCGTACGGCACGGCGGAAACGCCCGGAGGCATTCGCGTCAGTGTCGGCGGTGAGCCGCCGCACCGCGTTGCGATTCTCCTCGATGGTCTGCCGTTGTCAGGCGGACCGGATGGTTCGGTCGACGTTTCCACAATCTCTCCGGAGGCCATCGCGGCGATTGAAGTCCGGCCGGGAGCGCAGTCCGCGGTGGTCGGTGATGCCGGTGTCGGCGGTTCCGTAAACTTCATCACCCGCGAGACGGCCACACTGCCGCGGCTCCAAATCTCTGCGATTCGGGGCGAGGATGAATCCGACGGCGAATCGATGACGGTGCGGTGGGATGCATCCGGGATCGACGCGGCGGTCACGGCCGAGCGTCTGAAGCACGGTCCCCGGTTTGAGTATCCATCCGGAGATTCGACCGCCGTTCGCAACGATATCCGTCGTGATGTTGTCCGTGGATTCACGCATGTCGGCATCGGGGAGCGATCCGCGCTGCGATTGGCGGCCTTTCACTACGATGCCGATCATGATGCGCCCGGCGAATTGGAAAACGCCACACCGGGGGCGACCAATGCGGACCGTCGCACGCGCATCCAGAGTGTTTGGGAGAGTCAGGCGCCGCTGGTGCAGCGTGTATCCGCCGGGTTCTGGTGGGAATCGACGCGCGAGGAGTATGAGTTTGCGCCCGCCACGCGCGGCATTCCGGAGCACGCAACTCTCCGCGAACGGTTTCTCGGATCGCGCGTTGCACTCGAGCCGCGACTGCTCCCGATACCCGTCGACCTCTCAGGCGAAGTGCGGCATCGGTCGCTGCATGGAGTCAACCACTTGCGCCCGGCGTTGTCATTCGGTTCACACGCGAGAACGGAGGGCGCCGTTCGCGGCGGGGTCCATGTGTCGCGGCACACGTTTCTGGGCGAACTGTCGGCGGCGCTGCGCGGCGCGGGCGATTTCTCCGATGATGCCCCGCCGGTCGTCACGTCGGGCATATCGCTCTCGCTGGCGCCCGTCGCCGGTGTTCAGATTCGCGGCGGCTGGGGCGAATCGTTTCGCCGCCCGCTGCTGACCGCTCTGCACTGGAAGGCCGACGCGTGGACGGTCGGCAATCCCGGCCTCAGACCGGAGCGAGCGGCGGAGTGGAACATCGGCGGCGGTTGGTCGCGCGGCCCGCTGTCCGTCGACACACGCTACTTCGAACGCGACGTGCGCGACATCATCGTCTGGGACAAACGCGGCGTTCCGGCGCGTTACACGCCGATCAATGTCGACCGCGCGCTGATCATCGGACGCGAAGATCACGCGCGGCTGTCGATCCTGCGCGATATGATCTCCCTCGAATACGCGCACAGCGTCAATGGCTCCTATGACAAGAGCGGCGACCGCAACTATTCGGACAAGGAACTGGTGTTCACGCCGCGCCATGTTCACCACGCCTCAATACGGGGTGTCCTTGGCCGAGTCGCGCTCGAAGGGCATGGGCTTTGGACGGGGCGGCGCGCGATCCTGCGCTTCAATTCCAAGTGGCTGCCCGCCGAACGGTCGTTCGATGTGCTCGCCGCCGTCGATCTGCGGCGGCGCGTGCCCACGGTCGTCGCGCGTGCCCGCATCGACAATCTGACAAATGAACGACTCGAGCCGCTGCCCGGTTATCCGTCGCCGGGACGCACCTGGACGCTCGGCGTGACGGTCGGACTGTGAGGATGCAATGATGGGAACGATGAGTGGTGCATGCGGGAGATTGATGGTCGGCCGCCTGACAGCGGCGCTCCTGGCCGCGATGATGTCGGCGGTGAACACGTATGGCATCGACGATGTCGACCGGCTGTATGTCGTCGATGGACTGGGCGAAACGCTGACGCTCGTCGACCGCGCGGGTGATTCGGTCGCGGTCAATGTCATGACGCTCGGCACGGTTCCCAACCGCGTGCGAAGGCACGGGGCCAATCTGCTCGTTGTCAATTCGGTGTCCGATGACCTATGGGTGATCGACCCGGCAGATTTCTCCGTCGTCCGGACCGTCGATTTCCCGGCCGGCGACAATCCCTGGGACGTCTGCGTCGTCAACGACACGCTGTGCGCGGTATCGATGGTGCTCAGCAACAGCGTGTTGTTTCTCAATCCCAATAGCGGCGACACATTATGGCGCGTCGCTGTGGGCTTGTCGCCGCAGGGGATGCTGGCGCACGGCCAACGGGTGTGGGTTGCGAATACCGGGTTTGATTACGGCACGTTCGAGTATGATTCCGGCACCGTGTCGGTTGTCGATTGGACACTGCAGAGCGTTTCCAACACGATCGCCGTCGGAACCAACCCGCAATCTGTGGCCATGGCTTCTGATGGCACGATCCACACCGCCTGCACCGGAAACTTCTTCGACCGCTTCGGCGTCGTCTATGTGCTCGATACCGTCACCGAAACCGTGCTCGACTCGATGCCGACCGGCGGTTTTCCCTCGGAACTGGTGATCGGACCGGACAAGCGCGGCTACCTGGCGGCGGGCGGGTTTGTCGCCGGCGGTGAAATCTACGTCTACGATGCCGACACGCGCGTGGTCATCCACAGTTCGGCGAACCCGCAGTTGTCGGCCATCGGCGTGTTGTATGTCGTGCCGCGTCTGGAAGGCGGCGTTACGGCGCTGTGTTTCGGCGCCGACGTGCTGCTCGAGCACGATCAGTCGGGAACGGCGGTCGATTCATGGAATGTCGGCGATGGGCCGGTCGCGGCTGTCCATGTCACAAACCGGATTCCCGGCGACATCGTCGCCGACAGCATCATCAACGTATTCGACGTCGTCGCCGCCGTCGAAATTGCGTTTCGTGCCGGCGATCTTCCCGAACGACCAGGCGTGGCCGATGTCAACGCGGATTGTGTCGTGAATGTCTTCGACGTCGTCGCGATGGTCGATGTGGCGTTCCGAAACGGCAGCGGACTTCTGTGGGGATGCGCACAGTGAGCATCGGGACGGTCTTGCGGTCACGCGCCGTCACTGCGTTGCCGGTCGTGCTGTTGCTGCACGGCTGCAATGGCGGCGGACAGTCAGACATCGCCGCCAGAACGGAGCCGATCGCCCTGGCCCCCGGTGTTCTGCTCGTGGAATACGCAGCGGATTCTGCCGACACATTCCCGTCGTGGGTTGACGATTCAATACCGGCGTTGCAGTGGCTACGGATGGCAACCGACAGCGCCGGGATTCCACTTGAGGTCAGGGAGTATCCGTTCGGCACATTGGTCGAACGCATCGGCCCCCGTCGCAATGGTGACGGCGGATACTGGCTCTACAAAGTCAACGGGGCGATGGTGCCGCGATCGGCCGATGCGCACCGTATCGCATCGACCGACACGGTCTTGTTTTTCTTTGACGAGCGGTGAGTCGTAGAGCGAGCCCGATTGCCATCGATGGCGCAGTCCTGTATCGGGTGCTCCGCGTCAATGTGGAACTCGCGGTGCGACTGGACCCCTTACGTTGGGGACTCAAATCCCGCACGGATCACAAAAGACAGTCGCCGGGTCGCCGCTGCGGAATGCCACCTCCACAAACGCCACCACGTCGAAGACATTCGTAACGCCGTCGCAGTTGGCATCGGTCTGCTCGCGCGGACATCCGAGATCGAAGACCGGCGGCGCGCTGCGGAATCCGACATCGACTGCTTTGACGACATCGAAGACATTGGTGACGCTATCGCACTGCGGGTCGGTGTGGCAGGGGCACGTGCACGTCGGCCCCGAGGGAAGCGTCAGCTTGAACATCGACCGCCCGTGCGTGCCCGCAACCAGTGTGCGCGTGCTGTCGTCGTAGGCGAGGTCGTGCACCGGCGTGATCGGCATGCCGGTGCCCAGCGGCAGCCATCCGGCGCCGAGGTCCTCGGAGTAGTAGACCCCGACGTCACTGCCGAGATACAGCGTCGAATCCAGATCCGGATCGACGATGACGTCGTTGATCGGCACATCCCCCAGATCGCCGGTGATGTCGTCCCAGTTCTGCCCGTAATCCACCGTGCGAAAGATGTGGGGCAGATAGCTTCCATCCTTATATCCGGAAAACGTCACGTACGCGATCGCTGCGCCGTGCGGGTCGGGCGCGACGCGCGTCACCCAGCGATTCGGCAGCCCGGCATTGACCTGCGCCCAGTTGTCGCCGCCGTCCTGCGTCACCCAGACATTGGCATCGTCGGTGCCGACCCAGATGACATCGGTATTGGCCGGAGAGACATCGATGGTCGTGATCGTGCCGAAGGCGAGGTTGCCGCCGCCGGGACCGTCGGTCAGATCGCCGCTGATCGCAGTCCAATTCACCGCGCCGTTGGTCGTCTGGTAGAGAATGTTGGAGCCGTAGTAGAGGATCAGCGGATCGACCGGGTCCATGGCGAACGGTGTGTTCCAGTTGTGACGCTCGCCGCTGTAGTTCATGCCGCTGGTGGCCGTCATGAACGTCAGTCCGCCGTTCGTCGAGCGGCGGAACACGCCGTTCTGATATTCGGCGTAGATCTTGTTGGCGTCGGTATAGTCGACCAGCACATAAAACCCGTCGCCGCCGTTGATCACGGTCCAGTCGTTCAATGATCCGCCCAATGTCCGCATCGTGCCGTTGTCCTGCGTGCCGCCATACAGCCGGTGCGGGTTGAGATGGTCGATGCCGATCGCGTAATACTGCGTGTTGGGCATGTTGGCGAGGTTTGCAAATGAAGAACCGCCGTTGTCGGAATAGTTGACGCCGCCGTCGCAGCCGTTGTACAGATTGTCGATGTCCGTCGGATCGATGTACAGGGCATGATGGTCGACATGCGTTCCGGCATCGGCGGCAAACCAGTTGGCACCCTCGTCGATCGACTTGTACATCGTCACCCCCAGCGAGTAGACGACCGTCGGGCTGCCGGGTGCAACGCGCACCTGACCGAAATACCAGCCGAATCCGCCCAGCGAGCTGAGTATGGCTCCGTCGTTGGTCTGCGCCCAGGTAAACCCCAGATCCGTGCTGTGGAACAGGCCGATCATACCGCCCGGATGGTCGCAGTAGGTCGCGTACGCGTGATTCGAGAACGGGTCGATGGTGACGCCGATGCGGCCGACCGTCGACGAGGACAACGGCAGGCCGTTTCCGGGGAAGCCCGCTCCATCCAGCAACGTCCAGGAATCTCCGAAGTTACCGGAGTGCCAAATGCCGCTGCCGAAACCGCCCACGCGCCGTTCCACCGGATTGCGCCAGCATTCCCAGGTCGCCGCGAGGATGACACCGGTCGGATGCAAGGCGATGTCAATGCAGCCCGTCGAATCGTTGACGAACAGCAGGTGCTCCCAGCTCTGGCCGCCGTCTTGCGAACGGTAGACGCCGCGCTCCGGATTGGTCCCGAAGAGCTTTCCCTGCACCGCGACAAAGATGGTGTCGGGACGGTCCGGATCGATGACAATGCGCCCGATGCGGTAACTCTCCGGCAGACCGACGAAGTTCCAGGTCGCTCCGGCATCGATGGACTTGTAGACGCCGGTGCCGTCGTAGGTGTCATTGGCGCCGTTCGCTTCGCCGGTTCCGACATAGAGGATATCGGGGTTGTCGGGATGGATCGCGATCGCGCCGATCGACTGCGTGCCTGCATCATCAAAGACCGCCGACCACGATGTGCCGAAGTTCGTCGACTTAAAGACGCCCCCGGCGGCGCTGGCGGCATAGATCACTTCCGGCTCCAAGGGGTGCACGGCGATATCGGTAATGCGTCCGGGAATGTTGGTCGGGCCCGCCTCTGACCAAGTGAGTGTATCGAGATCTTTCTCCAACGAACGGTCGGCCCGCTTGGCGCGCGCCGTTTCCAGCGCCGCGACATACTCCTTCATCGGGATATCGATTTGCGGGTAGGCGCGCTGGACATAAAACCAGTCGCTGGGACGGCGCTCGGCCTTGGGCACTTTGCCGCGATTGTGCTCCATAAAGTGGGCAATGCGGGCATAATAGCCCTCCGGCGGTCTGTCACCCGGCCGTGGTGTAAGCAAGACAATCGCAATGAGCAGGACTAAGGCGATTCCAAAAGTGAGCGTGAGACGGCGCACGGCGACCTCCCAGACTGTTCATATGGTGAGCGCACGCCCCTGTCGCGTCGCCGCGCACCACGCTTCTTCTTATCGACCTTCATGCCGGACAGCTTGCGGAACGGATCATCCTACGGACAAGTAAGCCCACTCTCGGGGCTGCACGGCCCAATCTACCCCAATCTCCCGATTTGGCAACACCTGTTGAGGGTTGCCGATGGGACATGGCAATCCTATCTTTGTGGATTCACCGCAGCGGTGGTTCGGCTTCGCGCGCCATAACGGGAGATGGAATGGGACCGATTGCACAGTTCATGCAGCATCACTTTCGACACTTCAATGCCGCGGCGGTCGTGGCCGCGGCCGACGCCTGGAACCGGCATTTGGACAATGGCGGCCAGATGCTGGTCACGCTCGCCGGGGCCATGAGCACCGCCGAGCTGGGGATTTCATTGGCCGAGATGATTCGCCGCGACAAAGTTCATGGCATCGTCTGCACCGGCGCGAATCTCGAAGAGGACGCATTCAATCTCGTCGCCCACGATTTCTACGTCCGCGTTCCCGAGTGGCGCGACCTGCGGCCCGCGGACGAGCAGGTCTTGCTCGACCGCAATCTGAACCGCGTCACCGATACCTGCATCCCCGAACATGAAGCGATGCGTCGCATCGAGGGCGCGATTCTGCGCGAGTGGACACAGGCCGACAAAAGCGGCGAGCGACTCTTTCCGCACGAGTTCTTCTGGAAGATTCTGCGTCATTCTGAACTGGAGCAGAGCTTTCAGATCGACAAGAAAGACAGTTGGCTCTACGCCGCGATGCAAAAGGAGCTGCCGATCTTCGTCCCCGGCTGGGAAGACTCCACGCTCGGCAACATGTATGCCGGGCACGTCATGTCCGGCGACATCAAGAACGTGCACACAGTCCGTACCGGAATCGAATACATGACCGCGCTCGCCGACTGGTACACGATGACCAGCGCCAGACACTCGATCGGTTTCTTCCAGATCGGCGGCGGCATCGCCGGCGATTTCCCGATCTGTGTCGTGCCGATGCTGAGGCAGGATTTGCAGCGCGCCGACACACCCCTCTGGGGCTACTTCTGCCAGATCAGCGATTCGACCACCAGCTACGGCTCCTACTCCGGCGCAATCCCCAACGAAAAGATTACGTGGGAAAAACTCGGGATCGACACCCCCAGACACATGATCGAATCCGACGCCAGCATCGTCGCGCCGTTGATCTTCGCGTACGTGCTGGGGTGGTAGGGCACATCCACCCTGAGATGTTTTCCTCTGGGACCACCCGCCGCCAGCCGCTCATGAGTCGCCGCTAACAGGCCCGCTTCGTTGGGTGATCCGAGCAAGACTGCGCAGCAGAAAGAACCCGGCTGCGCCGACGACGGGAGAAGTAATCAATCCGGGGAAGTAGCCGCCGGTGGCCGCTGAGAGTGCAGGATGGATGACGGCGTTGGCGACGCAGGCGACACCGAGGAACCAGAGCGGGAAGAGAACCCCCGATGACCCTCGCGCCAACGCCCAGGCCGATACAAGCCAAATCACAAGCGCGACAACGTTGACCGTGACGAAGAATTCCATTGTCAACGGCGCGGCGCCGAAAAGTTCGGGAAGGCGGAGGTTAAGTCCGGTGGTTGCTTCCTCGAGAAAGTGTCCCGCCTGAAGAATCGTCGTCAGCACCGCCATGCGGGCAGTCTTTCGCAGGGCAACAGCGTCACCGCGAATCCCGCCGCGAGCAATGGTTACGCAAGCGGCTGCCACGGCAATCACCGCAAGAATCAGGAAGCTCGGCAAAACACTTTGGGGTTCTTCACTCATTGACGGCCTGCAAGCTCATTGGCGAGGATGAATGCCGCTCCGTGTTTCATCCACACATAAGTTACAACTGTGATCGAATCCGACGCCAGCATCGTCGCCCCGCTGATCTTCGCGTATGTGCTGGGGTGGTAGCTGTGCTTGTTCCGGTCAGCCCCGCTTTGCGGGATCTTCGACCCTTGGACGGACGGTCGGGTGGAATTGTTGCCCTACAGCTTGCCGGCGGTCCTCTTTATGAGGGCGATGGGATCGCTCGAACCGTGAGGACACTTCCCCACAGCGGAGGGGAGTGTTGTAAAACCCATCGGAACCCACATCATCGAGTTTCATGGAAATAATCATTCGGGTCATTCCGAGCGAAGCGAGGAATCTCCAACGCGTTGTCGGCGGCCACGCGCGCATCGAGACCCCTCGCCCGAAGGGCTCGGGGTGACATCAAATTGGGCTTTTTCAACACGCCCCAGGGCCGTGGGCCACCCGCCCAACGCGCCAGCGAGGCACACGTAGAACAAGTACTAATGAGGCTCGCATGAGAGGTACGATGACCAGGGTATTGATTTCGATTCTGTGAGCGCTTCTATGGGGATGCCCCATTACGATGGAGCCGACTTTCAACGATCTGCTGTTGCGTAATCAGAGTGGGCGTAAGCTGATGACATTCCTGAACTTGCACTACCCTGATAGCTCTGTCGTTTTCTCAGTGGCAGATGGATACGTCAATCCTCACTCACGGGCGTACATAGGTAACACGGTACAACTGAAAGAGTTGCCAGGATTAACTCTGATGTTCTTCGACTACAGCTACTTTGAACGGAGGGTGCGCCCTGGGGAGGGAGTGCCTTATTCAGAACTGGACCCAGATAGTCTCCTGGGTAGATACGTTTTAACAAACCAGGAGCTAGACAGTCTCGGATGGACCATCGTTTATTCAGACCAGTAAACCTGTAAGCGACATGCACTTGACCCGATTCGATAAATTCAATGCGGGTCACGTAACAGAGATTCTGGTCGGTAATAATTTCGTTGACACCCTGTTGGTGGGTTTTGGTCACGATCTGTATCTCGAACTCGACCGGACTCACATCCCTAGGCCATCCGTTGCGATAACGTATCGGAACTGATATCCCAGCTGTCCGTGGACTTAGATCAGGTGCGGGAGATCATGCGGGATTGGATTGTCCGTTACAATGAGAAGCGTCCGCATGACTGATCGGGTGGGCTGCCGCTGGCAGTCTTCCGTCAAACCAAAACCGCCGAACTCTCTTACTTTTGAACTGTCTACTTGACGGGGAAGCTTACGCCCGGTCAATACCTTTTCTCGCTGCACAGCAACACAGTTCGTAACAAAGTCGCCCCCAGCCGGCAAGAAGATAGTGCCGAAATCACCCCTCCGTCCCCACTCCGGGGGTGATCCGCCGTCGCCGGGTTGGGTAGAGGGACTTGCCCATGAGCGATCAGAAGAAGTGGTGGAGGAAGTTGTTAAGACCCAGCGGCGATGACACCGGCACAAAAAGCGTGACTCAGATGACGCCGCCACGGATCGGCTCGGGGTGGTCGACCAAGCCGCGCTCGCGACGGCCCGATCTGGCGAGTTCCGAGTGGAGCTTTGTTGCCGGGACCATGACCGAACGCTCGTTGGCGGTCCGTCTGCACCGATTCCTGCGCGACAATGTCCCCATTCTCAAGTCGGCGATCTGGACATGGACCCGTCTCGCAGCCGCGCCGCACCACTTTGAGATTGCGGGCGATGCGGCATCCGAGACGAGGGAGAAGGCGTTGCGCGTACTCGATGCGCTCGACAAACGGCTGTATCCCGAACGGCTCGTACGTTTCGGCGGCATCGATGCGCTGTTGGTCCAATACTTCGACACGCTCTTTACCGATGGCGCGGTCGCCGGGGAACTCACAATCCTGCCCTCGCAACGTGGGCTGGATCGCTTCGAGTTCATCGACACGGCCACGCTCGAATTCGATTCCGACAAATCGGGGCAACGTCATCTCTTCCAACGCGACGGCACCTCCGGCCGCATCGCGCTCGACAGCGATGCGATCTACTATCAGCCCTTCGATGCCGATGCGGGGCACCTGCAGGGGCGTTCGCTGCTCTCCGCGGTCGGGTTTGTCGCGCGCGTCGAGCAGGAACTGGTGCGTGACATGCAGAAGGGGATGCACAACATCGGCTACCACCGTCTGCATGTGAAAGTCAAGCCGCCGGTGCAGTCGCCCGCCGAATCCGATTCCGACTATGCCTCGCGCGCCAATGCCTACTTCGATGCGACCGCGCGGGCCCTGCGCGATTTCGATGTCGATGACAATCCCATCACCTGGGACGACGTCGAGATCGGCCACATCGGACCGTCCGGGCAGATCTCCGCCTCGCACAACTGGTATCTCAATCATCGCGCGATGGTCGAGGATGTCATTGCCGGGTGCAATTTGGCGCCGTTCATGCTCGGCTACTCCTACGGCACCACCCAATCGTGGGCGCGCTTCAAGTTCGAGATGATCGGACGACAGATTCTCGGCATCCAACGATCGGCATCGCGGTTTCTCGAATGGATCGCCGGGATCGAGCTGGCGCTGGCGGGAATCGATGCCGCCGTGCATCATGTCTTCGACAACCGTCTGGAGTTCGACCGGCGCGAACGCTTCGAGGCCGACCGCATCGAAAGCGACATCGTCATCCGCCAGATGGAAGCGGGTCTTCTGACGACCGATCAGGCCCGGCGACGGCTCGGCATCGACATCGCCGCCGCCGCGAACTGAGTCGGTGACCCGACGTTGTGTGTACTGCTCTCCGGCGCATGGATGCGCCGTTCACGGCCGAATGCCCTCCCGATCGTGACACCTGGCGTCGCGCGGTAGCCGACCCGGTCTACTTTGCCACATACTTCCTCGGTATTGAGCCGCACGCGGCACAGGCATGTTGGCTGCGCCATTCGATCCGCTCCGAAAATCTCCTGCACGCCGGCAATCGCTGGGGCAAGTCGCTGGCCGCCGCGATCAAATGTGCACACCGTCTCCTCTTTCAAATCCGCAATCCCCGCTACGACCGCAACGGCCGCTATGTCGCGCTCAATGTCTCGATCACCCTCGATCAGGCGCGGATCATCTTCAATGAGACCGTCCGCCTGTTGCAACGCCTGCCGTGGTCGTCACATCTGATCGCCGATCTGCTGCGCACGCCGTTTCCGATGCTGCGTCTGAGCAACGGTTCGGTGCTGTGGGCGCGTTCGTCACAACGGCGCGGCGAGTTTCTGCTGGGGCACGACTACGACTTTGTGACATTCGACGAAGCGGCATTCGAATTGCATCCCGACTATGTCGTCGAGGAAGTGTTGATGACGCGAGTCCTGGACCGTGCCGGGCAGATCGATTACATCTCAACGCCGCGCGGACGAAACTGGTTTTACCGCAAGTCGCTCCAACTGGCGGCGCATCCCGATCAGGGATACGTGCAACGTGGCGACTCCCGCGACAATCCCCACCTGCCGGCCGCGTTTCTGGACAAGACGATTGCGCGGCTCTCCCCGCAGCGGCGCGCGCAAAACATCGAGGGGCGCTTTGTCGAATTGGGCAATGAAGTGCTCCGCGAAGACGAGATCCAACGCGCGCTGTCGCATTCGAGCGGACTGTCCGAGCCGATTCGCGGCCGCGCGTACGTCCACGGCTGGGACCTCGCGCGCAAGCGCACCTGGACCGTCGGCGTCACGCTCGACATCTCGCAACGCCCGGCACAAGTGGTCGCCTTCGAGCGATTCCAGCATCGCCCATGGCCCGCGGTCTATGCGGCCATTCGTCAGCGTCACCGGCGATACGGCGGGCGCGTCCTCATCGACGCCACCGGGTTGGGTGATGTCGTGCTGGCGGAACTGGTCGACATTCGCGCCGAGGGGTTCAACTTCGGCGAACGCGGCGGGCGCGCCAAAGCGGAATTGATCGCCAATCTCCAGCAACAGTTCGCGCACGGAATGGTCGCCCTGCCCCACATCGAAATGGCCGATGAACATGGCGAGATCTGGACGCTGACCGACGAACTGCGCGAATTCGGCTGGGACGACAACGCCCATCTCGATGCAGTCATGGCTCTGGCGCTGGCCCTCTGGTTGATCCGTCCGGAAATCAGTCAAACGGCCAACCCGGAGTTTCGCCTGCGTCGCTGGTGACGATGGGCGCCGCACCCTGTTGGGCCATCCCCACAGTTGGTCAGATTTCGCACAGTGCCGCTGCGCGATCGCTCTGCATCCCGTCGAAAACCGGGTCGATACAGTCTACAGGGCGATTTTGACAGGTGCGGGGAGTGTCAATGATTCGATTCGGTCTCAGAGTCGCGGCTCTGATGGCGGTTGCCGTGCCGCTGACACCAGCGGTGTCACACGCCGGCCTTGACGGAAATACGTTTTCCGATCCGCACGCGGGGGTATCGTTCTCACGCCCCGACGCGTCATGGGAGTTTCGTAAAAACCTGCCGCTGCATGCCGCGTTGGGTGCGTTCGTCATCGACGAAGGCACCGCGGCCGCCGTGTTGATTTATCACCGTTTGGAGAATGACGAACTGATTACCAGCGCGTCCGATTTCGCCGAACGGCGCGATGCGATCGCCGAACGCATCGCCCAGATCGCCGCCGGAACCGGCTCGCCGCTGAATCTGACCGACGCGCGCATCGAGGCGCGCGACGACCGCGTCGCATTCGAGATGATCTACACCAGCGTCGACCCCGAGCGCGGCCCGCTGTCCAACTGGGTCCGGGGCTTCATCCTGCGAACGGGCAACGGACAGGCGATCTTCGCGGTGCGTTGCGCCACCTCCCCGTCGACTTTCGGGGCATGGGAAAGCCAGTTCAAACCGCTCATCGCATCGCTGAGCTACGCGGGCCAGCCGCGCACGCCCGTCTATATGTCGCGCCCCATCCCCACCTGGTGGTGGATTGCCGGCGGGATCGGTCTGTTCATGCTGGTCGGGTTGCTCCGGGTACGGCACCCCGAGACACGCCCGCTGCGAGTGCCCAAGCGGGCGTTTCGAGCCGCGCCGGGAATCTCACCGGCCGTTTTGCCGTCGTCGGCAGCGTCCGCTGACTTCCCGTCTGGCGATCTGGCGCCGGTGGATTTCGCCTCGGCCGGGCTGCCTCACGATGATGTGCCCGATATCCTGCGAATGACCGCCCCCGGTGAGTCCCGAAACAGGAATGACTACGCCAACACACCCGATTGGCTTCGCGTGTCTCCCGAAACCATGGAAGAAGCGCAACGATCCGCGACGGCTGTCGACAATGTCTTCTGGACCTGCCAGTGCGGACGCAAGAACCCCCTGACGGATAACTTCTGCTCGCGGTGCAACGCCGACCGCGCGTAACTCCCGTGCCGGTCAGCCCTTGGGCTGAATGGTCCCGTGCAGCAAAGAACTCCGATCAGGTCTGATGCCGGAAGTCTCACAGGCAGGGCTGCTCGCAGGCCTTGCAGAACAACGCCTCGGCGTCGCCGTTGCGAAACGCGACGTCGACCGCGCGCACGACATCGAAGACATTGACGACGCAGTCGCAGTCGGAGTCCGACCGGCTGATGTGAGGACAGCCGGGATCGAGCAGCGGCGCGCCATTGCGAAACGCCTCATTGACGACAGCCACCACATCAAAAACGTTGATCACGCCGTCGCAGACCGGATCGGCATGGCAGACGCATTCGGAGATGACGACCGTGACGGCGCCCAATGGCCCCGATTGTTCGCCGCAATCGTTGCGGGCGAGAACATAGTAAGCCCGGGACCCATCGACGTGGCTCAGATCGAATGCCGTGTCGGGTCCGGTGTACACCAGCAGCGAGTCCTCATACAACTCGTATTCGGTCGCGGCGGTCGCCGGCGGCCAAGACACGACATAGACCGCACCGGGACACGGCTGCGGTTCGGATGTCACCGGTTCTTCGGGTACGCCGGGTGCGCCGCACGGGTTGTAATTGATCGCCGCCCAGACATCGATGACGCCCCAGCCGTAGGAGTTGTTCGGGGCCGTGCCGTTGCTGGCGGTCTGCATCAACGCCTCACGCACCTGCATCGCGGTCCACTCCGGATGCGCCGACATGACCACCGCCACCGCGCCGGCGACCAGGGGAGTGGACAACGACGTTCCGGTTTTGGTAGTGTAGCTGGCGTCATTGGCCGCGCTGGCGCAGACGGTCGAAACGCCCAGCGCGCAGACTTCGGGCTTGATCCGTCCGTCGTATGTCGGGCCGCGCGAGGAGAATCCGGCGATGTCATTCGACGCGTTGACCGCGCCGACCGTCAGGATCGAATCGGCGTCTGCGGGTGCGCCCAATGTCGCGGGGTTCGGCCCGGCGTTGCCGGCCGCATTGCACACGAGAATGTTGTTTTCCGCGGCCATGTCGGCCGCGA
>Ga0302046_10002564_pt1 | contig 16878 bp, 15 predicted proteins | sample RVTome_11_FD_200261 | JGI IMG/M metagenome (GOLD analysis project Ga0302046, IMG submission 200261) | Soil microbial communities from uranium-contaminated site in the Upper Colorado River Basin, Wyoming, United States - RVT147D111 (version 2) ...
AGTCGGCTGCCTTCTTCGCCGTGGAGACGAGCGGCCGGCTGATGTCCCGCGTGACCAACGACGTCGCGCAGGTGCAACGGGCGGCCTCGGAGACGCTCGGCGACCTGATGCGCGAGTCCCTGTCGCTCGCCTTCTTCACGGGCCTGCTCTTCTACTGGGACGCACGGCTCGCGCTCGTCTGCCTGACCGGTGCGCCCCTCGTGATCTATCCGCTCGTCCGGCTGGGCGAGCGCGTCCGCCGGACGACACGCCGCAGCCAGGAAGCGCTCGAGGATCTGTCGCACGTGACGGCCGAGGCCTTCACCGGGCATCGGATCGTCAAGGCGTTCGGCGCCGAGAACCGCGAGGCCGAGAAGTTCGGCCGGACCTCGCAGCGCTTCTACCGGACGAGCATGCGCGTGACGGGCGTGGTCTCCGTCCTGCCTCCGCTGATGGAGCTCATCGGCGGATTCGCCTTCGTGGCGGCGCTCTGGTACGGCAGCACGCAGATCGCCGCCGGCAGCCTCACGACGGGGGAGTTCGCCTCGTTCGGCGCGGCCCTGTTCCTGATGTACGGTCCGATCCGGAGGCTGAGCCGGGTGAACGCGACCGTGCAGCAGGCCATTGCGGCCGCCGAGCGGATCTTCGAGGTGCTCGACACGCACAGCGAGGTCCACGAGCGCCCGGACGCCCGCCCGCTGCCGCGTTTCGGACGCGAGATCGAGTACCGCGACGTGCACTTCGCGTACGGGTCGGCGGGCCCGATACTGATCGGCGTCTCCTTCACCGTCCGTGCGGGCCAGACGCTGGCCATCGTCGGCCGCAGCGGCGCGGGCAAGACGACGCTCGTCAACCTGCTGCCGCGGTTCTACGACGCGACGGCGGGCGCGATCCTCATCGACGGCCGGGACATCTGCGAGGCGACGCTGGCCTCGCTCCGGTCGCAGATTGGCATCGTCACGCAGGAAGTCGTGCTGTTCGACGACACGGTCGCCGGCAACATCGCCTTCGGGAAGCCCGGCGCCAGCGCGCACGAGGTCGAGGCGGCGGCACGTGCGGCGCACGCCCACGACTTCATCGTCGCGCTCGAGCAGGGCTACGACACGGTGGTGGGGGAACGCGGCCAGCGGCTCTCGGGCGGGCAGCGGCAGCGGATCGCGATCGCGCGGGCCATCCTGTGCGACGCGCCGATTCTCGTCCTCGACGAGGCGACCTCGGCACTGGACGTCGAGTCGGAGGCCCTCGTACAGGGGGCGCTCTCCAACCTGATGCGCGACCGGACGTCGCTCGTGATCGCCCACCGCCTCTCGACCGTGCGACGCGCCGACAGAATCCTCGTGCTCGACGGCGGGCGCGTCGTCGAGTCCGGGACGCACGAGGAGCTCATGGGCCGCGACGCGGCGTACGCGAGGCTGTACGACCTGCAGCTCGAGGAGGAGGTCATCGGTGAGTAGGCGCGCGAGGGCCGCCGGGCGGGAGATGCGGGGGCGATGATCAAGTCGATGACCGGATTCGCGTCGCTGACCCACGAGGACGAGCGGGCCACGATCGCCGTCACGCTGCGTGCGGTGAACCACCGGTTCCTCGACCTGCAACTGCGGGTCCCGCAGGCGGTGGCGGCGGTCGAGCCGCGCCTGCGGGCGCTGCTGCAGAGGCGGCTGGCGCGCGGACGCGTCGAGCTGGGGATCTCCATGCAGGTACGCGACGCCGGACCGCCGGCCGTGGAGCTGAACCTGGAGGTCGCCAGGGCGCTGGCGGCCGCCGTCGAGCAGACACGGTCGCTGGGACTGGTGGAGCAGGGGCTCACGGCCGGCGACCTGCTGCGGATGCCGCAGGTCGTCAGTGTCCGGGAACGGGCCGCCGAGCCGGAGCTCGAGGTGCGCCTCGGCGCGAGCGTCGAGGCCGCCGTGGAGCAGGCGCTCGCCGACCTGGATGCCATGCGGGGTCGTGAGGGGGAGCATCTCGAGACCGATCTCGAGGCCCGCCGGCAGACGCTGGCCGCACTGCTCGAGAACCTGCGTGTCGCCGCCGACGCCGGGCGATCGGAGCTCGAGCAGCGACTGCGGGACCGCGTGGAGGAGCTCGGGCGCGAGCTGCCGGCGGATCAGGCGGCGATCGCGCAGGAGATTGTCCGGACGGCGGCCCGGTCGGACGTCAGCGAGGAAGTGACGCGCTTTCGCGCGCATCTGGCGCACTGGCAGGTGCTCGCCGAGGGTGACGAGCCGTGCGGGCGCAAGCTGGACTTCCTGCTGCAGGAGATGAACCGCGAAATCAACACGATTGGGTCCAAGGCGGACGGCGCGCGCGTTTCCACCCTGGTGATCGAGGCCAAGGCCGAGCTCGAGCGCATGCGCGAACAGGTACAGAATGTCGAATGAGGCAGCGGGCGCACCCGGAGGCGGGCACGCTGCCGGCCGGCGCGGTCAGCTGTTCATCGTGTCCGCGCCGTCGGGGACCGGCAAGACGACGCTCGTGGAGCGGCTGGTCGACCGGGTCCCCGGGCTGCGCCGGTCGCGTTCGTACACGTCCCGCCCGGCGCGCGCAGGCGAGCAGGACGGCGTCGATTATAATTTCGTCACACGGGATCGCTTCGAGGCGATGGCGCGGGACGGCGCGTTTCTGGAGTCGGCCGACGTGTTCGGCAACTACTACGGAACGGGCGCTGCCGATACCGAGGCCCTGCTCGCAGGCGGCGAGGACGTCGTGCTGGTGATCGACGTCCAGGGCGCCAGGCAGGTGCGGACCCGCGGGATCGAGACGATCGGCGTGTTCGTGCTGCCCCCGTCGGCCGAGGTGCTCGAGCAGCGCCTGCGCGGGCGCAGCAAGGACAGCGAGGCGCAGATCCAGCGGCGACTGGACGTGGCGCGCGCCGAGGTCGGCGAGTACGAACGGTACGAGTACGTCGTGATCAACGACGACCTCGGGACCGCGGTCGCGCGGTTGCAGGCCATCGTCGGCGCCGAGCGGGCTCGCGTGCGGCACGTGCGGCGGGAAGCGGAGGCCGTTATCGCCACCTTCCGCGTGTGAGGCGGGGAGACATGTCCCTGATTGCGCTTGGCGTGTGCGGCGGCATCGGCGCCTACAAGGCGGTCGAGGTGTGCCGTGGGCTGCAGCGCCGCGGCCACGAGGTGGTGGCCGTGATGACGCGCTCGGCCCGTCGGTTCGTCGGCCCGCTGACCTTCGAGGCGATCACGCGCCGGCCGGTGGTGACGTCCCAGTGGCAGCCCGGCCTGAACGCGAGCGTGGAGCACGTGTCGCTGGCCGATCGGATCGACCTGCTGCTCGTCGCGCCGTGTACGGCGAACGTGATCGGCAAGCTGGCCAGCGGCATCGCCGACGACTTTCTCACCTCCCTGTACCTGGCGACGCGGGCGCCGGTGCTGCTGGCGCCGGCGATGAACACCAACATGCTCGCCCATCCGGCGGTCGAGCAGAACCTGCGGCGCCTGCGGGAGCGCGGCGTGCGCTTCGTCGAGCCGGGCGACGGGTACCTGGCCTGCGGCTGGATCGGCAAGGGACGCCTGGCCGAGCCGGAGGTCGTGGTCGAGGCGGCCGCCAGCCTGCTGGATGCGCCGGAGTCCGCGCTTCGGGGCCTCCGCGTGCTGGTGACGGCGGGGCCCACCTACGAGGACATCGATCCCGTGCGGTTCGTCGGGAACCGGTCGAGCGGCCGGATGGGCTTCGCCGTGGCCGAGGAGGCCGCACGACGCGGGGCGCGGGTCACGCTCGTGGCCGGGCCCACGGCGCTCGAGCCCCCGCCGTCGGCGGCGGTCGTTCGGGTGCGGAGCGCCGCGGAGATGCACGACGCGGTGCTGCGACGGGCCGGCGAGGTCGACGTGGTCGTGATGGCCGCGGCGGTGGCCGACTACGCGCCCGAGGGCGTGTCCACCGGCAAGCTGGCGAAGACGGAGCCGTCGATCACGGTGCGACTCACCCGGACGCGTGACGTGCTGGCCGAGCTCGGCACGATGCGGGCAGGGCTCGGATCGGCCGGTCCCGTGCTCGTGGGCTTTGCCGCCGAGACCGACGACGTGCTGCGGCGGGCGCGCGAGAAGCGCGCCGCCAAGCAGGTGGATCTGATCGTGGCCAACGACGTCTCGCAGGCCGACCGTGGATTCGAGGCCGAGACCAACGAGGTGACGCTCGTGGCCGCCGACGGGGAGGAGCCGGTGCCGCTGCGGTCGAAGGGGCGGGTTGCCGCGGCCATCCTCGATCGCGTGGAGCGTCTCGTGCGCGCGCGCAGCGTGGCGCCCGCGGGCCGCTGACGTGTCGCGGGACCAGCTGCAGGCCCACCTGGAGTTCCTGGGCGAGCTCGGAGTGGAGGGCGTGCGCCTCGATCCGGTCTGGCGGGACCGGCAGGCGTCGCCCGCGGCGCCCTCCGTGGCGCCGGCCGACGGGTCTCCGGCTCCCGCACGGTCTGAGCCGGTGGCCGTCCAGGAGCCCTCGGGGGCTCCACCGGACGAGGGGATGGACCCGCCCGCCGCGCTTGCGGCGCTGCGAAGGGAAATCGGGCCCCAGTGCACGCGGTGCAAGCTGCACGGGCTCGGCCGCCGGCAGGTCGTTTTCGGCGTGGGCAGCGCGACGGCGGATCTCATGTTCGTCGGCGAGGCACCGGGGGCCGACGAGGACGTCCAGGGCGAGCCGTTCGTCGGACGGGCCGGCCAGTTGCTGACGAAGATCATCGAGGCCATCGACCTCAGGCGGGACCAGGTCTATATCGCGAACGTGATCAAGTGCCGGCCTCCGGGCAACCGCAATCCCGAGCCCGACGAAGTGGAGCAGTGCGAGCCGTTCCTCTTCCGGCAGATCGACATCATCCGCCCGAAGGTGATCGTCGCGCTCGGGAAGTTCGCCGCGCAGTCACTGCTCCGGACGACCGAGCCGATCACCCGGATCCGCGGACGCGAGTACGCGTACCGGTCGGCCGTGCTGATCCCCACCTACCATCCGGCCTACCTGCTGCGGAATCCGTCGGCCAAGCGGGATGTGTGGGAGGACATGAAGCGCGTGCGCGCAATCCTGTCCGGGGACACCCACGCCTAACCCTGGACCGGGCACCGGAGTGCCGCTGCTGGCCGTCGCCGTTCCCGTCCCCTATCTCGGGCCGCTCACCTACCGGGTGGGCGAGGGCCTCGACCTGCCGCCCGTCGGTGCCCGCGTGCGTGTGCCGCTCGGCACGCGCACGGTGACCGGGTGCGTGGTGGAGCACCTGCCGGACGGCGGGCGCGCCGCCGCGCCGCCGGGCATGCGGGACATCCTGGAGGTGATCGATCGGGAGCCGCTGCTCACCGGGGAAGTCGTGGCCCTGTGCCGGTGGGTGGCCGACTACTACCTGGCCGGGGCCGGGGACACCGTGTCCGCCGCGCTCCCACCGGGCACGCGCCGGCGGGCGACCGCCTTCAGGACACGGCGGGTGGCGGCGATCACGCCGCACGGTCTCGCGCTGGTCGGTGGCGGGGACGACGGGACCGCGGCGCGCGTGACCGCCGCCCAGCGGGCCGCGCTGGACGCGCTCGCGGGCACGCCGGTTGGGTTGCCGCTGGCCGAGCTCGCCGGGCGCGGTGTGACGAGCGACGTGGTGACCCGCCTGGCCCGGAAGGGTCTGGTGACCCTGCGACGCGAGACGCACGAACGGGATCCTCACGAGCACGCCGCGTTTCTGGGGGGTGTGCGGGAACGTGCCCGCGTGCTGACGGCCGAGCAGGCGGCGGCATTCGAGCGCCTGTCAGCCCTGCAGGACGGCGCGACGTTTCGGGTCGCGCTGCTCCACGGCGTGACCGGGAGCGGCAAGACCGAGATCTACCTGCGGCTGGCCGAGCGGGCGCGCGTGGCGGGCCGCCAGATGCTCCTGATGGTTCCCGAGATCGCCCTGACGCCGTCGGTGGTGGGGCTGTTTCGAGCCGCCTTCGGCGCCCGCGTGGCCATCCAGCACAGCGCCCTGTCGGACGGCGAGCGGCACGACCAGTGGCATCGAATCCGCCGTGGAGACGTGGACGTGGTCGTGGGCACGCGATCGGCGGTCTTCGCGCCCCTCACGCGGCTCGGCGTGATCGTGGTGGACGAAGAGCACGACACATCCTACAAACAGGAGGAGGCGCCGCGGTACCACGCGCGCGACGTGGCGATCGTGCGGGCCAACCGGCTGGGCGCTCTGGTCGTGCTCGGGTCGGCTACGCCGTCGATGGAGAGCTACCAGCACGCGCGCTCCGGCAAGTACGCGCTGGTGACGCTCGAGCATCGCGTACTGGATCGCCCCCTGGCGACCGTACGGCTGGTGCCGATGCGGGAGGAGTACGCCGAGCTCGGCCCCGACGCGGTGCTCAGCCGGGACCTGGCCGCGGGCATCGAGTCGCGTCTGGAGCGGGGCGAGCAGGCGCTCGTGCTGCTGAATCGGCGCGGCTACGCCACGGCGGTGTTCTGCCGTCAGTGCGGTCAGGCCTTCGACTGTCCGAACTGCGCCGTGTCGCTGACGGTCCATGCGGCCCGGCAGGGATGGCGGGCACGGTGCCATTACTGCAACTACTCGATGATCGTGCCGCCGACATGCCGGACGTGTGCGGCGCCGTACCTGGAGCAGGCAGGCTTCGGCACCGAGAAGGTCGAGGCGCAGCTCCGGGAGCGGTTCCCGGAGGCACGCGTCGGCCGGGTCGATCGCGACACCGTGCGACGCCGCGGCGCGCTGACCTCGTTGCTGTCGCGCTTCGGGGCCCGGGAGATCGACGTGCTCGTGGGTACGCAGATGATCGCCAAGGGGCATGATTTCCCTGGTGTCACGCTCGTCGGCGTGATTTCGGCCGACGTCGGCCTTGGTGTGGCGGACTTCCGGGCCGGCGAGCGGACGTTTCAGCTGCTCACGCAGGTGGCCGGTCGCGCCGGCCGTGGCGAGCAGGCCGGGGAGGCCGTCGTGCAGACCCTGTACCCGGAGCACTACAGCATCGAGCTCGCGTGCCGACAGGACTATCCGGCCTTCTTCGACCGCGAGCACGCCTTCCGCCGGGGGATGCGCTATCCGCCGGCCGTGGCGCTGGTGAACGTCGTCGTCCGGGGGCGTTCGCTCGGCGACGCGATGCACCTGGCGGCCGATCTGGTGGCGCGGGCGGGTCCCGCGTCCGCGCCCGGCGGCTTCGTGGTGCTCGGTCCGGCACCGGCGCCGCTCGCGCGTCTGCGCGGCGAGCATCGCGCGCAGTTCTTCCTGAAGGGATCGCGTCGCGCGCCCATGCGCGAGGCGATCCGGTCGGCCCTCGCCGGCATCGGAGACCTGCGCCGCCGCGTGACCGTGGACGTCGACCCGCTGAACGTCCTGTAGGCAGGATCGGACGACAGATCTGTAATGGGGTCGGGCGTCGTCCGACGACGCCCGACCCCATTACAGATCTGTCGTCCGATCGCGTCTACGGGCGGCCGACGAGATCGAGCGGCTCGATGGGCGCCGGCGAGAAGCACAGCACGAACATGAGCAGGGCAAACGCGGCCAGCCAGAGGCGCCCGCGGTCGAGCGGGACGTGCTCATCGGGTGTCTGAGGATGCCGCGGGCCGAAGGCCACGAGCATCGACACGGTCAGCACGGTCCAGACGATCCAGGAGGAGGAGACGAGTGTCAGGCCGAGCAGGCAGACGACGGTGCCCACCGTGACCAGCGTGCTCTTCCGCCCCAGGACGGCGTAGCTGATGTGGCCGCCGTCGAGCTGGCCCATCGGAAACAGGTTGAGCGCCGTGGCGAGCAGGCCGAACCAGGCGGCGAAGGCCATCGGGTGCATGTTGACGGTGTAGCCGTCGGCGACCGAGCCGAAGGTGAGCCACGCGGCCGCCTGAAAGAGCAGCGGCTCCCCCAGCTCGAAGACCGTGCCCGCGAACGTCTCGGGAACCTGCACGACGTTGGACAGGTACATGCCCAGGAACAGCACCGGCACGGCGACGACGAATCCGGCGATCGGACCGGCGATGCCGATGTCGAACAGCGCGCGCTTGTCGGGAATCGGCTGGCGAATCCGGATGAAGGCGCCGAACGTGCCGGTGAGGACCAGGGGCATCGGCAGGAAGTAGGGCAGCGACGCGTCCACCCGGTAGAATCGGCAGGCGAAGTAGTGGCCGAACTCGTGGGCGCCGAGAATCGCCAGAATCGAGCCGCTGTACCAGAAGCCCCGCACGGCCAGTTGCCAGGTCCAGAACGGCAGCTCCGTGTCGCCGAATTCCTCGACGAAGGACTGGTAGTGCTCCATGCCCCAGAAGGTTGTGGTGACCACGGTGAGGAGGAACAGGAGGACGTACCGCCAAGGCGAGTGCGGGGGCCGTCGCGGCGCCGGCATGACGTAGACGGTCTCGCGCGCGGGCGAATCGGAGTCGAGGCGGACGACGGGCAGGCCGGATTGGGGAGGGGAGCCCATGCGGGCCGGTTACCCGATATTCTGGAGGTCCTTGCCGGGCTTGAAGCGGATCGTGCGTCCCGGTGGAATGCGTACTTCCTTTCCCGTGCGGGGGTTACGCCCGATGCCGCGCTTGCGCGGCTTGACCTGGAAGACGCCGAAGCCGCGCAGCTCGATGCGGTCGCCACGCTGCATCGACAGGCGCATGGCGTCGAACACCGCGTCGACAGCCACCTCGGCCTTGACCTTGGTGATGTCGGCGACCTTGGAGACCTCGTTGACGATGTCGACCTTGATCATGCGACGGACGCCTCTGCGGGAAATACTGTAACTACTATAGAAAGAATCACTTAGCCTGTCAATAAAAGGCCTGCCATGGCCAGACCGCTCCCCTCCGTCGTCCTCGTCGGCCGGCCCAACGTGGGCAAGTCGACCCTGTTCAACCGGCTGACCGAGAGCCGGCGGGCGATCGTCACGCCCGTTCCGGGCACGACACGGGACGTGATCACCCAGCCGGTGGAATGGCAGGAGGCGCGCTTCGATCTGACCGACACCGGTGGCATGTTCGGCGCCAGCGAGGACCCCCTGCAGGCCCTGGTCATCGAGCGCGGCCGGCGGGCGCTCGACGCGGCCGATCTCGTCGTGTTCGTGGTCGACGGCCGTGAGGGGCTCGTGCCCGGAGACGAGGACGTCGCGCGCGCCGCCCGGGAATCCGGAAAGGCGGTGCTGCTGGCGGTGAACAAGACCGACGATCGACGCGCGCGGAGCGGCGTCATGGAGCTCTATCAGCTCGGCTTCGACCCCGTGTTCGAGATCTCCGCGGAGCACGGCGAGGGCGTCGGCGATCTCCTCGATGCCATCGTGCTGGGCCTCCCGCGCACGTCAGCCGTGGTGGAGGCGTCGGACTCGCCGGATGAGGTCGCCGTGGCCATCGTGGGACGCCCGAACGCCGGCAAGTCCTCGCTGGTCAATCGGTTGCTCAGAGCGGAGCGTATGCTGGTGAGCGAGGTGCCCGGGACGACCCGAGATGCCGTGGACACGCTCGTCACCTGGCACCGCCGGATGTTCCGCATCGTCGACACGGCCGGGATCCGACGCCCCGGACGCGTCGCCCGCGCCGGGCAGGTCGAGGCCGTGAGCGTGCTGCTGGCGCGGAGGGCCATCGAGGCCGCCCACGTCGTCGTGCTGGTGCTCGACGCAGCCGTCGGGGCGACCGATCAGGACGCAGCCATCGCCGGCGAGGCCGATCGCGCCGGGCGCGGCGTGATCGTGGTGGCCAACAAGTGGGACCTCGTCAAGGATCGGGGCGCCGACTTCGTGCGGACGTTCGACGAGACGCTCCGCGGGCAGCTCAAGTTCCTGGACTACGCGCCCGTCCTGCACATCTCGGCGCTGACGGGTGAGCGGACGTCGAAGCTGCTCGAGACGATCGATCGCGTGGCGGCCACGCGCCGCCACCGCGTCAAGACGCCGGAGCTGAACCGGTTCGTCGAACGCGTGACGGCCGAGCACCCACCTGCCAGTCCCGGGCGGCGGCACGTGCGGATTCTCTACGCAGCGCAGACGGCCGTGGCCCCGCCCACCTTCGTGCTGTTCACCAACGTGGCCACTCAGTTCCATTTCTCCTACCAGCGCTATCTCGAGAACCGGCTGCGGGAGCAGTTCGGCTTCGAGGGCACCCCGCTCCGGCTGCATGTGCGCGCGCGCCGGGCGCGCAGCGCCGCGACGGGCCCGGGCCGCCGCCCGGCGCCGCGGGGCCGCCGCTCCCGGGGGTCCTGAGCTCGGGGAGCCCGCTGTATTCGCGGTGCTATACTGACCGGAAATGGCGCCGAAGCTGTACAGAGCAGCGGAGGTCTGCGAGCTCGCGCGGCTCCAGCCGTACGTCCTGAGATCCTGGGAAAAGGAGTTTCCGGGCATCGGCGTCGTCAAGTCGGCGGACGCCCCGCGCCTCTATCGCCAGACCGATGTCGACCAGGTCCACAGGATCAAGCAGCTCGTCTTCGGCGAGGGGCTGACGCTGGCGGGCGCGCGCCGCAGGCTCGAGGCGGCCGGGGACTTCGGCGGCGGTCAGGACGAGGTGGCCGAGGTGCTCGACGCTCTGGCCGCGGACGCGCGTACCCGCATTGCCAGCGTCCGGGACGGGCTCAAGTCGATCCTGCAGGTGCTGTCGAGCGCGCCGGGCACCGTCGTGGTCGTCGACGACTACAAGCTCGAGCCTCCATCGAAGGCGTCGCGGCGGGCGCTCTCGGCCCGTCCGCGCCCCCGTGTGATCGCCAAGCCTGCCGTCAACGGCAAGGGGGCGAAGGCGTCGAAGGGCGCCAGGCGCGGCAAGCGCGCGTAGCGGCGGAACGGAATCGACGTCGGGATGTGGCGCAGCCTGGTAGCGCACTTGACTGGGGGTCAAGGGGTCGCTGGTTCGAATCCAGTCATCCCGACCAATTCTTGACCGCGGGTAGCATATGGGTAACACGGAGGCGGCCCCCAGCCGCCTCTCAACGCCGGTAGTCAATACAGAGCCGGCAGCTTCGCTTCAGCCGGTGGCCGCTGCCGTGAACGACGACGCGCAGGCGAACTTCCGAAAGCTGCTCCAAGACCAGGAGACCAAGGGCTGGAGCCGATTCGACGATCTCCTTTTCAAGCTCTCTGCGGGTGGCATCGGGGCGTCCCTAATCTGCTCGGGCTCTTGCCGGACACCGTCGAGCTTGTCGGACGCTGGTTGGTATTCGGGGCTTGGGGTCTGTGGGGCGTGACGCTGCTGGCCCTGCTGGCCTCAGTTCTGACTGGCCAGTACGGACTCCGGAGCCAGATCGCACACGTTGACGCTGGCACCTACTACGACGTGAAGAGACCGCAGGGGATCGGCATCCTCACGCCCTGGCTGAACTATCTGGCTGCGGTGACCTGCGTTGCCGCCCTCTCTTGCTTGGCGGTGTTCGCGGTGTTGAACTTTCCGGAGGGTGAGAATGGCGGGTCAGGGGACGAAGGCTTCCTTTCGCGGTGGTGGGCAGGTGTCCCCGCAGGCACCGTCTGCTCCCGGGTCACAGGCCGGCGGGTCGGGCTCTCGAGGACAGGTTTCGCCCCAAGCCCCGCCCGCGCCAACCAATGCGCCCATCCTGCCAGGGGCCGGACAGGTGGCCCCCCAGGCTCCCCCGGCCTCCCCAGCCCCGGCGCCACCCCCGTCCAGCGACTGATCCGCCCCAAGGGGGGCTAGCCAGAAGACGCGGTCGGGGCGACTGGCTGGTTCCCAGGCCGTCAGGCCCTTTCCTCGGAGCGCGTCTCGCGAAAGGCTTGGAGGTACGACACCAGCCGGTGGTACTTGCGGGCGAGCTTGTCGTTTTCCGCGGCCTCGTACTGCTGCAACTGCTCGCGCACCCACGCCTCTGCCTTACCGGGCAACTCGGGAGCGTGGGGGCCAAGCCGGAGGACGATCGGTGATAGGAGATGGAGCATCGGCTGTCTATCGTCCGGCGCACGACAAATGACGGTAGGTTGGCGAGATGTGCTGCTCCTGATCGTCGGCGCGCTGTTCGTGTGGCCGCGGATTCAGGCGCTCCAGATTCCGCCGGTGCCGGAGCCGGCGGCGTTGACCGAGGACCGGGTTGAGGAGATCGACATTCTCCTCGCGGCGGATGCGCCCGTGCGGCGTCTTGGCAGCGGTCCGGTTGTGCTCTTGGAAGCGTCGGACTATCAGTGCCCGTACTGCCGCGTCTATGCGCGGAAAAGCTTCCCAGTGTTTCGCGCGATGGCCGAGCGCGGCGAACTGGAGTACCTCGCGCTGCACACGTCGATCGAGGCGATTCATCCTGACGCGATGGGCCGAGCGGTGGCGGTCGAGTGCGCCGAGGACTTCTGGGCGGAGCATGTGCCGGCGTTCGATGGCTGGCGTGATCACTGGTGGCAGGTCGGCCCGCTTGCGCCGTCGCTGGCGTCCTGCGCTGGCGCTGAAGCCCACGTTCGGTCGGCCCAAGCCCTGGCCGAGTCGCTGGACGTGACGGGCACGCCGACCTTCTTCGCGGGCTATGTCCAACCGGATGGGTCGTGGCGGTTCACGCTGCGCTTCACTGGTGCGGCGTCGGCAGACTCGATCACCAAGCAGGTGATCTGAACGCGAGGTGTGCTGGCGGGGGGCCGCCCTGCCAGCACACCCCTGTCGCCCGCAGAGGAGGGTATTTGAATGGTGGCACTCAGGTTCCTGCTTCCGTGGTTGATATTGGCGCAGTCACCGGTGTCGCTCGACGTGGTGTCCGTGCGACAAGCCGAGTGGAGTTCGAGCGCCCTTGGGATGCCGCAACTCCTTCCGGGTCGCCTCGTGATCAGGAATGGCCGGATTGAGACGCTTGCCCGGGGCGCCTATCGGCTGCCGACGCTGCCCGGCGACATGCTCTCCTTGGTGCTCATCGGCGTGCCGGATGCGATGCGCTCCGTGCAGTTCAACGTGGAGGCCACGCTCCGGCCCGCCAGTGCGCGGCTGTCGTGGGCGGAGTGGGGGCCGTTCCTCCTCGAGATCTTGGAAACCCGGTTCGCGTGGCAGGCGCACACCGAGCGGCGCGATTTACCGGTGTACGCGCTGCAGCTGGCGACGCCGGGGAGGCTTGGGCCGTCACTGCGACCGCGTGACGAGCCCTGTGACGCGACGCGGTCGAACTGTCGCAGCACGACCGAAGTGCTGCCCGGCGGTGGACTACACGAGGTCAACCACGGGCCGATCGAGCGCATCAAGCTCGCCGCGCAGGGCTGGCGGATGGACCGCATCGTCGTGGACCAGACGGGGCTGACGGGCGACTTCGATTGGGAGTTGACGTACGAGATCGCGCCGGACGCATCGGTGGACCAGCAGTATCCGACCCGAATAGATGCGCTGGAAGACCAGCTCGGGCTCGTTCTCGTGCCGACCGAGGTCCCGATGGACGTGGTGGTCGTGGACGCCGTGTCGATGCCGGAACCGAACTGATGGAGCAGCCCGGGTACCGGATCACGAGGGTCGGGATCGTGTTCGAGCGCCACTTGAACGAGGCCGAGTACATGGCGCTCGGCGAGCGTGTCGCCGGGCAACCAAGTCCATCGAGAGGAGCGTGCAGCATGCGAGTAGCCCTGATAGCGGCGTCGGCGGTCGTGCTGGTCATCAGCACTGTGGCGAGCCAGGATGTCGCCTTCGAGGTCGCGTCGGGTGCGGCCCGGCACGCCGGGCGCCCTCGTGCTGCCGGGGGCACGGATCGGCCTCCGGAGGTCTCAGCGCGCGCGCGGTCGTGAGAGCAGTGTGCGGGCGCGTTCCAGCACGGCTTCTGGCGCGTCGCTCGCGTCGAGCCGGTGCCAGGTGATGGTGCCGGGATCGCGCGCGAGCTGGAGCCGGACGACGTCGGCATCCGCGTCGGAGGCATCCATCCTGCGCGCCTCGGCGCGGGCGACCAGAACGTCGGGCCGGGCGTCCAGCCAGAGGCCGGTGAAGGGCACGGTCACCGAGGCCGCGACCGCTTCGGCGGCGGCGCGTTCGGAGGGGCGGGAAAAGACGGCGTCGGCGATCACCGACTGTCCGGCTCGCACGATCGTGGCGGCGCGGTCCCCGAGGGCCCGATAGACGGCGTCGGTCACTTCGGGTGTGTAGCCGTCCGGCCCCAGGCGCTCGAGCGCCCCTACGCCGAGCAGCGCCTTCCTGATCTCGTCGCTGCGGAGGACCACGGCGCCCGGGGCCGGCAGTACGTCAGGGGCCAGCGCCCGGGCCAGCGTCGACTTGCCGGTGGCCGACAGGCCGCCGACGGCCACCAGCCGCGCGGGCGCCGGCTGGAGCAGCGCGATGGCCATCGCCAGGTACTGATGCGCCAGCCCCTCGAGCTCCGTCGCGCGCGCGGGATCCGGCTGCATGCGGACCGCCGTCACGCTGGTCTTGGCGCGCACGGCGGCGCGACAGGACAGGAAGAGGGGCAGCAGGGCCAGCCCGGACAGATCCTCCGTCTCGGCGAGATAGGCGTTCCAGACGACGTTGGCGTGTGCCGTGAGGCCGCGCCGCCAGAGATCCATCAGCAGGAACGCCAGGTCGTACAGGACGTCGATGCAGGAAATCGCGTCGTTGAACTCGACGGCGTCGAACAGCACGGGCGCGCCGTCGAGGAGCACGATGTTCCGCAGGTGCAGGTCGCCGTGGCACTCGCGCACGAAGCCGTCCCGTCGTCGCGCGTCGAGCAGGCGCGCGTGACGGTCGAGACTCGCGCGCGCGAGCGACGAGAGGCGCTCGCAGAGCGCCGGGTCCAGGATCCCGGCTCCCTGGGTGGCCAGGCCCTTCGCATTCCCGTCGACGACCCAGGCCATGCCGTCACGTCCGCCTCGGTCGCCGCGCGGGCTGGCCGACGCGTGGAAGCGGGCGATCGCCGCGGCGAGGCCGGGCATGAGATCCAGGGACAGGGCGTCGCGGGAGGCGAGACGGTCGAAGAGGCCGACCTGATCGAATCGAGCCATCTCGACCAGCCAGTCGACCGGCGTGCCGGCGCCGCCAAGGGCCAGCGAACCGTCGGCCTCCCGCGTGACGGCGAGCACGCCACGATAGAGCGACGGTGCCGCGCGCCGGTTGATGCGCACCTCCGCCTCGCACGCCGCTCGACGACGCGCCTCGGTCGAGAAGTCGAGGTAGTCGAAGCGCACGTCGCGCTTGAGCTTCAGGGCGCGAGCGCCGGCCAGGAACACGACGGCGCTGTGCGTGTCGATGCGCTCCACGTCGGCGCCGTCGTGGGTGGACGGGTCCGCGAGGTACGCGATCACGTCCTGCTGCCGTACGCGACTTGCCACGGATCCTCTCCGGAGGCAGCGTCGACGCCGATCGGGGCGAGCGGACCCGGCCTCCTCGTTTTCAGTGTGGATCATCCGGCCGCACAAGTCCCGCGTTGCGCGGGTCGTGCGGCGGCCCGCCCGCTCAGCCGGCCCCACGGGCAGCCGGACGCGCGCTAGCCGATCCCGCCGGAGCTGCGCACGACCGTGGCGACGAGCAGGCCGGCGCCGTACGCCGCCAGCGCCACCAGGACGCCCAGCAGCAGTGTTTCGAGCCCCGTGCGCCACCACCGCTCCTGTGTGATGAGGCCCCGCAGCCCGCCCAGCGCGAACAGCGCGACGAAGGTCGACGCGGTGGAGGCCGTGAGACGACCGGACGGGTCGAGCGGCAGCACGTACGGGAGGAGCGGGACCGCGCCGGCGACCACGAACGCCACCAGCGTCGCGACACCGTGCTTCCACGGATACGTCTCGAGCTCGGGAAGCCCGTCGGCTGCCCGCGCTCGCTCGTCGGCACGAATGGACAGGAAGTTCCCGACACCCATCGAAACGCCATCGGCTGCCAGGTTGGCGGCGCCGATCACCAGGACAGCCAACTGTGGCAACGCCCCGCCGGCCACGCCGGTGACGACCGCGAAGGTCGTGATCAGTCCGTCGTTGGCACCGTAGACGACGTCCCGGATGTAGTGTCGTGCCGTGGCGATCGGGCCGCTCGGGTCGACATGAAAGGACGTGCGCGACATGGAGCCGGATCATGTCACAATCGCCTCTCGAGGGACGCTGCGGGGCGCCGGCAGGGCATGCGTGGCGTTGCGCGATGGCGGCGTGGAGGACAGACGTGGGCCGAACGCGATCCGGAATGAAGAAGGGCGGCGTGCCGACGGCGGCGCTGCTCGTCGCTGCAGGCGTCTGGGGCATGCTGGCGAGTGCCGCGCCCCGGGCCCAGGACGTGGAGGCGCCCCTGCGGCCGCTGGCCATCGAGTCGCTCGGTCCGACCGAGTCGTTCAACTTCTATTGCGCTCCTTGCCATGGGCAGGGCGGCGCAGGCAACGGGCCGGTGGCGCGGGAGCTGCGAACGCCGCCCGCCAATCTCACCACGCTCGCCGAGCGGAACGGTGGGGAGTTTCCGCGCGACCGCGTGCGCGGATTCGTGATCGGGACAGGGCGGCCCGTGGGCGCGCACGGGAGCAGCGACATGCCGGTGTGGGGACCGGCCTTCAGGGCGCTCGACGACTCCGACACGCGGGCGCGTGTGCGCATCGATGGTCTCGTCACCCACATCGAGTCACTGCAGGTCGCGGAGAACGGCGCGCAGTTGTTCCGCCAGAGCTGCGCGTCCTGCCACGGTGCGACCGGGCAGGGGAACGGCCCCATGGCCGCCCAGCTCCGGACGGCGCCCCCCGACCTCACACGATTCGCCGAGCGGAACGGTGGCGTGTTCCCGAGCGAGCGCGTCCGGCAGATCATCGACGGGCGCGACGTGGCGTCGCACGGTGACCGGACGATGCCCGTGTGGGGTGACGCCTTCAAGCGGTCCAGTCGCGAGGCGACCGACGAAGCGGCGGCCGCGCGCATCGAGGCCCTGGTGCGGTTCCTGCAATCGATCCAGGCACGCGTGGCCTGATCCTGTCGGCGTGGCACTCCGACCGCCCTCGCTCCAGGCACACGCAGGAGCAGGACGATCGGAGCGTGAGGAGGGAAGCCTCTGGCGAAGAGGCCACCGTGGCGCCGCATGGCAACGACGTCCGGTGCCCCCGTGTAACGCAACCGCAATGCCTGC
>Ga0302046_10002565_pt1 | contig 16873 bp, 15 predicted proteins | sample RVTome_11_FD_200261 | JGI IMG/M metagenome (GOLD analysis project Ga0302046, IMG submission 200261) | Soil microbial communities from uranium-contaminated site in the Upper Colorado River Basin, Wyoming, United States - RVT147D111 (version 2) ...
CGTAGGCCGCGAGGGCCGCTTCGTATTGGCCGAGCGTCAATCGAACGTCGCCAAGTCGCAGATAGCCTTCACGCCCATAGACGTTATCACCGCCGATCCTGGCCGCGCGTTGAAACCACTGCTCGGCAGCCTCCGGGGCTCCGCGACTCACCTCGGTCTGACCGACGCGCAACGCACATGACGCGCCGGCTACCTGGGCTTGACCGACCAGGGTAGGCTGGCGTTGGCGGCGGGCCAAGCTCTCAAACACGTCTGTGGCTGCCTCACAGCGCCCCAAACGTCGCAAGACCGAGCCATACACGAACATGAGTGAATCCTGCTGGCCCGCATCCGGGGCAGCCGCGGCGGCATACAAGAGCACCTGCAAGGCTTCTTGGGAACGGGGTGCCTCCCCCAGGCCACCCGCCAATTGGCGCGCAAACGATCCGATCGCTCTGCCCTCGGCCACTGCCTGGAACCCCACCAGCGCCGCTTCGAGCGCGGCACGGTCCCCATCGTTCAAAGCCGTTCGGGCAACTCGTTCCAGGCCGTCTGCGGCTTCCGCTCCGCGCGTGTCAGTTTCCTCGGCCATCGCTCGATACTCTTCGGCCGCCGCGGAGAGATCACCGGCATGCAACGCGGCCATTGCGGCCTTGGCGCGCAGGCCCGCATTGGGCGCGGCCTGCCTCAGGGCCAGCCGATACTCCGTGAGGGCGACGGTGAACTCGCCGTCGGCATAGGCGCGGTCGCCGCGCTCCTCGTGGTCATCCCGGCCAAAGCAGGCCGCCACAAGGACGAGCGGGAGCATGCGGGCCCACCGCTTGAACTCAGTCGCGATCGTCTTCACTTCCCTCAGCGCGCTCGAGGAGCGCGAGATACGCGTTTACGTGCAGGTCATTGGGGTAGTCCTGGGCGAGTTCGGACCAAACCTCGCCAGCCGAGACTCGATCTCCGGAAACGTAACACGCCATGCCCAGGGCGGCGCGCGCTTCCTTGAACCCCGGCCGTGCGGCCACGACGGCCTCCAGCTCATCACGTGCTTCGAGCGACCGTCCGACCTCCAGGAGCAGGCGAGCCAACCGGTATCGGAGGTCGTGAAACGTCGGCGCCAGATCCAGGGCGGTACGATACTGCTCGATCGCGGCCGTCATGTCACCGGCCTCCGCGTACGCTTCACCCAGATCAGCGTGCTGATTGGCCAGCTTCGACGCCTGGTGCATGGGCAGGCCGCTCCGCGTCATGCCGTCCGAGTCGCGTGCCGCTGCAAACGCCTTGGCCGCCTCAGCTGGCCGGCCGACCTCGTTCAGCACGATGCCCTTGTGGACCAACGCCTCGAGGTATCGGGGATTGCGGCGGATCGCCTGGTCGAATGCCGCTAATGCGCGATCCGGCTGACCGACCAGATGATACGCCAGCCCCTGCAGGTGAAACGCATCGGCGTAGGCTTTGCCTGACGTGATGAGATCATCGACCAGATGTACGCACCCAAAGTAGTCTTGAACCGCGAATCGTTCCTTGGCCAGCTGCAACAGCTGGTCTGGACTAATGTCCATCGTGGTCTTCGCACTGGCGGATGTGATCATACGCTCCATCCTTCTCGGGGGCGCCGACGCCGTAACCCCTGGATCGCGGGACGCGGGTGATGTCCGTCCGGATCCGCTGGATTCCTCGGTCGCCTGCGGGTCGCGTGCATCCAGACCGCTCGAAGAATCGTAATACCACCAGAGGAAAACCGTGAAGGTCGGCGCTCCTGGCGGCCCTCACCCCGCGGTCACGAGCGGACGGAAATGGGCGATGGTTTTCTCGAGCCCCTCATCAAGTGGAATGCGCGGTTCCCATCCCAGCACTCTTCTGGCTCGGGAAAGGTCGGGACACCGCTGCATTGGGTCGTCGATCGGGAGCGGTAGCTCCCGAATCGTAGACGACGAACCGGTTAGGGCCAGCACCCGATCGGCCAACTGACGGATCGTGAACTCACCGTCGTTGCCGATGTTCGTGGGGTTGGCATCGCCACTCTCGAGGAGCCGGTAGATTCCGTCGATCAGGTCGTCCACGAAGCAGAACGAACGCGTCTGAAGGCCATCCCCATAGACCGTGAGCGGCTCTCCACTGAGGGCCTGGACGATGAAGTTGGACACGACGCGCCCGTCGTTCGGGCGCATACGCGGACCGTATGTATTGAAGATACGAACGATGCGGATATCCAATCCCTTTTCGCGATGGTAGGCTGACGTGATCGCTTCGCTGAACCGTTTTGCCTCGTCGTAGACGGCGCGCGGTCCGACCGGATTGACGTTGCCCCAATAGTCTTCCGGTTGCGGGTGTACTTGTGGATCCCCGTACACCTCGGACGTCGATGCGAGATAAAAAACCGCTCCGCAATCATGCGCCAAGCTCAGCGCATGCATGGTGCCGAGGGACCCTACCCGTAGCGTTTCCAGCGGTAGCTTGAGATAGTCGGGCGGGCTTGCGGGAGAGGCGAAATGAAATACCGCGTCCACGGGTCCATCCACCGGGATCTGCAGGGAAACGTCCGCCTCCACGTACGCAAACTGAGGATCCGCGCGAAGATGCTCCAGGTTGCGCGGCGAGCCGGTCACCAAGTTGTCTACGCCCACCACGGCGAACCCCTCGCGGCGGAGGCGGTCGCACAGGTGGGAGCCCAAGAACCCGGCGGCTCCGGTCACCACCGCGCGCCGCGTCATGCCGACCGCCCGATACAGCGATAGGTGAAGCCCAGCGCCCTCAGCTTATCTGGATCATAGAGGTTCCTGCCATCGACGATGACGGGGGTCTTCAGTCCCGCCTTCATGCGCTGGAAGTCCGGCGCGCGGAACGCCAACCATTCCGTCACCACAACCAGCGCGTCCGCATCCTCTAAGGCGTCGTACATATCGTCGTGATAGGCGATACGATCCTCGAAGATTCGCCGCGCATTCGTCATCGCCGCGGGGTCATGGGCCTGCACGGACGCGCCCTTCTCGAGGAGCGACTCGACCAGGTCGATGGCGGGGCTTTCGCGCATGTCGTCGGTCTCAGCCTTGAATGCGAGCCCCCACACGGCGATGCGCTTTCCGGCCAGCGCATCGTCGAACACGGCCGCCACCTTCGCCCCAAGGCGCTTCTTCTGGCGAAAGTTGCCCTCTTCCACCGCGGACAATACGTCGAGCGTCACGCTGCGTTCGGAGGCCGTACGCAGTAAGGCCCGGACGTCTTTGGGAAAGCACGACCCACCGTACCCGGGACCGGGAAACAGAAAGGCGGGCCCGATGCGTTCGTCGGACCCGATCCCCTTGCGAACCAGCGCCACGTCTGCGCCCACGTTCTCACACAACTCGGCAATCTGATTCATGAAGGTGATGCGCGTTGCGAGCATCGCATTCGCGGCATACTTGGTCAGCTCGGCGGATGCGATATCCATGAAGATCAGAGGATTGCCGGTCCGGATGAACGGTCCGTACAGCTCCGACAACGTCGATTTCACGTCCTCGCTGGTGGCACCGATCACCACGCGATCCGGCTTCATGAAGTCATTGACCGCAGAGCCTTCCTTCAAGAACTCCGGGTTCGAGCACACATGAAACGGCGTGGCGGTCTTGGCCGCGATCGTATCGTGGACCATGCGCGCGGTCCCAACAGGCACGGTACTCTTGGTGATGATGATCTTCGTATCGTTCATGTGCTCGCCGATGGTGTTGGCCACCGCGAGCACATGTTTCAGGTCCGCGGAGCCGTCCTCGTCCGGCGGGGTCCCCACCGCAATGAACACCACGGATGAGGCCTCGACGGCGGCGCCAACGTCCGTCGTAAACCGGAGTCGGCCGGCCGCTTCGTTCCGCTGTACCATCGGTTCCAGACCCGGTTCGTGGATCGGGATCCGACCCGCGCGCAACTGATTGATCTTGCGTTCATCGACGTCCGCGCACACCACGCGGTTGCCGGTCTCGGCCAAGCAAGCACCAACGACCAATCCCACGTACCCCGTGCCGATGACTCCTACGTTCATTGCCCCTCGCGCCGCAAGACGTTTCGAGTGTCCACCACCTGACGGGCATGTCGGCGAATCAGGTTATAATCGATGTTGGAGTGGTCCGTGGTGATAATGACGCAATGGGCGTCATGAATCACGTCCGGAGTGAGATCGACTGAGGGAACTGTTCCTCCATCCTCCGACAACTCCCTGACGTACGGATCGTGGTAGCGAACATCAGCACCCTGTTGCCGGAGCAGGCGGATAACGTCCAGCGCCGGACTCTCTCGCGTGTCATCAATGTCCTTCTTATACGCGACTCCGATCACGAGCAGGTTGGCGCCGCGCACCGCCACGGCATCGTCGTTCAAACGTTCGGCAACCTTTCTCACCCAGAACTGGGGCATCTCGGAGTTGACTTCGCCCGCGACATCGATGAAGCGCGTCTTGTAGTTGAGGCCTCGCATCTTCCACGACAAGTAGTGCGGGTCGATCGGAATGCAATGCCCACCCAAACCCGGTCCCGGGGTGAACCGCATGAATCCAAACGGCTTGGTGGCCGCGGCGTCGATCACCTCCCACACATCCACACCCAGCTTATCACAGACGATGGCCATCTCGTTGACGAGGCCGATGTTCACCGAACGGAACGTGTTCTCCAGCAGCTTGACGAGCTCGGCGGCTTCTGGGGACGAGACCGGCACCAAGCTCTCGAAGATCGGCTGGTAAATGGCCATGACCACGTCACGACACGCGTCCGTCACGCCGCCAACCACCTTGGGCGTATTCCGCGTCTGCCACGTCGCGTTGCCCGGATCGACACGTTCCGGGCTGAAGGCGACAAAGACCTCGCTGCCGACGCGCACCCCTCTGGCCTCGATACGAGGGACCAGGAGTTCACGAGTGGTGCCGGGGTACGTAGTGCTCTCCAACACCACCACATGGCCCGGGCGAATGGCTTCGGCCAGCGCATCAGCGGCGGCCAGCACGTACGAGACGTCCGGATCCTTGGTCTTCGATAACGGCGTGGGGACACAGATGCAGATCACATCGACATCCGCCAGCCGCGTCATGTCCGCCGTCGCGGCGATCTTCCCTTCCCTCACGAAGGGGGCCAGAACGTCGCTCGGGATATCGCGAATGTGCGACGTACCCCGATTGATCAGATCGACCACGCGCGCACTGACGTCGAAGCCGACCACTTTGTATCCAGCCCGCGCCGCCTCGACGGCGAGCGGCAATCCGACATATCCCATCCCCACCACGCCGAAGACCGCCGAACGGTCCTTCCCTTTTGCCATTAAGGCATCGATATGATTCATCGAATGTTGCGTCCTACGTAAGAGAAACCAGCGGCCCACCGCTCTTGAGCGAGGACGAAGCCGCGGCCAGCACCCGCACCACCTGTAACCCATCGTGTGCAGAAACGCGCGGGGTCACCCCATCGCGCACCACGTCTACGAAATGGGACAACTCCGCGCGGAGCGGTTCGGTATTGGCAACCCGAGGGATCAGAATGTCCCCTTCCCGAATCGCCAGGCTTTCACCGTAGGACCCGTACTCCGGCGGCCGATCGATCCCGCGGTCGAAGATCGTGAGCTTTTCGCGCGCCTGCATGTCGTCGAAAACGACCATGCGCCGCGACCCCACCACCGTCAACTGGCGTTCCTTATGCGGGTCGAGCCATGACATCTGGATCTGCGCAAGGATCCCGGACGCGAACTCCATCGTAAAGAACACCACGTCTTCGATGTCCGGCTGGAGAAACGCCCGCCCATGCGCCGCCACGCGAACCGGTCGCTCCCCCAACAGTTCCATAGTGATGGAGACGTCGTGCGGCCCGAAGCTCCACAAGGCATTCTCATCCGGACGGACACGACCCAGGTTGACCCGGCGCCCGTACAGGTAGTACACATCCCCCAATTCACCCGCGGCGATCAGTTCGCGCAGCCGCTCGATCACGGGATGAAACAGCAGGACATGCCCCACGACCACCGGCACTCCGGCCGTCTCCGCCTTGGCCACAATGGCCTCCGCATCAGCGACGGTCAGGGTCATCGGCTTCTCGATCAGGACCGGAAGACCTCGATCGATCACCTGTGCGGCCAGGCTCGCGTGGAGATTGGCGGGAGCGGCGATCACCACCGCATCCGCATTTCGCAACGCGTCCTCAACCCCCTCCGTCACCGTAACGCCGGAATAGGCACTCTCCACTTCGCGGCGGCGTGCCGGATCCGGATCACACACCGCCGAGAGCGTGACGCTGGGCATACTCGACAGTGTCCGCACATGGTTGCGGCCCCAGTTGCCCGCGCCGAGCACCGCGATACGAGGCCGGGTCATGGTCGCCACGCCCGCACCGCGTCGATGACCTCATGCAGTTGATCCTGACGCAGCTCGGGGCCTATCGGCAGCGACACGACCTCACCGACGGCCTGTTCGGCGACCGGCAGCTGACCCGCGCGATACCCCAGGTCCGCGAAACACGGCTGCAGGTGCAACGGCACCGGATAGTACACGGCACAACCGATCCCGCGTGAACGCAGGTGTTCCAGCAGGCTGTCTCGATGCTCGCTCACCCGAATGGTGTACTGATGGTAGACATGTTCATTGGCCGGGTCGACGACTGGTGTGGAAATACCCTCCACATCGCTGAGGCCTTCGTTGTACACGGCGGCGTTGCGTCGCCGGGCCTCGTTCCACGCCGTCAGGTGCGGGAGCTTGGCCAGCAGTACCGCCGCCTGCAGAGTGTCCAGGCGGCTGTTGGTCCCGACGAAATCGTGATGGTACATCTTGGTACCGCCGTGCGTCCGCAGCAGCCGCAGGCGCTGCGCGCGTCCGGCATCCTTCGACAGGATCATCCCGCCGTCTCCCCATCCCCCCAAGTTCTTACTCGGGAAAAACGAGAACGCCGCCGTATCCCCGATCTGCCCCGGCGTATACCATCTACCGTCCCGACGGCGACGGCGCGCACCTATCGCCTGCGCCGCGTCCTCGATCACGACGGCCCCGGCGGTGTGAGCGACGGACGCGAAGGCCTCCATGTCCGTCATCTGGCCAAACAGATGCACCGGAATCAGGCCGCGCGTCCGCTCCGTCACGGCGTCCGCCACCGTATCGGGCATTAGCAGGAACGTATCGGGATCGATATCAACGAATACCGGCCGCGCCCCGGCGTTCACGACGGCGCCCGCGGTGGCGAAGAACGTAAAAGGCGTAGTGATGACCTCATCACCCGGCCGCCATTCCACGGTCTGCAGGGAGAGCAGCAGCGCATCAGTGCCGCTCGCGCACGCGACCGCGTGCTCCACGCAGACGAGTTCGGCGATGGCGATCTCCAACGCAGCGACCTCCGGTCCCATGATGAAGCGCTGACCGTCGATGACGCGCTGGACGGCCGCCATCACGTCATCCCGGATAGCGTCGAACTGTGCCTTCAGATCAAGGAGGGGAATACCCACGGGAACCCTAAGTTCAAGTGCGCGCGAATCTTAGCGACCTTCCCCCGACGGGTCAATGACCCCAAGGCCGTCCTGGTCTTCGCGATACTCCCGACCACACCGCCCACATCGCACTCCTGCAGCCTCCAACCCGAGCCGCTCGCCGCATACACACATCCACCCCACCCGGCGCGCCGGGACGCCGACCATCAGCGCATGCGCGGGGACGTCGGAGGTGACCACTGCACCGGCGCCAATGAACGCATAGGAGCCAAGAGTCACACCGCACACCACCGTGGCGTTCGCGCCAATAGTGCACCCCCGCCCCACCCTGGTCGTCTCGTACTCTGCCTTGCGACTCACCGTGGCCCGTGGTGTGGACACGTTGGTAAACACGCACGACGGGCCGCAAAACACGTCGTCCTCCAGAATCACACCTTCATAGATGGACACGTTGTTTTGGATCTTCACATGGTCACCGACGACGGCGCCACCCATCACCACGACGTTCTGCCCCAAGGAGCACTCCGCTCCGATCCGCGCTCCGGACATCACGTGACAGAAATGCCAAATCCGTGTGCCGCGCCCAACCACCGCGCCATCATCGACGTAGGCGCTTTCATGCACGAAGACATCGTCCATGGTCACGCCGCTCGATGCTTCCGTGGGACGTTGCCGTTCGTTGACCCCGCGACGCCGGTGCTCACGACGCCGGCGACGCGCCCATCATACGGCTGAAGCGGATCCCGAGCGGGCTCACCTCGTGCCACTCCTGAAGCGACCGCACGGACCCGCTGCGGCTCCTGCGGGCCAGAATCGCATCGCAGGCGGCACTGGCCGCGGAGATCGTCGTGGTATAGGGTACGCCATACTGCAACGCCGTTCTGCGCAACAGGTAGTCGTCACGCTGCGTCAGTTTACCCAGCGGGGTGTTGATCAGCAGCTGGACCTTTCCGGACACGATTGCGTCGCCGCAGTGCGGCCGGCCCTCGTGGACTTTCTGCACCGATTCGGCGGGAACGCCGCGGGAGCGCAGGTACCGCGCAGTCCCGACCGTTGCCAGGATCTTGAACCCCATCTCGTGGAATCGGCGGACGATGGGCGTTACGGTACCCTTATCACGGTCATTCACGGTCACCAACACTGTTCCTTCCAACGGCAGCTGACCACCGGCGCCGTCCTGGGCCTTGGCGAACGCCATGCCAAACGAATCGGCGATGCCCATCACCTCGCCCGTCGACCGCATCTCCGGCCCGAGCAGCGTATCCACATTGGGCAATTTCGAGAAGGGGAACACCGCTTCCTTGACAGCGACGTACGGCGGGGTCTCCTCATCGAGTCCCACCAGCGCCGCCAACGATTCGCCCACCATGACCCCGGCCGCCAGCTTTACGAGCGGCATCCCCGTCGCCTTGCTCACGAACGGCACTGTGCGAGATCCGCGGGGGTTGACCTCCAAGACGTAGACGACGCCGTCCTGCACGGCAAACTGCACATTGATCAGCCCGACGACGCCCAACGCTTTGGCAAACGCCTTCGTGTGCTCCCGCATCTCGCGCACGACCTCGTCGCCCACCAGGTACGGCGGCAGCACGCACGCCGAATCGCCGGAATGGACACCGGCATCTTCGATGTGCTGCATCACGCCGCCGATCACGCAGTTGGTGCCGTCACAGAGCGCGTCGACGTCCGCCTCGAACGCGTCCTCCAAGAACCGATCGATCAGCACCGGATGTCCGGGCGACACGCGGGCGGCATTCGCAAAATAGCTGCGCAATGATGGCTCGTCGTAGACGATTTCCATCGCGCGCCCCCCGAGCACGTAGGAGGGACGCACCAGGACCGGGTAGCCGACCGCCGCGGCGCACACCACGGCCTCGTCAAGACTCTCCACCGTCCCGTTGGCCGGCTGCGTGACACCCAGCTTTCGCGTGAGCGCATCGAAGCGGCGGCGGTCTTCCGCGGCATCGATCGCCTCCGGGGAGGTCCCGAGGACCGGGACCGCATGCCGTTCGAGGGCTCGCGCGAGCTTGAGCGGCGTCTGGCCACCAAACTGCACCACCACACCCTTGGGCTGTTCGAGACGAATGATCTCGAGCACATCTTCGAGCGTGAGCGGCTCGAAGTACAGTTTATCCGAAATATCGAAGTCCGTGGATACCGTCTCGGGGTTGCAGTTGATCATGATCGTGCGCCAGCCCAGATCCCGCAGCGCCAGCCCCGCCCGCACGCAGCAATAATCGAACTCCACACCCTGGCCGATCCGATTGGGCCCACTACCCAGAATGATGATGCCCTGATCTCCGAGCGGTTCGGACTCGTTCTCGTCATCGTAACTCGAGTACAGATACGGCGTCGTAGACGGGAATTCACCGGCGCAGGTATCGACCATCTTGTAGCCTGGGTGAATGCCGGCCGCCCACCGCCATTCCCGCACCTGGTCTTCCGAGGTGCCGGACAGGGCGCCCAGCTGCGCGTCAGAGAACCCCATGCGCTTCATGGCGCGCAGGACCCCCTGCTCCGGCATCCCGTCCTTCCGCTCGCGCACGTGCGATTGGAATTCATCTTCGGCCTGCACCAATTCACACCACTGATCGATAAACCAAGGATCGATGCGCGTCAGGCGATGGACTTCTTCCGGGTCGATCCCGGCACGCAACGCACGTTTGATCTGGAAGAGACGATCCGGATTGGGGATGCGTAACCCGGTGCGCAACGCCTCGTCGTCATCAGAAGACAAACCGTCGTCCGACGGGGTGGCACCGACTTCCCACCCATTGCGGTCGATCTCGAGCGCGCGGAGTCCCTTCTGGAACGCTTCTTTGAATGTCCGCCCAATGGCCATCGATTCCCCGACGGATTTCATCTGTGTCGTCAGGGTACGATCGGCAGTGGGGAACTTCTCGAATGCAAACCGCGGGAACTTGACGACGACATAATCGAGGACCGGCTCGAATGACGCCGGAGTCGTCTTCGTGATGTCATTCGGCAATTCGTCCAGACGGTACCCGACCGCGAGCTTGGTGCCGATCCGGGCAATCGGAAACCCCGTGGCCTTCGAGGCCAGCGCCGACGAGCGCGACACGCGGGGGTTCATCTCGATCACGAACATCTTACCCGTCGTGGGACTCACCGCGAACTGGATGTTGCAACCGCCGGCCTCGACGCCGATCTCCCGGATAATCGCGATCGCCGCGTCACGCATCTCCTGGTACTCTCGATCCGAGAGCGTCATGGCCGGCGCGACGGTCACCGAATCACCGGTGTGCACCCCCATCGGATCGATGTTCTCGATCGAGCAGATGATGACGACGTTGTCCGCCCCGTCACGCATCACCTCGAGTTCGAATTCCTTCCACCCAATAATCGACTGCTCCACCAATGCGCTGTGCGTGGGCGACAGGGCAAGCGCCCGATCGATCATCGACGTGAATTCTTCTCGGTTGTACGCCACACCCCCACCCGTTCCCCCCAACGTGAACGATGGACGGATGATCGCCGGGTAGCCCGTGGTTTCAACCACCTCGAAGGCCTCATTCCGATCCGAGACCATCCGCCCCGCTGGCACGGCCAGCCCGATCCGTTCCATTGCCTGGGCAAACTCGCGACGGTCCTCCGCCATCCGAATGGCGCGGGCGTTGGCCCCGATCAGTTCAACGCCGAATCGTTCGAGCGTACCGTCTTCGTACAGAGCCATTGCCACGTTGAGGGCCGTTTGCCCCCCCATCGTCGGCAGCAGCGCATCGGGACGCTCCCGCTCGATCACCTTCGCAACCCACTCCGGGGTGACCGGCTCTATATAGGTTCGGTCAGCCAGCTCCGGATCGGTCATGATCGTTGCCGGATTCGAGTTCACGAGAACGACCCGATACCCCTCCTCCTTGAGCGCGCGTATTGCCTGCGTCCCGGAATAGTCGAACTCGGCGGCCTGACCGATGACGATAGGACCGGACCCGACCAGCAGGATCGTCTCGATATCAGTTCGCTTGGGCATTCACAACCTCTCGGACCATCTCCATGAACGAGACCCGGGGGCGCCAGCCGGTAGCTGCCGCCAGTTTGGTCGCGTCGCCCACGAGATACGGAATGTCTACCGGCCGAACGAGCGAACTATCCGCCTCGGGGATCACCCGGTAGCCGACCGCATCCACAACGCCGAAAAACACATCCCGCAACGACAGACCCTGACCCGAGGCCACGTTGTAGACCTCACCAGGGTGGCCGTGCTCCAACAGAAGACGATATGCGTCCACCACGTCTGATACGTGCATGTACTCACGAATTGGTTCGAGATTTCCGACGCCGACCGCGACCGCGTCGACTTTCTTGGCCTGAAGTACCCTCTGAGCAAAGGCCGGCACCGCAAAGTCAGCCCCCTGGCGGGCGCCGGAGTGGGCGAAGGGCCGGGCGACGATCACCGGTAGGGCCGTTCGACGCCAGACTTCGAGGGAAGCAATTTCCGCACCGAGTTTCGACGCCGCGTACGGCGAGACCGGTAGGGTCGGGTCTGATTCCCTCCTGGGCTGCCGGGAGGTGCCTGCTCCGTACACCTCACCGGTAGAGACCACCAACAGAATCGCCCTGGCGGCCCGTTCGGCCAGCGCCGCAGCAAGTCGAGCGGTACCCCCGGCGTTGACCTCCCAGGCTCGGCCAGGGTCCCCCGCCGCGTAGCGTGCAGACGACACTGCCGCCAGATGAATCACGGCATCCGGAACTTCCCGAATGCACCGACGGATCCCATCGTCGTCGGCCAGGTCCAGCGCCACGATCTCCGCTCCCTCCAAATACCGCCGCCGCTTCGCCCGTGCGTCATCCGGTGGGGCCGGGTGCACGCCAGCCACCACCGCGTGCCCGGTCTCAATGAGCCGAGGTACGAGGTACGAGCCGACGAATCCATCCGACCCCGTCACCAGAACCTTCATGACCCCGCCAAGCGATCGAGGTCCGCGTCAACCATCATCCTTATGAGGGCTTCGAACGAGACCGTGGGCTCCCATCCGACGTCGCGTTGGACTCGCTGGGGATCGGCCAGAAGTTGCTCGACCTCCGCCGGTCGGACGAACCGCGAGTCGACCACCACGTGATCGCGCCAGTCCAGCCCCACGTGACGGAAGGCGACGTCGACGAGATCCCGTACGGAGTGGCTGTGTCCGGTCCCAACGACGTAATCCTTGGCCACCTCTCCCTGCAGCATCATCCACATGGCACGAACGTAGTCACCGGCGAATCCCCAATCGCGTCTCGCGTCGAGGTTGCCAAGACGAAGTTCTCCTGACAGCCCCTTCTTGATTCGGGCCACCCCGTGGGTGACCTTGCGCGTCACGAACTCCAGCCCACGCCGCGGCGATTCATGATTGAAGAGGATGCCGCTCACCGCATGCAGGTCGTAGGATTCCCGATAGTTCACGGTGATCCAGTGCCCGTAGACCTTCGCGACGCCGTAGGGAGAGCGCGGATAGAACGGTGTGTCTTCGTTCTGAGGGGATTCGACGACCTTTCCAAACATCTCTGACGAGCTGGCCTGGTAGACTCGAGCCTTTGGGTGCGCCAACCGCACCGCCTCGAGTAGACGGGTCACGCCAAGGGCGGTGAACTCTCCCGTCAACACCGGCTGTTGCCAGCTGGTCGGTACGAACGATTGCGCAGCGAGGTTGTAGACCTCGTCCGGCTTGTGGTCGCCGATGACGGTGGTGAGCGAGTGTTGGTCCAGAAGGTCCGCGGGCCGGATGGTAATGCGGCCGATCAGATGCCCGATTCGCTCGTAGGAGTCGTGGGAGGTGCGCCTGACCACCCCGACGACATCGTACTCTTTTTCCAGGAGAAACTCCGCCAGGTAGGAGCCGTCCTGGCCGGTAACTCCCGTGATTACGGCGGTGGGCACGGACCTCCTCGGGACGAGCGCTTGAAACGCTCCCTGGGCTGGGCTAGCTTGGTTGGTTGGCTATATTTCCGCGCCGGCATTGAGATTCCCGTATCACCATTCAAATCGAGTCGAGCACCATGGCACGCGTTTGTAGCATCTGCGGTAAAGGACCGGGGTCGGGACACAACGTCAGTCACGCGAACAACAAAACCAACCGACGCTGGTATCCAAACCTGCAAACGGTGCGCGTTCTCGTGGACGGACAACCGCGGCGGGTCAGAGCGTGCACCAAGTGCATTCGGTCAGGCCGGGTCGTCAAGGCACCTCCCGGCGCGCCCGCCCGAGCGACAAGCTAGCAGCCCTGGGCCACCCATCTATGAGAAAGGGGACCACTGTTGGTCCCCTTTTGCTTTGACATTCCGGCCCATTCCGGTGCCGACGTTCTGCGCTCATGTCACTCCGCCAACAGCTCGATGCGGGCCAGTTCCGCGCCATCTCCAGACCGGTGGCCGAGCTTGATGATCCTCGTGTAGCCGCCGGGCCGGGCCTGGAAGCGCGGACCGATCTCGTGAAACAGCCGGTCCGCCGCCGCGCGATCTCGAATGCGACGTTCGACCTGCCGGCGGGCATGCAGGCCGCCCCGCCGCGCGAAGGTGATCAGGCGCTCCGCGAATGGGCGTAGCTCCTTGGCCTTGGCTTCCGTCGTGACAATACGCTCATGCGTGAACAGCGCGGTCGCCATGTTGCCCAGCAGCGCCCGTCGGTGCTCGGCGGTGCGACTCAGCTGGCGACCCCGGACACGGTGTCGCACTAGACGCCCCCTCCAGCGCGGGAACCGGCGGCCGGCGCGGTGCCCGGGCTGGTGACGACCAACTCGCCGTCGACCTCATCGAATACCATGCCGAAATTCAGGCCTTCGCTGCGCAGGAGATCCGCGATTTCACTAAGCGCCTTCTCACCGACGTTCTTCACTTTGAGCATGTCGTCCTCGGTGTGCCGTACGAGATCGCCGAGGGTGTTGATGCTCGAGTTCTTGAGCGAGTTGACCGAACGCACGGAGAGACCGCACTCGTCGATAGGTCGCGCCAGAAGATCTTTGAGGCGCGCCAAGTCTTGCTTGCCGCCCTCCTCACCGTCACCGGTGATCTCCGGCGCGCCGCTGAACTCGAAGAAATAGCGCAGGTGTTCCTGGAGCAACGCGGCCGCATACGCCACCGCGTCTTCCGGAGTGATGGTCCCGTTGGTCTCGACGGTGAGGGTCAACCGGTCGAAGTCGGTGCGCTGCCCCACGCGAGTTTCCGCGACGGTGAAGTTGGCTCGGCGAACCGGGTTATAGATCGCGTCGATGCGCACGAGATCCACGGGCAGCGACCGGTCGATGGGATGCTGTGCCGCGTCGACATAGCCGCGCCCCTTATTCACATAGAACTCGCCGGTGATCTCCCGGTCTTCCTGCACGGTGAAGAGGAGGTGGTCGGGGTTCGGAACGTCCACCGCACCGTGCGCCTCGAAGTCCCGGGCATAGACGGGACCGGCTTTGCTGACGTTGAGGTGCAGCACCGCCTCGTCCACGTCATCCGCGACCACGAGGGTCAGATGCTTCAAGCGCTGGATAATCTGATGGACATCTTCGACGACCGCCGCGATGGTCTGGTGCTCGTGGACGACCCCATCGAGTCGGAATCCCCACACGGCGGATCCCTGCAGCGACGAGAGCAGCATCCGTCGGAGCGCATTGCCAAGCGTGTACCCGTACCCGCGCTCGAGCGGCTGAATCCTGAACTCGGCAGCGAACGGATTTTCGTCGGTTTTGAGCATGTCGACCACGGAGGGTCGAACGAGACCGTTCAGATCAATTCTCATATCGGCTATTTCGAGTACAACTCGACAATCAGTTGCTCCTGCGCGACCACTGGAATAGTGTCGCGCGTGGGCATTTCCGTAATGCGCCCGGAAGCAGATTTAGTATCGACAGAGATCCACGACACCGGCGTGGCCCGTGACAGCGCTTCGAGCGACGCCTGAACGACGTCGAGTTCACGGCTTGCGCCGGCCACGCGGACTTCATCCTGTGGACGCACGCGATACGACGGAATATCGGTGAGGCGCCCGTTGACTTCGACATGGCGGTGACGGACGAGTTGGCGCGCGGCCTTGCGACTAGGGGCGAATCCCATCCGATAGACGATGTTGTCCAAGCGCAATTCCAGAGCGGTCATCAAATTGGCACCCGTCATTCCGGGCAGATGACGGACGCGCTCGAAGGTATTGCGGAATTGCTGTTCGGAGAGCCCGTAGATACGCTTGACCTTCTGTTTCTCACGCAGCTGACGAGCGTACTCGGAATGCTTCCGGCGGCGGCGGCGGCCGGTAGGATCGCCGTGCATGCCGGGCGGGTACTCTCGCCGCTCGACAGCGCACTTATCCGTAAGACAGCGCGCCCCTTTGAGAAAGAGTTTTTCGCCTTCGCGCCGGCACAGACGACAGACGGGACCGGTATACCTCGACATAATCCTTTAGACCCGCCTCTTCTTCGGTGGACGGCAGCCATTGTGCGGGATTGGCGTGACATCCCGAATCGAGAGGATGCGAAGCCCGGCACTCGCCAACGCCTGAATGGCCGATTCGCGCCCAGACCCCGGACCCTGAACGCGCACGTGAACGCGCTTCACGCCGAGATTGACCGCCTCCCGCCCGCACTGTTCGGCGGCGACGGTCGCGGCGAACGACGTGGACTTTTTGGATCCCTTGAACCCGGATTTTCCGGCGGATCCCCACGTGATCGCGTTGCCCTTGATATCGGAAATCGTAATGAGCGTGTTGTTGAAGGTGGCAGTGATGTGCGCGATGCCTTCGGACTCGACCACCTTTTTAGCGCGTCGTGCGCCTGTTTTAGCCTGCGCCATGATCCCCTATTTCTTGGTGGCTTTCTTCTTCCCGGCGATCGCACGGCGGGGACCCTTCTTGGTCCTCGCATTGGTATGCGTGCGCTGGCCCCGTACGGGCAGCCCGCGGCGGTGCCGCAGCCCCCGGTAACTGCCGATGTCCATGAGCCGCTTGATGTTCATGGCCACCTCGGTACGCAGCGCACCTTCCACCTTGGCTTCGCGGTCGATGACTTGCCGCAGACGAGCGACTTCCGCATCTGTCAGATCGCGGACGCGTGTGTCGCTGCTCACCGCCGTTTTGTCGAGGATGTACCGAGCCGAAGACGCTCCGATCCCATAGATGTACGTGAGAGCAGCTTCGACCCGCTTCTCGCGTGGCAGGTCCACCCCAGCGATGCGTGCCATAGACTATCCCTGCCGCTGCTTGTGCTTTGGATTGCGTTTGCAGATAACGCGCAACACGCCGCGCCGGCGGATGATCTTACAGTACTCGCAGATCGGCTTGACGCTCGAACGCACCTTCAACGGCCGGCTCCTGTAAACCTAGACATTTGGAACAGCCTCGTAATGTAGAGGCGGGCTAAATCGGACGCAAGTGAAGACTTAGCGATTTTCCAAGGCCAGTAACCGGCCCCCGGGACGAGGGCCACTCCACCTACGGGGTTACCCGGACCTCTCGAAGGCGCCACCGGCCGTCCACAAGGCGAAATCCGAGGAATACTGTCTCCGTACG
>Ga0302046_10002567_pt1 | contig 16863 bp, 16 predicted proteins | sample RVTome_11_FD_200261 | JGI IMG/M metagenome (GOLD analysis project Ga0302046, IMG submission 200261) | Soil microbial communities from uranium-contaminated site in the Upper Colorado River Basin, Wyoming, United States - RVT147D111 (version 2) ...
CAAGATGCTCCGGTCTTTCAACCCTATCGGTGAAATCATCTCCAACTCAGTTTAGCCACACTCAATTTTTAACATGGTTTGTTGTCCGCTCGCCCTGTGGGCTCGCTGTTGTTTCTCAAGTGTCTACCTCCTCAACACAACCCACCACAGCGAGCAACGCGAGCGACCTACAGCGAACGCAGTGAGCGGACCACCGTGAGCAACGCGAACGGACCATGACAACAACCCTGGGGGTGACCGGCGGCATCGGCAGTGGCAAGACGATGGTGTGCCGCATGCTCGAAGAACTCGGAGCCCGCGTCTTCTACGCCGATGATGCCGCCAAAAAGCTGATGCAAGACGACCCGGCGGCCCGCGCCGAGATCACAGCGGCGTTCGGCCCTGAAAGCTACGACGCGGACGGCCGCCTCAACCGTTCGTACCTGGCCGGGCAGGTTTTCAGCCGTGACGACCGGCTCCATCGCCTCAACGCCATCGTCCACCCCCGGGTCTTCCGGGCTTTTGAACAGGCCCGCGTGCGCGCTGAGCAGGAAGGAGTGCCCCTGCTCGTCCACGAAGCCGCCCTTCTCTTTGAGGCCGGAGGCGACCGACACCTCGACGCCGTCGCCGTGGTCGACGCCCCTGTTGCGGAACGCATCCGCCGGGTCGTCGCCCGCGACGGCGTCACGCCCGAGCAGGTGCAGGCCCGCATGCGCCACCAGCTTCCCGCCGCCGAACTGCGGCGTCGTGCGGACTACGTGATTGAAAATACCGGCGCCCCGGAGGCGCTACGCACGCAGGTCGAACACCTCTATCACGTCTTGATCGGGTAACCGGGTGGAAAAAGCATCTCGACGTGGTGCTCCAGGAAGTATTGCTTCCAGGCCAGCGGCGACGGCGGCCAGAGCCAGTCGCGCCGCCTGAACTCGCTGCGGAGATACGCCGCCAGCGTGTTGGCCGGATTGTCTCCGAACGCCCGCCCCTCCACGGCCGACTCTACCAACGCCACGCAATGAAACAAGGCCGTATTGCTGGCCAGGTTGTCTACAACGACCTGGTCCGCCAGCCACGCATCGTCGATGTAGTCCAGGATCAGGTCCGGATCGAAGAGCACCGCGTAGAGATACGCCAGCCGGCTACCGAACAGCGTCGCCTTGACCGCTGCCTGAAAACGCCATTCCAGCCCGCCGAGTGTATCGCCCGTGGGCAAGTTCTTCGGGATGAAAACGCCGTCGCTCAGGCGCAACACGGGCCGCTTGCGATCCTGCAACAACGAGACAAAGCCCGCGATGACGAGATTCAGCAGATAAAAAATGTCGGACAAGGCCAGGCGAAAGTTGATCTTGGCCGAATGGGATCTTGATGAAGGCGTGTGCATACGTTCTGCCGTTGATCGGCGGGCTTGGGGTGGCAGGGGTACGGCGGCAGTGACCGGCACGGCAAAGCGACAGGCCCTCCTGTGCAAATCTGCCGCCCGGTCCGTATATTTATCAGGTGCCGCCATCGTCGCGTTTCGCCCGCAGAAATACTTATCCCCCCTTCTTGGCAAGCGACGTTGCGGCAGGTTTGTTGCCGGGCTCCATCTAGAGAAACGTAAAACCACCTCCGGGGCGGACATCCGATGCGTATTTTTTTAAGCGGAGCGCCCCGATCGCTCGCGGAACGATATGGCTTCTCACAACGACATCATGAAGCTGGTCGCGGCGCTCCGCCGGGGCGACCCCGAGGCCCACAAAGCACTCTTTGCCCTGGTCTATCAGGAACTCAAAGTCATGGCGCATCGCCAGCTGCTTTGCCTGGGTTCTGCCCAGACGATCAACACGACGGCCCTTGTGCATGAAGCCTACCTCAAGGTGATCGACCGCCGGGACCTGATCTCATGGCAAGGCAAGGCGCATATCCAGGCTGTAGCAGCTAAAGCGATGCGCCAGATCATCGTCGATTACGCCCGCAAGAAGCAGGCGTCCAAACGCGGGGGCCAGGCTTCCCATACACGCTTCACATCGTCGGCCCATCCTGCGCAAAGCTATCTGGAGGAGATGCTTGACCTGGACAAGGCACTTACGGAAATGGCGGTGCAGCAGCCCCGGGGGAGCCGGGTGGTGGAGTTGCGTTATTTTGGAGGTCTGTCGGTGGAAGAAACGGCCGAAGTACTGGGCGTCTCGGCGCGCACAGTACGCCGAGACTGGTCCGAGGCACGCGCGTTCCTGTACCTCTCGCTGCAAGAAGCCGAGGGAGCGTGACCTGTCGGCGTCGCAAGCAAGGCCGGCCCTTCCATTGCCTCCCATGAAACCCGCTCCTTTCAAAGACCACTTCTCCACCCACGCCTCCGGCTACGCCCGGTACCGGCCTCGATATCCGGAGGCGCTTTTTGCGTACCTCGCCTCGCTGTGCAGTGCCCACACGTTGGCCTGGGACTGCGGCACCGGCAACGGACAAGCGGCCCACGGCCTCGCCCCACACTTCGCCGGCATCATCGCAACCGACGCCAGCGCGGACCAGATCGCGAACGCTGTGCCGCACGAGCGCATCACCTACCAGGTCGCGCCCGCGGCGCAGAGTCCGCTGGCCTCCGGCACGGCCGACCTCGTCACCGTCGCGCAGGCCCTCCACTGGTTCGACCTCGATGCCTTTTACGCGGAAGCCCATCGTGTGCTCAAGCCCACGGGCGTGCTGGCCGTGTGGACCTACGCGGCGCTTCAGATCAACCTCGAGGTCGATGCCGTCGTGCACCGGTATTACGCAGAGATCGTCGACCGGTACTGGCCGCCCGAGCGCCGGATCGTGGAGCAGGGCTACCGGACTATCCCCTTTCCGTTCGACGAGGAGCAGCCCCCGGACATCACGCTGGCGCTGGAATGGTCCCTGGACGACCTGCTCGGCTACCTCGGCACGTGGAGCGCCACCCAGCGGTTCGTGAAAATGCAGGGGACGAATCCGCTGGATCAGATCAAAGACGCGCTGTCGCGTGCCTGGGGCACCCCCCTCGAAAAGAAACAAACCCGCTGGCCGCTGCACCTGCGGGTAGGCCGGCGGCGGCCTTGAGGATCACAAGATCCCGGCATCTGGCACCGGCTCAAGGAGACGTTTTTGTCAGCACCAGTGCGCGCACGGCGGTCTGGGTGCGCCCTGTCGCCTGGTCCACGACCAGCAGCCGCGCCAGGTAGAGCCCACTCGCCACCCGCTGCCCGGCTGCGTCGGTGCCGTCCCAGATGAAGGCATGCCGGCCCGCCGGTCGGACAGCCTCGACGAGCTTTCGAACACTACGTCCGAGCACATCGACGACGTCCAGACGGACGGCGGACGTCCCCGGCAACGCCACCGAAACGGTCGTCGTGGCAGCGAACGGATTGGGATAGGCCGACGCGAACCGTACCCCCTCGGGAGGCTGTTCCGGGTCGGCCCGGGCCACCGGGGCGTCGGGCCCTTTGAGTGCGTAAAAAAGCGGCGTGGTGCCGGGCGGGATGACGCCCGGTGCATGCGTCGCCAGCCCGACGGGATCACCGGAGCCGCCGATCGAACTGCCGCCGTACAGCCCGCCGTCTGGCCCAAGCGCCGGGTGATTCCACTCGATATAGCCGTCGACTTCGACATTCCACAGCCGGGTGAAACGCGCCGCCGGGGCATCGTAGGTCACTGCAAAGTAATGCCCGTTGACGGCGTTGTTGCCGAAACGTCCACGCACCCCGAAATATACCGTGCCGTCCGCCCCGATGGCAGGCGAATTGAGGCTGCCCACGGCGGTCGTCACGTCGTCCGAGGGATCGTAGGATGCCAGCACCGTGCCGGTAGCCGGATCGACGGCGTAGAGCCGGCCCTCTACCTTGGCGTTGAAGAGCGGCGTGCCGGCGTTGGCGGTTGTCACGTAGAGCCGCCGGGTCTGCCCGGCCACCTCTCGGAGGGCCACCCCGAGCACGAACTGGGCACCGTCGCGCAGTTCGACGTACGGCTCGGCCCACGCAAGCGCCGGTTGCGCGCCCCGGTCTTCGACGGCCAGCAGTACCGGCACGCCGAAGCTTTCGGGCAACAGGCCGCCGATGTACACGGTGCCGTCGGTGCCGACGGCGAGCGTGGCCGACTGTACGGGCAGGCCCCGATGGGTCAGCGGCAAGGCCCATTTGAGCCGCACGTCGTCTGGCGCCAGGCCGAGGGGCTCGCGGTGAAACGCGTAGAGCGTCGCAGGCAACACCCCGGCGTCGTCCCGAAACGAGCTGACGTAGACCGTCGCGCCGTCCGGGCTCAGGGCGGGCGAGGCAAAAATCCGATGCGTCAATGACGAATCGGTGGGATACCGCCACTGGAGGGTGCCGTCGGGGTTGACTGCGTAGAATGCGTTGGTCTCATACGGACCCTCGCCCCAGGTCCCGAAATAGACGGTGCCGTCGGGGCCCAGGAGCGGAGAACTGACCACCTCGCCCCCACCGTCCGGATCGTCGACGTGTTGGGGGTTGAAGGTAGTGAACCGCCAGCGAAGGCGCCCGGCGTCCGGGTCGACGGCGTAGAGCTTGCCATCGCCTCGCCCGACGTAGAGCATGTTTCGGCTGGTATCGACGGCAGCCTGCCCCTCGACGGTACCGTTGTAAAACGAGACGTGGTAGGGATTGAAAGCCCCGCACCAGAACACGTCGTCGCCTGTCTTGGCGCGTTCCGTCAGTTCATAACAGCGAGGCGTCAGGTCCAGGTCGAGGGGTCCTCCCCAGAGCGACGCGCCGGTCGTGCGGTCGAGCCCGTAGAGCTTCCCGTCGCTCTTGTCCCAGAAACGGGGGTCGCGGCCCATCGCATCGTTGCGCAACAGCCCCCAGGAGCCAAAGAAAACACCCTGGTTGGTAACGGTAGCGCCGATGTTGAGTACGTGCGCGCCCGGTGCTTCCGCCGTCCAGGAGCGAGCAGGGTCGATCACACGCGGGCCGTTGGTCCTGCTCTGGCCGGTGCGCCGCGCGTCGTGCGCTTTCATCAGCCAGAGATCCTGCCGGGCATAGAGTTCATGGACCGATCCCGCCGTCAAGAGAACGATCAGCAACCAGCACGGCGTCCTGGGGCGCTCCGGCATAGCCTTGGTGAATGATCCTCCTCGGGGCAAGCTCCGAGGTATCCGTCGAAGGAAGCGGTTGCTTTCCGAGGCAAGCATCGGGGTAGGCGACCCGTTAAAGAAATCACGGCATGCGCAGCGGATGCACGTTTTCGGCAACGTACGTCACCTCTTCATCGATCGCGTTGGCGGCGTAATCGATGTATCCATACACCGCCGGGCCGCCCACTACCCGCTCTATCGGCGATGCCGGGCGACGAAGCGGCGGCCGATCAGAGGCTGCATACGCGGCCCGGCCTTTGTAACCCTACAAGGCTCTCCCGTTGGTCGGCGTACCTTCGGGAGCGGTCGCCAGGGCAAAGCCGAAGGTCGAGCCGCGACCGGGATGGCTTTCCACCATGAGATGGCTGTCGTGTGCGCCGAGGATATGCTTGACGATGGCGAGGCCGAGGCCGGTGCCGCCCTGGCTGCGCGACCGGCTCGTATCCACCCGATAAAAGCGCTCGGTCAGACGCGCGATGTGCTCCGGGGCCACGCCGATGCCGTCGTCGACGACCGAGACCTTGATTTGTTGCGAGGGCAATAGCCGGGCCACGATTTCGACATGGCCGCCCGGGTTGTTGTATTTGATGGCGTTGTCGACCAGATTGGTGAGCACCTGGCGGATCCGCTCGCGGTCGCCGGCGACGGGGGGTAAGCCCTCGGGCAACTGATAGCGCAACGTCACGGCTTTGCTCTCCGCTACCGGCTCTAACGACTCCACGACCTCCCGTGTGAGCCGGAGCAGGCTGAACGGCTCCATCGTCATCTTCAACTCACCCATCTCGATGCGGGCTACTTCGCCCAGGTCCTCTACGAGGTTGCTCAACCGCTCGGCGTTGCGCTGAATCTTCCGGATAAACGCCTGGTTGACGCGCCCGTCGTCGAGCGCGCCTTCGAGCAGCGTCTCGGCAAAACCACGGATCGAAAAGATCGGCGTCTTGAGTTCGTGCGAGACGTTGCCCAGAAATTCGCGGCGATAGTTCTCAATCCGTTGCAACTCCCGCATCTTGCGCTCTACCGCCACGCCGGTGTGATACACCTGCTCGATGAGGGCGTTGAGTTCATCCCCGGCCACATCCAGGTTGGCCGCCTCCAGGTTTTCGAACTCGTACCGTCGGATCTGTTCGAGCGTCGAGCGGGCCAGTTCGAGGCGCTTCATCAACAAGCGATAGGCCGCCACGTAGGTCCCGATGCCGAGGGCCAGGATGAAGGCCCCCATGCTCCAGGCCGGCAGCGGCGCCACGAACAGCCGGAAACCCACCACCAGCAACGCGGCGACCCCCGTCACGGCCAGCGCGATCCGCCGGGAGAGATGATGAAACGACACCGGGCGGGTGTGGATAAGCATTTGCATCCTAAGGGCATCGGTCTTGCAACCCCGATGGGGCGAGATGCGGCACCAGGCTCAGCATGCCGTCTATCGACCTTGACCGGGCTCGCCCCGCACACAGCCAACGTCGTCATTCCGCGAACTTATACCCGACGCCTTTGACGGTTTCTATGTAGTCGCTGCCCAGCTTCTCCCGGATCTTGCGCACGTGCACGTCTACCGTTCGGTCCACTACATACACCTCCGTCCCCCACACTTTGTCCAACAACTCCTGCCGGCTGAAAACCTTCCCGGGATAGGAGGCTAAAAAATGGAGCAGCTCGAACTCTTTCCTCGGAAAACGCAGCTCTTCGCGCTCTTCGCCCCCCGCTTTCTTGAAAACGAGATACCGATCCCGGTCGATCTCCAGGTCATGAATCCGAACCAGGTTGGAGGGCTGCTCCAGCCGTTCAGCGCCCCGCAGCAGCGCTTTGGCCTGGCTGACGATCACACCGATGGCCGACGACTTCGGCAGGTAGCTGTCTGCGCCGACTTCCAGCCCTTCGATGTGGTCGTCTTCGCCGGAGCGCGCGGTCAACATGAGGATGGGAATGTGCCGCAGCCGGGGATCCTGCCGGAAACGCCGGCAGGTTTCGAGGCCGTCGAGGCGGGGCATCATGATGTCGAGGATGACAAGGTCGGGATCTTCTCCATGGGCTTTTTCGAGGGCTTCGAGGCCGTCGCGGGCCGTGACCGTACTAAACCCGTCTCGTTGGAGGTTGTATTCCAACAGATCCAGAATGTCGTCTTCATCGTCAACGACCAGGATCATCGGGGCGTGTCCGTTTTGCGCCTTTGTCGCCATAGCTGTCCGCGCACATCTCCACGAGGGGGCGTGAGCCTGCCGCTTCGGAGGGTTGCAGGCAGGTATAATTCTTCAATTTACAGCAATGCCGTGCGCCTTCCTGTTACGCAATCGTTAACAGAACATGGAATTGTGCTGAAGACAAAGCAGGCTTTACCCCCGATCGGCCTGGGCGCGCCGGGTATGGCGGTGCGGACGCGTGGACATATGGAGGATGGCTTCAGTGATCCGGTCACCCTTTAAACCGTCCGTCACCGGGTGGTTTCAGCCTGTTCGTCGGCTTCCGTCACGATCTCATGGAAAACCGTAGCTCCGGTCCGCAACATGCGCCGTACGTAGGGATGACAGAGCTTGCACTGCTGCCCGAAGGTGACGTGCTCCTGCAACGCGGCCACGCTTGTCGCCCCCGTCGCGTCGGCCACGGCTTTCAACACGCTGAACGCCTGCTGGAAACAGTAACAGCGATCGATGTTCATGCGAGGTCTATCTCGTCCGTACCAGGCGGCGTGTGGAGACGGTGCCGGCGGCCTGTAGTCGACCCAGGTAAACACCGGCGGCCTGCCCTTCGGTTTCCCATGTCGCCTCGTAGTAGCCCGGCGCCAGGGGCGCGTCGACCAGCGTGGCGACTTCCCGGCCGAGCAGGTCGTAGACCTTCAGCGTCACGGCACCGGCCTGCGCGACGTCGAACGGCAGGGTCGTCCGCGTGGTGAACGGGTTGGGATAGTTGGCCCGCAGCCCGACGCGCTCCGGCACCCCGTCGCCGGCCGATTCAACGGTGGTGGTCAGCCCTTCCTGGAAGAAAGCGATGTGGACCGGCAAGACGGCAACATCGAAGGTGACGACGGGCGATGACCCCGTGGCCGGATACGCTTCAACACGTCCTGCCGTCGTGAAGGATCCATCGTGCCGCGTGACGTAGAGCCGGTCGGACGCGTCGTCGTAGGCCAGGGCGTTGATGAGGTCGCCGCCGGCTACTTCCAGCGTGTCGGCAAGGGTGTTGGTCGAGGTGTCCAACACCAGGATATTTTCTTTGGCAACGACGAAGGCCCGTTGCCGCACGGACGAGTACGTAGCTTCCTGGCCGGTGCCTATGGCAAAGGCGTTCGGCGCCAGCAACGTGGTGGCTTCGATGCGACGGAGAATCTCGCCCGTGGCCCCGTCCAGCGTGACGATGGCGCCGGGCGTCTCAGCCCCCGTGTTGAAGTCTACCGTGCCGTTGCAAACCACATGCACCTCGTCCTCTTCATCGACGACCAGAAACCTCGGCGCGACGCATCCTACGTCGATGACATCCACCAACGCATCGGTTTCCACATCAATCACCCCCACCAGGCTGGTCTCGGCAAAGAAACCCAGCGCCACATACGCCCGCGTGCCTGCAACGACGATGTGATCGGGTTGGCCCGGCACCTGAAGCGTATCGCGCACCGTCCCCGCGTCCAGATCAATCACCGAGATGAACGACTTGTCGGTGACGCCGCCGAAGCGGAAGACCTGGTTCGTCACGTACGCCTTCGTCTCGCTGGCGAAAGCGAGGTAGCGGGGGTTGACCAGGCCGATGATCGAGGGCTGGCGCTGGTGCGTGATCGCATCGAGCCGTTCGATACTCCCGCCCACGTTGACGACGACGTAGACGATCTCGTTAAAAACCTCGACACTCTGGATGGTGTCGAGATTACCCAGCACGTCGGTGGTCTGGCCGGTGGCCGGGTCGTAGAACGTTACCGAGCCGTTGGCACTTCCGAAGTTGCCCTGGTTGACGACATACACGCCCAGCGTCTGCTGTGCGGCCGCCGGCAGGGCGACCAGCGCGCTGAGCAGACCTACGGCGAGGAGGCTTGAAAGGGTTGTTTTCATGGTGAGCCGGTGATGGGTGAACGGGTGCAGGCAGGTTTATGGAAACGTCAGGGTAAGCTGGAGGCGGGCGTGGCGCGGCGGCATCGGGTTGGCCGGGACGACCTCGTAGCGCCGGTCCAGCACGTTTTCGACGACGACGGCCAAGGTGGCCCCGAAAAGGCGCGTCTGCCGGTGCAGACGGAGGTCGCCGCCGAGCAAGAAGAAGGGGTCAAGGAACTGGGTACCGTCGGTGGTGACGTACCGCCGCCCGGTGTAGCGCCCCGAGACGCCGAGTTGCACCGGGCCGACGTGCAGGCTGAAGTCACTCTTGAGTTGATGGCGCGGCACGAGGCGGACGGGCTGATCAAAGGAGCGCGCCTCGGGGTTGGAGCGGTCGCGGGCATCGGTGAGGGTGTAGAAGAGGCCGCCGCCGAACCAGAGGCGGCGGGCCAGGGGCCATCGCCAACGATACGACGCCTCGATCCCCTGCGAACGCACGCGCTGCACGTTGTCCGGCGCATAGTATCCGGCCCGCGTGGGAAGCCATACGATCTGGTCGCGTATCTGCGTCAGGAAGACCGTCACCTCGGCCAGGCCCAGGCGGTGTTCGACCAGCAAACCGGCATCGTACGTCGTACCGTGCTCGGGCTTTAGATCCGGCTTGCCGCCGGGTTGCCAGAAGCGGTCGTTGAAGGTAGGTACCCGGAAAGCACGTCCGGCTCCGGCTTTGAGGTGAAGCGCCGGGCTGCCCAGCAACCGCATATTCAGGCCCAGGCGCGGGTTGAGGGCCGCCAAGGTGCTCGCGTCCGGCCGCTGGTAGACGTCGGTTCGCAGGGCCGGGTAGACGAGCAGGGGGCCGAACGAGCCCGTTGCGTGCACGAAGGCTCCCGCGTGCACTTCGGTAGCGTCGTCGCCCAGGCTCGGATGGCGGGCCCGGCCATATCCGCCCGAGAAGCCCGCCGCCAGCAGCCAGCGCTGGCCGAGCACCGCCGAGGCTTCGGCGTCGAGCGAGGTGATGCGCGTCCGGCCTTCCGCGTCGAGGCCGAGTTGAGGATTGACGTAGCGCAACGTCCCATCCTGGACGAGCCCGCCGAGCCGCAGCGTACCCCAGGAGAAGGTCTGCTCCGCGTTGGCCCAGAGGCGTAGCGACCGATCCCACTGGCGTTCCCGCCGGGGCTGTGAGGCGCCTATCGTAGGCAGGCCGCGTTCCGCATCCGCAAACCAGGCTGCCAGGCGCAGACGGCGCCGGGCAGTAGTGTACGCCAGCGACGAGTAGAGCGAACGGCGGACGCGGTCGGCGCCTTCACGCCGCACCTCTTCGGGCGGAAACCGGCCCCGGTTGAGATAAGGATAGTCCGCCTCGGCTGCATCGTATTCGACGAGCGCCAGGCCCGAGAGCAAGCCCCGGCTACCGGCGGCGAGTACGCTGCCCGTCCGCGTGCCGTAGGCCCCGTAGCCGCCCTGCACCTTCACCGTCCCCGGCCCCCCCGGTGCCAGCGTGCGCAGGTTGACGACGCCGCCCAGCGCATCGGTCCCGTAGAGCGACGAACCCGCACCGGCCATCACCTCGACGGATTCGAGGAGGAGCGTGGGTAACAGCGAGAGGTCGAGCTGGCCGAGCTGCGGATCGGCGATGCGATGCCCGTCAAGCAGCACGAGGGTCTGGGAAGCACCGGCGCCGCGCAGCGACAGGCTGGCCAGCCCGCCGTCTCCGTAGCGGCGGATGAACACGCCGGCGCGCGCGCTGAGCAGGTCGGCCACGGTCTGCGTCTCCCCGGCATCCTCAGCGTCCAGCACCGTCACGCGCACCGGCGACGCAGCGACGCGGATAGCCTCCCGCGTAGCCGTGACGGTCACCACGGGCAGGGCTACCGTCGTGTCGAGCGGAGCCTGCCCTGCCACCGGCAGCGGCAGCAGAACGAGCAGTAGCAGGAGAAAAGCACGAATCATAAAAAAGCCCCGACCTCAATAACGAGATCCGGGCTGCCACCCCCGTGGGTGGAAACGCTGCATGCCTGATGCAAAACGCTACCCTGGCCGGGGACGTCATGCCGCGGACCTCAAAACCCGGAGGTTGCTGGCATCGTCGCCGCCCGGCAGGTCTCCTGACTCACCGCTCGTATTTTTCGGGCGCGCCCGAAAAATCTACGAAAAGGGGAAACGGCTCGGCAGGCAGCCTTCCCATTCCGAACCTGACGGAACAGTGGCTGCGTGCTTCTTCGCCGCCCCTTATTGGAATTTCGCCCCGCGAAATTCCAAACGGCCTACAGTTGCGGGTACAGTTCCGGAATGTCGATGTACGAATGTCGAAGCGCAATAGTCGAATCAGAAACCCATTCGACACGTTGCCCTCGTCATTCGCCCTTCGATTCACCGGATTCCCTTTTCATCCGTGCCCGATGGTTCGGGCATTGAAACCGGAGGCAAATGCGAATGAACTGAACGCAAGGTAGGCATGGGCCCCCGAAAGCGCAATGCCTTTGCGCTGATGGAACGGGTACTCGCGCTGCTGCTGAAGGGGCGCACCTCCTGATCAGCTTGCCGCCCCCCGCCGAAGGTCGGGTTCACGGTGAAGGGAGCGTGAGGCTACGGCGAAGAAACGGTGATACCACCCCGTGGGGCTTGACAAGAGGGATTTGGCTGTCGATATTTAATACAAAGTAGTATGAAAACCGCAATGCTGTCCAAGAGCTGTACATACGGCATTCAGGCGGTGCTCTACCTGGCCTCCCGAGAGCAGACCGGGTACGTGCCGATCCGCCAGATCAGCGACGACCTCGGGCTTTCGTACTCTTTTTTGACCAGGGTCTTGCAGACCCTCACCCGGTGCGGCTTGCTCCGCTCATTCCGAGGGCCGAAGGGCGGCGTGACCTTGAACAAAGCGCCTGAGCAGATCACCCTTGGCGACCTCGTCGAAGCCCTCGACGGACGCGCGCTCTTTGACGCATGCCTCCTCGGGAACTTCGAGACGTCCGAGATCATCCAGATCCCGAACGCTGCCGGAAACCACGGTTCGCCGTTCATCACGCCCGACTCGAAGTACCTGGTGGCTTCGACGCGCTTCAGCGTGCCCATCCCGCAGCGAGACATGGCCATCAGCGACTACGCGGGCAACTTCAAGGGCACGCTCTCCTTCATCCGGGCCGACGACCCGGGCAACATGGATGTCGCTTTCCAGATCCTTGTGCCCGGCTTCGACTATGACCTGGCGCACGCCGGCAAGGGGCCTTCCTACGGGTGGATGTTCTTCACGTCCTACAACTCGGAGCAGGCCAGCACGTTGCTGGAAGTCAACGCCTCGCAAAACGACAAAGACTTCATTGCCGCGGTCGACTGGCAGCGCGCCGAGGAGTGCGTCGCCAGCGGGAACGCGCGCCGGATGAACACGCGCTATTTCCACAACTACCTGAACGAATCCCACGTGGCCGTCTCGGAAGAGCAGACGAGCGTGACGGTGCTGGAGCCCGCCGACTGCGACAGGGTGGTCTACTGGTCAACCGGCAGCGGCGCAGGACGTCGTCGTCTCGCCCGACGGGCCGGTCCGCAGCATCGGCGCGGCGATCCGGCAGGCACCCTGGGGCGGACGCATCGTCGTACGGCCCGGCGTCTACCGCGAGCCGACCCTCGTCGTAGACAAGCCCGTGACGATTCAGGGCGAAGGACGCCCCGTGTTGGACGGCGAAGGGGAACGCCAGATCATGCGCGTCACCGCCGACAGCGTGACCATCCGGGGGCTGGTCTTTCGCAACGTAGGCGTGAGCTTCGTCGAAGACCGGGCGGCGCTGAAGGTCGACGAGGCCCGGCACTGCGTCGTCGAGGACAATCGCATCGAGAATGCGTTCTTCGGCATTTACCTGGCAAAGACGGCCTCCTGCCGGGTGGCCCACAACACACTGCAAGGCACCGGGGCGTCGGAGACGCAATCCGGCAACGGCATCCACGTATGGTATGCCCGAGCGATCGACATCATAGACAACACGATCCGGGGGCATCGCGACGGTATCTACTTCGAGTTCGTCGAGGACAGCCGCGTCACGGGTAACCGGAGCGAGGCGAACCTGCGCTACGGGTTGCACTTCATGTTCTCGGATCGGTGCCGGTATCACCGCAACGTCTTTCGCGACAACGGCGCCGGCGTGGCCGTGATGTACGCCAAAAACGTCGAGATAACGGGCAATCACTTCGACCACAACTGGGGCAGCGCCGCCTTCGGCCTCCTGCTCAAAGACATCACCGACAGCGAGGTGCGCGGCAACGTCTTCGTCGAAAACACGGTCGGGATCTACGCCGAGGGCGCCAACCGCGTCCACTTCACGGAGAACGATTTCCTCGAAAACGGATGGGCGGTCAAGATCATGGCCAACGCCCTCGACAACGTCTTCGCCCGCAACAACTTCGTCGGCAACGCCTTCGACGTGGCCACCAACAGCCGCCGGCACTACAGCCGGTTCGAGGCAAACTACACGGGTGTCGGGCTCCCGTTTGCGCTCCAGGGCGTCGAGTCGGGCTCGCCTACGGCGACGTTGCTGGCCCTGATCGGCTCCGGCGTGCTGCTGACGTGCATCTTCGTGGCCCTCGCTACGACGGCGCTCGGCGCCTGGCTCCTGGTGCCGTTGCTGCTGGGGCTTCGGACGTTTACCGTCAAGGATCTTTAAGGCCCTTTGTGTCCACCAAACCGGACCCGTCCGTGCCCTCCGGGAAATGAAAGAATCTTGCGATGTCCGCGCCGCATCTTGTTTCTTGGAGATGGTATCTGTACTCTTACGGTATGCTCAGCCGCCCTTCCCATCCATCCATCATGACGAGAGGCCATGGACAACAAGGACATCTCCAGACGTGATTTCATTCAGCGCCTCAGCCTGTTCGGCGTCGCCGGCGTCGGTGCCGCATCACTGCTCTCGGCCTGCGGAGGCGGAGAACAACAGCCCGCGACCCCCGCCCCGGCGGCTCCGCAGGCTGCCGCGGAGGAGGAGGGCTTTACCTGCATGGATACGTCCGGCCTGACCGAGATGGAAGTCAACATGCGCAACCAGTTGCAATACACCGACACCTCGCCGGAAGAAGGCAAGACGTGCTCCAACTGCGCCCTCTACCAGCCGCCCGCTACTGCAGACGGTCAGTGCGGCACCTGCACGGTTGTCAAAGGCCCGATCCATCCCGACGGCTACTGCACGTCCTGGGCCCTGAAGCCCGCCTGACCTGCTACGAAAGGATACCTCAACCCTGAAAAGAGGCTGCCCGCAACCGCGAGCAGCCTCTTTTGCTTCCTGAGGGGAGCCCTGCCTCAGAGCACCACCGACTCCCCATGCTCCGGGATGTAGACATCGCGGTAGCGCTCCCGGCGGAGCGCGGTCTTGAGCGCCTCTTGCCGCTCCGGGGCGCCGTGGACGAGGAAGATGCGTTGCAAACGATCCCGGTCGAGCTTGCCGATGAAGTCGAGGAGGCCGGGCTCGTCGGCATGGGCTGAATAGCTGTTCATCACCACGACCTCGGCGCGGAGCGGGTACGTTTCGCCGAAGATGCGCACCTCCGGCAGCCGATCGACGATCTTCTTGCCCAGGGTATGGTCCGCGCAGTAGCCGACGATCATCACGGTGTTGCGCGCATCCTGGATGTTGTTTTTCAGGTGGTGCAGGATACGTCCGGCCTCGCACATGCCGGAGGCCGAGATGATCACCATCGGCAAGCGCTGGTCGTTGATGGCTTTGGACTTCTCGACGTCGCGCACGTAGGTGAGGCGATCGAAGCCGAGAGGATCTCCATGCTCTCGCATGTAGTCCACCAGCTCGCGGTCGAAGCACTCGGGATGCGCCAGGAAGACGCCCGTCGCGTTGACGGCCAGGGGACTGTCTACATAGACCGGTATCGGCGGCAGGCGCTCCTCGTTCCAGAGTTGATCCAGGACGTAGACGACCTCCTGGGTACGCCCGACGGCAAAAGCCGGGATAATCACTTTGCCTCCCCGCCCGCTGGTGCGGGCCACGACCTCGGCCAGCCGCTGCTTCGACACGGACGGCGGATCGTGGCGCGTGCCCCCGTAAGTCGACTCCGCGATCAGATAGTCACAGTCGTCCATTTGCTGCGGGTCCCGCAGAATAGGCCGGTTGGGGTTGCCGAGGTCTCCCGTAAAACCGACCTTTGTGGTCGTCCCCGCCTCGGTGATCGTCAGCACCATGGAGGCCGAACCCAGGATGTGGCCGGCATCTCGGTAGACGACCTCCACGCCGTCGATGGGCGCAAACGGTTGCCGGTACGAGACGCCGATGAAATGCTCCATCACCCCGTCGGCATCCTCCGTTGTGTAGAGCGGCTCGACGCGCGGCTCGCTCCGCTTGCGATGCCGCTTGTTGACATACTCGACATCTTTCTCCTGGATGTAGGCGCTGTCGTGCAGCATCAAGCTGCACAAGTCGTAGGTGGCATGGGTAGCGTAGATACGCCCCCGGAAGCCGTCTTTCCACAACTTGGGCAACAACCCGGCATGGTCGATGTGGGCGTGGGAGAGCAAGACCGCATCGATGCTTGCGGCGTCGAAGCCGAAGTGCGCGTTGCGCTCCGCAGACTCGGCACGCCGGCCCTGGAACAGGCCGCAGTCGAGCAGCAGGCGCTTACCGTTTTCGAGTTCGAGGAGGTGTTTGGACCCCGTAACGGTGCGGGCGGCACCCCAGAATGTTACCTTCATCCATCCGGTACAATACGTGAGCAAGGAGACGACGCCTCGAACTTCGTCAATCCCATCCTTAAAAAAAAGGCTACCTCCCTTTTCAGGAGCACCGATGATAAGAGCCGAACCGCACAGCATCTTTTCCTGGGACGTCACCGTCTACGAGGACGGCACGCCGGTGGCGGACATCGACATGGCCTGGGTCCGAGAGGCGGGCGAGGTGATGATCGGAGAAGTGGCCTGCCGGCTCTATCGAGAGGGACTTTTCTCGGGTGCCTACGTGCTCGAAGCCGATGGCTTTGAATGGGTACGGGCCGTCAAGCCCAGCGCGCTCTTTCGCACCTTCGAGATCACGTATGACGATGTACACTACACGCTCCAGGCTCGCTCCGCGCTACGACGTACGTTCGAGTTGCACCAGGACGGCGATCTCGTCGGGACGATCTACCCCGACCACGCCTTCACGCGCAAGATGACCGCGGACCTGCCCGAAGCGATGCCCCTGGCCGTACGTGTGTTTATCGTGTGGTTGGTGCTGCTGATGTGGAAACGGGCTGCCGAGTCCAGCAGCTAAGAAGAGGCACCCTCACACCCTGCGTCACGCCGGATCCGGAGCTATGACGGCGGACACTGCAGACTTCGTCGACTCGCTCGAAAGCTTGTAGAGCGTCCCCAAATAATGCGTCCCGGCTTCGACCACAATCCCATCCCGGATGAGTTGCTGGGCCGTGTGGTAGGAACACATTTCGTAGCCTTTCCCCGGCATGAAGAAGTTGGCGTTCTGGCGACCCGGGTTTACGATCAGCACGTAGCCATGAGCAAGTTTCTTCCTGGCATGAAGCGCCCATTTCTCGCGCGAAACCGTGGGCCTTGGTTCCGCACGCGACCCCGGCTCTTCACGGGATGACGATGATTTTTCTTGTTCTTCGTGGGGAGTTTCCATAGCGGCCTGAGAAAGATGTGAGGCTGTGGGCTTGTCCATCGAAGCCGATAACCGGCATGCTTCTTTTGTAGAGGAGGATCCTATCGACCCCTAGAATGCTTAAGTTCCTCCAAAACCCGATCTGTTGCATATAAATCGTATTAAAAATTTTTTTGACGGGGATTAAAAAAAGATGAACGCCCTTTTAATAAACCTG
>Ga0302046_10002568_pt1 | contig 16861 bp, 11 predicted proteins | sample RVTome_11_FD_200261 | JGI IMG/M metagenome (GOLD analysis project Ga0302046, IMG submission 200261) | Soil microbial communities from uranium-contaminated site in the Upper Colorado River Basin, Wyoming, United States - RVT147D111 (version 2) ...
CCGCTGCAGTTCGCGGGAAAGGCCAGTGAGTACGAGGGGTCGCCGCTCACTGACGCGTCGCCTCGGGACCATCACACGACTTTTTCAGAGCTTCCCTTGGGGAACACTTACACAGATTGGCTTGGTTCGACGTCGCGTGCTGCCCCGCACGTTTCGGGGGTAGCAGCACTGATCTGGTCTCAAAACCCCGGCTGGAACAAAATCAACGTACGGAACCGTCTTCAGCTTACCGTCGACGACTTAGGCGCAACAGGGAGAGACGCGAGCTTCGGGTTCGGGCGCGTTAATGCCTATCGAGCAGTGACCGATCCTCCTCCGCTCACCGTCTCGATTTCCGGTCCGTCACAGATTACCAACCTTCCTGACCAACTAGCCTGTGATTGGCAAGCAATCGTCGGAGGAGGTACTCCTCCATATACCTACCAATGGTCCGGGTTCATTACCGGGACCACGCAAATCGTATCGCTACCCTACCCGACGTTTCAGGGCGGTACCCTGTACCTAACGGTTACGGATGCCGGGAATCCAGCACAACAGCAGAATCGATTCCTAAATGTGTCGATCAACCCATCAGCACCGTGGTGTGTGTAGGGCTAAAGTCGGCTGTCAAGGTGCCAGTACTGAACGATTTCTGGGACGGAGCGGCGGTTCGGAGTAGGATGGCTTGAGCGAGGGACTTGTCCGGCGCATGTTATTTGTTCTTAGGCTGGCGACGTCGCCGCGTATGGGTTCACGGCACTCCAATCCCTACGACAACAAGCGGTCGCCGCAACTTGTGCCGGGTTCTATCACTCAACAAATCAGGAAGACACATCAGTAATTAGCGGGGACATCAACGCGACCTCCCCATATGAGTCCGATCGAAACGGTGAGCACACGGTTCCACTGCGTCACCGTTCCGCGAAACACTCGAAAGCGTCGGGACAGTGCGGCACTTGCGCTACCGCCGATCTCCAAGGTGAGGCGCCGCGTCAGTGCGACATCAAGACCGATGCCAAGCCCCAGGTCCAACGCAGCATCGGTAACCGCTGTTGCAACCAGGTAGCCGATTCGCGGGCTCAGGTATGCCGCGATTCCACGATCGAACACAGACCGGAATTGTGGCTCCACCCCAACTGATAACAACAGCTCCCGGCTACGGGGAAGGCCGATCACAAAGAGCGTTTGTTCGTGAGAACTCAGCCTCACGCGCGTCCGAATGCCAAGGACCGATGCCGTGCGGTACCCTACGACGGCATCGATGCCGGGGCCAGCATCAAGATTAATGAGTCCCACATCGCCGCCGAAGAACTGGTAGTTGAAAGAGAAACCCAGTTCGAATGGCATCCCGTCGGAGCGCGTCTCCGTTTGGGCGTCCGTGGATGTTGGCGCGATGAGTAAGAACGTCACGGCGAGGCAGTTGCTCTTCATCCAACTTGTTCTCTACGTCCGTGTTCGGTCCCGGCCGTTCAACCGGCCATCGAGATCGCGGACGAACTCGCGGCCCGTGTGACGATTACGGTGAACTCGTTCTTCATCCATTCTCTTGTCTCGGTGCAACACGCTCTGCAACATAACCTGTATCCGTTATCTGGCCCAGTCGGCTGCCCTGAGGCGGTATGGTTTCACTGGTGGGTTATTCGCCGGGGAATTGCGGGATCATGTCGTACCAAGCTGTGCCGAGTGGCACAGGTTGTACCGAGTTGTCTCGACCTATCTGAACAAGCGATACCAGGTTCGCACAAGCTGTCCCAAGTTGTACCGAGCATCGGTACTGTCTTAAAACCCGGTGGGGTACCCCCCCGCGCGGTTCCAACTCCCGCCCCGGGCATCTACTGCACTGATGGGATCAGGTGCACGGCTCCTCCTCGCGCTAACGTGCCGTGTGCTTGCTCCCTCGCTTCCGTCATGCCGCGTCGAATCCCTTCCCGGGCATTAGGTGGACTCCTGGGACTCCAGGTTGATTTCCGCACAGCTTCGCGCTGTTCCGATCCGCTCACCCTAACGTCCCCGCCTGGTTGACACTCAGGCCACTTCGCATTAGTCGTGCAGCGAAGCAGGAGATGACCCAGCAGCGAAAATCGTGGGAATGGGCGGGGGGCCCGTCAGTTCTCGCCGGGATGTCCTTGATAGATGATGTTGACAATGAGCCAGCGGTCGTTGTACTTCGCAAGGTGCATGTAGTCGATGCCCCACGACGCAACCCCCTGTGTCAGGATAGTTGTCGCATCACCTGCTATTCTTGGGTGAGGTTCAAACAACCTGAAGGGGGTGAGGAGGTGGACAGTTCAATGCCACGGCAATACAGCAGGTCGTTCCGGGAGAGGATGGTCCGACGGATGGTGGGTCCAAGCGCGGTGAGTGCGAACGCGTTGTCGGGGGAGGTTGGGGTGTCGCAAGCCTCCCTCTCCCGGTGGCTGAGGGAGGCGGGTACGGTAGCAGTCATGACCCCTTCGACCAAGCATGGGCAAGCGCCTGGCAAGAGGAAGTGGACGGCGCGCGAGAAGTTCCGCGCCGTGGTTGAGGCCGCGACGTTGTCAGAGCAGGACCTTGGAGGGTTTCTCCGGCGGGAGGGGCTGCACGAGGCGGAGGTGCAGCGGTGGCGCGAGGCGGCCGAGGCCGCCCTCGGTGGGGTGTCGCGGCAGCGGCCCCAGAAGACGGTGGACGCCAAGCGAATGAAAGCGCTGGAGCGCGAGCGTTGCGCGACTACGAAACCATCGTGCAGCTGATCGCGAAGACTACCACCGCGCAGGGTCTCACGGTTACGCGCTGCCTGGACCGCCGACGCTATCCCGTGGGCCGGAGAGTCAGCGATGGCGAGTTCGAGCCCGTGCGCCTGTCCCCGCACCACTTCCACGGCGAGTGGAGGCCGAGTCGGAGAACGGGCTGACGATCAAGAGTGATTCTGATCGATCGCCCGTTCGAGCAAATCCACCACTCCCAGCCGTTCGCTCCACGTCATCATGATCTCCCGATCGAGACGAGCTCCCTGGGTGCGCAAGATTCCGAGCACATCCAGCCACTGTCGCTCCGACAGTTCGTCCCCTCGCCGATACCACTCGAGCTTGCGCAACACAGTGTATTCGGGCGTATCGACATAGAGGATTGCCGTCGGAACCGGACCCACCTGCTGCGCGTCTCGCCGTCGGATGCGTTCATTGTCAAATGGGTCGCCACCAGCGACGAACACATCCACCTTGACGGCCGTCGCCAGGTGGATTGCGTTGAACGAAGTTGCGGATTGGGCGGCGTGGAGGGCGGTATCCCGATCCACGTAGTAAGTCGGCTGCAGAAGCTCGGTCAGCTGGCCGACCTTCGTCGCCTCCAACTCGACGACAAAGTCGACATCATGCGTCGATCGCGGTTCGCCGTGGATCGAACTCGCCACCGAACCGCCAATGACGTACGGGATCTCGAGGCGTTCCAGGATGGTCGCGAAATCAAGTGCGACAAATAAGGGATCCGGAAGGTGCTCAGGCGCCATCCGGTTGCCGCCATCCGTATGCGCGGAAGACGAGTTCGTCACCAAGCCGGAGGACGGCGAGGCGTAGAAGGAGTTCTCGCTCGCTCGCGCTCGGGTGTCGTGCGCGCAGTCCGGCGAGGGCCAGCCTGTTGGCACTTAGACACACGTCGCGCAGGCAGTGCGCCTTCTGGCGCGACGTCATCTGTCGGTACACCTCAGCCCGAACAGATTGGGCGCCTGGCGTCGAATCCGGGTCGTTGCACCACTTCAAGCTAAGGCACAGTGCGGCTCCCGACCGTGGCTACTCCGCCCGCAACGAACGCATCGGATCGACCAACGACGCCCGCCGCGCCGGGATGTAGCTGGCCAGTAGGGCCACCACCACCATCACGCTCGACATGGTAATCAACGTAACCACGTCGAGCGCCCCCACGCCGAACAACAGCGAGTTCAGCACTCGGGTGGACGCCAGCGCAACAACGAGGCCGATGAAGACCCCGACGAGCGTGACGCGGGCCCCCTGCAGCACCACCATGCGACGCACCCGCACGGCTTCGGCCCCGAGCGCCATCCGCACGGCGATCTCCGGCGCCCGGTGCGACACCAGGTACGAGAGGACGCCGTAGAGCCCCACGCCGCCGAGCACAAGGGCCAGGCCCGCCGCCATGGCCAGCATGAGCATGGTGAACGAGAGTTGCGCCATGGATCGATCGGCCAAACCCTCCATGGTGAAGATCCGGTACATTGGCGCCTCGGGTGCCGCCTCGCGCGCCAGGTTGCGAATGTCGGCTGCGAGCACGTCGGCTCGAGACGACTTCACCACGTACGCCGGTGAGCCGACGGCCCAGCTCCTTGGTGCGGGGCCCACCATGGGGAGATAGATCATCGGATCGGGCGACTCCTGGCGAAAGTCTCGCAACAGGATGTCCTCCACGACCCCCACCACCGTGAACCACGCCGTCGTATCGGCCTGCCGCCGCAGACGTTTGCCGAGGGGCTCCTCCCCGGGCCAGAGCATTTCGGCAACGGACGTGCTGACGACCGTATTGATCGGCGGCCCAAGTTGGTCGTTGGGCTCGAGCAATCGGCCGGCTGTCAGCGAGATGCCCATGGTCTGGAAGTAGTCACCCCCGACGAACGTCGCGTTGAGCCGCGGAGCCGGGTCGCCACTCCTCTCGATCGATTCGGTGGTGAAGTTTGTGTTGAGCGCGCCCTCATCCAGCGGAAGGGCCAGTGTTAGGCCAACGGACTCGACACCGGGCAGCGCTCGCACCCGCTCCATGAATGCCTGGTGGAACCGCGCGAAGGACGGTCCGTCGTTCAAATCGGGTTGGTCGGGGGCGATCTGAAAGCTGAAGATGTTCACCGTGTCGTACCCCGGATCGACGTGACTCAGCCGCCAGAAGCTGCGCAACAGCAGACCCGAACCCACAAGGAGCACGAGTGCCGACGAAGTTTGTACCAGCACCAGCGCGGTGTGACTCCAGTGACGACCGGCGCCCCGTAATGGGCCGGCCTGTTTCAACACGCTCATGAGTCGCGGTCGCGAGAAGCGAATGGCCGGCATGAGCCCGAACATACACGCGGCCAGCATCGAGAGCCCCGCCGTGAAGATCAGCGCAGTCGCATCGAGGCGTACGAGGTCGAGATTCGGGACATTCTCCGGCGCGGCGCGCACGATCAGCGGGAGACCGGCCCAGGCGAGCAGCGCGCCGGCCGCGCCGCCCACAGCCGCCAGCACGAGAGCCTCGGCCATCTGACTCTGGACGACGCCACCACGCCCGGCGCCCAGAGCCAGCCGCACGGCGAGATCCCGCCGCCGACTTTCCGCCCGGGCGGTGAACAGGTTGGCCACATTGGCGCAGGCGATGAGGAGCACGACGGCCACGGTACCCAGCAGGAGCATGAGTGGCGTCGTCAGGTCGCCAATCACCTGCTCCTCCAACGACCGCACGACCGGACGATGCGCCTCGATGATCTGCCCGTATCGAGGCGAGCCGCCGAACCGTTCGGGCAACCGGCTGGCCAGCACCGCGAGTTGCTCGGTGAGGTCCGCCTCGCCCACTCCCGGCCTCATGCGCCCGAGCAGGTTGAGGCCGAAGTTGCCCGGCGTGCGACTGTCCAGGTTTGCGAGCAGATCGTGGATCCAGACGGAAACGCGCGCATCCATGAACCGGAATTCGGGACCCATCACCCCGATCACGGTAGCCCGATTGCCCAGGACTTCCATGGGGCGATCGAGCACCGCGGGGTCGCCCCCGAACCAACTCATCCACAGGTCGTGACTGATGAGAGTCACGCTACCCTCGGGATCCTCCGGTGTGGGCAGCCGCCCCAGGAGGGGTGTCACTCCGAGCGTGCTGAAGAAAGAGGGACTCACCGCCATCCCGAAGAGTCGTTCGATATGCTCTTCCGTGCGCACGGTGCCCTGGCCTCCTCCGAAGAAGGCGAGGTCCTCGAGCATATCCGCATTCTCGTTGTACTGGACGAAGAATTCCCAACTGACGCCGAACTCGGGGGGCATTTCGGTGCCGGGTGCCGACGCCCGGATCGCCACGAGGCGATCGGCGTTGGGGAAGGGGAGTGGGTCGATGAGGACCGCGTTCACCACGCTGAAGATCGCGGTGTTCGCTGCGATGGCGAGGGCCAGGGTCGCCACCGTCACGGCGGTGAAACCCGGTGCGCGTCGCAGCGTGCGCGCCGCGTGCACAAAGTCTCTGATCCAGGCATCGAGCGAACGATTCATCAGCCACCTCCAGTTGCGGTTTCCTGTTCCGCTCCGTCCGGGGTCGGGCCCGCGCAGAGTCGTTGTGTTTTCACGGCGACGGTCCCGAAAGAGAGCCGCCGCCATGTCCAGCGTGTCGAGCGTCGTCAAAGTATGGGCGATCACTGACCCTCGACGTTGCACGCGACGCCCGTGCATCTCATGTAGATCGCCGACGACGTCGTCGGCGCGGCCCGGCGGCGCGAGGTGGCGGAGCAGAGCCGCCGCCCAGGCGGGTGCGGTCAACCGGTTCCCCCGATCGCGTCGTCCAGCTTGGCGGCCATGGCGCGGATGGCCGCGGTCGTGGATCGCAGGGCGGCCCTCCCGTTCGGCTCCAGCCTCACCAACCTCCGTGGCTTGCCGCCCCGCTCCGGACGTGGATCGCCGAGGCGCGTCGAGACGAGCCCCTTTGCTTCGAGGCGTTGCAGTGTGGTGTAGACGTTGGCCCGCCGCACTCTGCGCCCCGTCCTGCGGTGTATGTCATCCGCGATCGAGACGGTGTAGGCCTCCTCCGGCCCCAGACGCAGCGCCGCCAGCATCACCAGCAACTCAAATTCGGCGAGCGACTCGTGGCGCATCAGGCCTCTCATTAAAGTTTCGTTGTGACTATATAATCCGGACCAACAATGTGTCAAGTGTTCCGTGGAAGTTGTCCGCGCCAGGTAGCGTACACGTACTCAGGGTGCTTCGGAGGTGGCCGCTTTTGAGTGCTTGGTGACACTTTTGCTTCAGGGTATTTGCTGAGAACCCGGTGTCGGATAGGGTGGAGTCGAAATATCTCGTCACACGAGGGTCGAAGTCCCTACCGATACACCACTTCGTTTCGGGAAGGATGCCTGTCGTTTAGGGCTGACAGCTTTGGTCGGTTCGCGTCGACCCAGCCCCGGGCAGTTTACGGACTCAGGGCCCCGACAGCGGTCGGACGTGGTATGGACACCTCATCTTGGCGGGCGTTGATCCATTCACGCTGCGGTTGTCTCGTCGATCTCCCATCCGGGAAAGACGAGCACCGCCGGGTGGCACCGCAAGGCACGGGCTAGAGCCTTTGCTCGTTCCACGCCCAGATTAATGTGATCGTTCTCGATAGCGGAAATGGTCGACGAGAGCGGGTGTGACGAGAATGGCAACACGCCCGCGCGGGCCTGGTTCGCGGGCGTCAGGGTTCGGTGTTGTTGTTTCTATGCGCCAGCGGAATCACGACCGCGCACCACAGGCCCAGATCCTTGATGATGAACATGCCGGCACCGCCTAACAACGGAAAGCCCAGGCTTTCGTGCCAGCCGGGGAGCGTGATCAGGAAGCTCAGCGTGGTCAGGAATGTCGCTGAAGCGAGTAGCGTCCCGATGGGATACAGGGGCCTGTAATACCACCAGCTTGCCAGGAGACCAACGGTGATCAGTTCGCCAATGCCAATCACGTTGGACGCGGTCCGTGTACCAAATACGTCGGGCATCCACGACAGCAGGGGACTGGTCGATAGGAGGGGTTCGATCCCGGCCGCTTCCACGGCGGTGAATTTCATTCCACCGATCCAGAGTAGCGGCAGCATAACGCCGGCTACCAGGATGGAGAGGGCGGGTTGCAAGAGTGATGCTCGTCCGGCATCCCGTGCGTACAAGAGCAGCGCCACACCGGACAGGGCGGGGTATTTGATGATGCCCTGACCGCTCCCGATGGCGGGGAATCCGCCGAGGCTTTCGATCCAGACCGGGTTCGTCAGCAACAGTGTGATTGGGATTGCTGTCAGCCAGAAGGCGAGGGCGGCACCGATAACTCCCGCACGCGTGTACCGAATGCCAAGGGCCAGGAGCAGCGCTGCGATCAGTTGTACGCCGCCCAACACGCGCGCGGCGCCTATGGCTACGCCCTCTGTTACCAGCCTTTCGAGCATGGCGTGTTGTGTCAGCACCTGAGCCAGCGCAGCTGCCCCGTCCACACTGAACCGCATCACGCCGAGCCAGCCGAGCACGATGACGAGGGACCAGCGACCCAGGTGGCTGACCGTCCGGGGCGAGATCGCCATGCCGGAAAGTTGCATCAGTGGTCTCGTTCTCCGGGTTGTTCCAGTACCAGGCGCCGCAATCGTTCCAGGTCGCGCCGCGCGCTTTCGGTGGACGGATGTTCTGGATAGCGGTCGATCAGGCGCGCAAGTTCAGGAATGGCGCGCTGCGGTTCATCGAACTTGTTGCAGAAGATTTCAATGATCTCCTGCGTGATCACGATCTCTCGGCCCGCATCGACGCCAGCCGTTGACCGTGCCCGCTTGAACCAGGTGAGGGCGAGGTTGTAGTCCTTCAGCTTGTCCCGGTGGATCCGTGCAATCCGGATACATGGTTCGGGATCCTCGGGGTACAGGGTGACAAAGTCTTCGAAGACCTCGATGGCTTCCCGGTATTTCCCGCGGGCGACGAGGGCCTGCGGCTGCGAGTACTCCCTGATAGCCGGCGTCGAATCCCCTCGCGGGTTGTGGATGCGGGACATGACGCTGGCGCCACCCGCGGCCAATCGCGTAGAGATGAGGTATACCATCCATCCCGCAAAGGGACCGCCCAGGAGGAACAGGTACCGTACCGGTGGCTGCGCGGCGGCTTTTTCGGCGAGGAGGATGCTGATGGGAATGCCGATCAACCCGATGATGCCTGCCCAGACTGCGGCCTTTCGTCGCATCATTCGGTCGCCGGCATCGACGTCGCGGAGACCGCCGGGCGTCCGGGGCGGGTAGTACCGTCGCGGGGGCGGAATTACGGGTTCGATCTGCTCGTCGTCACGCAACGGGACCGTCACCTGGGGATCGGGATAGGCGTGATGGTAACACGGGAAGGCGGCGGGCGCGACAGAATTCGATCAGCCCACCGTCCTCGACCGTTTGCACCGCCGTCCAGGGTAGACGCGATCGCGTCGAGTCGCGACGTCACTGGCTCTGGCGCTCTGCGCTCATCAGATTCGCCGCGGTTGCAGACCCCGGCCGCGACGCGGTCGCGGTGCTGCGGGACAACGGGACACCTGGAGAGGGCGATGCCGACTCTGGGTAAGTTCACCTATTCGACGTTATCATCCTGACATTTGCTGTTTGGGAGTGTGGCGACTCGACCTCGACGGTTGAGGGGGAGTGTAAGGACGTGTTTTGGGGCGGACGTGCGCACCTGGGGTGTGTTTGCCGGAGAGCGAATCGTCGAGTTCGGGGCAACCGTGCCGCTCGCATCGATCAACGCCGCCCCCTTGGACGCGCCCATGGTCTTCCCACCCGTGCTCGCCGCGGCGGAGCGTCTCCCCGACGACGTACGCCGGGCCACGGGATTCGACCACGTGGGTGTGAACTGGGAAGCGCACGGGCATCCGCCCGCGCTGTTTGTGGCGCCGCATTTTGACTTCCACTTCTACACGGCATCCCCACCGGAAATAGCTGCGGTGGATTGTACCAACGCGGCGAAGCCTGCGTCCCTGCCACATGGGTACGCTCTGCCCGACGTGGACATTCCCGGGATGGGCGTCCTCGTCGGGCTCTGTGTCCCCGCCATGGGAATGCACGCGATGCCGGTTCGGAATATGGCAGGAGTCGAGAACCGAATCGCGCTTATCACCGGTGCGGGGCGGGCCATCGGGCGAGCGGTTGTGATGCCCTCGAGTTCCCTGGGGTTCGCCTCCGCTCGTTCGAGTCCCTCGCGCGCATCCCGACAGACGGATGACTACTTCACAAACGTCTTGACGTCAAAACGCTACGATGACCCATGCACACTTCAAGCAAGAGAGCGACCGTCTACTTCGACCCTGACGTCCACCAGGCCAGTTGAACGACGAATTCTCCCGTGGCTACTTCGACCGGAGGGCGAGAACCGGCGACACGTTCACCGCCCGCGTTGCAGGGATGGCGGACGCAACGACGGCGACCAGCGCAAGGCCGAGTGAGCCACCGATGATCGTGATCGGGTCGACCGCGTCGATCTCGTAGACCATCGACTCGAAGAGTCGCGTGGTCGCCCATACCCCCACCAGGCCGAAGCCCACACCCCACGCCGCCAAGCGTAGCCCGCGACCAACAACCAAACCAACGATGCCGGAGCTGGGAGCACCTAACGCGACGCGGATTCCCAGCTCGCGGACGCGTCGCGCCACGAAGTACGAGACCGTACCATACACCCCCGCCGCCGCGAGGAGGAGAGCCGCTGCGGCAAAGAGCGTGATGAGCGTCGTGTAGAAGCGACGCTGCGCCAGGGTGCGGTCCACCCGCTCGCTCATCATCCGCACGTCCGACGGCGGCTGCGACGGATCGACGGCGAGCACGGCCTCACGGATCCGGGGAACGAGGGCACTCGCGTCGTCCAATGTGCGCGCGGTGAGGTACGCTCCGGTGGTCCACCCGCGCACGTAAGGAGCATAGAGCTGGGCCTGCGCCGGCTGCTCCGGGCCTTGCTGACGGACGTCCCCCACGACGCCGACCACCGTGAACCACCAGCTCCCGTCATCGGTCGTCGTGAAGCGCTTGCCCAGCGGGTCCAGCCTGGGCCACCCGATCTCCGCGAAACGCTCGTTGATGAGCACGTTAGGCGCCGCCTCGGCGGTGTCGCCGGGCTGGAGAAAACGGCCCCGCACCAGAGGGATGTGCATCGCCTCGAAGTAGTGCCCGTTGATGCTCGTCACCTCGACGAGCGGTCCCTCCCCCGGGCTCTGTGGCGGCGGCGTTCCCTCGATCCAGACGTTCGTGTTGGTTCCGCCGAAGAGGGGTAGGCGGGAGATCGTGCCTATCGCTTCCACGCCGGGGATCGCCTCCACGCGGGCCAGCACCTCGTTGTAATAGTTCGAGTACGCCAGGTCGTCCTGGTAGCGTGGCCCCGACGGGCTCAGGGACATGGTCACCACCCCGTCGTTTCGGAAGCCGAAGTCCTGGCCGCGCAATGAGGCATAGCTTCGCACCAGGAGCGCGGCCCCATTGGCCAGCACGAGACCCAGCGCGATCTGTCCGACGATAAACGCGTTGCGGAGCCGCTCCTTGGCGGGCGCCAACGTCGCGTACCCGCCCTCCTTTACGTTCGCGGCCAGGCTGCTGCGCGCCGCGAGCAGGGCCGGGACCATCCCGAAAGCCAGCGCTGTGAACGCCGACGCACCTAACGCGAAGCCGAGCGCCCACCCGCCCACTTGGATCTGATCGGCCCGCGGCATCGTGGGTGGGAGTAGCGCCTTGAGACCGTCGATGGCCACAAACGACAGGAGGATCCCGCCTATGCCGCCGAGCAACGCCAAGACCAGGGCTTCGCTGAAGAGAAGACGCACAAGCGCGCCACGGCTCCCCCCCAGCGCGGCGCGAATGGCCAGCTCGCTCTCCCGGCCCGCAGCCCGGGCCAGGAGTAGCCCCGCCACGTTGCCGCAGGCGATGAGCAGCACCAGGGTAGCGGCTCCGAGGATCAACCCGAGCTGCTTGCCCACGGCACCGAAGAGGTATTCATGCACGCTGAATACACTCGCGGACCAATCCGCATTGGTCTGCGGGTACTCGATGGCCAGCTCGCGCGAGACGCGGTCCATGTCCGACTGGGCGGTCTCCTTCGTCGCGCCATGCGCCAGCCGGCCAACCACGGGCCAAGAATGGCTCCCCCGGTTACCGCCGAGTCGCTCGCGCTGGAACGGGAGATACAGTCGATGAGCGCCGTACTGGGACCACGGCGAGGGCACGTCGAAGCCCTCCGGCATGACTCCCACCACAGTGTGGCCAACCCCGTTCACCTCGACGGTAGAGTTTACTACGTCCTCTCGGCCGCCGAGCTGATTCCGCCAGAACTGGTAGCTCAGCAGAACCGTGCCTCCCCCATTCTCGTCCTCGGCGAGGAGCGTGCGCCCCATCACCGCTCCGACACCCAGCATGGGGAAGGCGCTGGCGGTGACGTGCATCCCGAAGACGCGCTCCGGCGCTTCCGTCCCCGTGACCGTGTAGGTCTGCGGATTCATCAAGGCGAGCCCGGAGAAGGAACGGTTGCGCTCCACCCAGTCGACATAGTCGGGACCCGAGGCCGGGCCGCAGCAGCCAAGGCTTCCCTGACCCATGACGATCACCAGATCGTCTGACTCCGGGAGCGGGATCGGCGCGAGGAAGACCGCGCGGAAGACCCCAAAGAGCGCCGTGGTGGCGCCGATCCCCATGGCGAGCGTGGCCAGCACCGTGAAGGTGAAGCCCGGCCGCTTGCCTAACATTCTGAACGCCAACTTGAAGTCCTGCCATGAGCCATCCATACGGACAATCCTCCTCGGCTTCTCGAAAGACATTCCCATTGCGCGCCGCACTCCGCGCCCCAACGCCCCGGCACCCATCAAGACCCTGGCCAGAGGACGGGCAGTCGCGCTCGCCGCACTCAGCTCGTTGGCAAACTGTTGTACGGTATCGAATCGTCGTGCCGGATCGATCGCCATCGCGCGTTGCACCGCGATCGCCACCCCAGCGGGAATTGACGGCGCGTAGTCGCGCAGATCGGGTACGCGATCGACGAAGCGGCGTGAGACGACTTCGACCGTGCTCGTCCCGCCAAACGGTGGCGCGCCGGTCAGCATCTCGAAGACCATGCAGCCCAGGCTGTAGACGTCGGAGCGGCCGTCGAGGTGGTGCTCGCCCGCGGCTTGCTCGGGGCTCACGTACGCCGGGGTCCCCGCCGACGAATCGACATCCTCTCGCTTGCCCCAGGCCAACGCTTCCGCGTGAACGGCGCGTGCGATGCCGAAGTCGGCGACGAAAGCGTGGTCCTCGCTCCGCAGCACGTTCTCGGGCTTGACGTCGCAGTGTATCACGTGGTGCCGGTGCGCGAATGCCAGCCCGCGCGCGATACCCTGGCTGAGCTTGACGGCGGTCGCGAGTGAGAGACGCCCCTCGCGCTCGAGCAACTGTCGCAGTGATCCGTCGCGCAGGTAGGGCATCACGTAGTAGGGATACCCCGCGGCCTCACCGGAATCGAAGAGCGGGAGGATGTGGTGGTGTTGAAGTCGGGCGGTGTAGCGGATCTCCTTCAGAAATTGCGGGGCCCCGATGCCGGTCACGGCCTCAGGCGATACGACCTTGACGGCGACACGTCGGCCGTGCTTGACGTCGCGGGCCAGGTAGACCGTTCCCATCCCGCCGTGGCCGATCTCGCTATCGATGAGATACCGATCGGCGACGGCGGCCTGGAAAGAAGCCTTGGAGGCGTGCGTCCATCCGTCGCCTTCCTGCTCGATCTCGAAGAGGTCATCGAACGGGACGCTGAAGCCGTCGAGCAGTTTTTGTCTGGTTTTCGCTGACGGATAGGGGTGTTTGCCGTTCAGCAGCTCGGAAATGTGGCCGCGGGAGATGCCGAGCTTCATGGCCCAGTGGTTCTGGGAGAGCGGGCTCCTGGAGACGAGGTCGATCAGACGGCGGACGTTGAGGCGGATTCTCACGGTGTGGAAAATACGCTGAGTGTTGCCGTTCGGGGGTACTTTGCGGGACAAAGAGTTCGTAGGTGTTCAAAAATCGGAGAATCGTGGGTTCGGTCATCACAGGTCCCCGCGTGGCGCGACGGAGCCCGCTTCTCGATCGCCTCACCGGAGTACGACGGCGCGATGCCCGGACGCTTCAAGAATGCTTCATGGATCTGGTCGAGGCGGACAAGCACTATCCGTGCGCCAAGAAGGCCTGGGTCGAGTTTCTGTGAGAGTCCCAACCCCATTATCGATCGCAGCGAGTAGAGATCGGCCTTACGAGTCGTCGTCCTCAGGTGCCGGTGTCGCCAGGAGCGCCTTCGCGCGGTTTGCGATGTATTCCATCTGCTCCTCGCGCTCATTCGCCCAGCGCGGCAGCGCCAGGACGTTGGTCGCCAATGCGCCGCCGCCGACCAGGGCAAAGAGAATCGGAACGATGAATCGGCCTCCGGGATCCTCCTTGCCCAGCAGCACCACGAGGATCATGAGGGCGAAGAGCAGGAAGAACCCTCCGATCGCGTTGATGCTCATCGCGTCACCCTTGAATGTGGTCAGGCGAAGACGATGACCTGTCTCCGTGGGCTCGACGAACGCGTGCAGGTTGCCGTTCGACCACTCACGCAGATTACCGTGCGAGGTCACTCGACCCTTGGCGCTGAATGTCATTCGGAGTTCCGACACGAGAAGCTCCCACTCACGATCCGTCATCGCCCGTGGCAGCTCGACGATCCGGCCGACGGATGTGGGCATTCCGAGCGTCCTCCGCCGTGGCAGCACCCCTTCGTCTGAGTCGAGGAGCATGGCCGCGCGAGCGACCCGCTCGGGTTCCAGCCCCACCTCACGTCCCACGTCCTGTAGTTGGGCAAGCGTGAGGCCATCGGTGGCGGATGGCGCCGACGCACCAGCGGTTTCGTCCCCGCCCATGGCCAGGTTGAAGATCCTGCGGATCTCCTGATCTCCGTATCTGCGCTCGTCGGTCATGCCATCGAATCTACCAAAGGAGCGGCGTCGTTGGCGACCGTGGTCTGAACATGACCGGTGGTCCCGGACCCTGCGCCGCATTGGACAACGGCGCGAGATTGGCGGAGGATATCGAACGCGCCGCACTCATCGCCCTCGCGAAACGCCGCTGGCGGATCGAACGCGATTACCAGCGCTGCCCGGCGTGCGGGTCAATGGCTCTCGGCATTTCATGACACAGTAGTAGCGAGCAGGGTGCTGAAAAAGGGTTCCCGGAGGCGCGCGTTGGGTCGCGGCCTATGCATGGTGGGGCGGTGTAGTAGGGGGCTGCGAACCGCGGCGCGCGGAGGGAGCCCTTTTTCAGCACCCTGCTGGTCTAGGCGTGGAATCGGTCGCAACAAAATGAAGTGAGCGCCGCACGGAGGCGTGTAACGGGTACATGCCAGGAGGCAGGATGAAGCTTCAACGTTTGTGGAATGAGGTTCGGTTTCTTGCGAGCATGGTCGTCATGGTTGCTCTCGTGCAATCCTGTGCCGGAGAACGGTCGGCAAGTGATGATGAGCCCGAGATGGCCCAGCCTCCAGCCGCGAGAGGTGATGTCGTCGCGCGTGCCGACTTCGTACTGTGTCCCGCTATACAGGGGATCGCGGACGACCTCGCTGCGCGGGTCGGATTCCAGCGGGATCCCGAGAGGAGCATTGACGGCATCGGCGCCGAGTGCTTTGTGCGCGGGATGGAATTCGGGTGGATCCGCGTGGCCATTCCACCGGCGATGGTCCGCACGATCGGCATGCAGGCTGAAGGGTATGAGGGTCCGTCAACGCCCGCACCGGAATTCGGTGAAAACGCAGTCCTTGTCAACGCACAACTGCAGCAACCGCACGTGATCTTCGAGTTGTTAGGTCAGATCATCGATGTCGGCGTGGAGCACTCCGGCACTGGCGCGCCGGACCGGGCAACCGTGATTACGGTGGCTGAGATGGTGCGGGATGCATTGCGGGGCGAAAACAGCGGTTAGCGGTTAGAGGCCAGAAACCGGCTCGCCGTCTGATTTCGGTTCCCCATTATGCCCTGACTAAGCCCTTTCTCGAGGCGGTGCAGGGCGGGAACCATTGTGGGCAGAAGCGGTAACTCACAAGCGGGTTCGCATTGGATCTGAGCTCCCTGTTTGCTGGCTTGCCGGAGAGGGCATCAATGAGGTCTCGTCCCAGTCTCACGCTCTCGTCACACAACGATCCATGCTGAGCGTGCTTATTTCTTTGGAACCAGAGTCACGGTGCTAAGCGAAGTTGGAAGCAACGTCTGGATCGGTGGTGGGTACGAAGCCAGAGTGATCGAGAATCACCTGTATGGACATGTTGCGGAAGACGGAACCATCCTTTCGGTGGCGTTGAACACACTGCCACTGGCGTCGTTTAACTTAGTGCGCTGAGAATCTCTGCGCTTCAGTGACTCGGTGACGTGTCGATGGTCAATCCAATCATTCGTATCGGCTCGTGCGTTATACGGGAGGCAGTAGTCGCTGGCGGGATTCAGATTGTGCGTTCACCTGACCGCGAGGAACGAACCGAACCCGGCGGGATCTAAGTGATGGGGATCGAGAACAGGGAAACGCGGAGGATTTCAGATTTGGATCCCCTCTGGCATTGGACTGGACACTACCGGTTCGTTTTTGCCACGCATCTTCCTTTGTTCAAGGGTTCTAAATGCAGATGAAACTTGACAGAGGATAGATGGAATACGCCGGGCTACAGAACGGAAATGGAATGGGATAAATCGCTGGACTCATAGATCGCTGGAGCCGGATCCGTCCTGGTGTGCTCTCCGATCCTGTCATCTCGAAGTGTATCTGCAATCCGTGTTGACGTGAATGATCGGTCAACCTACTCGTCGGCTGCAAACGGAGTTATTTGTTCTTGGAGTGGTAGTCGCAGGCGCTCCATGTAGCGTCCTTAGCGTGATCTACCTCATCCAATGCGAACCCCTCGGCTGCACTTCGGCTTTCTTTGTGGGGAAACGGCCCATTGCGAAGGTCAGGCTCGACTACCAATGTTGTGCTCCTGGCGGTGGCCACGGTGCTGGTCGGGCGATACCCACCCCAGTACACATCCGGAACTAAAAGGAGTTACTATGTCCCCCCCCCCGAAGCAGGTCAAGCGTAACCCGCGCGATCTTCCTTGGTGCAGCTATCACCCACTCATTGAGTTGCAGTCCGGAAGCCACAGAGCCTGTAGACGTCACGCATCTGCCCGACGACAGGTCGCGCGTTGTCATGAGCC
>Ga0302046_10002569_pt1 | contig 16853 bp, 12 predicted proteins | sample RVTome_11_FD_200261 | JGI IMG/M metagenome (GOLD analysis project Ga0302046, IMG submission 200261) | Soil microbial communities from uranium-contaminated site in the Upper Colorado River Basin, Wyoming, United States - RVT147D111 (version 2) ...
GTGATGAGCGATCACCTCTTCGCGGTCGGGCCGGATACCGCGCTCGTCGACGTGGCGCGGGAGATCGACGCCCACGACGTCGGGGCCGTCCCGGTGGTCGACCGCCGGCAGAAGCTCCTCGGCATCGTCAGCTCGAGCGACCTCGTCGCCTTCGTCCACGACGGCGGCAAGCTCGACGCCAAGCTCGCGCGCGACATCATGACCAAGGAGGTCGTCGCGATCGACGAGTTCGCGCCTGCCGAGGAGGCGATCGGCGTGCTGCGCCGGGCGAAGATCCACTACCTCCCGGTGACGCGCGCCGGTACCCTGGTCGGCATGGTGAACGCCCAGGACCTGATCCGCCACATCCTGCAGATCTATCCCGCCCCCGACATTGCCTGACCGGCGGACAGCTCGGCGCGCGGCGGTCGCGCTGGCGCTGGTCGCGCTCGCCGCGGGGCCGGCGCCGGCGGCGGCGCAGCCCGGGACCGAGCACGGCCTGGTCGCGCTCTCGCTCACGCCGCAGGAGGTGCGGCGTCCGATCGGCGACGTGCAGTTCTACACCGCCCAGGGCCGCTTCGCCGACGGCACCATCCGGAACGTCACCCAGCGCGTCGAGTACCGCTCGAGCGACCCCAAGGTCGCGGTGGCGCGGAACGAGAAGGGGCGAAAGAGCGCCGTCGAGCTGGTGGGCGTCGGGCGCGCGACGATCAGCGCCGTCGACCCGCTGACCGGCGTCACCTCGACGGACGGCAACGGCGACGCCAGCGTGAACGTCGTCGGCCGCCTCGAGCGCCTGTCGATCGCGCCCGCGCGCGCGACCAAGAGCGTCGGCGAGACCATGCACTTCACCGTCACCGGCCACTACCCGGGCGGCGCCACCCGCAACCTCACGCAGCAGGCGCACTACATGTCGAGCGACCCGAGCGTGGCGCTGATGCCGAACCGCAAGGGCGAGAAGAGCCTGCTCCAGGCGCTGGCGCCGGGCACGGCGACGATCACGGCGCGCGACGCGACCAGCGGCGCCACGACCGCGGTCGGTGCCACCATCACGATCGTCGGCAAGCTCGAGCGCCTGACGCTCGCGCCGCCGCGGCCGCGCCGCGCCCCCGGCCAGGTCCAGAACTACACCGCGACCGGGCACTACGGGGGCGGCGCCACCCGCAACCTGACGCAGCAGGTGGAGTACGCGAGCAGCGACCCGGCGGTCGCGCGGGCGCCGAACGCGGAGGGCAGCCGGAGCCGGATCGAGGCCGTGGCGCCCGGCATCGCGACCATCACGGCGCGCCATCCCGAGAGCGGGATCGCGACCGGCGCGGACGGCGCCGCGCGCCTGATCGTCTACGATCCGGTGACGAAGAAGGCCCCGGGCGAGGACGCGCTCCGGAAGCGCGCCGCCGCCCCGGAGGTGCCGCCCGCGCCGGCCGCCCCGGCGGTCGTCTGCGGCGACGCCGGCGGCGACGGCGCCCTCGGCCTCTCCGACCCGTTCTGGATCGCGCTCGGCGCGACCGGTCTCACCGCCTGCGCTCCGGCGGCCTGCGACGTCAACGCCGACGGCGCCGTCACGCTCGGCGACGCCGTCACCGTCTTCCTGGTCGTCGCCGGCTACGCGCAGCCGCTCAACTGCCCCTGAGCCGCCAGCGCATCGGCGCGCGCTTGATGCCGCCGACGAAGCTCGAGCGCACGCGGACGGCCGGGCCCGCGGGCGCGCACTCGTCGAGGCGCTCGCGCAGCGCCTTGAAGGCGTGGTGGAGCTCGAGGCGGGCGAGGTGGGCGCCGAGGCAGACGTGCTCGCCCATGCCGAAGGCGATGTGCGGGTTCGGGTCGCGGTCGATGCGGAAGGCGAAGGGGTCGGCGAAGACCTCCTCGTCGCGGTTCCCCGAGGCGTAGAAGAGGCAGACCGACTGGCCCTTGCGGATGGTCGTGCCGCGGAGCGCGTAGTCGCGCGTGGCGGTCCGGGCGAACTGGATGACCGGCGTCGTCCAGCGCACGATCTCCTCGACCGCGGGCTCGAGGAGCGCCGGGTCGCGGCGGAGCTTCTGCCACTCGCCCGGGTGCTGCAGGAACGCCAGCATGCCGCCGGTCATGGCGTTCCGCGTGGTCTCGTTGCCGGCGACGACGAGCAGGAAGTAGTACGACAAGAGCTCGACCGGGCCGAGCGGCTTGCCGTCGACGGTGCCGTTGGCGACCACGCTCACGATGTCGTCGGTCGGGTGCCGGCGGCGCTCCTCGGAGAGCTCGTGGAAGTACTGGAAGAGCTCAAGGCGGGCGCCCTCGAAGGTCTCCTGCGCGGTGCCGCCCTTCTGGAAGTCGGGATCCTCGGGGGCGATGATCTCGTTCGTCCAGCGAAAGAGCAGGTTCCAGTCCTTCCGCGGCACGCCCAGCATCTCGGCGATGACGGCGATCGTGATCTTGGCGGAGACGTCGAGGACGAAGTCGGCGTCGGTCTTGGCCGCCGCCTCGTCGAGCACCTCGCGCGTCACGCGCGCGACCTTGGCGTCCATCTCGCGGATGGCGCGCGGCGTGAACCAGTGGCTGGTGACGCGGCGGTAGCGGGCGTGATCGGGCGGGTCCATGTTCAGGAGGTGGCGCGACTGGCCCTCGGGCGGCGGCGGGATGTCCTGGGTGAAGACGGCGAGGCGCGGGCCGTTCAGGAAGACCGCCGGCTGCTTGCCGATCTCGATGATGTCGGCGTGCTTGGTGATGGCGTAGAACGGGAGGACGTTCGGGCGCTCGTACCAGAAGACCGGGGCGTGCCGGCGGAGCCACGTCCACTCCGGGTGCGGGTAGCCGTGCCGCTCGTAGTGCTCCGGCGTGATGACGTCGAGCGTCGCGGGGTCGAGCGCGGGGGCGGGGGCGGCCATATCGCGGGTCCTCTCTATTCCGTCTCGGTCGCGGTGCCGAACAGTCCGAGCAGGCGGGTCAGGGCGAGGCGCCCGCCGCTCACCTGGAGATCGCCTTTCACCAGCGCGGCGAGGGCGCTCCGGTGGCCGGCGGCGATCTCCTTCCAGACCGCCGCGTCCACCGTCACCGTCAGGTCGGGCTCGCTCGGGAACACGCTCTGGACCTCGGCGACGCCGCCGCGCACGTGGACCGTATACGCCTCGCCGACGTCAGGGAAGCGGAAGCCGGCGACCATGAAGACGTCCTGGCTGCGCTCGGCGTCGAGGGCGACGGGCATGGCGCGCATGAGCTGGCCGACCGGCATGGCGGCGAGCATCGCCGGCGGCACGCGCGCGAGGTCGGGGGTGGTGAGCGCGAGCGTCCCCTCGGTCTCGCGCGCCTGGGTGAGGTAGTAGTTCCGCGCGTTGGCGCTCACCTGGGTCGCGGCGAGCGCGCGCAGGGCGGCCGTCCGGAGCGCGCGCGCGTCGCCGTCGGCGGCGTCGAGGGCGAGCAGGTGGTCGGCGAGGACGAGCGCCCATTGATGATCGCCGGCCGCGGCGGCGGCCTCGGCCTTGGCGCGGAGCGCGGCGGCGCCGCCGGCGAGGTCGGCCATGGCGGCGGCGCGCGCGCGGCGGTCGACCGGGGCGAGCTCGGCCGCGTTGCCGCCGAACCAGCCGAGGTAGCCGTCGAAGACGGCGCGCACCGACCAGTCGACGCGGCCGTAGTACTCGTGCAGGTAGGGCTTGGCGGCGAGGTGGGCGGGGAGGCGCACGCGCTGGACGATCTGGTCGGGCTCGAGCCCCTCGTTCATGGCGCGGACGGTCTGGTCGTGGACGAGCTGGATGGCGTCCCGGTAGTCGGTGAGCGCGACCAGGACGTCGTTCGCGCCGCTGATCGGCCGGGTGTGGCTCGGCACCAGGTGGGCGGGGCCGAGCGCGCGCATGGCGTCGAGGCTCGCGACCCACCCGAGGACGTCGCGGTAGGCGGTGCCGCGGATGGCGTAGAGGTTCGGGAACGACTTGTAGAAGTTGTCGCCGGGGAGGAGCACGCCGCGGTCGGGGAGCCAGACGAAGATCTGGTCGGGGGTCTCGCCGGGGGCGTGCTGCAGCACCAGGCGGATGCCGGCGATCTCGAGCTCGGTGCGGGCGCCCGCGAAGGTGTGGGTGGGGCGGAGAAGCGCGGGCGTCGTGGTGTCGTCGGTCAGCAGGCGGGGCCCGATGCCGCAGTTCAAGCGCTCGCCCGCGGGGAGGTAGACGCCGAACTGGCGCATCGCCCGGCGGTAGAGCACCGGGCGGACGACGTGCAGGACGCGGTCGAGCTCGGCGAGCGTCGAGGCGTGCGACCAGACCTCGGGGGCGTCGTCGCCGGCGAGGACGGCGGCGCCGAGGACGTGATCGGCGTGGTTGTGGGTGTAGACGATCGCCCGCACCGGCTTGGTCGTGATCGCGTCGAAGGCCGCCTTCACCGGGCGCGCCGCCTCGGCGCTCTCCATGGTGTCGACGATGACGACGCCGTCCGTGCCCTCGATCAGGATCGAGTTGGCGAGACCGTAGCCGATCGCGACGTGGACGCCCGCGGTCACCTCGACGACGCCGCGCGCGAGCTCGGCGCCGTGGGCGACCAGGTCGGGATGGGCGGCGGGCGGCGCCGGCGCGCTCGGCGGCTCGGCGCAGGCGGCCAGGAGTGCCAGCAGGGCGGCGAGTCCGGGCGTCGCGTTGCGGCGGCGCCCGCGGCATGCCTCAGCGCTCGGCGGCACGGCTCGCGCGCGCGGCCAGACGTGAGGGCGCGGTCTCCGCCCGCGCTCCCGCGCCGGGCGGGAGCATCGGCGCCAGCGCCGTTCCGTGCCGGCGTGCCAGCGCCAGCGCCTCGGCGACGGCCGCGGCGCGCGTGCCGGGATCGGGGTGGCGCTCGGCGGCGAGGTCGAGCGCCTGCCGGGCTATCTGGGTGCGGATGGCGCCGAGGGCGCGGACGATCGCGAGACGCACGCGCCGATCGCGCCGTCCGAGCGCGCGCGTCAGCGGCTCGACGGCGCGGTGATTGCCGAGGCTCCCGAGCGAGGTCGCGGCGGCGGCGGCGAGCACGGGATCGGGGCCGCGCAGGAGCGGCACCAGCTCGTTCGTGACGCCGACGCTCTGGTTGCCCTCGACGGCCTGGACGACGACCACGCGGTCGGCGCCGTGCGACTCGCGCAGCAGCCGCCCCCAGGACGTCGGCCCGAAGATCAAGGCGCGCCGCTCGAGCTCGGTGAGGAGAGCGACGCGGGTCTCGACGGGGAGGGCGGGATCGAAGACGAGCTTGCCGGCGCGGGTCGACTCGGCGCGCGTGAGGAGCGGGACGTGGCCCGCCCTGGTCACGTCGGCGATCGCCGAGCGCGCGAGCGCCGGCTCGGAGGAGGCCATGAGCTCGAGGGTGAGCGCCCGCAGGCGCTCGAGCTGGAGCGGCGACCGCTCCATGACGGCGATCGCGGCGTACCCGCGCAGGGCCGTGAGATAGAGGTCGCGATCCCGGGGCGTCAGCACGAGGGTCTCGACCGGCGCTGGCTGCGAGGCCCAGCGCACCGCGCCCGTCACCGCCGAGTCGGCGAGCTTCGGGCTGCGCGCGATCGCGCGCAGGAAGACGACCACCTCCTGGCCCGCCGCGTACGCCGGGCTCTCGACGCCGTCGCGCGCGAACGTGAGACGCCCGAGCGCGGCGTCGCCCTTCAGGATCTCGACCGCCTCGGCCTCGACCACCGGCCACACGACCGGCGGCTCGCCGACCGGGATCTCCCACGCCGGGTGCACGACGCGCGCGAGCGCGATCACGTCGGCGTCGACGGTCCGCTGCCAGAGGGTCGCCGCGGGCGCGGCGGCGAGCGCCGCGTGAGCGGGACCCGGCGCTCCGAGCGCCGCCAGGACGAGCGCGAGCGGACCGGCCACACCCAGCGCCCAGGCGCGCCCACGGCCCCGCATCGCACGACCCCCCATCGGCCGGGAGCATAGAGGGAGCCCCGCCCGGGTTTCAAGCGCCCCGGGCGCCCGGTCGTGTCTAATCTCCCTCGGGTGTCCTAAACCTGCCGGATGGGGTGTCCTAATCCGCGCCTGCCGCGGGTGGCCGCCTCACGAAGCTACGGGACGGGCCGGAGGGTCCGTGGCTCCTTGGCGGGGCGTGTGATCACCTCATCCTCGACCACGCCGTCCCGGAGCGTGAGGACTCGGTCGCCATAGGCTGCAGCGATGGCACTATGCGTGACAAGGATCACCGTCACGCCCCGTTCGCGGTTTGCCGCTCGCAGCAAGCTCATGATGTCCGCGCCCGCCATCGAATCGAGGTTGCCCGTCGGCTCGTCGGCGAGAACGGATGACGGGTCGTCTGTTGGGCCGCACTTCCGCCGTCACGAGACCGGCCGCAGGCGGGGAGGTTCCTTCGGCGGGCGAGTCACGACTTCATCGACGATCGCACCGTCGCGGAGCGTGACGATTCGGTTGCCGTAGGCAGCGGCGATGTGACTGTGCGTGACGAGGATGATCGTCACGCAGCGGTCACGGTTGTACTGCCGCAGAAGCGCAAGAATCTCTGCCCCCGCCAATGAATCGAGGTTGCCCGTCGGTTCATCGGCCATGATGATTACCGGATCGATAGCGAGTGCCCGCGCGATCGCGACTCGTTGCAACTCACCTCCCGACAGTTCCTCGGGGAGATGACCAGCGCGATCGCGAAGCCCGACGAGGTCGAGTGCAGCAAGTGCTCGCGCGTTGGCCTCTCTCCGTGAGATACCCGCGGCGCTCAGCGGGAGTATGACATTGTGGAGGGCGGAGATGCTCGGCAACAAATTGAAGAACTGGAAGACGAGGCCCAGGCGGGTGCGACGGAGGGCGGTCACCGCGTCATCGTCCATATGGGCGATGGGTACGCCCTCGATGACAATCTCGCCGCTGGTTGGCGTATCGAGGCCGGCGACTAGGTTGAGGAGCGTGCTCTTCCCCGAGCCGCTCGGTCCCATGATCGATAGAAACTCCCCGCGGGGCACCGTCAACGAAAGATCGTCCAGGGCCAGCACTTGTCGCTGGCCCCTCTGGTAGTGCTTGGTGACCCGTTCAACGCGAACCGCTGGCGATTCCTCCGGCATGGTGTCACTCAGCCGCGACGAGGCCCGCTACGTTCGCGCGGGCCGTCCGCCGGACGGACGGGTAGGCCCCAAGAGTCGCGGCGATGATGGCGAGTCCAATGGTCGCCAGCACGAGGCCTGGCGAGAGGTCAGGCCGGAAGCTCCAGCCGGAGACCACCCGCGAGGTGCGCGTGACGACGAGAACGGAGAGGGGCACTGAGTACGCAACCGCGAGGATGCCCCCGAACGCACCTAGGAGCCCCGCCTCGGTTGAGAGCAATCGGACCACCTGGCCTCGGTTGTAGGCAACGCAACGAAGAAGGCCGATCGCGCGGCGGCGGTCGAGCGCCTCCGCGAGGAAGAAGTTGGCGACGGCAATCACGGCGACGAGAATCGCGATCCCTTCGATGGCGTACGTAAGCAAGAGCGTGTTGTCGAAGGCGCTTGCTACGACCCGCTTGAACTCGCTACCGGTCAGGATACTGACTCCTGAGGCGGGACCCAAGCGTTCGCGGATCGCGCTCCGTACGGCACCAAGGTCCGCCCCCTCTCGGGCCCACAGGTTGAAGTAGTTGACCGCGGTGTCCTGCCAGAGCCGTTCGTAGATTGATCGTTCGACGATAATGAGCCCGCTATCACGCGTGTAGTCCACGACGACGGCCGCGATCGTGAAACGGTGCTCGCCCGTGGGAGTCGCAAGCGTGAGCGTGTCCCCGGCATGAAGGCGTGCCCGATACGCCAGGTTCTCGCTCACGAGAACGGCATTCCCGCTTGCGAAGGCAGCGTGGTAGTCGGACACCGACTGGTCAACGACGGGATACCGAAGACGCTCGAGTGCAGCGACCCGATCGGTCTTGAGCATCACAATGCGCGTCCCGAGGCGAACGTTCAGGAGGCGGACGGCATTGACTTCGCTCACCGCTGGCACCGCGCGGAGTTCCTCCTCGAGCGTGCCCGACAGTGTCGGTCCCGAAGGAAACGGCACTCGGGGTCCGGGTGTCACGAAAAGGTCGGAGGCCAGGGTCTGGTCCATCCACTCGAGGATGGAGCCGCTGAGGCTTCGGACGTATGTGCTCACGAAGATCACAAGCGAGAAGGCGACCATGAAGGCCGCGAGGGTGCCCGTGATCTTCGCGCCCCCACGGGCGAGTTCGTGTGTCGCGAGGTTGAGATCAGCGTGCGCGAGGCCCCGCAGCGGTGCGAAGACGGCACGCACCCAGCTCGGGATGAGGAGGACGTATCCGAAGGTCACGAGGAGCACGCCGGTCATGACGAGCGCGATCTGGCCGCCTGGGCTCTCCGGTCGGAGGTCGACAAAGAAGCTCGCGACACCGGCGAGGACAATCCCGAGACCTGCGAACACGCGGCGCCGTGAAGGGCCCATAACATCGCTCGGGCCGGGCGCCGACCCTAGTTGCTGTGTGATGCTCATGTGCGCCACGCGATACGCGGGGGCGATGATGGCGGCGAGCGCACTGCCGATGCCGATTGCGAAGGCCCGAAGCACATCGGACAATCCAAAGGCGATGCGGGGATGATCAATGCGCGCATAGAACGTACTGACCGACGTTGTCAGAATGTCGAGTGACACGTAGGCGAACAGAACGCCCAGGCCGATGCCGAGCAAGGAACCGAGCAGGCCGAACGTCAGCGCCTCGACGCCAAGCGCTTCGGTGAGGGTGCGTCGCGGAAATCCGATGGCGCGGGCGAGGGCCAATTCGTGTTGGCGATGAGCGATGGCGGTCCAGAGCGCGTGGTAGACGACGAAGATGCCAACGATGACAGAGTTGAAGCTCGCTAACGTCAAGAGCGTCTGAATACCGGTGAGCATGGCACCGAGGTTCTGTCCGCGCTCGGTCGGTGTCTCAACATCAGCGACGCCCGTCGTCAGCGCCGTAAGTGTCGGGAGAACCGTCCGAACATCAGTCCCCGGGGTTAGCACAAGATCGATCTGGTCGACCAATCCAGGCCGTTCGAATAGCTGCTGGGCCGTTGGCAAGTCCGTCAGTGCCACAGCGCCCCCAAAGAGCGCGGCCGGGCCCACCGGATCAAGAAATCCTCGAACGACCAGCCGTACGCGTCCACGGGGTCCCGTGGCGTAAATCTCTGTGCCAAGTGTGACGCCGAGTGTGCTCGCGAGCGGTCGTGCAAGGGCTATCGAGTCGGTGGCATTCACGAAGGCAAGAGGATCCGGGATGTGAACATGCTGGCGGGGGAACTGCGTTTCTCGGACCTGCTGGTCCGCGAGCAGGTCAACGCCGAAGACCGTCAGGTCTCCGCGATCGGTGAGGAGAGTCCCGCTGATGAGGCCAGCGGCACTCTGGACGCCGGGAACACTCGCGAGGCGAAAGGAAAGCTCTTCGGGCACTCCGACAGACCCATTCGAGATGTGGAGCGCGGCGTTGCCGGCCGTCGTGCTCACTGTGCGTTCGAAGGAGTGCATGATTGCCTGGTTGAGCGCCCCGATCGCGACCGCCACCTGCGTGCCCATGACGACACCCAGGAGAGTGAGCGCGCTTCGCAGCCGATGCCGTTTGAGCGAGGGTAGCGTGACCTCCCTCAAAAGTGCGAGTACGGCGCGGAATTCCTTCACGGCCGCGCCTGCTGATCCGTGGACGCTGTGCTGCCCCATCGTGTGAGCGCGGCATGTCCGCGCCCAACCAGCCACATGGCGAGGGGCGACCGAGGAGAGGGGCGTTGATGGTCGCGCATCTCCCGCATACTCTCGCGGAGGAAGTCCACGGCATCAGGATCGATGCGGCGCTCGATATCGAGGACCGCGAGGTAGGTAGGGGCAAACCAGTTCACAAACTCGAAAACATCCTGAGAGCTCCCGCGCGAGCGCGCGAGCACTGATGCGAGTGTGCGTGCGGGGGCGGCAAGTCGATGGTAGCGCGCGGCAATTGGGATTCGGTCGATCGATCGCGCGAGACCGGCGAGACGCGCTTCGCCGGCCTCACGGAGCGCCGAGGCGATCTGCGCATACATTCGCCTGGGAAGTGTCGAGAGGACGGCCGCTGCTTCCCCGAGAAGGCAATCGCCAACGAGAATCGCTACCGTATTGGCGGCATGCGTCCGTTCGGCGGGGCCATCTTGAAGGTCATCATGGACGACCTGCGAGAGCGCGAAGGTCGAGACGGCGAGGATCGCGGCGCGCGCCCGTGAGGCGTGCAAGGCGTGCGGTGACGCGACGGCGGCTGCGAGAAGGACGGGCAAGGTCGCAGCCGACCGCAACCAGGGGAGCAGCGCAACGACCTCAGCCACGACGGGATCGATGGCGCGCACTCGCTCGACCACCGCGCGATGGACTTGGGCGAACAGGTGGTGCGCGCGCCGCCCAACTGGATCGCGGGCCAATGTTGCGAATGAAGGATCAGGCTCGGGGGGGTGATCAAACACCAGGTTCGAGAGCGCGGCGATGACGCGGTTGGAGCTCTGTCCCTGCTCGTAGAGGATGTCGCCGGAGTCGACCCAGCGGTAGTGCCGGGAGGTGTCTCGCATCGCCCATTGGCGCGGGAAGGCCTCGACGAGACGCTTCGCATACAGGGTCGGGGTGGCGCGCGAGCGGAGTAGGGTGAGGGCCGACCGTGCGGCGAGTTCCCCGCTCTCGAGCGCATAGACGATTCCCTCGCCCAGATACGGATTGGCGAGACCTGCAGCATCGCCGGTTGGGAGCACGCCCCGGGGCATCGCGAACGGATCTGCCATGGAGAGGGGGACGACGCCGCCTTCGGGACTGCCGAGCGGACGCACGCCCGCGAAGCGGGCATCACGGACGGAGAGCTCGCGAAGGTACTGCTCGAAGACGGTAAGGAGCGACGCCTCGTCAGCGGCCTCCTCCCGCAGAAAGCCGACACCGACGTTCGCTGTAGATGCTGAGACTGGACAGATCCATCCGTAGCCCGAGAGTTGCCGTCCCTGCCATGTGAGGGGCAGGTGGAACTCCACGAACGGATCGAGGTCCTTCAGTCCCTCGACGTATTGGCGGAGCGCAAAGGCGGGCTGGTGTCCTGACGCGGAGGGCTGCGCACGGAGACGGCGGCTGAGGAAACCGGTCGCACCATCGGCCAGAATCGTGAGGCGGGCGCCGATCTCGTGGCTTCCTTGAAGGTTGTCGGCCACGATGCCGACAACGCGCCCGGAACGCCCGTAGCGAAGTCCCGATGCCGACGTTCCCTGCCACAACACGGCTCCAGCGCCCTCTGCCGCGAGGCGAAGGCGATCGTCGAGGATGATCCGTGGGATGACGCTGCCATAGTTGACGGGCAGGGGGCTCTCTAGAAAGGACCACGTGCGAAGCCGGCTACCGCGCAGAAAGCGGACGCCGCGAACCCGGAAGTGATGCGTTGGAAGATCGCCCAATCCGAGACGCGCCAGCGCCCGCACGGCGCGCGGCGTCAGGACATCCCCGCAGACCTTGTGGCGCGGGAAACGCTTCCGCTCGACGATCAGTACGGAGGCACCCCCGGACGCCAGATGATAGGCCGCTGCGGAGCCTGCGGGCCCAGCTCCGACTACGACAACATCGTAGTGCTCAGGCATGGGTCCGCTTGCAGCCTGTGGGCGGCAGCGCGCGCGCGCGCTCCAGGCGATCCTCGATCCGAGACATTGTCTCGTTGAGCGTCGATTCCATCCAGCGGGTACCCCGAGAGCGAGGTAGCGCGCGGAGGTGAAGGCAGGCGCCGTTTGTGTAGCGTAGAGATGTAGCCGCGACCTGCTCGAGTGCGCCACTGCCTTGGAGGAGCAATCGGGTGCGCGCGAGCGCGGCGACCGGGTCCTCGCCCGTGCGCCCCGCCTCGAGCGCCGCGATGAGCGCCGTGCGAAATGGGCTCGCCAGCCCGTATACAAGCGGAAGCGAGATCACGCCCTCACGGAGGTCCGTTCCCGGCAGACGTCCGACTTCGAGATCCGATCCGAAGAGGTCATCCAAGTCGTCGGCGATCTGGTAGAGCATGCCGAAGGCGGTGCCGCACTGCCGCAGGTGTGTTCGCTGAGGTGCACCTCGTCCAACAAGAAACCCCCCCAGTTCGCACGCGAGGGAGAATACCGATGCAGTCTTCTCCTCCATGATTGCAAGACGCTCGTCCACCCCGATCGTGATGTCGAACGTGCGGGCGATCTCGGTGAGCTCGCTCCGGGCGACGAGCTGGGCGACTTCTGCCATGCGCCGGCGTGCGAAGGCGGGCAACCCAGCGACTAGCTCAAGTGCGAGATGGACGAGGTGGGTGCCGGTGAGAACGGTCGCTCGTGATCCTTGCGTCATGTGCAGCGCTGGGATGCCGCGGCGTTCACTGCATCGGTCAACGATGTCGTCGTGCAGCAGGCACGCGGCATGAACCATCTCGATGGCCGCTGCCGCTTGAACGACAGCCGGCCCGCTCGGCGCATTCCTCGCGAGCGTAGCCGATGCAAAGAGAAACCGAGGCCGCAGCCACTTCCCGTTCGTGAGGAACGCTCGGCACGCTTCAGGGAGAGGGGCGTCGCAAAGCGTGTCTGTTACAAGAGACGCCAGTGCACTCAGCGCTGGCGTGAAGAGAGCGAACGAGGGGCGGGGGGTCTCCGCACCACGAGGCGGCACGAGAGATCCTCACTCGGACTAGGCGCGGCCGCGCATCCGTCGTCCGTGCTCGGCTTCTCGCTGAGCGGGTCGGGCAGCGCGGGGGGCGACACTGTTCTCGCGGGAACCGGTGAGAACTGTCCGGCATAACTCGAGAGCGCGGAGATCCGCCTGAGCGTGGAGGATCGCCGCCTCCCGATAGAGATGGCGCGCGGCGGTGGCGTATGATCTCGCTACCGTGCCGTCGCGTTGATCAACCAGGCTTGCGAGATGCTCCTCGCAGCGATGCACCTGCAATTCTAGCATCGAGTCGAGGAGGCCCTGGTCGCGCTCGTTGGCGAAGAGAAGCCGGACATAGAACTCGTCACGAAACGCTGTCTTTCGGGCCGTCGGATGCTCAAGCCAGCGTCGCAGCGCCTCGCGCCCCTTTGGGCTGATCGCGAACACCTTTCGGGGTGGGCGTCGACCAATCTGTTCGTCCCGCCCGATGATGAGTCCTTCCTGCTCGAGCGCGCTCAATACCTGGTAGACCTGCCCGTAGTTGAGTTCCCAGAAGTCACCTAAGCGCTCCTCGAACGCGGTGCGGATCGCATAGCCATGACTTGGAGCCTCGGCCAGGAGGCCGAGGCACGCGTACTTGATCGACATGGCGCACCTCCTTTCGGGGCGGAAAGCCCGACTTCCGAGCCGACTGCCTGACGGGCTCGAAGACGCGACCATGGAGTGTCGCCGACGACCTGTCAAGCGTTTTCACGGCCGAACGCCCCGTGGCGGTCCGATAGCTAGAACTAGCCATCGCGCCGGCAATACTCACGTCTGAATATCCGCTCGCGGCTTACGGGCATGCTGGCCCGTGGCGTAGAGATCTCCTTGTTCGCTCGACTCTGTCAGCACGGAAGGAGATCGACCATGTCCCGGCAGCCACAACCGCTTCGTCGCATCCTCGCCGTGACCACGGCTTTCGCGGTCGCAATGGCTTCATCAGGCTGCGCCAGCATGTTTACGGTGGAAGCCTCCTCCGCACCCAGGGCTCGGAGCGCCCACACGTTGCGCGACCAGCGTCCGCCCGTGTCTCATGACCTATTCGCGTCGGCGGCACGTAACGCGGCGGGCCGCTAGCGGCGTGCGGAGCCGGGGGGGCAATCGGCGATGAGCTGGAGCGTCCGGTCGCGCGTCACGAGAGGGACGCGATGGGCGACGCTCGTCGCGGCGATGATCTCGTCGGCTGAGCATTCCAGGCGAGGCCCGTCGACACGATGTCGCCCGTGGTCTCGATCCGTCCCCGGTAGCGAGGACCCTTTCGACTTGCCACCGCACGACGATCGCGAAAGAGAGCGCACTCTCATTCGTCGAGCGAGCAGATGATTCAGCAGGTGTGTCATTATGAATCGTTCGGAGCAGAGCAAAGTCCTCATCTTGTCATGGTATTTTGCTTGACCCCGAGAACGCAGCGGTGGCATCCGACGCTCGGAGCGACTGACTCCCGACGAACGCGACCTTTCGACCGATGTCCGAACGCCTCGATCGCCCTGCGATCCGGAGATGACTCGGCCGCACACCCGTGCTTGCAGGCCGATGAGTCTCGGTGACGTACGCGCGGCGGCCCGGCCCCACGAAGGAGGATCATGAGGATGGCCACCCCCGCTCGTGGGTAGCGTCTCAGTTTGATTCCCGAGGGAAGGGGCGGACCGGGGGCGAGGTGGGTCGCTCCCGGTTCGTCTTCGTGACCTGCATCCGCCGTCTGTTCGACTCCCACCAGCCGTTGAGCCGTTCGGCGGCCGTGACCCCGCATTCGTCTTAGACTGGAGGCCCCTGAGAGGCCCATGGGGCACTGTTAGGGCTTAGCTTCACGAGATCCGTCACGTAGCGGACCATACGGGTGAGAGCATTTTCTTTAAGACGCTGGGTTTTGGTGCCCTCATGAATGCGTTCCCCATGTTCCTTGAGGCTCTTCAGGATCTCGTGTGGGTGGGGTGACGGGGAGCGGCCCCGGCCCGTGCTAGCCTCGCGGCCGCGCCACGACGAGCGCGGAGGGAGGAGCGATGCACGATCGGGAGCTCTACGCGACGATTCTGGGAGTGACGGCGCCGTGGACGGTGGAGCGGGTGGAGGTCGACCTCGCGAGCAACGCGGTGCACGTGTGGTTGCAGCGGGAGGCGGGGGCGGCGGTCGAGTGTCCGGAGTGCCGGACCGCGCAGACAATCTACGACCACCGCGAGCGCGAGTGGCGCCACCTCGACACCTGCCAGCTCGCGACGCGGCTCCACGCCCGCGTCCCGCGGGTCGACTGCCCGACGCACGGCGTGCGCCAGGTCGGCGTGCCGTGGGCGGCGCCAGGCTCGCAGTTCACCATGCTCTTCGAGCGCCTGGTGATCGACTGGCTGCAGCTCGCGGCGACGAGCGCCGTCGCGCGGCGCCTCGGGATCAGCTGGGATGCGGCCTGGGGGATCATGCGCCGCGCGGTCGCTCGTGGCCTCGCACGGCGGGGCACGCTCCAGCTCCGGCACGTCGGGGTCGATGAGAAGTCCTTCCAGCGCCGGCACGAGTACGTGACCATCGTGAGCGACCTCGAGCGGGCGCGCGTGCTGTTCGTCGCCGACGACCGCAAGCGCGCGAGCCTGGAGGCCTTCTGGGCGCTCGGCCTCACCGACACCCAGCGGGCGCGGATCGAGGCCGTCGCCATGGACATGTGGGAGCCCTACGTCCAGGCCACCCTGGCGTGCCTTCCCGACGCCGCCGCGAAGATCGTCTTCGACAAGTTCCACATCGCCAAGCATCTCAACGAGGGGGTCGATCGGGTGCGCCGCGCCGAGCAGCGGGAGCTCAAGGCGCGGGGGGACGACCGGCTCACGGGGACCAAGTACCAGTGGCTGCGGCATCCCGATCGCTTCAGCGCCGAGGCGTGGCGCGCGTTCGGGGCGCTCCGGACGAGCACGCTGAAGGTGGCGCGGGCCTGGGCGTTGAAGGAGACCATCGCCGATCTCTGGGAGTATCGCTACGTCGGTGCCGCGCGGACGTTCTTTCGGCGCTGGTACTTCTGGGCGACGCACTCGCGCCTGCCGCCCATGATCGCGAAGGCGCGCATGCTCAAGACGCATCTCCCGAACGTGCTCACCTATCTCACGCACCGCATCACCAACGCGACCGCCGAGGGGCTCAACTCCAAGATCCAGTGGATCCGCTACACCGCGCGCGGCTTCCGCAACCGCGAGAACTTCAAGACCGCGATCTACTTCCACTGCGGGGGACTGGACCTCTACCCACACTAGAGCCGGAAGAACCTTCTACGATTGGCTGGGAGCCGCGAAAACCAAGGGGATCCGCCTCGCCGTCATGGACATGTGGAAGCCGTTTCGGAATTCCACGAAGGCTCACGCTCCCAAGGCAAGCATCCTCTTCGACAAGTTCCACGTGATGCGTCACCTCGGTGAAGCCTTGGACAAGGTGCGACGGAGCGAGTACGCGCGGCTCGCCGGCAAGGATCGCAGCTTCATCAAGGGGCAGAAGTACACGCTGCTCTCGCATCGCGAGAACCTCACCCTCGATGGTCGTCGGTCCCTGTCCAAGCTCCTGCAAGCGAACAAGCGCCTCAACACCGCCTACCTTCTCAAGGAGTCCTTCGGCCAGCTCTGGGACTACCAGCGCGAGGCCTGGGCACGGCGCTTCTTCGAGAACTGGAAGCAAGCGCTGAAGTGGCAGCGCCTCGAGCCCTTCGGCAAGTTCGCCGCGATGATCGACCGTCACTGGGATGGAATCGCTGCCTACTGCCGCCCTGAGAACAAGGTCTCTCTCGGCTTCGTCGAAGGACTCAACAATAAGATCCGCGTGATCCAACGCCGTGCCTACGGTCTACGAGACGAAGAGTACCTTCGGCTTAAGATCCTGACCTGCATGCTCCCTGAAATCTGACCCCCAACCATCGAAACTCACCCACTCACTTTGGAGAAGACCCTCATAATGAAACACCCGCTCCACGATGCTGGTGGTCTGACGCGTCCGTGCCTCGACTCTTTCATCGTTCGGCTTTCGGGGTCGTACCCTGGCCCCCTGATTCGTCTGGGCTCCCACGAAGGCCGCCGGAAGAGGCCTGGTGCACGGAGCCCAAGAACGAGAGCGAAGGCCGCCCGGGCAGCCCGCGAACCGCACTTGGCGCGCTGCTCCCCATCGGAGGCGACGGCGAGCCGGCGCGCGCGGGGGGCGAGACGGAAACAAGCCGCACCCCACGGCCAGGCGGCCGAGCGACGCGGCTGCCGGCCTTCCGCGGCAGCCCGGCTACCCGCCGCCGCCGAGGGCGCGGTCGAGGTTGAACGCCGCGCTGATCAGCGCGAGGTGCGTGAACGCCTGCGG
>Ga0302046_10002570_pt1 | contig 16851 bp, 14 predicted proteins | sample RVTome_11_FD_200261 | JGI IMG/M metagenome (GOLD analysis project Ga0302046, IMG submission 200261) | Soil microbial communities from uranium-contaminated site in the Upper Colorado River Basin, Wyoming, United States - RVT147D111 (version 2) ...
CCCTCCGACCAGATGGTTTTTATTGTCCAGGACATTGCTATTCCTTCACGGCCAAAGCGTCTTCAATTTTTTACTTCGGTGACCGATATCTGTTGGCGGCCGACATCGACGACGATCGATCCCGTTGCGCCGGGGACTACCTCCTGAGACAGCCTCCAGCGAGCGTTATCAATGTCGCGGTAGGCGACCACGAACCCAAGGTAGGCGGCCCTTTCGCCTAGATCCAGCACCCTCTGCGTGGAACTGCCCGGCGTCAGGATGATCTCCGTCATGTTCAGCAGGTCGCCGCCAAGCGCCGCGGCGTCGTTCTCCGTCAACTCGAAGAAACTCGCTCGGTTGAATTCGTCGATGGCCGACAATTCCAGCATGTGCAGTATGACGGGCGACGGGCGCGACTGCAGGTCGGGGTTGATGTCGGTCGTAGCCGTGATGCGGACCTCCAGGCTGCGCTTCTCGGGCGCGCTGCCGCAGGATGCCAGGACGAGCCCCGCTACAACGAGGCAGCTCAACAAGATCCAGTGTCTTCTTCTCATACGGTATCGTCCTTCCTGCTTTTCCTCAAACGTTCAAGTTGCTGCTCGTAGGCCTTGGCGAATTCATTGCCGAAAAATTGGTGGAAGTCGTCGTCTGCCGCTTCGGAAACCTCTTCGTACAAGGCCTTGAAGAAATCCCAGTACTTTGCCTTCTTGAACAGCGGGATCAGGTTGCCCAGCGCCGACGCGCCACCCAGACGGGAGGCCAGGCCGTCCGGCTTGAAGCGGCGCAGGATGCTCCTCAGGGCGGCCTCGGTGCCGGCCACCACCGCCATCTGGTGGGCGTTGATGTCGTCAATGGCTTCGCGGGCGGCTTCGGCGCCCGCCAGGTAGGCCTTCTCGCTGTGGCGTACCAACCTCAGCAGGGCCTCGTCCGAGGTTGCCGAGAATTTCAGCGGATTGTTCTCGGTGGGGGCGATCATGGTCTGCTCGAGGCGGAACTCGCTCTTGATCTGGCTGCGCGAGGCGATCGCCTGCATGAGCCCCGCCGTCATCGTGCGCAGCAGGGCGCCGAGGTCGGGGAAAAAGACCGCCTCGTCTTCCACCTTCAATTGCGAGGGGTCCATTCCGGCGCCCTGGGCGAAGGCGGCGATGGCCGAATCCGCCTGGATGCGAGGCGCCGGCGCGCGCGGCGCGGGACGCTCGGCAGCCCGTGGCGTCGCGGGGTGCCGGGCTGCCGGTGGCGGGGCGGGGGCTTCAGCCTCGGCGATCCCGGTTTCCTCGTCCCAGTCATCCGGTATCTCGACGGCTTCATCGGCCGGGGCGGTGGGCGCCGGCTCATGGGCCTGTTTTGGCGGGCGCTTGACCATCCCGGTCTCTTCGTCCCAGTTGTCCGGGATGGCGTCGGACTCCACGCGGTATTTGTCGGGCAGATCGCCGCCCTGCCCGTCATCGACCTGCGGCGCGGAAAAATGGTGGTGCATCGGTGAGCCGCGGGCCTCCCGGCCGGACAGTGACTGCGGTTCTTCTTCCTCCTCCTCGCCGTCGAAGTCGTAAAGATCGTCGAGGCTGACGGAGTCGCCCAAAAGGCTGCTGTCCATCTGCGACAGCGGCGTATTCGCCTCCTTCGAAGCTTCGCGTGAGTCACGCGCGGGCGCCCCGGGTTTGGGCGCCGCGAAGTAATCCTCGTCGTCATCCTCGAAGGGGCCGCCGGCTGGGGTGCCGGCCTGCTCGGCAAATTCGAGCTCGTAGTCGCCCAGTTTCAAGCGGTCGCCCTTTCCGAGGGCAACGGAATCACCCTTGGCCACGCGCTGGTCGGAACCATTGATGAATACGCCGTTTGTGCTGGTATCGGTCAGGTACCAGGTCCCTCCATGGTTTTCGATCCAGCAGTGCGTCCCGGACATGAACCGCTGCGGGTCCGCAAGGGAGAGATCATTCTCGGAGTTGCGCCCGATGGAAATCTTGTTCCGATCGGTGGTGAACGTCTCTTGCTGTCCGGGGGTCAGGCGCTGGTAGCTGACGATTTTCAGTGTGATCGGCATGCTTTGCCAAAAAGGATTCGAGGCGGCCCTGCATCTGGTTGCACGACCACTAGAATACCTTATACTCAAGCAGACGACGTAAAATCAACCGCTTCAGGGGGGATTCGCGCAAAGCGGATCATGATTGGGACGGTTGCTTCAACCGTCGCGAAGCACACACAGGACCAAGGCAGGGCATGGCTTCTCTCAGCAAGGAATTCAGCCAAGCGATTTCGGAGGATTTGCCAAGCGGCGAAAACCTCGAATACGAGCCTGAGTTCCTTGAAATGACGAAGCTCTTCGAGCCGCGGGCGAAAGGGGGCACGATTGCGAAGGACGACGACCAGCCGGTCGAAGAGCCGCCGGACTGGAAAGCCGTCGAAAAGCTCGCCAACGACCTTCTGAAGAAAACCCACGACTGTCGCGTACTTGTTTTTGCCGCCATCTCGTCGCTTCACACTCAGGGGATCGAGACTTTTCGCGAATACCTCGAGTTGCTGCACGTGTATCTGCGCGATTTCTGGGATTCCGTCCATCCGCAACTCGACGAGGATGACGGCAACGATGCCACCATGCGCATGAATGCATTGGAGGCCCTCGACGAATACAAGGCTATCGTCCCCGCACTTGAACGCGCGAAGCTGGTCGAGCTCAAGGGCATGGGGAGCTACGGCGTGCGTGAGGTGGAAATCGCGCAGGGCAAGGAAACCCCGAGGGAAGGCGAGGAGGTAAGCGATGAGAACGTCATCCGTCAGGCCTTCATGCAAACGGATCCGCAAACCCTGGTCAGGCTGCGGGAAGCCGCGCAGGGCTCCATCGACCTGCTCCGTGAAATCAAGGGCACCTGGGACGGGCAATCGGGCGGCCAGCCGGGGCCAGACTTCAAGAATGCGGTCAAGGCGCTGGGCAAAATGGTTGCGGTTCTCGATCAGTACATTCCGTCCGGGGACCAGGGCCAGGGTGTCGCCGAGGCAGGCGAGGCCGGCGTGGTGCTGAGCGCGGGGGGCGCGATCCGCAGCCGCGCGGACGTGGTGCGCGTACTCGACAAGATCTGCGAGTATTACACGACCAACGAACCGTCCAGCCCTATCCCCTTGCTGCTGCGGCGCGCGCAGAGGCTGGTCGAGAAATCCTTCATGGAGATTTTGCAGGACATCGTCCCGGACAGCGTCAACCAGGCCAGGATTGTCAGCGGCAAGACGGAAAACGAGTAAGCGGGATTGAATTGAAGCACAGCAGTTTGTCACTGCTTGGTATAGGATTCGGTATATAAAATTCACTATCGGAAATACGGCAATCGGGCCGGGAGGCAGGTATGGCCAAAGAAAGCAGTCAAAAATTCATCGCCAGGAACAGGGCGCCAAGGGTGCAGATCGAATATGACGTCGAGCTGTACGGCTCCGACAAGAAGGTCCATCTGCCCTTCGTGATGGGGGTCATGGCCGATCTGACGGGCAAGCCGGAAGAGGCATTGCCCGCTGTGGCGGACCGCAAGTTCCTGGAATTCGACGTCGACAATTTCGATGAGCGGCTCAAGGCCATGAAGCCCCGGGTCGCATTTCGAGTGGACAACACCCTTACAGGCGAAGGCCAGCTCAACGTCGACCTGACGTTCGACAGCATGGACGATTTCTCGCCGGCGGCCGTCGCCAGAAAGGTCGACTCGCTGAACCAGCTCCTCGAAGCGAGGACCCAGCTCAGCAACCTGATCACCTACATGGACGGCAAGTCGGGCGCGGAAGAACTCATCGCCAAGGCCATCCGGGACCCTGCCCTGCTGCAGTCGCTGGTTTCGGCGCCGAAACAAAAAGGCGATAAGGACCAGGGGGAAGAGGAATAAGTCATGGCCAAAAAGAAAACCGAAGCTGCTCCATCCGCACCGCCGAGAGTCCAGGAAGCCACCGAAACCAGTGAATTCGGGGCGCTGCTGAGCAAGGAATTCCGTCCCAAGACGGTGCGGGCCGCGGAGGAGATCGAGACCGCCGTCCACACCCTGGCCGAGTTTGCGCTCAAGGACACCAAGCTGATGTCCGAGGACGCGGTCGCCTCGATCGAAGCCCTGATCGCGCAGATCGACAAAAAGCTGACCGACCAGGTCAACCTGATCTTGCATCATCCGGATTTCCAGGCGCTCGAGAGCGCCTGGCGGGGTCTCCACCATCTCGTAAACAACACCGAGACGGACGAGAACCTGAAAATCAAGGTGATGAACATTTCCAAGACGGACCTGCACAAGAACCTCAGGAAGTTCAAGGGAACCGCCTGGGACCAGAGCCCGGTCTTCAAGAAGATGTACGAGCAGGAATACGGCCAATTCGGCGGCGAGCCTTTTGGCTGCGTCGTGGGAGACTACTACTTCGACCACAGCCCCCAGGATGTCGACCTGCTGACCGAGATGTCGCGCATTGGCGCGGCGATGCACTCGCCGTTCATCGCGTCGGTCAATCCGAGCGTCATGCAATTCGATTCCTGGGCCGAGCTCAGCAACCCGCGGGACGTCACCAAGATATTCCAAACCCGCGAGTACGCCGCGTGGCGGTCACTGCGGGAGTCGGAAGACTCGCGCTACATCGGTCTGTGCATGCCGAGATTCCTGGCCAGGCAGCCGTACGGCGCCAAGACCGACCCGGTCGAGGAGTTCGATTTCGAGGAAGACGTCGAAGGCGCGGATTCCAACAAATACGCCTGGTGCAATTCGGCCTACGCCATGGCGACCAATATCAACCGCGCATTCAAGCTCTACGGCTGGTGCTCGCGCATCCGCGGCATCGAATCCGGCGGCGCGGTGGAGGGGCTGCCCACCCACACCTTCCCCACCGACGACGGTGGTGTCGACATGAAGTGCCCCACGGAAATCGCCATCAGCGACCGCAGGGAGGCCGAACTGGCCAAGAACGGTTTCATGCCGCTGATCCACAAGAAAAATTCGGACTTTGCCGCGTTCATCGGTGCGCAGTCGCTGCAAAAGCCGTTCGAGTACGAGGATCCCGACGCGACGGCCAACGCCAATCTGGCGGCGCGCCTGCCGTACCTGTTCGCCACCTGCCGATTCGCGCACTACCTGAAGTGCATCGTGCGCGACAAGATCGGCTCGTTCAAGGAACGCGACGACATGCAGGCCTGGCTCAACAAGTGGATCATGCAGTACGTCGACGGCGATCCGGAAAATTCCAGCGAATCGACCAAGGCCCGCAAGCCGCTGGCCGCGGCCGAAGTGGTGGTGGAGGAAGACGAGAGCAACCCGGGTTGGTACCGCTCGCGGTTCTACCTGCGTCCCCACTACCAGCTCGAAGGCCTGACCGTTTCGCTGCGCCTGGTTTCGAGGCTGCCCTCGGCCAAGACCGCCTGAGGGAAGGCGTTGCCGGCCAACGCGGGTGGCTGTTTTACTCCCTGTGAGCCAGTTCACAGCGCGGCCTGGTCGGATCGGCTACATTGGCAGCCACAGTTGACGAGTGGACAGCCGCGAAATCGAGCAGAATCGTAACTCGGCGAGTGCTGGGAGACTGGTGAAGAACCCATTGGATTGAACGAAGGAGATTGTCATGTCTGTTGATTATTTTTTGAAGATTCCGGGTGCTGACGGCGATTCCGCTGACAGCGGGTACAAGAACGCCATTGACGTGCTGGCCTGGAGCTGGGGCATGACCCAATCCGGCAGCATGCACATCGCCGGCGGCGGTGGTTCGGGCAAGGTCAGCGTGCACGACCTGTCCGTCACCAAGTATCTGGACAAGGCGTCCACCGTGATCATGCAGAAATGTGCTTCCGGCAAGCATTTCACGGAGGCGGAACTGATCTGCCGCAAAGCGGGTGACACGCCGATGGATTATTACAAGGTCAAGATGAAAGAGGTCCTGATCTCGAGCATTTCATCGGGCGGAAGCTCCGGCGAGGACAGGGTTACGGAAAACGTCACCTTCAACTTCGCCAAGATGGAAGTCGAGTACACGCCGCAGAATGCCGACGGCTCCGCTGGCGCGTCGGCCACGCTGGGTTGGGACATCCGCAGCAACGTGGAAATGTGATCGGCCAGTTCCCACGGGCGGCCACAGCAAGCAGGGGAGATCCGCAAGCGGATCTCCCGTTGCTCTTGTGATGCGGCCGTTGCTACTGAAATGAATGCCGAAGACCTGGTCAGAACCGGAGACGTCGAGGCCGCCCTTGACGACCTGCAGCAGCGTGTGCGGAAGAAGCCCGAGGACGTTGCAAGCCGCGTATTCCTGTTCCAGCTGCTTTGCGTGCTTGGCCAGTGGAAACGGGGCCTGACGCAACTCGAGGTGATCGAGGGGCTGAACAAGGAAGCCTGGCCCATGGTCCACGCCTACCGCGAGGCGATCAACTGCGAACTCCACCGCGAAGCGGTGTTTCAGGGCAAGAGCAAGCCGCTGGTGTTCGGCAAACCGCAGCAATGGATCGCCTTCCTGATCGAGGCCCAGCAGTTACTGGCGCGCGGAAAGACCGCGGCGTTCCAGAAGCTCAACGCCCAGGCTTTCGAGGAAGCGCCCACCAGTGCGGGGACGATCAACGGAGAGGGATTCGCATGGTTGGCTGACGCGGATCAGCGCTTCGGCCCGGTGCTCGAGGTCATTTTCAACGGCCAGTACTACTGGGCGCCGCTGGACACCATCAAGACGGTGCGTTCCGAGGAGCCGACCGACCTGCGCGACCTGGTCTGGCTTCCCGCCGAAATCACCTGGGCCAACGGCGGTCAGAACATGGTCATGATTCCGGCTCGCTACCCGCTGTTGTCCGGGGTGTCCAACGACCACCTCTTGTCGCGCAAGACCGATTGGGAGGAACGCGATGGCGATGTCCTGGAGGGCATCGGCCAGCGCATGCTGGCGACCGACCAGTCCGAGCACCCCCTGCTGCAGGTCCGGGCCATCGAGCTGGAGCACTAAAGGCACGACATGGAAAAATGGTCTTCGCAAGACCAGTTGCAACCCTCACTGCTCGATCGGCTGACTGATCTCGATCCGGAGAAAACCAAGGAGAGCGCATCCCAGCAGGTGCTGAGCCAGAAGCAGTACAAGGAGGCGGTGATCCGTGACCTCGGCTGGCTGCTCAATTGTGTTTCCCTCGACTGCGTGGTCGACCTCGGACCTTACCCGCAGGTCGCGCGTTCGGTTCTCAATTACGGCCTCCCGGACCTCTCCGGCCGCACCTCGTCGTCGATCGAGGTCACCGATCTCGAGCGCGACCTGCAACGGGTGATCGATCGCTTCGAGCCCCGCCTGATCCCCAATTCGCTCAGGGTCAGGGTGCGTTCCAGCCCGCACGAGATGGGCAAGAACGCCCTGGTATTCGAGATCGAGGGCGTCGTGTTCGAGCAGCCCATGCCGTTCCAGGTGCTGCTGCGCAGCAAGCTCGACCTCGAATCGGGTGAGTTCGACGTGCGCGAAGAGCGCAGTTGACGAGCCATGGACCAGCGATTGCTCCAGCACTACGACCGGGAACTCAAGTTCATGTACGCCATGGGCGCGGAATTCGCCCATGCCTATCCAAAGATAGCCGGACGGCTGGGGATCGAGAACCTGCAATGCGCAGACCCCTACGTCGAACGGCTGCTCGAGGGCTTTGCCTTCCTTGCCGCTCGCGTTCAGCTCAAGATCGAGGAGGAGTTTCCCAAGTTCTGCCAGCAGCTCCTGTCGATGGTGTATCCGGATTACCTGTGCCCGCTGCCTTCGATGGCGGTGGTGCAGTTCCGACCGGACCCGGGCGACAGCAGTACGGCTGAGGGTTTCGCGCTCGAGCGCGGCACCGCGCTCAGCAGCAGGTTGGGCGCCGACATGCAAACGGCCTGCGAATTTCGCACTTCCCAGGACGTCACGCTTTATCCCATCGAAATTTCCGCCGCCGACTACCTCAGCAGCCGCGCGGCCCTTGCGCGGCTCGGCATCCAGCCCGGCAGGGATGTCATGGCGGGCGTGCGGATCGAGGTCAAAACGCGCGGCGGCGTGGAGGTGGGCGAGCTGGCGCTCGATGCCTTGCCGCTGTACCTCGGCGGCACGGGCCGCAACCCCCTGTGGCTGTACGAGCAGATCCTCAGCAACGTCTGTGGCTTGTCGATCCTGATCGGTGACAAGGATGCGCGGAAAGTCGTTACGCTTTCGGCCAACCATGTCAGGCGCATCGGTTTCGGCCCCGAGGGGGCCATGCTGCATTTCCAGTCGCGCTCGTTCGACGGCTACCGGCTGTTGCGCGAATACTTCGCCTTCCAGGAGCGCTTTCGGTTCATAGAATTGAGCGGTCTGCGCCAGGCCCTTGAAGGGCGCGAGGAAGAGCGCTTCGAAATCGTCATTCATCTTTCCAGGCGCAAGAGCGAACTGGAAAACGTGGTCGACAAATCCAGTTTCCTGCCGTTTTGCACGGCGGCGGTCAACATCTTCCCCAAGCGCGCCGATCGCATCCACATCAACGACCGCGATTACGAGTACCACGTGGTGCCCGACCGCAGCAAACCGCTGGATTTCGAGGTGTACCAGGTCCTCGGCGTCACCGGCTACGGCAGCCAGGCGCAGGACTCGCAAGACTTCCTGCCCTTCTACGGTATGAGTGACGCGCGCCATCCTGGCGAGGAGGCGGCGTATTACACGGTGCAGCGCCAGCCGCGGATCGCGTCCTCGCGCCAGAAACTCAAGGGCGCGCGGTCCAGCTATCTCGGCCAGGAGGTGTACCTGTCGATCGTCGACGCCAACGAAGCACCCTACAGCCCTGATCTGGTGCAGCTGGGCGTACGTACCCTGTGCACCAACCGCGACCTGCCGATCCGCATGCCCAAGGGCCAGAAGGACGGCGATTTTACCCTCGAGGTCAACGCGCCGGTCGAGTCGGTCCACTGCGTGGCCGGTCCCACCCGGCCGGGGCCGGTGACGAGCGGTGGTGAGCCGGGAGAGCCCACGGTGACCGGCGAGTACGCCTGGCGGGTGATCAGCCACCTGGCCCTGAATTACCTTTCGCTGATCGACGAGGACCCGGAGGAGGGGGCGGCGGCGCTGCGGGAATTGTTGAGCCTTTATTCCAACTACAGCACCTTGTCGGACCGCCAGATCAACGGAATCCTGAGCATCAAAACGCGGCCGGTTACCCGCCGCCTGCCGATCCCGGGACCGATCAGTTTCGGGCGCGGGCTTGAGATCACCGTGGTGCTGGAGGAAGCCGCATTCGAGGCGGGCGGGATGTACCTGTTCGGCTCGCTGCTCGAACAATTCTTCGCTAAATACGTTTCGATCAACAACCTGACCGAAACGGTTGTGCGTTCGGACTCGGATGTCGAGGTTGGCCGATGGCCCGTGAGAATGGGAACCAGACCGACGGTCTAGCCCTGCTGCAGGATATGCAGGAGGCGCCGTACCGCTTTGGATTCTTCCAGGCGGTCCGGCGCATCAATTGTGCCTTTCCCGACCAGGCGCGAACCGGGTCCGGATTCCGCCCCGGCGAGGACCCCGTGCGCTTCACCCAGCCCCCGTACACCAGCTTTGCGCCCTCGACGCTCAGTGCAGTGGATTTCGAGGGCTCGGACGGGGTGCCGCGCGTGGGCCAGCGCTTCATCGGCTTGTTCGGCCCCAACGGCCCGCTGCCGCTGCATCTGACCGAGTTCGCGCGCGATCGCCTGCACCACCAGCGTGACGGTGCCTTTGTGGGATTTGCCGATACCTTTCACCACCGCGCGGTGAGCCTGTTTTATCGCGCCTGGGCGCAGGGCCAGCCGACGGTGCAGCGCGACCGGCCGGGGCAGGATCGCTTTTCGGTCTACATGGGGACCCTGTCGGGCTACGGCATGCCGACGATGACGGATGCCGACGACATGCCCCACAGCGCCAAGCTGCATTTCGCGGGGCATTTGAGCAGCCTGCCGCGCCACGCGGCCGGCCTCGTCGCGACCCTGGAGGGCCACTTCAAGGTTTCCGCCACGATCGTCGAATTCATCGCCCACTGGCTGACCATTCCCAAACGCGACCGCCTGAAACTCGGCATCGACCCCTCGATCGGCCGGCTCGGCGAGAACGCCGTGCTCGGCGAGCGGGTGTGGCAGCGACAGGACAAGTTCCAGATTCGACTCGGTCCGCTCAGCCTGAAGGAATACGAGGCCTTCCTGCCGACGGGCAAGCTGTTCAAGTCGCTGGTCGCCACCGTGCGTAACTACCTCGGGCTGGAACTGCTGTGGGAGACGCGCCCGATCCTGAAAGGCGACGAAAAACCGGTCACGTGCCTCGGAAAGCAGGGGGTGCTGGGGTGGACCAGTTGGCTCGAGACCCGGGAGGTCGAGGAAGAAGTGGGCGACCTCCTCCTGCAGGTGGCAAACTACGCGTGAATCGCGCGAACGGAGAGACTACGTGACAGAAATCAGCCGCACCGCATTGTTTGGCAAGCTCAACAGCCTGCTCTACCAGTCCATCGAAAGCGCCACGGTCTTCTGCAAGATGCGTGGCAACCCCTACGTGGAACTGGTCCACTGGCTGCAGCAGATCCTCCAACTGCAGGACTCCGATCTCGGCCGCATCATCAAGCATTACGGCATCGACAACGCCCGGCTTGCGGCGGACTTCCAGAAGGCGCTGGACGCGCTTCCGCGTGGTGCGACGTCCATCAACGACCTGTCCTCGCATCTCGAGGAAGCGGTGGAGCGCGCCTGGGTCTACGGCAGCCTGATGTACCAGGCCTCCGAAGTTCGCGGCGGCTTTCTCATGATCGGCCTCCTCAAGACGCGCTCGCTGACCAACGTCCTGCTGCGGATTTCGAAGGAATTCGACAAGATCAAGCTGGACGACCTGAGCAATTCGCTGCACAAGATCGTCAAGGGCTCGCCCGAAGACGCCCTGGGGGCCACCGATGGCAGCCGCCTCGGGGCTGCGGAGGCGGGGGAAGAGCAGGGCGGCAGGGAGCTGGCGCCCGGCGGCAAGAAGTCGGCGCTGGCGCAGTTTTCGGTCGATCTCACCGAACAGGCCCGCAACGGCGAACTCGATCCGATCGTCGGCCGCGATGAGGAGATCCGCCAGATCGTCGACATCCTGATGCGGCGCCGCCAGAACAATCCAATCCTCACCGGCGAGGCCGGCGTCGGCAAGACCGCCGTGGTGGAGGGTTTTGCCATGCGCATTGCGCAAGGCGACGTGCCGCCGCAACTCAAAAACGTGTCGCTCAAGGCGCTCGATCTCGGACTCCTGCAGGCCGGCGCCAGCATGAAGGGCGAGTTCGAGCAGCGCCTGCGGCAGATCATCGACGAGGTGCACGCCTCGGCGACCCCCATCATCCTGTTCATCGACGAGGCGCACACCCTGATCGGCGCCGGCGGTTCCGAGGGCACCGGCGATGCGGCCAATCTGCTCAAGCCGGCCCTGGCGCGCGGCACCCTGCGCACGGTGGCCGCCACCACCTGGACGGAATACAAGAAATACATCGAGAAGGACCCGGCGCTCACCCGGCGCTTCCAGGTGGTGAAAGTCGGCGAACCCAGCGAGGAGAAATGCATCCGCATGTTGAGGCGCGTGGCCCCGGTGATGGAAAAACACCATAAGGTGCAGATCTTCGACGAGGCGGTCGAGGCGGCGTCGCGGCTTTCGCACCGCTACATTCCCGCCCGCCAATTGCCGGACAAGGCCGTCAGCCTGTTGGATACCGCCTGCGCGCGGGTGGCGGTTGCCCTGCACGCCACGCCGGCGCCGCTGGAGGACAGCAAGCACCGCATCGAGGCGCTCGAACTGGAACAGCGCATCCTGGCCAGGGAAGCGGCCATCGGCCTCATCGACTCCGAGCGCGACGCCGAGATCGCGTCCGAGCTCGAGGCCGAGCGAGCCCGCCACGCCGAGCTCAGCGAGCGCTGGGCAAAAGAAAAAACCCTGGTCGATGAAATTCTCGAGCTTCGCGCCAAGCTGAGCGGCGAACGGCTCGATGACGAAGAAACCGAAACGGACCAAGCCGAAGAATCGGACAGTGAAGAAGAGGACGGCGAGGCGGAAGCCCCAGAGCCGGAAGAAGAAGAAGAAGAAGAAGAAGAAGAAGAAGAAGCGATTGACAAAGAGGCCATCAAGAAGCGGCTGGCGGAACTGCAAGCGGAACTGGCCGCCGCCCAGGGAGACCAACCCCTGGTGCACCACAGCGTGGACAACCAGGCGGTGGCGGCGGTGGTCGAGGACTGGACCGGCGTGCCGGTGGGCCGCATGGTCAAGGACGAGATCGAGAGCGTGCTGTCGCTGACCGACCAGCTGGGCTCGCGGGTCATCGGCCAGGATCACGCCCTCGAGATGATCGCCAAGCGGGTTCAGACCAGCCGCGCCAGCCTCGACAACCCAGGCAAACCCATCGGCGTTTTCATGCTGTGCGGGCCGAGCGGCGTCGGCAAGACCGAGACCGCGCTGGCGCTGGCCGAGGCCTTGTACGGCGGCGAGCAGAACCTGATCACCATCAACATGAGCGAGTTCCAGGAAGCCCACACGGTGTCGACCCTCAAGGGCGCGCCGCCGGGCTACGTGGGCTACGGCGAGGGCGGCGTCCTGACCGAAGCCGTGCGCCGCCGCCCGTACAGCGTCGTCCTGCTCGACGAGGTCGAAAAGGCCCATCCCGACGTCCACGAGATTTTCTTCCAGGTGTTCGACAAGGGGATGATGGAGGACGGCGAGGGGCGCCTGATCGATTTCAAGAATACCCTGATCCTGCTGACTTCGAATGTCGGCAGCGACCTGATCATGAAGCTGAGCAAGGACGCCGAGCTGATGCCCGATGCCGACGGTTTCGCCAAGGCCCTGCGCGCACCGCAGCTGGAGGTCTTCCCGGCTGCGCTGCTGGGCCGCATCGTCAGCATCCCCTATTTCCCGCTGAGCGACGAGGTGCTGCACCAGATCATCGTCCTGCAGCTGAAACGGATCGTCAGGCGGATGAAGGAAAACCACAGCATTCCGCTGACCTACAGCGATGCCGTGCTGGAGCTGATCGCGGCGCGCTGCACGGAGCTGGAAAGCGGTGGGCGTATGATCGACGCCATCCTCACCAACACCGTGCTGCCGACGATCTCGCGCGAATTGCTGAGCCGGCTTTCACAGGGCAATCCGCTGAAATCGGTGGCCATCGACGCCAAGGACGACGACTTCAGCTACACCTTTGCGTAAACGATTTCAGCTGCCGTCGGCGTGGTAGGCGATCTCGAGGCGCCGATCGAAGCCCGTGCGGCCCAGCAGGATGGCGCCGCGCCCCCTCAGGGTTGCCTGGCTGTGGTGCAGGGACTGCGAGCTGCCCCGGCTGATGAGGACGGTGCCGTTGGTGCTGAAATCGCGCAGCACGAAGACGCCGTTGTCGAAACGAATTTCGGCATGATGCCGGGAGACCAGTGGATGGTCGAGGATCAAATCGCTATCCGGCGCGCGCCCCAACAGGAAGCGAACCAACAGGAAGTCGAGCCGATGGTGGCGGGAGCGGAAACGCAGATGCAGGCGGGTGGACGTTTGCGGCCTGGGCTCGATCGGTCCTGTCTGGGTGATCTCGTCGAGCTCGCGCGAATCATACAGTTCGAACACCGTAAGCGGCCCCGCCTTGCCCTTCAGCGAGATCTCGCCGACCGGGCGGATCAGTCTGCCGTTGAGTTCCCCGAGGGCATCGAGTGTCTGGCTCGAGACGATGGTCTGGCCCGCCTTGGCGAAGCCGGCAAGCCGCGCGGCCACGTTGACGCAATCGCCGAGGAGGTCGCCGTGGGCCATAAGCGCCGAGCCCGAATTGATGCCGATTCGCATGCAGATCTCGCCGGAGCGGGAAGTCGAAAGCGCCCGTATCGCCGGGTGGATCGCCAGCGCCGCCTCGGCGGCGTCGGCCGCCTCGGCGAAGGTGCACAAAACGTCGTCTCCGTGACTTCGGAGCACCACGCCTCGATTGGCCGTGACAACGGAGGCTGCGGCCTCGAGAATCTCCATCACCATCCGCGCCGCGTCCTCGTCTCCCATGGTCTCGAAGAGATGGGTGCTGCGGGCGATGTCGGCGAACATCACCGTGGTGTCCACGGGCGTGGTATGAACGGATTCGCTGTGAGCCATGCGACGCCTCGTTTTCGATCCCGAATGGCCAGAAAAAACTGTCACCTATGATAGATCAAGACGCCGTCTTGTTGGCCCGCTGCGAGCTGTTCGGCGAAATGTCGCTGGCCGACCGGCGGCGGGTGGCCGGACGCTGCACGCGCCGGAATGTGCGCGCACGCCAGGTGATCTTTCACCAGGGAGACCCGGGGCGGGAGATGTACATCGTGGTTTCGGGCCGGCTCAGGGTGTCGGCCGTTTCCGAGGACGGCAAGGAACTGAGTTTCTTCATCCTGCACGAGAGCGACGTTTTCGGGGAACTCGCCCTGCTCGACGGCGAAACGCGCAGCGGGACGGTCACGACCATCGGCCCCTGCGAACTCCTGGTGCTCAGTCAGAGGGACTTTCAGGCCATGCTGAAAGAACACCAGACGATCGGGCTGAAGCTGCTGTCGATGCTGGCCGGCAAGGTGCGGGCCACGACTTCGCTTTACGAATCCTCGGTGTTCATCGAAATACCCGGGCGCCTCGCGCACAAGCTCCTGGAACTGGCCGAGGAACATGGAAAGAGGACCGACGACGGGACCCTCATCGACGTCAAGTTATCGCAGTACGAACTCGGCACGCTCATCAACGCCTCGCGCGAGAGCGTGAACAAGCAGCTCAAGCACTGGGAAAGCGGCGGTATTATTGCACTGCGCGGCGGCAGGATACTGATCGTGGAGCCGGATGTCCTCGAATCGCTGCTTTGAGACCTGTGAAACGCATCACAGCCGGCACCTGCGCGAGCAGCGATAATCCGACCTGCTAGAATTCAAGCAAACCCCCAGGGAACAAGCCGATGCCCATTAACCCCCTAGACGCCAAGCGAGGCCTCAAACTCCAGTCCCCGCTGGGCGACGAACTGGTCTGTCAGGCGCTGCACGGTCGCGAGCAGCTTTCGCGGCTGTTCAGCTATCACCTCGATGTGCTGAGCCTGAATCGAAATATCGCCTTCAAGGACATCGTCGGCCAGCGGGTAACCGCAACGATGGAACTCCCCGAAGGGGGGGAAAGACATTTCGACGGCTTCGTCACGGAGTTCCGCTACACCGGAATTCAAGGCCAGTTCGCCAGCTACGAGGCCACCGTCAGCCCATGGCTCTGGTTTCTCACGCGCACGGCGGACTGCCGGATTTTCCAGAACCAGAAGGTGCCCGACATCGTCAAGTCGGTGTTCCGGGACAACGGCATGTCGGACTTCAAGGACCTGCTCAAGGACACTTACCGGGAGTGGGAATACTGCGTGCAGTACCGCGAATCGGATTTAAATTTCGTTTGCCGCCTGCTGGAACAGGAGGGCATCTATTTCTACTTCGAGCACAGCAAGGGGAAACACACGCTGGTATTGTGCGACGGCGTCAGCGCGCACAAGCCGTTTCCGAAGTACGAGAGCGTGCCGTACTTCCCGCGCGATGCGGCGGAAGCCATCCGCGAGCGCGACCATATCCAGGAATGGTCCAAGCGCCAGGAAGTGGTACCCGGGATGTACGCCATCAAGGATTACGACTTCAAGAAGCCCAAGGTCGATCTCGGCGCCAAGCTGACGCGCGATCGCCCTCACGCTTACCCCATCGACAAGCATGAGTTTTTCGACTACCCGGGCGAGTACACCGAGAAGGCCGATGGCGAAAACTACGTGGAACGCCGTTTGCAGGAACTTCAGGCACAGCACGAGCGCGTCCATGCCAGCGGGGATGCCCGCGGAATGTGCGCCGGTTTCCTCTTTGAGTTGGAGCGCTACCCGCGCAAGGAGGAAAACAAGGAGTACTTGATCACCGCGGTTTCCCACCACGTCCGGATCGACGTGCTGGAGACCGAGGGCTCGACGGGTTCAGGGGAGTTCTACCACTTCGACCTGGAGGCCATCGCCAGTTCCGAGCAATACCGTCCCGAGCGCAGCACCCCCCAGCCGGTCGTCCAGGGCGCGCATTCCGCAGTGGTTGTCGGCCCGCAGAACGAGGAGATCTATTGCGACGAGTTCGGCCGTGTGAAGGTGCAGTTCCACTGGGACCGCTACGGCAAGAATGACGAGAACAGCTCGTGCTGGATGCGCGTCTCGAACCTGTGGGCAGGCCAGGGATGGGGCGGGATTCACATCCCCCGCATCGGCCAGGAAGTACTGGTGGGCTTTCTCGAGGGCGACCCCGACCAGCCGTTCGTCATGGGCCGCCTGTACAACGCCGTGAACATGCCGCCCTACGAACTGCCCGCGAACAAGACCCAAAGCGGTATCAAGTCGCGCAGCAGTCCCGGCGGTAGTTCCAATAATTTCAACGAGTTGCGTTTCGAGGACAAGAAGGGCAAGGAAGAGGTCTACTTCCAGGCCGAGAAGAACCTGAATTCGCTGGTCAAGAACAGCGAGACCCGGCGGGTCTGGAACAAGCGCACGAGCACGATCGGTACCGACCGCAGCAGTGTCGGCAAGGTCATCGAGGACACCACCGTGAATGCCGATCGCCAGACCACCATCCGCGGTAATGATTACCTGGACGCCGCAACGGATTTCTCCTGCAGCGACGGCCGCAAGGTCATCGTGCATAACGGCGACCATAAGCTGGAAGTCCCGATGGGTAGCCAGGAAATGAAGACTTTGATGCACCACAAGACCCAGTCGGAGATGGGCGACATCAGCCGCGAAGCGTCGCTTGGCAAGGTCACCGAGCAGGCTCTTCAGTCCATCGAGTTCAAGGTCGGAGCGAATTCGATCAAGGTCGATCAGACCGGCGTCACCATCAAGGGCATCATGGTCAACATTGAAGCCATCGGCTTCATGACCATCAAGGGCCCCATCGTGAAGATCAACTGATGCAACTC
>Ga0302046_10002571_pt1 | contig 16850 bp, 11 predicted proteins | sample RVTome_11_FD_200261 | JGI IMG/M metagenome (GOLD analysis project Ga0302046, IMG submission 200261) | Soil microbial communities from uranium-contaminated site in the Upper Colorado River Basin, Wyoming, United States - RVT147D111 (version 2) ...
CTTCTCCTTCGGGTTATGAGCCCGACGGGGTCGGGCTCGGAATGTTAAGATTTGGGCCGAAGGTCGCGGGGTCGAATCCTGCCCCCGCTACCAGGCTTTATAGGAATTAAGGCCCCGGCAGGGGCCTTTTTTGTGCCGAAGGAAATGAGTTCAAAACGCCTCAACGAGATGTTGCAGCCGCTGGTAGAGGACCTGGGGTACGAGTTCGTGGGCCTGGAATACAGCGCCAATCCCAATAACTCGGTGCTGGCGTTATACATCGACAAGCCGGGCGGCATCCGGGTGGAGGATTGCGAGGCGGTCAGCCGCGAGGCTGCCGCACTGCTGGATGTCGAGGACCCGATAGCGGGGCACTACAACCTCGAGGTGTCCTCGCCGGGCCTCGACCGGCCCCTGTTCACGCTGGACCAGTTCGAACGGTTCAGCGGTGAGCAGGTGCAGCTGACGGCGTTCGCGCCGGTGGGCGGCCGGCGCAAGTTCAAGGGCCGGATACTGGGCGCCGCGGACGGCACCGTGCGCCTGGAACAGGATGGGAACGAGGTGGCGCTCGAGTTCGGAAACATCGCCAAGGCGCGCCTGGTACCGGATTACGACAAACTGTTTAAACGTTGAATGCATGACTTTAAGAGAGTGACTGAACGATGAGCAAAGAGATCCTGCTGGTGGTGGACGCCGTGTCCAACGAGAAAGGCGTTGGCAAGGACGTGATTTTCAGCGCGCTGGAAGCCGCGCTGGCGTCCGCCGCGCGTAAGCTGTGCAACGACGAGAGGGAGGTCCGCGTGGACATCGACCGCGCCACCGGGGATTACGACACGTTTCGCCGCTGGGTGGTGGTCGAGGACGACGCCGAGATCGAGAACCCGGACGGCGTGATGACCCTCACCGAGGCCCGCGAGATCGACCCGGACATCGAGGTTGGCGGCAATATCGAGGAGCCGATGGAGAACGCCGAATTCGGCCGCATTGCAGCCCAGACCGCCAAGCAGGTAATCGTGCAGCGCGTGCGCGAGGCCGAACGCGCCCAGGTCGTGGAGGCCTATATGGAACGCGCCGGCGAGCTGATCAGCGGCATCGTCAAACGCATCGAGCGCGGCAACGTCTACCTCGACCTCGGCGGTAACGCCGAAGCATTCATATCCCAGCGCCACATGATCCACGGCGAAACCGTGCGTCCCGGCGATCGCCTGCGCGCTTATCTCTACGAGGTGCGCCCGGAGATCCGCGGGCCACAGCTGTTCGCCAGCCGCACCAAGGTCGAATTCCTGATGGCGCTGTTCGAGCTTGAAGTGCCGGAAATCGGGCAGAACCTGATCCAGATCATGGGCGGCGCACGCGATTCGGGGCGCCGCGCAAAGATCGCTGTGCGCTCCAACGACAAGCGCACCGACCCCATCGGTGCCTGCGTCGGCATGCGCGGCTCGCGCGTGCAGGCGGTTTCAAACGAACTTGCGGGTGAGCGCATTGACATCATCCTTTACGACGAGAACCCGGCGCAGTTCGTAATCAACGCCATGGCGCCCGCCGAAGTCGCCTCCATCGTGGTCGACGAGGAAAACCAGACCATGGACATTGCCGTCGAAGAGAACAACCTGTCCCAGGCTATCGGTCGCGGCGGCCAGAACGTCCGCCTGGCAAGCGAACTGACGGGCTGGGAGCTCAATGTGCTGACCATCGAGGAAGCCGAGCAAAAGGGTGAGGACGAGGCCAAGTCCATTCTCGAACGCTTCATGGAACGTCTCGACGTCGGCGAGGACGTCGCCAACATCCTGGTCCAGGAAGGCTTCAGCAACATCGAGGAAGTGGCGTACGTGCCGGAATCCGAGCTCCTGGAAATCGAGGAATTCGACCAGGAGATCGTCGGGGAGATTCGCCGTCGTGCGCGAGATGCGCTGCTCACCCAGCTCATCGCCAAGGAGGAGGTCCTGGACGAAAACCGCCCGGCCGACGACCTGTTGGCGCTCGAGGGCATGACCGAACGGCTCGCGTACCGGCTGGCCGAGAAGGGCGTGCGCACCCAGGAGGACCTGGCGGAGCTGTCGGTGGACGAATTGCAGGAAGTGGACGAAATGAGCGAGGAAGATGCCGCAGCGCTCATCATGGCTGCGCGCGCCCCGTGGTTCGCGGACGATGAAGAGCTGGCCGAAGAGAAGGCCTGAACCAGCGCGAGCATCGTACAGGGCAAACAGGAGCGAGGTATGTCGAAAGTTACCGTTTCACAATTGGCTGACGTGCTCGGCGTCGACGTTGGGAAGCTAATCACGCAGCTCAACGACGCCGGTATCGAAGCGGGGGATAGTGGCGATGCGGTCTCCAATGATGACAAGAAAAAGTTGCTGGCACATCTGCGCGCAAGCCATGGCAAGAGCGACACCGACAGCACCGCGCCATCCCGGGTTACGCTGAAACGCAAGTCTGTAAGCGAACTGCGCGTGCAGGGCAGCGGCCCGCGCGCCGCGCCACGCACCGTCAACGTGGAGGTGCGCAAGCGCCGCACCTACGTCAAGCGCGACGCGCTCAAGGATCAGTTCAGTGACGAGGCAGAGCGCGAGGTAGCCCGCAAGGCCCTTGAGGAATCCCGCGCCAAGCGCGATGCCGAAGAGCAGTCGCGCCGCGATTCCCAGGACCGGGCGCGCGAAGAGCGCGAGGCCAAGGCCCTCGAGGAAGCCCAGGAGCAGGCTCGCAAGCAGGAGGAAGAGAATTCACGCCGCGAGGCCGAAGAAAAAGCCCGCGAGGAAGCAGCCCGCCGGCGCGCCGAGGAAGAAGAGCGCCGCCGCGAAGAGGAGCGCTCGCGCAAGGTCGTCGAAGAGCATCGCAAGCGCGAAAAGGACAACAAACCGGCCACCCGCTACGGCCGCAAAGAGTTGCACGTCGCCGACGGTACCGCGCGCCGCCGCAAGCGCGGCAAACGCATTCGCACCACGTCAACCCGCCCCACCGAGCACGGATTCTCGATGCCGACGTCGCCGGTCACGCGCGAGGTCGAGGTGCCCGAAACCATCTCTGTGGCTGATCTTGCCAAGCTCATGGCCGTCAAAGCCTCGGAAGTCATCAAGACCATGATGCAGATGGGCATGATGGTTACGATCAACCAGAGCCTCGACCAGGACACCGCCTTCCTGGTGGTCGAGGAAATGGGACACTTCGCCAAGGCTGCCAGCGCGAAAGATGTGGAGCAGGAGCTCATCGACGAGGATGAGGAGGTAGGGGGCGAGGCAAAGCCGCGCCCGCCCGTGGTCACCGTCATGGGCCATGTCGACCACGGCAAGACCTCGCTGCTGGATTACATCCGTAAATCCGAAGTGGCCGTCGGCGAGGCCGGTGGTATCACGCAGCACATCGGCGCCTATCAGGTGACGACTCCCCGTGGCGTGATCACATTTCTCGACACCCCCGGGCACGCGGCATTCACCGCCATGCGTGCACGCGGTGCGCAGGCCACGGACATCGTGATCCTGGTAGTGGCAGCGGACGACGGCGTCATGCCCCAGACCAAGGAAGCCATTCAGCACGCCCGCGCGGCGCAAGTGCCGATCCTCGTCGCGGTCAACAAGATCGACAAGCCCGAGGCCGACATCGACCGCGTGAAGAACGAGCTGAGCAAGGAGGAGGTCATCTCCGAGACCTGGGGCGGCCAGGACATTTTCGTTAACGTCTCTGCCAAGACCGGGGAAGGTATAGCGGACTTGCTGGAGGCTATCCTGCTGCAGGCCGAGGTGCTCGAGCTCAAGGCCGTCGCTGACAAGCAGGCCCGCGGCGTCGTCATCGAATCCACCCTGGACAAGGGCCGCGGCCCGGTCGCCACCTTCCTGGTGCAGGAAGGCACCCTCCGCAAGGGGGACATGGTGCTGGCCGGCACCGTGTTCGGGCGTGTCCGCAACATGTTCGACGAGCACGGCGAGCAGATCGAGGTGGCAGGCCCGTCCATGCCGGCCGTGGTGCTTGGTCTCTCGGGCGTGCCGGAGGCCGGCGACGAGATGATGGCGGTGGCCAACGAGCGCAAGGCACGTGAGGCCGCCCTGCAGCGCCAGGACCGCGAGCGCGAGGGCCGCTTGGCGCGCAAGCAGGCCGCCAAGCTGCAGAACCTGTTCGAAAACATGGGGCAGGAGGAGCAGACCAGCGTCAACCTCATCATCCGCGCCGACGTGCAGGGCAGCGTCGAGGCTTTGCGGGATTCCTTGACCAGCCTCAGCAACGAGGAAGTGTCGGTCAACGTGGTGGGCTCCGGCGTGGGCGCGATCACCGAGTCCGACGCGCAGCTGGCGACCACCTCGAACGCCATCATTATCGGCTTCAACGTGCGCGCCGATGCGACAGCACGACGGATCATCCAGGAAAACGAACTTGACCTGCACTATTACAGCGTGATTTACGATGCCATCGACGAGGTCAAGAAAGCTATTTCCGGCATGCTGGGCACAGAGGTCAAGGAAGAAATCCTCGGCCTTGCCCAGGTCAAGGAGGTCTTCCGCTCCTCCAAGCTGGGCGCGATCGCCGGCTGCCTGGTCGTCGAGGGCGTGGTGCGCCGCGCCAATCCGATCCGCGTCCTGCGCGACAACGTGGTGATTTTCGAGGGCGAGCTGGAATCGCTGCGCCGCTTCAAGGACGACGTCCGCGAAGTGCAGGCTGGCACCGAGTGCGGCATCGGCGTGAAGCAGTACAACGACGTGAAGGAAGGCGACCACATCGAGTGCTTCGAGCGCATCGAAGTCGCCAAGACGCTTTAGCCTTCGATGATGCCAAGAGAATTCAACCGGTCCGAGCGCGTCGGCGGCCAACTGCGCCGCGAATTGGCGCAGCTCGTGCAGCACGAGGTCAAGGACCCTCGGGTCGGCTTCGTGAGCATCTCCGACGTCGAAGTCACCCGTGACCTCGCCCATGCCAAAGTCTACGTGACCGTCTTCGAGGAAGACAAGGCGCCCAAAAGTATCGAGGCCTTGAACCGGGCGGCCGGCTACCTGCGCCATCGCCTTGGTAAGGAAATGCACATCCGAACGGTTCCCGAACTGCATTTCATCCACGATGCGTCGGTGGAAACCGGGGCCCGAATGGACGAGCTCATCGCCAATGCCGTGGCCTCCGACAAAGCCCCCGACGGCGACGTGCAAGAAGACTGATGACGCCCGCGGTAAGGGGACATAACATCCACGGCGTTATCCTGCTCGATAAACCGGCCGGACGTTCCTCCAACCAGGCACTGCAGGACGTCAAGCGCCTGTTTTCCGCCCGCAAGGCGGGCCATACCGGCAGCCTCGACCCCTTTGCCACCGGCATGCTTCCGATCTGCCTCGGTGAAGCGACCAAGACTGCCGGCTTCATGCTCGACGCGGACAAAGCCTATAGGGCTACGGCGCGGCTCGGAACCGCCACCGCGACCGGCGACACCGAGGGCGAAGTGGTCACCGAGGAGGCTGTGCCGGATTTGAGCGAAGCCGATATCGAAACGGTCCTGGCCGATTTCGAGGGCGTGATCGAGCAGGTGCCGCCGATGTACTCGGCGCTCAAGCACGAGGGAAAGCCTCTGTACAGACTGGCGCGCGAGGGGCGCGAAGTGGAGCGCGACGCCCGTGAGGTAACCATCCACAGCCTGGTGCTTGAAAGCTGGCAGCCGCCCAGGTTGATTTTTCGAGTCGAATGCTCCAAGGGCACTTATGTGCGGACCCTCGCCGAGGACCTCGCGAAAGCGCTGGGGAGCTGCGCGCATCTTGAATCGCTTCGACGGCTGTCGGTCACGCCGTTCGACCCGGACGCCATGGTAACGCTGGAGGTCCTCGAGGCGGCGGGGGTGGCCGGCCGGCAGCTGGATTATTTGCTGCCCACCGATGCCGGGCTCGAACACTGGCCCAAGGCCGAAATCACCGAGGGTCAGGCGGCGCGATTTCGCCACGGCAATCCCGTCATCGTCGACGACCAGCAGCCCGGCATGGTGCGAGTCTACGAGCAGGGCGGCCGTATCCTCGGGATTGGCGAAACCCGGACTGACAACCAAACCTATCCCAAGCGCATATTCCTATTGGATTAAGGGAAGAACACAGGGATGGGATATTCTGCGGTGCATCCTGATTTGCTTGTTGGAATGAGCGTTTAACGCTATACTGCGCCGCTTAGTTTTACCCCGGGGCCACGAAGTTTTTGCAAAGACCCGCGCCCGCTCGAAGCGGGCCCGTTTGTTTGAGATTGGGGTTTTTTCAAAGGCTTCGCGGCTCTAGATATGGAGAAGGAACCATGTCTTTTGATGCAGACGCGAAGAGAAAGATCGTTAATGAGTATGCGCGCTCGGAGCACGACACCGGCTCACCCGAAGTCCAGGTGGCGTTGCTGACCGAGCGAATCCAGCACCTCTCGGATCACTTCAAGACCCACAAGAGCGACCACCACTCGCGCCGCGGCTTGCTGCGCATGGTGAATCAGCGTCGTCGGCTGCTCGATTACCTAAGGAACAAGGACATCGAGCGCTACCGCGAACTGATCGATCGCCTCGGTCTGCGCCGCTAATCCTCTGCGTCGAGGCATTGTGCACTTTCTGGTGGAATCATTCTCTGCCGGAGCGCCGGTGCGCACATGGGACTAAACACATGGGCTGAACAGCCCCCAACGCAGGAATCGCGAAGTGCAGAAAATAAGCAAGACATTCCAATACGGTGGCCAGGAAGTCACCATCGAGACCGGTAATGTCGCGCGCCAGGCAGACGGCGCCGTGCTGGTCACCATGGGCGATACCGTCGTCCTCGTCACCGCGGTGGGTCGCAAGGAAGCCGATCCCGGCAGATCCTTTTTCCCGCTGACGGTCAATTACCAGGAACGATTCTACGCCGCAGGGCGTATCCCGGGCGGTTTCTTCAAGCGCGAGGGGCGCCCGTCGGAGAAAGAGACGCTGATCTGTCGGCTGATCGACCGCCCCATCCGGCCGCTTTTCCCCAAAGGGTTCATGAACGAAGTGCAGGTGATCGCGACGCTGATGTCCGCCAATCCCGAAGTGGAAGGCGATATCCCTGCGTTGATCGGCACATCGGCCGCACTGGCGCTGTCGGGCATACCGTTCAATGGCCCCATCGGTGCGGCCAGGGTCGGATACATCGACGGCGAGTACGTACTCAACCCGACCAGCAGCCAGTTGGAAGATTCCAAACTCGATCTCGTGGTCGCGGGGACAGAAAAGGCCGTGCTCATGGTTGAATCCGAGGCCAAGCTGCTGCCCGAGGACGTCATGCTCGGTGCGGTCACCTTCGGGCACTCATCCATGCAGAAAGTAATCCAGGTGGTACGGGAGATGGCTGCCGAAGCCGGCGTGCAGCCCTGGAAATGGCAGCCCGCTGAAGTCGATGCCCCGCTGGCCGAGAAGGTCAAATCGGCGGCCGAGCAGGGTCTGCGTGAAGCTTACGCGATCGCGGACAAACTGGAGCGCCGCGACGCCGTCGCGAACCTGAAGAGCGCAGTCGTGGCATCCCTGTGCAACCCCGAAGAGGAGAATGCCCCGGCAGCGGAGGCGGTATCCGATGCCTTCTCGAAGCTGGAGAAATCGCTGGTGCGCGACCACATCCTCTCGGGCAAACCGCGCATCGACGGGCGCGACCTCACCACGGTTCGACCGATCACGGTGGAAGCGGGCTTCCTGCCGCGGACACACGGTTCCGCACTGTTCACCCGCGGTGAAACCCAGGCGATTGTCATCGCCACGCTCGGCACCGGACGGGACGCCCAGATCATCGACGCGGTGTCCGGCGAGTACAAAGATCAGTTCATGCTGCATTACAACTTCCCGCCGTATTGCGTGGGCGAGACCGGATTCATGGCCGGCCCCAAGCGCCGCGAGATCGGCCATGGCCGCCTGGCGCGCCGGGGTGTTTCGGCGGTTCTTCCTACCTTGGAGGAGTTCCCTTACGTGGTGCGGGTGGTGTCGGAGATCACGGAATCCAACGGTTCGAGCTCGATGGCCTCGGTGTGCGGCACCTCGGTGGCGTTGATGGACGCGGGCGTTCCGGTCAAGGCGCCGGTGGCGGGCATTGCCATGGGCCTGATCAAGGAGGGCGATCGCTTCGCGGTGCTGTCCGACATCCTCGGCGACGAGGATCACCTCGGCGACATGGACTTCAAGGTTGCGGGCACTGCCGAGGGCGTCACCGCCCTGCAGATGGACATCAAGATCGAGGGCATCAACGAGGAAATCATGAAGATCGCCCTGGCGCAGGCGCGCGATGGTCGTAATTTCATCCTCGGCGAAATGAACAAGGTCATCTCCCAGCCGCGTGCGGAGATGAGCGAGTACGCGCCGCGCCTGATGACCATGAAGGTCCACCCCGACAAGATCCGTGAAGTGATCGGCAAGGGCGGGGTCACCATCCGCGCCATTACCGAGGAGACCGGCTGCACGATCGACATCGCGGACGACGGCACCGTGACCATCGCTTCGGTGAATAAGGAGGCGGCGGAGGAGGCGCGCAAGCGCATCGAGCAGATCACCGCCGATATCGAGCCCGGCCAGGTTTTCGAAGGCAAGGTCATCAAGATCATGAACTTCGGCGCCTTCGTCACCCTGACCCCCGGCCGCGACGGCCTGGTTCACATCTCGCAGCTCTCCGAAGATCGGGTCGAGAACGTGACCGATGTGGTCAAGGAAGGCGATATCGTCAAGGTCAAGGTGCTGGAGGTCGACAAGCAGGGCCGCATCCGCCTGAGTATGAAGGCGGCGGCCGCGGAGGCCTGATCTCCGATAGACCCACAATCTGAACGGCGCCCCTCGGCGCCGTTCTGCTTTTTCGAGATTCGACATGCGCGCACTGGTCTGTCACCGCTACGGCACGTTCAAGGATCTGTCCGTCGAGGACTGGGACGAGCCGGAAGTCGGTAAAGGTCAGGTGGCCGTTGAAGTAAGGGCCGCCGGACTGAATTTCCCGGACCTCCTCTCCATCGCCGGCAAGTACCAGGTCAGGAGCGAGCCACCGTTCATACCTGGCATCGAGGCGGCCGGCGTCGTCAAGGAAGTCGGCGAGGGCGTCACCCACCATTCTCCGGGCGACCGCGTGATCGTGACGGTCCAGGGCGGTGCCTTCGCGGAGGTCTGCGTGGCGGACGAATCCCGCCTCATGCCGCTTCCCGAGTCTCTCGGTTTCGAGCAAGGCGCGGGTTTCGCCATCACCTACGCCACCAGCTACCACGCCTTCAGACAGCGCGCCCCCATCGAGCGCGGCCAGACCGTCCTGGTGCTGGGCGCGGCTGGCGGGGTGGGCACCACGGCCGTCGAGATCGCCAAGCTCATGGGCGCGTGGGTCATCGCCGCCGCCAGCAGCGCGGAGAAACTGGAATTCGCCCGCGAGGTCGGCGCCGACGACAGCGTGGATTATTCGCACCAGCCTCTCAAGGAAACTGTGCGTGAATTGACCGGCGGGCGGGGCGCGGACATCGTGTACGATCCGGTCGGCGGCGAACTGGCGCGCCAGTCGCTGTCGGCGCTCGCCTGGGACGGGCGCTACCTCGTCGTCGGCTTTGCCAGCGGCGAAATCCCCGCCTTTCCCGCCAACCTGCTGTTGCTCAGGGAGGTCAGCGTGATCGGCGTGTACTGGGGCGACTGGGCGGCGAAGAATCCTCAGCTCGCCGCCTCCAACATGCAGGAAGTCGCCGGCCTCGTCGCCAGCGGCGAACTGAAACCGCGCATCACCGCGGCCTATCCGCTGGAGCGCTTCGAAGAGGCGTTGTCGGCGCTTGCCGAGCGCCGCGCGCTGGGCAAAATCGTTCTGACTTTCTGAAAGGGCCAATCATTCATGAACCAAGTCGTATCCACTGAACTCAAGGATTCCATTGCCGTCGTGCGCATTGATTCGCCGCCGGTCAACGCCATTTCCCTGGCGGTGCGACAGGGTGTGATCGACGCCTTCACGAGAATCGAGCAGGACGAGCGCCTGCGGGCCGTCGTGTTGAGCTGCGCCGGCCGAACCTTCATTGCAGGCGCCGACATCAGCGAGTTCGGCAAGACCATACCCGGGCCAACGCTTCACGACATGCTGGCCAGCATCGAAGACTGCAGCAAGCTGGTGGTCGCCGCCATCCACGGCACGGCGCTCGGCGGCGGGTTGGAAACCGCGATGGCCTGCAACTACCGCATCGCCTTGAAGAATGCCCGCATCGGGCTGCCCGAGGTGCACCTGGGTCTGCTGCCGGGCGCTGGCGGCACCCAGTTGCTGCCGCGGCTGATCGGCGTCGAGGCCGCCCTGGGGGCCATGATCTCGGGTCGCATGATTCCCGTTCCGGAAGCAGCAGAGCTGGGGGCCATCGACCGCGTCGTCGAAGGTCCCCTCGAAGACGAGGCGATCAAGTACGCCCGCGAATTGGTGGACGGCGGCGCGGAGCACAAGCGCGCGCGAGAAATCGTGATCGACCCGGCCAGCGTCCCGGAGGACTATTTCGACCGCTTCCGCCAATCGATTGCGCACAAGACCCGCGGATACTTCGCGCCCGAACGCATCATCCAGTGTGTCGAGGCGGCCGTGAAAATGGGATACCAGGAAGGCCGCGCGTTCGAGCGCGAGAAATTCATGGAGTGTATGGCCTCCACGGAGTCCAGGGGTCAGCGCCACATATTCTTCGCCGAGCGGGCCGCGTCCAAGATCCCTGACCTGCCGGACGATGTGACGCTGCGAAAGATCGAGAAGGTCGCGATCATTGGCGCCGGCACGATGGGCGGCGGCATCGCCATGAACTTTGCCAGCAAGGGTATGCCGGTGTACCTCGTCGACGTCGACGAGGCCGCGATCGCGCGCGGGCTCAAGGTGGTGCGGGGCAATTACGCGCGCGGCATCAAGAAGGGCCGCATTAGCGAGGTACAGCTCGAGGAACTGATGAAGCTGTTCGTGCCCACCAGCGACTATTCCGACCTGGCCGATGCCGACCTCGTCATCGAGGCGGTGTTCGAGAACATGGCGCTCAAGAAGGAGATCTTCGGCAGGCTGGATGCGGCCTGCAAGCAAGGCGCCATCCTCGCCACCAACACCTCCACGCTGGACGTCAACGAGATCGCGGCCGCGACGAAACGGCCCGAGGACGTGCTGGGGATGCACTTTTTCAGCCCCGCCAACATCATGAAGTTGCTCGAAATCGTCCGCGCGGAAAAGACCGCCGCCGATGTGCTGGCGACGGTGATGAAGCTGTCCAAGTCCATCGGCAAGGTCGGCGTCGTGAGTGGAGTGTGCTACGGCTTCATCGGCAACCGCATGCTGGAAGGCTACCGCCGCGAGGCCAACCTCATGCTGCTGGAAGGCGCCAGCGTCAAGCAGATCGACCAGGCGATCTACCAATTCGGCATGCCCATGGGGCCGTTTGCCATGGCCGACCTGGCCGGCATCGACGTGGGCGTCAAGATCAGGCACGAGCGCAAACGCGCGGGCACCCTGGTCGACGATCCGCGCGACGGCGTAATTTCAGAAAAGCTGGTCGACATGGGCCGCCACGGCCAGAAGACCGGCGCGGGCTTCTACCGCTACGAAGAGGCCTCGCGTGCCGGCATCCCCGACCCCGAGATCGAGAAACTTGTTCGCGAAGCGGCCGATCGTCTCGGCATCGAGCAGCGCGAGATCGGCGATGAAGAAATCGTCAGCCGCTGCATGTACCCCCTGATCAACACCGGCGCACGAATCCTGGACGAGGGCATCGCCATTCGCGCCAGCGACATCGACGTCGTGTGGGTATACGGCTACGGCTTCCCGCCATACCGCGGCGGGCCAATGTTTTACGCCGATACCGTCGGTGTTAAAAACGTGTACGACAGGATTTGCGAATACCGCGAACGCTTCGACGACGAGTTCGGCTACTGGCAGCCGGCACCGCTGCTGGAATCGCTGGCGAACAGCGGCGGGCGATTCAACGAAAGCGACTGAAGCGCGGCAGCGGGGTCGGGCGCCTCACTGCGAAGTCCCATCCTCCTACTGCACGGCTACCTCGAGCTCCAGGGTCACTGAGCCTTCCTCGGCTTCGCCCCTTTCAACCTCGCCCGAGAAGCGCACCGCGAGCGGTTTCTCTCCGCCCGCCCAATGCAGGGCTCCGACCACGTTTTCGGCGCGCCGGGTAGCGAGTTCGCGCAGCTCTGCCTCGCCGATTTCCCGTGCCTCGATGAGCCTCTCGCGCAGCGCGTTCAGGTAGGCGGGTTGGTCCAGCACGGCGACGTCCTGAGTCCCGGCCTCCTGGCTCGCCGTGGCCGGCGGGCGCAAATGCTCAGCCTGAATGCTTTCCAGAGATGTTTCCGGAAAGGTTTCCATGAAAAGCGATTCCAGCGTGGCGGCCTCAGCTTGGATGGGTCCGACTTCGCCGGATTCCACGCGTTCGGCCCTGGCCGCCTCGAATCGCACCTCGAAGGCTTGCTCCTTGAGCGCCGGAAGGTCGAGTGCCTCGTCGTAGACGCCCTTCACCACCAGGCTGAGCTCCGGCCGCTGGTGCATCGCATCGGCCAGCTTGAGAAGCTGCTCGCGGTCCGGCGGTGAAACGTCGGCGCGGCCCGGACTGAAGCTCAGGGTGCCAAAATCCTCCGAGTCCACACCGACCAGCCCGGCCAGGAAGCGGAAGGGCGAGGTAACCACCCTCGTGATCAGGTTGCCGATGGCCTTCCAGATGATGCCGGTGATCTCGAAAGCTGGGTCGTCGAGGTCGCCACTGACCGGCAGGTCGACGTCGATGACACCCTCGGAATCCTTGAGCAGAGCGACCGCCAATTTCAGCGGCAGGCTGGTCGCGTTGGGGTGCTCGACCTTGTCGCCCAGCACCAGTTCGCGGATGACGATGCTGTTCTCGCCTTTGAGCTGGCGCTGATCGAGGGTATAGCGGAGGTCCATGTCGAGCCGTCCGCCCTCGATGGCGTAACCGGCGTACTGCACGGTGTAGGGCGTCAGCGTCGCCATCTGCAGGTTGCGGAAGATCACGTCGATATCGGTGTTGCGCGTGAAATCCCAGGGGCTGATCGTTCCCTCGATCCGCGCCTCACCGAATTCGTTCACCCGGCCTTCCAGCTTGACCGAGGAAGGCTCCGTGCTGGCCGTGGCGAGCGTGGACAGGGTTCCGTCGATGGCGCGTATGGCGGCCTGGAAGGGAAGCGGGAGCGAGTCGTCGGCGAAATCCAGTGAGCCATCGCGCACCTCGATGCCGCCCACGGTGATCGCGAAGCGGCTTTGCTCGTCTTCACCCACGGGTGGCATCGAGGGGTCAGGGGCCTCTGCAGGTGATTCCTCGGCGTCGACCGCCAGCCCGTCCAGGTTGGTGGACTGGTCCTCGAATATGTGTATGCGGCCATAGCCCCCCTGCAGGTCCAGCACAGAAGTCTTGAGGCTGGCGCCCGCAACATCCAGCTCGAAGCGCTCCACTGCAAGGCTTTGGAGCGCCGCGAGCCGCTGGTCACGGCGGGCGTCCAGCAGCTCCAGGCCGCTCACGCCGGCGCTTCCCGTAAGCACAAGCGCATCGGGCGCAATTCCGGTGACATCCGCCTCGAGCCTGAGCGTGCCCTCGAGCAGCTCGAGATGCGCCTGCTGCGCCAGCCAGGGCTGCAGGACGGGCAGCACGAGGCCGCTGACAGTGGCCTGTCCGTCCAGGCGGATTTCCGGCAGGGCGACCACGGATCCCGAATAAGACACCTCACCTCCGCTGGCGAGCTTGAGTGAGAGTTCCGCCGGCATTTGCGTGCCTTCCTGGTTGTCGACCTCGCTGAGCGTGAGGGAGAGGTCCTCGAAGCGAAGTGATGCGGGCGTCGGCACGGTGCGGTCCTCGAAATCGACCGAAGCATCCTGCACGGCCAGCTTTCCCACGCTCACTTGCCAGCCGGGGTCCGCGACATCCGGGCTGTCTGCAGCTGCGGAGCCCTCCGCGGCTAAGGCATCCAACAGGTTGAGATTGCCCTGCGCATCCAGCCAGGCCAGCAGGTCCAGGCCGTCGAGGTTGAGCGCCTCCGCGTGCACGGTTTTTTCGGGCCATCGCCAACGACCGCCGTTGAGGGCGATTTCACGCAGCTTGAGAAAGGCTTCGTCGGCCCCGTCCATGCGCGCGGAAATCCCGCTTGTGCGCAGGTTCCAGTTTTGCGCCGCGATGCTGAGTCCGTTCTGCTGCATCTTGAGCGAGTAATCGAGGTTGACGTCCAGCTCACGGCCTTCGAGCTCGACCGGCAGGAAGTGATCGGCGTAGCGGAGGATCGCCGGCAGCCCCTCGCCCCGCACTGTCAGTTTGCCGGTGGATGACAGCGGCACGAGCTGGAGGTCGCCGCGCCAGGAAATCAGGCCCCCGCCCGGCATGCCGATGGACACCTCATTCTCGCCCGCATGATCCGGCAGGGTTGAGATGTTCTGCGCGGCCACGTCGATCGGCCCGAATTCCGCGTGGTAGCCGCTCGCGAGCTGATCGGTGATTCCCAGGCGGCCGTCCTCGAGCACGAGGTCGTGGATCACCAGCCTGGTCGGCGCAGTCTCCTTCGTCTGCGCCTCCGGTTCGCGGGGCGGTCCGGCGAGATCTTCCGCCAGGCGCTGCAACCGCGTGCCGCCGTCGGCAAATCGCTCTTCCTCGACATGAGGGCGGGTGAGGCGGATCGTGTCGAACGTCCAGGCCCTGCGAAATATCGAGCTGAGCTGGAAATTCACATACAGCTCGTCGAAACGCGTGACGGCCGTGCCGTCGGGATCGCCGATTTCGAGTTCCTCGATGCGAAGGCTGAGCGCGAAAGGGTTGACGTTCACATCGGCCACCTGAAATTCACGCCCTGTTCCCTCGACGGCCTGCGTCATGGCGCGTTGCACCAGAGGCGGCGTCCCGAAAAATCCAAACAGGGTCCAGGCGAGCAGCGCCGCCAGCAGCCAGAAGCGCTTGCGCCGCCAGTTGACCCAGGGGCGCAGCCGGGAGTTTAACCGGTCCAATTGGCTCATCATTCCTGCAAGGTCCTGATATGATCTTGTCTCTTCAGACCTCAGGGATCATTTGTGAATATCAAGATTTCGACTCTCCTGACACTCTTTTTCATCGGCGCCGCGCCGGCCATGGCGGGCCCGGTCCAGGTCATCCATGCCGGCGAAGTGCTGGCGGTACCGGGCGAGCGCCCGCTGACAGAGCGGACCATTGTCATCGACGGCCAGCGGATCCGCGAAATCCGCAATGGTTATGTCGACCCTTCCTCCATCGCCGAGGACGCCGAACTCATCGATTTGCGCGACAGTTTCGTCATGCCCGGCTTGATGGACATGCACGTACATCTGCAGGGACAGCTCGGCCCCGATCGCTACAGGGACCGCCTCAAGCTGTCCGGCGCCGACGTGCTAGTCAACAGCATTCATTATGGCATGAACACGTTGATGGCCGGCTTCACCACGGTGCGCGACGTCGGCAACAGCGGCGAGGAAATGTACGCAGTTCGCGACGGCATCGAGCAGGGCCTGATCGACGGGCCACGCATCATCGCGGCCGGCGGAGTGGGCATCACGGGTGGTCATGCCGATGTTTCCGGGCTCAAGCCCGAATGGATGGAGCTGGAGACCGATGCGAGCATCTGCGACGGGCCCTATGAGTGCCGCCGCGCCACCCGCCACATGATCAAGTACGGTGCCGACCTGATCAAAATCACCTCCACGGGCGGGGTGATGACCGACAACAACACGGGCACCGGGCAGCAGATGACCGATGACGAACTTCTAGAGGTCGTCACCGCTGCTGCCGCCATGGGCCGCAAGGTCGCCAGCCACGCCCACGGAACCGAGGGCATCAATGCCGCCTTGAAGGCGGGCGTTGCCAGCATCGAGCACGGCTCGTATACCGACGAGAGCAGCATCGAGCTGTTCCTCGAAACCGGGGCCTACCTCGTGCCCACGCTGCTTGCCGGCGCCACGGTCGTGGAAATCGCTGAAACCACCGATTACCTCTCCGACAACGTCAGCGAAAAGGCGCTCCGGGTCGGCAATGACATGAAGGGCAATTTCGCGAAAGCGCAAGCCGCCGGCGTCAAGGTCGCTTTTGGCACCGACAGCGGCATCTCCGCCCACGGCGAAAACGCCCGCGAGGCGGTCTTGATGCACGAAGCCGGCATGAGCAACGAGGCGATCCTGGTCTCCGCCACGGTCAACGCGGCCGACCTCATCGACATGTCCGACTCCATCGGCACGCTGGAAGCCGGCAAATACGCCGACATCATCGCGATGGACGGCAGCCCGATTGAGAATATCGAGGAACTGCTCGACGTCGACTTTGTCATGAAGTCCGGCAAGATTTTCAAGCGGAAATAAGTCGCGGCGAGGGCGCCGCTCCTACAAATACTTTGTGGCGCATCAGCGTTTTTGTAGGAGCGGCGCCCTCGCCGCGACTGGTTAGCGTGGTGTGGGCTGAAGGGAGCGCAGGCTCACCCCGCCCAGCGACCAGCCGCCGTCGACGGGGATGATGGCGCCCGTGATGTACTCGGCCAGCGGCGAAGCCAGGAACATCGCGCAATTGGCGATGTCGCGCTTGGTCCCCAGGCGCTCCAGCGGAACCGTGCGCCGGGTGTTCTCGCGCGCCTCCTCGGTGGGCGCCAGGCGCGCCATGCCTTCGGTATCCTCGATGGGGCCCGGGATGATGCCGTTGCAGCGGATACCCTGATGGCCCAGCTCCATCGCCAGCACCCGCGTCAGCATGTCGACACCGGCTTTGGCGGCGCAGACGTGCGCCTGCATGGGCATCGGTACGATCGACTGCGGCGCCGAGATGGCGATGATGCTGGCGTCGCCCTTGCGCAGGTATGGGTGCGCCGCCTTGACCGTGTTGAAAGTGCCGAGCAGGTCGATGTCGACCACCGACTTGAAGGCATTGGCCGACATCGCCAGCGCCGCGGCCGGGAAGTTTCCGGCCTGGCCGACGATCATGACGTCGATACG